>Ga0315277_10009345_pt1 | contig 12524 bp, 11 predicted proteins | sample YL17G05_15_MG_FD_203695 | JGI IMG/M metagenome (GOLD analysis project Ga0315277, IMG submission 203695) | Sediment microbial communities from Yellowstone Lake, YNP, Wyoming, USA - YL17G05_15 | ecosystem: Environmental > Aquatic > Freshwater > Lake > Sediment | place: USA: Wyoming | collected... | reverse complement strand
CTCAGACCCTCAGGAAATCGCTTCTCTGGATGCGCTGACAGCCTTCTTTATGGATTTGGCAGAGAAAAAAGATAGCTCACAATATCGACAGATCGAGAATCGCTTTCGGTATGGTTCGGGAGACTATTTGTCTTATGTCGCCCGGCTTCTTAGAGACTTGTTCTGCCAGGCGACAGGAAGAGAAGTTGAATATGGCCTTTATGAACAAAGAGAAGCTAAGCTCGCTCCCAATGTGAAAAGGGGATCACCAAGCTCAGAATCATCGGGAAACGGGAGCAAACGCTCTTTATTCCGACCGCCTCGGTAAGCACACGCTCGAATATGACCGCATGGGGCGCGTCACCAAGCACCAGTTCGGCTCCGACAACACCGGCAACGTCCACCGCCTCAAGTGGGAGTACCGCTACGACGATTCCAACGCGGGCAGGTTGACCGGGATCGCGTCGTCGAATGACGACGGCCTGACGGCGGGTTCGACCGCGTACGCCTACGAGTCGCATGGCCGCCTCTCGCGGGTCACCCTGCGCAACGGGGCCTACGCGGATTACCTCTATGACCGCGGCGGGCGTCTCACCCGCCTCGCCAACTACCACAGCGCCTACAACGACGGCCAGGGTGTCACGCGGCGGCTCTCAACGGCGTTCGACTACACCTACGACGCCAACAGCAACATCACGGAGATCGTCCAGGACTTCGTGGGCGCGGAAGTCGTGACCGACTACGCTTACGACGAGATCAACCGCTTGACACGAGAGGCGACTTGTGATTTCATGAACCAGTATTACTATGACGACGGGGGAAACCGGACGAAACTTATTCACATGAACGCGGTGTACTCCAAGGACGGAAACGGGCGGATCGTCTCGATGCTGACGAAGGCAAGCGAGAGCACCCAGGGCCTCACGAAAACATACTACTACTCGAACTACACCGAGCTCACGAAAATGACCTCCAGTGAGTACACGGGAACCACGCGCGACTATACCTATGAGCACGACATGGCGGGCCGCCTCACGCGCCAGGTCCAAAACGTCTTCTCGCCCAACTCCACCACGACCTACAACTACGAATGGGACGCGCTGGACCGCATGACCAAGGTCCAGAAGGTCGCGGGTGGGGTTACGAAGACAATCAATTATGCTTACAATGGTTCGGGGTTCCGTGTGAGAAGAGTTGATACTTCCACGAACGTGACGAAGCTTTGGACGTATCAGGGAGCGAATATAGCGAGTGTTCAGACGAGCTCAGGAGGCGCATACGGTTCGGATGATTGGGTTTATATGGTTGCGCCTGGTATGATCAGAAACGCGTTGGAGCGGCATAAGTTGAACGGGAGTGGAACAGACTCCCGGTATTATCAATACGACCATCGAGGTAATACGATTGCTGTCACAGACAAGGATGGTAAGATTCTCCGCGGCTATCAGTACGACGCTTTCGGGAACCTTTCGTTTTCGTTTCAGCAGGGGAGTTCCACACCTCCTTCAAGTGATGACATCTTGTTCACCGGCAAGGATTACGATGAAGACACCGGCCTCTACTACTTCAACGCCCGCTGGTACGATTCGGGCACTGGGCAATACCTGTCTCGGTCCTCATTGTCCCCAGACAAGGAGCTTCGCTATGGGTTGTGCGAGGATGACCCGGTCGGCCTTGTAGACCCGAGCGGTTTCTGGGGAACTGATGTTCACCATAGAGACACCTATTTCACGTGCCGAGCCCGAGGAGGAAGTATCTCCCTTTGCCTTGCGATTGCCAATGCTGATGAGGACGTTGACATTGACAACGCCCCCGTTGCCTACAAGCCGTGGAACTGGCACCACCACTTTCCGCAGACTCTTGGAGAGGTCTATGGGGAGGCTCTCCGGGCAATTGAGAAATGCGACATTCGTGCGTTTGGTCGCGCCCTCCACAGGGTACAGGATTTCTGGTCTCACGTATCCAGGGGAAACACTGGCTGCAATGCGTGGCTCCCAAATCATATTCTGCAGTTTTGGGCCCCTGATGACCGCAATGACCCGGACAATGCCTACGAATTCGCAAAGATGATGCGATGGACAAGTCGTCTCTTGCGGTTGTACATCGAGAAATGCGGGAAGAAATGCTGATATGACGGACCCGCACGGACAGGTGATCAAGATGAAAAGCCTTGCACGAAAAGCTGTTACCTATGCGGCTGGAGGGTGGTTTGTCTCTGCGCTGTCTCTCCTTACCGTGCTAATGCTGTTCCAGGGTTGGCTTAATGCCGTGTCCGATCCCTCCCTTTTCGACAAGATCGTATGCCGGATCGCGCTGTTCTATGTGGCGCTTCCTCTCTCCTGCGTCCTGGGAAGTGTGCTGATCGTGTGGGGGGGACGCCTCTTCCGGGATGCTGGTCATGAGTACATCTTTTGGCTCACTATCCTACTGCAGCCTTCTATTCTGCTGGCCGCATACATCTATCAATCCTACGAAGATATGCGGTGGGACATGTGGCGCTATGCTGAGAACTGTTTTCACGTTATCCTTATCGGGCTAAGCGGCTACATTCCACCTTTCCTGCAAGTTTGGGCGGTATGTTATCGATTCCGAGGACGCATTTCCCCCATACGATCTCAGGAAGATGAGACCAACTAGGATGGATTGTTCAAGAAGGACGAAAACGGGCGGATCGTCTCGATGTTGACGAAGGCCAGCGCGAGCACCCAGGGCCTCACGAAAACATACTATTACTCGAACTACACCGAGCTCACGAAGATGACCGCGAGCGAGTACGGCGGCACGACGCGCGACTACACCTACGAACACGACAACGCGGGCCGCCTCACGCGCCAAGTCCAAAACGTCTTCTCGCCCAATTCCACCACGACCTACAACTACGAATGGGACGCGCTGGACCGCATGACCAAGGTTCAGCGGGTGACGAGCGGAGTCACGAAAACGATCAACTACACGTATAACGCGGCGGGGAAACGCGTGCGGCGGGATGAGCAAGGCACAGGCGCGAGCGGCGTGACGAAGTATTGGACCTATCAGGGCGACAACATCGCCAGCGTCTCAAACCACTACTTGAGTGGCGGGCAGGTCACGAAAGACGATTATGTTTACACCGTCAGGCCTGGAAGGATCAACAACGCCCTCGAGCGCCACAAACTCAATGGCAACGGTTCCGACTCGCGCTACTACCAGTACGACCACCGGGGCAACGTGGCGTCGGTGACCGACGCGAACGGCAAAATCACCAAGGGATACCAATACGACGCGTTTGGGAATATCGCGTTTTCCTTCCAGACGGGTCAGTCCGGTCCCGCCACGAATGACGGCGACATCCTCTTCACCGGCAAGGACCTCGATCCCGACACCGGCCTCTATTATTTCAACGCTCGCTGGTACGATCCCGAGCTTGGGCAATACATAAGCCGGACGGATTTCGATCCGGACGAAGAGCACCCGTACGCTTTCTGCGAAGACGACCCGATAAGCTACGTGGATCCGGATGGCTTGGTGTCGCAGGCGGCGAGAGACGCTGCTTCTATTGGCATTGGATTTCTTCCAGTCGTGGGGTCTGCGCAATCCATCGTGGAATTGATCTCCGGTTATGACTATATTTCTGGCGAATGTGTTAACCGTTGGCTGGCTGCTGCTGGGATCGCGGTAGGCCTGATTCCTTTCGGAAAAGGGCTTTTCAAGGGAGGGGCAAAAGGCGCTAAAAGACTAAGTAGGTTTTCCAAAAAGGGGGTGGGTGTTTGCTTCGTGGCTGGCACTCTGGTGCAGGCAAGCGAAGGTGCAACTCCCATAGAGCAAATGGAAGTCGGCGCCTTGGTGCGCACGAACCAGGAAAAAGATGGCTCTGAAGAGACTATCAGCTCCACAAAGAGCGACAAGGACCATTTTAGCGGCATCTGCGACGGAGAAGAAGTAAACGCCGAAACCTGGCGGGCCGTGCGGCTCATCCAGCAGCAGGCGGACGCCAGCCGCTCCATAGTCACGTACCTGCGGCCCACGTGGTGGATCGAGCGGCTGGGCGCGCGGGAAGGGGCGCGGCTCCAACTCGATATGCCCGAAGTGGGCGCGGTGGGCGAATTCGTAGTGGAATCCGTCCGGCGGTTGGATAGAATAGAGCCGTCGCGGCCCGGCTTCCGCCATGTGGTCGGTTCGTTTGTGCATGAGAACGCCGTGGTTCTCGACATGACGATCCAGGGCGAGTCTGGGCGGACCGGCAAGTCCGAGGTTCTGGGCGTCACGCCGGACCATCCCATCTGGTCGGTCACGCGGGGCGAGTTCCTTCCCGCGGGCGAATTGCGGCCCGGCGAGTTGGTCCAGGCGTTGCGCGGCCCGGCGCAGGTGCTCAGTATCGTCCCGCGCCCCGGCCGCCATACAGTTTACAATCTCGAAGTGCATGGAGAGCACGTTTATCGAGTTGGCAATTCCGGCGTTTTGGTGCATAATAATCCGTGCAAGGCAAACCCTCGATGGGAGTGGAAGGGGAAACCTGGTTCGACACCAGGAAGCAGATCCGGGAGTTGGGTTGATTCTCAGACGGGAGACACCTTGCGATCAGATATGCACCACGGCCCTCCAATTGGAGCTCATTGGGGTTATCAAGACGCTGATGGTAAATGGTGGAGGCTTTTTCTTGATGATGGCCGAGTGGAACCCAAATAGGAGGGGACATTCATGTCCGATTGGCGGCTTCACGGTCAAGAGAGATTCCTCGAAGGAGTGTCTTTATCTAAGAAGAAATACCTGGCCTACAGAGAAGGATGGGATCATGACCATTGCGAATTCTGCGGAGTCAAGTTTTCAGAGCTCGAAGAGGATCTAAATGAAGGATACGTCTCAGCTGACAACTATTATTGGATATGCGAAGAATGCTTCATAGATTTTCGAGATCGGTTTCATTGGAAGCTCGTTTCTGATCAGGGCGCCGAGGAATAATTTCCTTTTGCTCTTTGTATCAATCGGGTTTCTGGGACAGGCAACGTAATAGGCTTGATGAGAAACTGAAAATGAGGGACATCCATGAGAAGTATTCCGCAAGGGAAAATGGAGATTTTCCTTTCGCCCCCGGTATCGGATCGGTGACGCAGTCTTTCGGCCTGATTGGAGACCCTTGCCTGCCTTGCTTTTTGATCTCTTTTGCGTCGCCGCAGGAGCGCGACCAGACATCCATTTGCGGCATTAGACCGGGGAAGGTCCTGGCCGAAGATCGAGTTTGGATAATCCCGCCGGCCTCGAAACAGGTTAAAGGGCGCATCGGAAACCGAGGTTCCCTCGCACAGTCCCCGAAAAGGCGAGGAACGGCGGGAAGCTCCGCGACAAGAGTCTTTATGTCACCAACATCCCCTCTCAGACGGCTGTTTCGCTCGCCTGGCCGGGTTCCCGGCGCGGCTCGAAGGGTTTGCCGCTCTTGTCCACCGCCAAGAGGTACGCCACCAGTTTCCGCGCAACGGCGAGGATGGCGCGGTTTTTGTTCCCTCTTTCGACCTTGCGGTCGTGAATCGCCGCCAGTTCCGGACTCAGGCGCGGCGCCAGTTTGGCAACCTCTATCAGCACCACCTGGAGATGTTTGTTGCGCTGTTTCGAGATCGGGCCGCGATACTCCTTGCCCGCCGACGACTTCTGGCCGCTGCACAGCCCGCAGTTGTTGCGCGCGCCGATCGGGACCAGCCAGACGGAGGCTAACCCGATCTTCGTGATCTACGACGCCGTGAGGACCGCTTCGAGGAGGGTAATCTCGTCGGGAGCACGCTTGGTGTCCCAATACTGGAGCTGCTTGCCGTCCCGGACGAGGATGAAGCGCGGCGGGGCCTCGCCGATCCGGTCGAGGAAATCCAGCGGCGCCATCAGGTTGGTGGGGAACGCCGGGCTGTAGTTCCTGCGGAATCTCTCGAGGGTCTCTTTCTCGCCGAGGACGAACGCGACGACGGGCGGCAGGTCTTTGTTCTGGGTGAGGGAGTTGAGCGACCGCACGATCTCGGCACAACCCTCGCACGAGTCGCTGATCATGACAACGATGTAGAGCCCGCGCGTGAGGTCGTAGCGCTTGTCCTTCCACTCGAAAACGTAGCCGCTGAACTTGTCCGCGCCGATCTGCGGGTCGGTGGCAGCGGGTTTGGGCGGTGGCGCGGCGGTCCGCGGACCGGTGGTGTCGGCGGGTTTCGGTGTCGGCGCGTCTAGGCGAAGGGTCTGGGATGTGGCCGTCCCTTCTTGGGATGTGGCCGTCCCTTCTGAAGTGGTGATGGCGGGGGCAGTGGAGCGTGCTACCGCTTGGCCGGGCGGCGTCACGTGGCGCTTGATCCGCCCGCTGCCTGCGTCGTCCCGCATCGCGCTCACGCCCGCGCCCGCCATCATCAGGAGCGAGATCGCCGTGATCAGAGCACAGCGTCCGAAGCCCCCCCCGCTGCTGACCGCCGCGCCCACCTTCCTCGCACCCTCGCCCAGCCATGTCAACGCGATAAGCCCCAACACGACGGCGTTCTTGAAGACCGACCAGCCCGGCGTCATCTTCAGGTACTTGCCAAAGCAGCCGCAGTCCTGCAGGTTCTTGTAAATCCACGCGTAGATGATCAAGCCCGTGAAAACAACCGTCACGCCCGCCACGACCCCGAGCAGCCAGCCCCACCGCCCGCGCCACAGAAGCAGCGCCGCGCCCAGCCCCGCCTCGAAGCCGATCACCGCCACCGCGACCGTCAGCACCACCCACGGCGTCCGCACCACGCCGTAGTAGGACACCTGCACGGCGAAGTCCATCGCCGACAGCGCCTTCAGCCCCGCCGCCAACACGAACAGCACTCCGACGATCCATCTGCACACCGCTGCGGTTGTTCTCATCCCGCGCCCTCTCGCCGCCTGCCCAGCCTCGCGCCCTCTCGCCACACGCGCCCTCTCGCCGTATGTCCAGCCTTGCGCCCCCTCGCCGCATGCGCCGCACCAAGGTCCTTCCCTCACCGGATCACAGCCAGCGTGGGAAGCGTGATCACCGGCTGGACTTTGCTGTTGGTCTGAAGCGTGATCGTGGTCTTATGAGTCCCCGCCGCCAAGCCCTCCTTGAGTTGCACTTCCAAGCGCAGCCCGCGTTCTTCTCTCACCTGGCGGCAGTCCAGTTCCTTCTCGTCGAACCGCAGTCCCTGGACGCTGTGGCGCCCGGGATCCAGGAGCGTGATCCGGACGGTCCTGGCGGGAGGCTTCTCCCCGGCGCGCACGATTCCGAAGCTCACATAGCGCTGATCACAGACAAACGGCCCCAGGATCGAACCGCGCGCTTGCACCTGGAGCCGCGGGGCCTTCTTGGAGGTCGTTTCGAGCGTGACCGTGGTGGCGAAATCGCCCACCGGAGCCGTGGGCAGCAGCGTCAGGGGAACCTCGATCCTGCCTCCCTGCTTGTCCTCGTATGGTTTGCCCGCCTTGATGAAAGGCGAAGCGGTGGTTACGCTCTTGAGTTCCACTTCCTCCCCGATATCCTTGGTCACCAAAGAAACAGTGCGGATGAGCGGCGCGTCCCACCTCTTCTGGCCGAAATCAATCGTCTCCGGCCGCACCTCGAGCAGCGGGACCATCTTCCACCGGGTGACGACCTCGAGCTTCGGCAACTTCGGGTCGTTCGTGTCCACAAACGACCGCCGCACCTGCACGCCCTTCATGAACCCGGATTTCTCGCGGACCTTCATGATCGCCGTCTTCCCAGGCTCCACCGACGCCGGATTGAACTCCAACGGCTCGCAGTGCCCGCAACTGCGCTTGTTCTGCTTCAGCGTCGCGACCTTGTCTCCCTGATTCTCGAGTACCACCTCGTATTCGATCGGTACACCGGGTGCAAGGTTGCTCAAGTTGTGGTCCAACTCCCCGCGCTTGACGACGATGCTGGGCTGCCCCGCGGCGGCGAACACGAGCAAGAACCAGCAGAAACAGGCAAGAGAAACGCGGACCACGGTCGAGGTGAACAAGGAGATTGCGCGAAGTGATGTGAACTTGTTCATTTTCCCCCTCATTCAGGCGCTTCCTTGCCCGTGTCGCTCCGTTCTTCGATTCCCCCCACTGTCTGAAACCTGCGAGTTTCGTCGGGATAGCGGGCAAGGAAGATCCCGCCGCGGCGCCGGCCCTGTTCAAGGCACCGTCGCCCCCAACGCGCAGGGCAGCACCTGCCCTCGTCAGGTCCACCTATTTCCTTACGAAATTGTCCGGGGAAATGCAAGAGGGATCGTCACCTAAGGTGCATGGGCGGATGGGGGTATCTTGACAATGCTGCTCTGCCTCCTGCAAGATTCAGGCGCCGCCCTCTGCGCCCTCTGTGTGCTCAGTGGCAAACGCCTTGTCGGACAGGCTGAAACCTGCGCTACAAACCGCCGCACCGAGGTACGGGCTGCCCCGCCGGGTCGTAGCGCGTCAACGTGCCCGTGGTCAGGTCCAGCGCGATCCCGTTGCGCGAGGTCCGCTTCAGCACCCGCCCGCCGATGTACTCGTAGTGCGCGATCGCGTTCCCGCTCACGCCGTTGTCCTTCACCTCGTCCAGGAGGCCGTTGGTGCAGAAGGTCGTGTTCACCCGCCGCCCCGCCGCCGCCTTGAGCCCCGCTTTCGGGTAGATCAGGGACGACCGCCTGAGCGAAGTGTACTGGCTCGTCACGTAGAAGTCAAGGCCGATGACCCCGGTATACCCGCCGATCGTCTGCCGCTCCTCCAGGAGCCGGCCCAGCGATTCGTAAACCTCCTTCGTCGTCACCGACAGTTCCACTTCCACCTCGCAAGTGCCGTTGTTGTCGGTGGATTGCACCACGCGGGCATTTCACCATTCATGTTAGGGGAGACTGGCATTTTATCGGTATTGCGTCCCCCGATTGAAGGAAGCGTGACGGTGCACTAGACTCATCAGAACTTCCGAAGGGGAAACGTCGAGACGGCTCCATCATGTTTCATCTGAATTATCGTGACAGCATGGCGATCTCTTAGGCAGCGAAATAGGGCGTTTGGGGGGTCAAGTGGAATATCTCGCAGCTCTGGCACAGCAAAGACACAAGTGCCATCAATAGCCATCTCAAGATCGGGTCGAAATGGCATGGGAACAAATCTGCGAGGGTACCTTGATGCCACCCATTCGATTTGCAGTTGGCCCCTGTTCCAGTACGCGACAGCGCTGCCGTCTGGCATGACGGTGAATGGCGTTCTCTCCTTAGCCATGATATGCCATCCCTCATGGATTGGGTCAAGAGGCCAGAAGCGAAGATAGTTGTCCTCAAAGAAGATAAAGTAGTCTGAGAAAGGTTGGCCTCCGATCGGCACAGCGTTCCCCATGTTCTTCGAGGGAACTGAGGCGATAATCTTGTTCTGGTCCACAATATTGTATGAGTTGCTGTCGGCAACAACGCACCTTGAAGACCGCCTATCAACCATGACAATAAAGCCGGTCAGGCCAAGTCGTCCGCGTCTGAAACCGGTCTGCTCACACAGTGTTGTGCTTGTGCCGGTTTCCTTTGTTCGCAAATCCAGCCACTTCAGCTGATCTCCATCCACAAAGAGGAAGCGCCTGCCATTTGCATCAAAGCCGCATGGATAATACGCCTGAGCGTCTGCCACCTTCGCGCCGCGCGCGCAATCGTATATCTCAATCAAGCCATCATAGTAGACCGCTAGCAGCAAGGAATCTGCTTTTCCCAGATAGTAGTGATCGAACCTCACGTCACGCCTCGGACTCAGCGGGAATGACACAATGCTTTCCGATGTCGAAAGATCCCAGGTGCTTACCCTTCCGTCACCCCACACGGCTGCGAGCGTATTGCCGGTACCGCCGAACCACATCACCTCGTCCCCGGGGCACTCATATCGCGCAAATGGATCGGCACAACTGGGCACACTCTGGAGGAAAAGCAACAGAAGCACGATGGTATGTGCCGCCTCAGGAATCATGCGTCTCCCTCGTTTTCGAAAAGAGAGTTCTTTCATCATTGCAACCCGCCTTCTGTTCCTTCGCTTCCTGCCCCTCCACTTCCAGAGGGCGTGGGCAAGGGTAACGTCCATGTCGGTATGTACACGCACGTGGCCCGATTGGGTAGAGAGCATTTCGCGTACATGTCCTCGACGGCACGCTGGGGAGAAAATGGTCTGGGACATGCACCACTGCTGGCCGTGCTCCAAGCGGCGCTACGCTTGACGCACTCGTCGAAGCTTTCACCTTTGCCCCTCGCCGGGCCACCAATGCAACACGCCCCATCCATGCTGGCCGCCCGGATCTCTTGGCAAGCCACATCCTCGCAGACGTCCCCGGGGAACTTTGGCCTCCGCAAGGGAACCATACAGGCATCATACGAATGGCGCAACTCGTGCGCTACTATGATTCGTATGTCTGTTACATTGCTGCCACCCCCGTCGAGGCAGATGTCGATCTTTGGATGCGCCTTCTCCAGGGACCAGTGTGCAGAGTACGGATGCGTTATTCCTCCTGCATCATCGCTACGGTTACAGCATTTGCATCTGATCTCCGGGAAGCAACCCATACCTTCCTGGATTGCCATCATTTTCTTGACAAGCGGGTCTACTCCCAGAGCGAACGCGACTCCGCTTTCGCAAAGAGCCTTTGACATCCTGAGTCCCTTAGGATCTAGGTTCGCGAGCGGCGAGTTGCCAACATATGAATATCCATTCCCTCTGTTCCTCTTGTCCACACCGCTGCCAATCGGATCCCTACTGATGAACCTCCCCTGGCTGGTACTATAGTACCTCATCTTGTAGTAATACAAGCCCGATTCGGAGTCGAGGCGCTGGCCCGTGAAGAGGTAGGGGTTGCCGTAGTTGGACGTGGCCAGCGCGGACCGGGCGTCATTCGTGTTGAAGTTGACGTAGGTGTCGCCGTCGTTGCCGTCGGTGATCCGCACGTGCCGGCCGTAGGGGTCGTACTGGTAGCCCTCCTTGTAGTTGGCCGACGCGTCGCTGAGGGCCACCACGTTGAACAAACTGTTCTGGTGGTAATAGTAGCGCGTCGAGCCGCCGGAGTCAATGCAGTCGCCGTCCGAGTCGGTGTCCGCGTCCACCGTCAGCGCCTCGTCGAGGTAGTTGCCATAGGCGAACTGCCGCGCGACCGGGATCGCGGTGGCCAGCGGGATACCGGTCCCGTAGGCCGCCTTCTTGTGCTCCTGGATCACGCGCCAGCCGTCGTAGGCGAAGGTTTGCTTCTCGTAAACGGGATATTGGGGGTCGTGGCACAACACGCCGGCGCGGGTAAGCAGGGCTTCGGTGGCGCGCTCGTCCAGCCAGTCCGCCCCGCCGCGGCATTCTTCGCCCAAGAGTAGGGTAGGCATCTTGCCTGCCATTCTTGCGGACGGGAAAGGCAACTTCGCCGGACTCGCAGGCGGGACGCCCGCGCTACTTTCGCGAACTGGCGCGCCCACGTAGGGGTTGACGCCCTCGCCGCGGGTCCACGCGCCCGCCAACAGGCTGAAGCCTGCACTACGAGCGCCCGCCGCGCAGTAGAGCTTCGCCTCGCGGTCCCGCAGCATCGCCTCCGGGGGCTCCTCGTAGTAGATGTAGTACTTCGCCACGCGGCGGTTCTGCGCATTGTAGACGTAACTCGAGAGGCAGTCCACGGCTACACCGTTCTCCCCCGATAGATTGTTTTTCCGTTACGTCAGATGCGATAGAAGAATCTCCCTGTCTCCTTCAACCCAAGCTGCTGGCATTTTGCCCCCTTTCGCTTTTCTTATCCACCCAGAAACCCATTCCTGCACGACAGGGTAACGCAGATACTCGTTCATTCCGTAATACGTGAGTTCAAAGCACGGATTTGGTGAGCGGCCCCCCCCTGGTCTTTCTTCATTCGGGCTGAAAACCTGTGTGATCTTGGCTAGGCCTTCGAAACAGATTTTCAGCTCCAATCCTTCATACAACTCACCTGCGGCTACCGAGCGCTTGTCTCCGTGTGCATAGTGAAAACATTCCAGGCAAACGCCAGTTCCCCCGCTCTCCGAGCAGAGACGAGAGATGTCGTAGATTACACGGAAACCCCACTCAGTACGTATCACTCCACCGCCATTGGCCATTCCATACTTAACTGCAAATGGGGAGTCTGAAGTGTGTACTTGCTCCACAATACCAAGCAACTGCTCCATCATCCAGACGAAATCACCGCACTGGACATCAGCGTAGGGAGGGCGTTTGTCGAAAGGCACTGAACTCAAATTGCAGACCTCGCTTTTCCACGAGAAACGAGAACACCATTCTCCCCAAACACTCCTTAAAGCCGAGGCATTGGCTCTGCCCCTGGAGGCGGAGTGAGGCCAGGGAGATAAGTCTTGTTCCAACGGCATTTGCAGGCCGGTGGGGGTCCTTGATGCATAACCCACACTACAGTATGATTGCCCATCCCACCATGGTCATGATCATCATGAAGTTGAAACCTTATGGTCCCAACAGGTGGAACACAAGGCTTGTCCTCACATCCTGTAGGCGTACTGTCCCGCTTCTCTTGGAATTGGACAAACGCCAGATTGATGTAAGAGACTGGCGTCAGTTCACGAGGAGGTGGGACCATGGGAGACGAGAAACGGGATCGAAGGCAG
>Ga0315277_10009344_pt1 | contig 12524 bp, 10 predicted proteins | sample YL17G05_15_MG_FD_203695 | JGI IMG/M metagenome (GOLD analysis project Ga0315277, IMG submission 203695) | Sediment microbial communities from Yellowstone Lake, YNP, Wyoming, USA - YL17G05_15 | ecosystem: Environmental > Aquatic > Freshwater > Lake > Sediment | place: USA: Wyoming | collected... | reverse complement strand
TCGAAGGCGCGGATGCGCAGGTCTGTGATCTTCACGGCAGTCTCCTCCTGGGGCTGGGTCTGGGCCTGCGCGCTGGGGCCCGTCGTAAGGGGCTTGGGGCCCGGCGCGCCTCGGGCTGGATGCGAAGGGTGTAGACACGAATGGCGCCTTTGTCGCGGCGGCGCCATCATATCGCCGGACTTCAGCCCACGCAACCGCGCTTACAGCCTGTCTACCGTTGACACCCCTTGAGCAGCGCGTATCATGGCCCTGGGCGGCGAGACGGCGCCGCCCTTTGCGCGACCGGGAGGTGCTGCTGTGACCTCACCATCTTCCCTCGAGCAGGGGCTGGAGAAGGCTGCCCGCATCATCCACGCCTCGGCCTACACCATCGCCCTGGTGGGGGCGGGCATCTCGGTGGAGAGCGGCGTGCCGCCCTTCCGGGGCCCCGGCGGCCTCTGGACCAAGCACGGCGAACCGCCCATGGACGGCTACCAGCGCTTCCTGGCCGACCCCCGCGCCTGGTGGGCCGACATCCTGTCGCGCCAGGGCGAGCACTCCGAGTTCATAAAGGCCCTGAGCGAGGCCAAGCCTAATGCCGCCCACCGCGCCATGGCCGACCTGGAGAAGTTGGGCTTCCTCAAACACATCATCACCCAGAACATCGACAACCTGCACCAGGAGGCGGGCAGCGTCGCCATCACCGAGATCCACGGTAACCGCCTGAAGCTGCGCTGCATCGCCTGCAACACCCGCTGGCCCCTGGGCGAGTTCCCCACCGACGAGATACCGCCTCGTTGCCCCCACTGCGGCGGCATCGTCAAGACCGACACCGTCATGTTCGGGGAGCCCATCCCCCTCGACGCCCTGGAGTCCTGCCAGCGGGAATCGCGCCTCTGCGACTGCATGCTGTTGGTGGGCACCTCGGCGGTGGTCTATCCAGCCGCCGAGTTCCCCGTCATCGCCTTCCGGCGGGGCGCGAAGCTCATCGAGATCAACCCTATGGAGACGCCCCTGTCCGACGTCTCCGCCGCCGTCTTGCGCGCCCCCGCCGGCGAGATCATGCCGAAGCTGGTGGAGCGCCTGAAGGAGCTGTCTGGAGCCGGGGCCGGCTGACTTCCGCGGCCCTCTCCGTTTCCCGCTCCACCTCTCCTGGGCGATAATGGGCTGCAAGAGCCCCCGAGAGCGCCAGCGTGAGGGAGGCGACATGCCGGGTGTGACCATCGTCGGACTGGGGCCGGGCGACCCCAACCTGCTGACCGTAGAAGCCCGCCACGTTCTCGCCGGCGCCGCTGAGGTCCACACGCACTCGGCGCGCCACCCGGCTCTGACCACGCTCCCACCCTCGACGCCTGTCATCGCCGTGGAAGCGCCGGCGGCGGCGCTGGTAGAGGAACTCCTGACCCTGGCACGGCGGCCGCAGGGCATCGTCTACGCCGTGCCCGGCCACCCTCTGGTCGGCGACGCCGCTGCCGCGGCGCTGATCGACGCCTGCCGCCGGGAGGGCTTGCCCTGCCGGGTCGTGGCCGGCGTCGGCCTTCTGGAGACCGCCTGCGAGGCCCTGGGCATCGACGCCGTCGCTGCCGGCGTGCAGCTCATCGACCCGCTGGACCCGCGGCCGGACCCCGGTCGGCCGGCACTGCTCGCCCCTCTGCCGGGGGCACCGCTCCTGCCCACCCTGCGCGACACGCTCCTGGACATCTACCCGCCGGACCACGCCGCCATCGTCGTCAGCACCGCCGTTTCGCCGCCGCAACGATGGGAGGTGTCGCTGGCCGACCTGGCGGATGCCACGCCCCCGGACGAGCCCGCCTGCCTCTACTTGCCGGCTCTCCCGTCTGAGCGCAACTTCCGCACCTTCGACGGGCTGGAGGCCATCGTCCACCGCCTGCGGGCGCCCGGCGGCTGCCCCTGGGACCGCGCCCAGACCCACGAAAGCCTGAAGCGCTTCCTGCTGGAGGAGGCCTACGAGACCCTGGCCGCCCTCGACGAGGGCGACCCCAAGAAGCTGCGGGAGGAGCTGGGCGACCTCCTCTTGCAGGTCCTCCTCCACACCGAGATCGCCAGCGAGAGCGGCGAGTTCCGCCTCGCCGACGTGGTGGAGAGCATCGGCCGCAAGCTGGTCCGGCGCCACCCCCACGTCTTCGGCGATGTCCAGGTTGAGACGCCGGAGCAGGTGGTCGACAACTGGGAGGCCATCAAGCGCGACGAGCGCGGCGACGACCGCCCGCTCCTGGCCGACGTGCCGCCCGCGATGCCCGCCCTGGCCTACAGCCAGGCCCTCCAGAGTCGGGCCAGCACGGTCGGCTTCCAGTGGCCGGATGTCGAGAGGGTGCTGGAGAAGCTGGTCGAGGAGCTGGAGGAGCTGTCGAAGGTGGAGGACACCACGGCGCGCCGTGACGAGATGGGCGACGTGCTCTTCGTCCTCACCAGCGTCGCCCGCCACCTGGGCGTCGACGCCGAGGAGGCCCTGCGCCTGGCGGCCCGCAAGTTCCGGGAGCGTTTCACGCGCATGGAGGCGCTGGCCCAGGAGCGGGGCCACGACCTGGCCCAGCTCTCGCTCCCGGAGATGGAGGCCCTCTGGCAGGAGGCGAAGGCAGCCGGCGGTTCAGGCGGAGACCCTGAATCGTGAGAAGAAGACTCCGCGCCTGATGGCTGTGACTATTTGTCCCGCCCGTTCTAGGGGAGATCGAGGATGGAGATGCGACGCCCAATCCTGATGCTGACACTGGCCTTGCTCGCCACTGCCTGCTCTCACACTTCCACGCCTGGGCCTGCGAGAACGAACACGCCTGAGAAGGCGTCATCGCCTGTCGCCACGGCCACTGTGGGGCAGCCGCTGCCGGAGGCGGCCCCCGTCCCGGAGGAGTATCAGGCGCTGTATGCAAGCCTGGAAGAAAGCCTTAACAGCTTCCAGGACTACCTCGACCAGCACCGGGACGGCACCACAGGCAGCACGGTGTTCGCCGCCGAGCTTCTAGTTGCCAACGGCAACCGGGGCGACGTGTTGCTTCAGCCTGCAACGATGGTCGGGGTTAACCTTTACCTGGATCGCTTTCAAGAGCTGGGTGTGCAAGGGGTGACGGTGGCAATCTCTTTCCCCCTCTTGAGCCCCGACTTCCCACGCTCCGCCGAGTACCTCCGGTTCTTCCAGGGAGTTGCCGAGGAGGTCCATCGCAGAGGGCTGAAGCTGCTGGTCGAGAGCGGCCCTGTCTTTCCAGACCCCGAGTACTCCCGACTCCAGGTTGACTTCTCCGGCTTCACAACCGAGACATTCTTCCAGGCCAAGAGGGAGCAGTTGCTGCTCATCGCACGTGAGGTGCGGCCGGACTACCTTTCTATCAGCGGCGAACCCACCACCGAGAAGATGTTGACCGGCCTTTCGCTCTCGCCTGCTGAATACGCGGCCTTCGCGCAAGAAACGGCGGCCGCTATCGACCGCTCGACCGGCATTCTCGTGGGGGCCGGCGCCGGTACCTGGGAAGACCCGGCGTACATAGGCACCTTTGCCGCAGATACCTCCCTGGACTTCATCAACATGCATGTCTATCCGCTCAGGAGCCCCTACGATGACTACCTCCTGCGCGCCGTCGAAACGGCGGAGCTTGCCAGGGCCAGCGGCAAGAAGCTGGTCATGGGCGAGTCCTGGCTCTACAAGGCGTCGGTTGCCGAAGTAGGCAAGCCCTACCAGGAGATCTTCCCGCGGGACGTTTTCAGCTTCTGGGAGCCCCTGGACACACGGTTCATTGAGGCCATGGCGGGTCTCGCTCACTACCAGGGCTTCGAGTACGTCTCGCTGTTCTGGGCCAACTACCTCTTCGCCTACCTCGACTACGACGAGACCTCCAAGAACCTCTCCTACGTCGAATTAATGAACCTGGCGAACCAGGCCGCGTCCGACAGCATTCTCGCTGGCACCTTCTCCGGAACGGGGCAAGCTTTGCAGCGGCTGTTGAGTACATCCTCAAAGCACTGACGAATGACGTGGGCAGGTGCTGCCGACTAGTGATGAGACAGGGTCCCAACGCTTGAACTGTGCTGACCTTGCCTCGCCAACCAAGGTAGGATGAGGACCACTATGGGGGCCCAACAAGAGAGCGTCGTGACGCCGGAGCGCTTCGCGCAGGGGCTCACCTACGAGCAGTGGGTGGCCGCCATCGACCGCAACCAGGAGCGCTTCCAGGAGAACTACGAGGCCACCGAGCTTTCCGACGAGGACGTGCGCGCCTTCCGCGAGCTGGTCGCCGGGCCGGACGGCCCCGCCAGGTGCCTCGCCCTCGGCGAGGCCTGGTGCCCCGACGTCTTCCGGGGCCTGCCCGTCATGGCCCGCATCGCCGAGGCCTGCGGCATGGAGCTGCGCGTCTTCTTCCGCGACCAGAACAAGGACATCATGGCCGAGTTCCTGAAGCAGGGCGAGCACGAGTCCATACCCACCTTCGTCTTCTACACCCGCGACCACCGCTACCTCTGCCACTGGATCGAGCGGCCCGCCCTGGCCGACGAGGAGATGCACCTGCTGCTCAAGATCTTCGAGGGCCGCCCCCGCGAGGAGGCCCTGGCCGACTACCTCGCCTTCCAGAAGGGGCCCGTCTGGGCCAAATGGCGTCGGGAGACGGTGCGCGAGATCCGCGACCTCCTCACCAAGCACTGCTCGTGACCGGGAGGGCGTAGTAGCCCTCCTCTCGGGCCGACCGCGCCCGTCCTGGCATTTTTCTTGTCGGCGCCTGGCCCTCCCTGCGATCCGCCCTCCGTCCGCCCTATAATGATCACGCAGGCGATACGGATGACGAAGCGCAGCGCAGCGGCCGCGGCCCGTCGGCGACGGGCGCCCTATCGCATCCTGGACCACACGGCGGACGTGGGCCTGGAGGCGGAGGGTGCCACCCTGGCCGAAGCCTTCGCCAACGCCGCCACCGGCATGTACTCCATCATGGTGCACTTGGACCGCGTGTCGGAGCGGGTGCAGCGGCCGCTGGAGGTGGAGGCGGAGGATGCTGAAGGGCTGCTGACGGCCTGGCTGCTAGAGCTCCTCTTCATCACCGAGGTGGAGGGCCTGGTGTTCCGGCGATTCGATGTCCAGGAGGCGTCCCCTAGGCACCTGGCCGCCGTCGCCCACGGCGAGCCCCTGGACCCGGAGCGCCACCCGAAGGGGGCCGTCGTCAAGGCGGTAACCCGCCACGGCCTAGAGGTGGGACCCATCGAGGGCGGGTACAGGGTGAGAGTCATACTGGACATCTGATCATGGCGAAGAATTGGCGTTCAATACTGCGCAAGGTCGACGACTACCGCTGGGAGCTGCCGCAGGACTACAAGCCCGGCATGCGCGTCCCCGGCCTCATCTTCGCCGACGAGGCGATGCTCAACCTGATGGCCGAAGACCAGGCCATCGAGCAGGTGGCTAACGTGGCCTTCCTGCCCGGCATCGTCGGCCACTCCCTGGCCATGCCGGACATCCACTGGGGCTACGGCTTCCCCATCGGAGGCGTGGCCGCTATGCGCCTCAAGGACGGCGTCGTCTCGCCGGGCGGCGTCGGCTTCGACATCAACTGCGGCGCCCGCCTGCTGCGCACCGACCTGCGCGAGGGCGACGTGCGCCCCGTCCTCCGCGAGCTGGTGAACCAGCTCTTCCGCGACGTGCCCGCCGGCCTGGGCGGCCACGGCCCCCTGCGCCTCTCCCACGCCGAGCTGGACGACCTCATGGTGCGCGGCGCCCGCTGGATGGTGGACCGTGGCTATGGCCTGCCCGAAGACCTGGAGGTCACCGAGTCCCAGGGCTGCTTGCCCGGCGCCGACCCCGGCGTCATCAGCCAGCGGGCGCGCCAGCGGGGGCTGGCCCAGCTAGGCACCCTGGGCTCCGGCAACCACTTCCTGGAGGTGCAGGCCCTCGACACCATCTACGACCGGGAGGCCGCCGACGTCTTCGGGCTGGAGGAGCCGGGGCAGGTGGTGGTCTTCTTCCACTGTGGGTCGCGGGGCTTCGGCCACCAGGTCTGCCAGGACTACCTCGACGTCATGGAGAAGGCGGCGAAGCGTTACGACATCCACCTGCCGGACCGCCAGCTCGCCTGCGCCCCCATCGATTCGCGCGAGGGCAGGGACTACATGGCAGCCATGACGGCCGCCGCCAACTTCGCCTGGGCCAACCGCCAGTGCATCGCCCACTGGGTGCGCCAGTCCTTCGCCCACGTCTTCCAGAAGCAACCGGATGAGCTGGGGATGCGGCCCATCTACGACGTGGCCCACAACATCGCCAAGGTGGAGAGGCACCGCTTCAACGGCCGAGACGTGACTGTGTGCGTCCACCGCAAGGGGGCTACCCGCGCCTTCCCCGCCGGCCATCCTGAGATACCGGCCGCCTACCGACAGATCGGGCAGCCGGTGCTGGTGCCGGGTGACATGGGCCGCTACTCGTATCTGGCGGTGGGCACCGAGCAGGCCATGGCCGAGACCTGGGGCTCTACCTGCCACGGCGCCGGCCGGTTGCAGAGCCGGGGCGCCGCCAAACGCTCCCTGAAAGGGGTCGACATCGCCGCCCGGCTGGCCGAGCAGGGGATCGTCGTCCGGGCCCAGGACCGGTCCGCCCTGGCCGAGGAGGCCAGCGAGGCCTATAAGGACGTGGCCGATGTGGTGGAGGTGCTGGAGAAGGCCGGCATCTCCCGCAAGGTGGCGAAGATGCGGCCGATGGGGGTAATAAAGGGGTAGAATGCCTGACCACGATCCCTCAGTCGATACGGAACTCTTGGAGGCCTTTCTTCAGGACGATGATCTGGAGAGGCTGGAGCACATCGCCGAGGAGTTCAACATCTTCGAGGTGCTCGACGCTGTTAGGCAGGAACTTCGCCATTCCAGCTTTCTCGCGTGGCTGCTGGACCCCAGTGGAAGCCATGGCCTGGGAGACTACTTCCTCAAGCGTTTCTTGTGGAGAACCGCTGCCCTAGCCAGGGAGCAGGATATAAAGACGATAAGCCCGATTCGGGTCGGCACCCTGGACTTAGGGGACGTTGTGGTACGCCGCGAGTGGCGGAACATCGACATCTTGATCTTGAGCGAATCTCAGCGGTTCGTGTGCGCGGTCGAGAACAAGGTTGACAGCCCCGAGCAGCCCGGTCAGCTGCGGCGCTACCGGGAGACGTGCGAGACAGAGTCTCCGCGTTACTCGCGCCACTTCGTTTTCCTCACGCCGACCGGCACCCAGGCTTCCGACAAGGAATGGGTCGCACTTGGTTACCACTCCGTCCTTGATCTGGTAAAGGCGGTCATCAACGCAAAGCAAGGCTCGCTGGGCAATGAAGTACGGCTGTTCTTACAGCAGTATGTCAGCATGCTGAGGAGGCACATCGTGGGGGAATCTGACATAAAGCAAGTTTGCGTCCGCATCTACAACAAGCACCGCCGAGCGCTCGACCTGCTATTTGAGCACAGGCCTGACAGGCAGTCAGACATTCAGGCCCTGTTGGAGCGGTTAATCGAAAGTGACTCAGACTTCGAGCTGGATCACTCCACCAAGGCGAACATAAAGTTCGCGCCTCTTTCCTGGACGTCCCCTCATCTTAAGACGGCGACCGCATGGCCAACAAAGTCGGGAGGCATCCTCCTATTCTCTCACAAGGCGAACATACTCCTATTTGAGCTCTGGAACGGTCCTGGTTCTGGAGCGCCATCTTCTCTCAGACTGGCCCTGATTTTGGGCCCTGGAGACCAGGACGTTCGGTCACGTATTTCGGAGGCGGCGGCCCGCAGCCAGAGCGACGGAATCTTCAACGCTCCTAAGGGCGTGTGGAGGGAGTGCTATAGCATATTCGAGCTCGACCTCCTTTCGTCGCAGGAATACCAGCAAGACGACCTGGAATTGATGGAAGGCAAGATTCGACAAAGGTTCAATGTATTCAAGGCCACTCAATTCCCCCAGATCGACGAGGTCATCAGAGCGATTGTGTTCTAGTGGGGCCATCAACCCCCGCCCCGTATCTCAATCTTCTCCTCGTCGAAGGCCTTCTTGAGGCGCTTGCGCAGCTCACCGGCGACGTCCCACTGGCGCATGGGCTGCGTCTCCCCCAGCACCTTGACTTGGACGCCGAATTCGTCGAAGCCGTCCACCCGCAGGGCGTGGGGAGTCGCAAGGATCAGCGGCGCGAAATCGGGGTCCTTCGCTAGCGCCTGTCCCACGCGGTCGATGACGGCCATCACCCGGTCGAGGTCCTCCCCGTAGGCGACGCGGACGTTCATGTTGACCCGCGACCAGCCCCGCGTCTGGTTGCTGCTGACCGCCACCTGCCCGTTGGGGATGCTGTGCACCGTTCCGTTGAGGTCGCGCAGCACCGTGCGCCGCAGGCTGACGTCCTCCACCAGGCCGCCGATGCCGGCGATGGTCACCACGTCGCCCTTGCCGTACTGGTTCTCCACCAGGATGAAAAGGCCGTTGAGTGTATCCCTCACCAGGCTCTGAGCGCCGAGACCTACGGCCAGGCCGGCGATGCCCGCGCCAGCCAGCAGCGGCCCGATATTGATGCCCACCTCGGGCAGGACGGTGAGCACGGCGATGGCAAAGCCCACTGCCCAGGCCGTCCGGTACACCACGTGGGTCAAGGTGTCGGCCCGCTTTGCGATCTCCACCTCGGGCTGGCCTTCCATCTGCCGGGCGACGGCGGCGCGCACCGGCCGGTCGAGGGCGCGGCGCAGCAGGCGCAGACCCAGATAAGCGACGACCAGCACCAGGATGACGCGCAGTCCACGGGTCCAGATCGTCTCCGACCAGCGATCCCAGTCGATATCCGCGAAGAAGTTTCGCATGGTACTGCCTCCTCTCACTGCGCAGGGGTCTTGGGTCTTACGGGATCCCGGCCCGCCGCTTCCACTGGTCGACCCAGCGGCGTGCGGCCGCGAAGTCCTCCGCACCCGCCCACGATTGGGGTCGGGTGCGGGCGTACCCCAGGTCCTGAAGCCGGGTCGCGCCCGCCCAGGCCATGAGAGGCGCTAGGTCGCCCAGCGGCCCGGCCGCGGAAACGTAGCCTCGCCGCCAGGCCAGGTAGAACAGCCGGCGCGCGGCGCCGATGGGCAATCGAGCCGGGCCCGGTGGCGCAGACGCCGTCAAGAGCAGGGCGGCCGTCCGGGCGAAGTCGGCGCGCGGGTCTCCAGCGGCAGCATTCGACCAGTCGAGGATGCCGGTGATGCGCCCCCTGTCCATGAGGACGTTGAGAGGGTGATAGTCAAGGTGAATGAGGCTGGCGGTCGAGAGGGCCATTCTCCGTACCCGGGCAAAGACCTCGGGACACTGAAGGGCGCCTCTGGCCAGCCAGTACTCAGGCGCGCCCTCGAGGAGGACGGATGGCGGCGGCACGCGGTGGATGCGCGCCTGCTGCCGACCCAGGGAGAGGCCGATCCGCCATATCGACCAGGGGCGTCGCAGCATGGCGGCCAGGCACGTCCTCCCCGGACACCAGCTCAACACCAGCACCGGCCGTCCCTCCCACTGGCCGGTCGCCTCGACGGCGGGCGCGGGCACACCGGTCGCCACGCAGGCGCGGAGAGCTGTCTCCTCGTTTCTGGCCCCGAGGGCGTGTTCGGGCCCTGGGTGGACTCGCAGGGCATGGCGCTCGCCATCCGGAGTCACGAAGCGCCACAGACTGGTCTCCCAGCCGCCGAGCACGCGCTCCAGCGCCTCCACCTCGTCGTAGCCCAGGGAGCGGAGAACAGCGCGGGGATCGATCTCGGCGGTCACCGCTGTGGCACCGGCAGGCGGGCGGCGTTCACGTCGAGACCCTCTCCAGGTTGGCGAAGCTGAGGAGCAGCTTCTTGATCCCCGCCTCGCCTTTGAAGACCACCGTCACCTCCTGGTCAGAGCCCTTGATCTCGCAACTGACCACGACGCCCTCGCCGAACTTGCTGTGGCGGACGCGGTCGCCGGCGGCAAAGGCAGCCTCCGTTTGAGGAACTGGGGGTTCGGAACTGGGAACCAGGGCCCTCCTCCGCCCTCTAGTTCCCACTTCCCAGTCCCGAGTTCCTCCCTCGGCGGCGGCGGGGGCCGCGATCAGCTCCGACGGGATGTCCTTCAGGAAGCGAGAGGCCGGGTTGTGGGCGCTGAGCCCCATGTAGTGGCGGCGGAAGGCCCGCAGCAGGTAGAGGCGCTCCTTGCAGCGGGTGATACCCACGTAGCAGAGGCGGCGCTCCTCCTCCATCTGGGCCGGGTCGTCGTAGGAGCGGATGTGGGGGAGGATCCCCTCCTCCATGCCCACGATGAAGACGACGGGGAACTCCAGGCCCTTGGCGGCGTGGAGGGTGATGAGGGTAACGGCGTCCATCTTCTCGTCGTACTCGTCGGTGTCGGCGACCAGGGCCACGTCCTCCAGGAAGGTGGGCAGGGCCGACGCCGGGTCCAGCTCATCGTACTGGGCCGCCACGTTGACCAGCTCCTGCACGTTCTCCCAGCGCTCCTCGCCGTCGTCGAAGTCCTCCAGCAGGTACCGACGGTAGCCGGTCCTCTCCAGCACCAGCGTGAGGAGCTGCGACGGTGTCCGGCGCGGGGCTTCGCCTATGAGCTCGTTGAGGAGGTCGAGGTAGGCGAGGAGGGAACCGGTACTGCGGGACCCGAAGGAATGGGCCTGACCTTCAACGGGCAGCCCCTCCTTCTTCGACCGCTCCTGGTCGGCCAGCATCTGGAGGGCGGCGTAGGGCGGCACCCTCAGCGCCGACGACCAGCGGGCCAGCTCCTCCACCGTCTTCTGGCCGATGGCCCGCGGCGGCACGTTGATGACCCGGCCCAGGCTCACGCTGTCGAAGGGGTTGTGCACCAGCCGCAGGTAGGCCAGGACGTCCTTGATCTCGCGGCGCTCGTAGAAGCGGGTGCCCCCCACCAGTCGATAGCGGATGCCGGCCTGCACGAAGGCCTCCTCCAGCGGCCGCGACTGGGCGTTCGTGCGGTACATGACAGCGATGTCGCCCGCCCGGTGGCGGCCGTCGGAGAGGAGGGAACGCACCTCCAGGGCCACCAGGGCGGCCTCCTCCTCCTCGTCGTACGCTTCGTAGGAGATCACCGGCGAGCCCTGGCCTTTGTCCGTCCAGAGCTTCTTCTCCTTGCGCTGCGGGTTGACGCTGATGACCGAGTGGGCCGAATCGAGGATGGTCTGAGTGGAGCGGTAGTTCTGCTCAAGAAGAACCACCCGCGCCCCGGGGTAGTCGCGCTCGAAGTTGAGGATGTTGCGCACGTCCGCCGAGCGCCAGGAGTAGATGGACTGATCGGGGTCGCCGACGACGCAGATGTTGCCGTGGCCGCCCGCTAGCTGGCGGGCGAGCACGTATTGGGCAACGTTGGTGTCCTGGAACTCATCGATGAGGACGTGGAGGTAGCGTTCCTGGTAGCGCCGGAGCACGTCCTCGCTCTCCCGGAAGAGGACCACCGCCCGCATCAGCAGGTCATCGAAGTCGAGGGCGTTGCACTCGCCCAGGAGCGCCTGGTAGCGCTCGTAGACGCGGGACACCACCTCCTCGAAGTAGCTGCGGACGCCCTGGGCGTAGGCGGCGGGCCCGGCCAGCTCGCTCTTGGCCCGCGAGACGACGGAAAGGACGGCCCGGGGCTGGAACCGCTTCTGGTCCAGCTCCAGGTCGGTCATGGCGCGGCGGACCAGAGCTAGCTGATCGGCCTCGTCGTAGATGGCGAAGCCGCGGCCGATGCCGATCTTCTCGCCGTCGACGCGCAGGAAGCGGGCGCAGACGGCGTGGAAGGTGCCCATGGTGATGGACAGGGCCGGCTCGCCGAGGAGGGCGACGACGCGGTCGCGCATCTCGCGGGCCGCCTTGTTGGTGAAGGTGACGGCCAGCATGCGGTAGGGGTGGACGCCGCGCTCGGCCACCAGGTAGGCGATGCGGTGAGCGATGACGCGCGTCTTGCCGCTGCCGGGCCCCGCCAGGATGAGGAGGGGCCCGCCTTCCACCTGCACCGCTTCCCGCTGGGCCGGATTGAGGGGGCCGAGGATGTCCATCTGAAGGCACCGCCATTCTAGCATCGGGGCTCTGGGGCCGGCAAAGGGGGGCTATCTGCGTGACTGTCTAGGTGGTGAGTTGCTTTGGGGGATCGAAGAAGGGGTGTGGGCGGGTGGCTGAACCTGCCTGCCGGCCGGCAGGCCTGCGACCAGGGGCTTATGAGTCCCCTGCTTCAATATCGGGTACGAACTTGTCTGCCCGAATCTCCCCAGGCAACTCAGAAACCCTAGGATGTGAACGAATCCCCTAGTCGCCTTGCCCAACTGGCTGACGAGGGGATTCTATCTTGACCGACCGGCAGTCTGCAAGCGGAAGAGCGCCCTCTGCCTGGGAAGCTTAGTGGAGCTCCGTTGGATCTCTCTGAACCTATCTTCCTCGTGTTGCATGATCGGGGAGAGCCCTTTCGCCTATTCCAACGCTGCTTTCTCATCCTAGCACTAAGCTCTTCGGCCAAGCTTCTGAAGAAAGGGTGCCCCACATTCCATCAAGAAAGTCCAGCGAATAGCCCTGTTCCACCAAGTGAAAGAGGAAGCCACCATTGTCAGTCAGCCGGTACTCGGTGCCCTCCT
>Ga0315277_10009342_pt1 | contig 12526 bp, 9 predicted proteins | sample YL17G05_15_MG_FD_203695 | JGI IMG/M metagenome (GOLD analysis project Ga0315277, IMG submission 203695) | Sediment microbial communities from Yellowstone Lake, YNP, Wyoming, USA - YL17G05_15 | ecosystem: Environmental > Aquatic > Freshwater > Lake > Sediment | place: USA: Wyoming | collected... | reverse complement strand
TTCGTGTACCTTTTCCTCATGGCGGTTTCTCCTTTCTTGGTCGAAAGCGGTCCAGGCTACACCGCCTGGACCTGAGGAACCGCCATTTTCTATTTCAACTACGACAGGGACAACCTCCTTCGAACCCGGCGGCTTGCACATTCCCAATGGCCGAGCGAATGGCTTCCTCCAGGCTGGGTGCCTTCCGGTGAGAATCGATGCGCGTTACTCCACCGGAGGTACTGATCGAACCGTCCGCGCAGCCGGCTTCATAGAGGGCGTTGGCGTCCTCCTCGGATTCCTCTGGAGTCGCGAGAATGATGGCGAACTCGTATTCTCGCATCCGCTCCTCCCTGGCCTACACCGTATCCGGCTCCGGGTGCACCCATGGCTTGCGGTACGGCCGGCACAAGAGCCGGTTGGCCTCCTCGTCGGCCACGATCTGGCCCTTCTTGGGGTCCCAAGTAAGCGTGCGGCCGAGCTTACAGGCCATGTTGGCCAGGATGCAACTGGTGGTCGAGATGTAGCCTTCTTCGATGTCGGCCACCGGGCGGCCGCGGCTGGCGACGGCCTTTAAGAGGTCCAGCATGTGGTAGCGGACCGCCGGGGCGACGTGGCGCTCCAGGCGCCTTTCCGTCTTGTCTTCGGGGTATTGCTCCAGTTCGTAGGTCACGTCGCGGTGGACCGTCTCGCCTCGGCCGGAGGGGACGAAATCGTAGCTCATCACACTCACCTTCAACGTGCCCTTGTCACCGTAGAAGGTCGCGCCCCAAGGGTACTTCTCGTCGGGCGGGGCGCCCCAGGTGCGATGCTGCCAGACGACGCTGAGATCGTTCTGGTCGTAGTCGAAGGTGGCGGTCTGGGTGTCGGAGATGTTGGCCTTCGTGCCCTTATCGAGGAAGATCCCACCGGAGGAGCCGACCCGCTTGGGCCAGCCCAGGTCGAGCATCCAGCGGACCATGTCGAACATGTGGATGCACATGTCGCCGATGATCCCGTTGCTGTACTCTATGAATGCCCGCCAACTCCCGGGATGGACCAATGAGTTGTACGGCCGCATGGGGGCCGGACCGGTCCACATCTCGTAGTTGAGGTACTCGGGCGGAGCGGCGTCGGGGGGATTTCCTCGGGAGCGCATCTGATAGTAGCAGTAGATCTCGACCAGCCCAACCTTGCCGAGCTTGCCCGGCTTGATGATCTGCTCGCGGGCCTCGGCGATATGCGGCGTGCTGCGGCGCTGCGTGCCCACCTGAACGACGCGCTGGTACTTGCGGGCGGCGGCCAGCATGGCCTGGCCCTCGACCACGTCAACGCTGATCGGCTTCTGCACGTAGACGTCGGCCCCGGCCTTGACGGCCTCGATCATCGGCAGGGCGTGCCAGTGATCGGGCGGGGCGATCAGCACGACGTCGAGGTCTTTTTCCTTGAGCATCTCGCGGTAGTCGCCATAGGTGCGGGGCTTCTGCTTCGACGCCTGGCGGCTGGCCACGATCTCGGCGGCCTCGGCCAGCATCTTCTGGTCCACGTCGCACAGCGACACGACCTCGACGGGCGCGACCTGGATCAGGCGCAACAGGTCGATCTTACCGTACCAGCCGGCACCGATCAGGCCGACGCGCTTCGGTTTCTGATCGGCGACCTCGGCCGCAAAGCTGCCCACGCTCGACAATGCCAGCCCGGCTGCGCTGGCTTGAAGGAACTTACGGCGGTCCATGGAGTTTCTCCCGAACAAGAGCGGAAAGTGAACCCGGTCAATAAGAAAGCAGTATAGCCAACGGCGGCAACCTTTGCCACCGGCCGGCATCGGGCCGATCATGCCGTTCAGGCTCGCGGTCATTGGCCTGTTGGCACCCAAATGGATTTGCACGATTCCAGGAGGTAAGTGGCACCGGCGTCTCGCCGGTGGAAGATAAAGGGGGGGCACACAAGCACCGTGAACCACCGGCGAGACGCCGGTGCCACTGCTTCCTCTGCGAGACGCCGGTGCCACTGCTTCCTCTGCGAATTGATGAATTGCCAGAATCACGCAACCCCATTAGTGCCCCGCCCGCAGGTCGAGGCAGCATCCGCCCGTGCCGCTGGAAAGGATCAGGCGGTGCAGGCGGACGTCGGTTCGGTCGGCGGGGACAGCGTCCTGCGGCGCCCAGACGCGGCACTGTCGCAGCAACGAGGTCATTTTCAGGATGAACTGGTCGTCGGCCTGGCCCAAGTTTGCCAAGGTGGCGAACCCGCCGGGAAGGTGCTGGCCGGAATTCATGTTGCACAGCAGCAGGGCCGCCTGGGCGGCCGGCCGGGCCTGGTTCCGCAGCACTTTCTCGGCCCTCACGTCCGGCTCGTTGACCCAGAACAGGTTGTCCATGGCCAGGACATTGCAGCGGGAACCGTCGCCGGCGGTCTCGATCCGGCCCGTCGCCGAGGTGTCAACCGGCAGGAGCAGCGACGTCAGTAGCGTGAAGTCGCCTTGGAACTTATCGAGCAGAAACAGCGGCGTGGTCGGCGACGTGCGGAATGAGAACCGGGTGGCGTCGATCGACACGGCGCCGCGGTCGCTGAGGCTCATCGCCTGGGGCTGCTGGCCGCTGACCTCGTGGTAGACGGCCCGCACCACCAGCCGGCCGCCTTCTTCCACCAGGTATTGGCGGTCGGAGGTCGAGGTGGCGCCGGTGAGCACGGAGACCTGTCCGGGCGAGTCCCGGCCGGCGCGGCGGTTGGGCCCGCCGATCACCTGCACCCAGACGCTGCACCCGCCTCCTTGCAGGCAGCGGAAGAGGACGTCGCTCTGCTCGACCCCGTCAACCCGCACGCCGACGCCTTTCTGCGACTCGGAGGCCCCGTTGACGTTGAGCTGATCGGCACAGATCCGACCGCCCGGCTGGTCGCAGTCTTCCAGGCGGACGGCGGTGCCCTGCCCGATGCGCAGGTTCATGTCGCGCACGGTGGCGCGGCTGGGTCCTGCGAGCCGCAGCATCACGCCGTCGGTGGGGCCGGTCCACCGCAGGACCGTGGCCGTTTCACCCGCGCCGTCGCCGATCAACTGCACGTCGGCTGCCGCCGGGATCACCAACGGGCGGTCGATCTGATACGTGCCTCTGGGCAGGTGCACGACGGGGCGGCTGCCGCTGAGTTTCACGGCCCGATCGATCGCCGATTGAATGTCGGCCGCCGTAGCGCCGGCGGCAACCTCCAGCACGGTGCGATCGACCATGGGCGGGGTGGGCGGGAGCACCGGAGGCGTGGCGTCGATCTCCTCCGGCGGCACGACCTTCTCGGCCACGAGCCGGTAGCGTCCGTCCGTCTTGACGGGATTGTCCACGCTGTAGGTGTTGCCCAGCAGCGTCTGGTCGCCCCAGGTGAGGACCACCGGCGGCTGGCTGTTGCCGGCTCGGTTGCGGATGACGTTGTCGGCCAACAGATACGGGCCGCCGTTGCCCAGGCGGATGGCGAACTGGCCGGTGGGGTCGATGATGCGGTTGCCGGTGACGGAGGTGGCCGAGCCCCAGGAGTGTCCGCTGGCCCAGTCCATGAAGCACTTCGATCCCTGGGAGAAGTTGTTGGCCAGCGAGAAGGCCATGAGGTTGGCCGTGCCGATGTCCATATTCTTGGATCGGAGGAAGACGCACTGATGGGCGTGAAAGTTGCCGGCCCCGTTCAGCAGGCCGTAGCCGCAATCCTCAAAGCGGCAATACCAGGCCCAGATGTCCAGCGAGTTGAAGTTGTTGGTGCGGATCCCGGCGCCGGAGCACCGCAGGAACTTGCAGCGGAGGACCTCGTTTTCGGCCTGGCCGTTGTTGCCGTTGCCCATCACGATCCCGTCGGCGACGTCCTGGAAGACCATGTCGGACGTTTCGTTGTAAGTGGAGAACCCGCCGCCGTAGACCAGCGCGGTGCCCGCCTTGCCCGCCCCGTCCAGGGTGAGCCGGCTGATCCGCGAGTACCAGGCGTCGTAGAGTACGATGGTGCCGCCGGCTGGACCGTCCCAACGGATCCGCACCCTGCCAGGGTCTTCGCCCACGATCGTCACGCCCATGCAGTCGGTGTGGCCCTCTCGCCGGGTGCCGACCGTGTTGGTGATCCGGTAGGTTCCGGCCGGGAAGTACAGCACGTTGGACTGGGTGTGCAGGCGCAGATCGTCGAAGGCCCGCTGGATCGCCGCCGTATCGTCGGCCTGGCCGTCGCCCAGCGCGCCGTAGTCGGTCTTGACGTTCGTCCAGCCTGCCAACGGGCCGACGAACTCCTCGCCGCCGCCGGTGATCTGGGCGTGCGACGTGGTGGGGGAGCACATTCCCAGCACGCAGACAACAGTCAAGAGCACACTGCCTCGGTTAACGCTGTTCTTCATTTTGATCCTTTCCGTAGTCGGCTGGGGGTGGCTGGAGTCGAGCGTCAGCGAGCCCCCAGGAGAGCGAGCTGGGGGCAGCCTTCGGCTGACCACCAGCCACCAATTCATCGTAAACGTCAAAGAATCGCCATCGTCTAACGCCAAGGCTAAGCTGCCGGGGCCGCCTGCAATGACATTGAAGCGCGAAAAACCAGGATGGCGGCCCCGGTCAGCTTCAGCCGTTGGTTGGGCGGCCCTGCCGCGATCATCGTGGGGCCGGCGCGTCCATCCTCAATCATCGTCGCGCCTCGTCCGCTCCAACCGGTTGTTGGGCAGCCGTCCAGTCCGAGCGCAGCAAACCGTAGACGTAGAAGTCGTGTGGTTGCCCACGACACACACGATAACTCCTCAGGCAACCCTCACGCACAAACCCACTGCGCTCGAGCAAGCGCTCCGAGCGCCTGTTGTCGACCCTGACGAAGGCGTGCACCCGATCGACTTGGTCCTGTCGGAAAGTCCACTGAAGTACCGCGGCCACGGCTTGGCGCATCAGTCCCTTGCCCCAGTGAGCCTGCGCCAGGTCGAACGCCAGCTCCGCCCAGCGGTGTACCTGGGACCACTCGTTGAAACCGCAGGTGCCGACAAGCTGATCATCGTGCTGGAGCGCGACCCCCCATCTGGACAACTCGCCCGCCGCCCAACGGCTCAGAGACCGCTCGATCATTGCTTCGACCATCGGTACCGACGCAACGGGATAGCTGGTCAGCTCAGTCACGACGGGATCCCGCAGGTAGGCGTAGAGCGCGACAGCGTCGGCCACACGGAGCGGGCGCAGGCGCGCTCCGTCGAACTCAATCGTCGGCGGATGTTGTGGCTTGTCTGCCATAGGTCTCACTGCCCCGCTCCGCCATGTCCGCCCAACAGGTATTCCACCGCCGAAGTGCGGTAAAACTCTACCGCATTTTCGCAGCCGAGCATGGCGTCGTCAATCCTGATATGTCATACCGGGAAATGGGATGCGACGGATCGCCAGTCCCGAAGCCATGCTACACCGCACTGGAGGCCATGCTACGCCGCAAATAACGGGCGCATAGTCACAATGCCTCTTTGGGCGGCAGCGGCACGGCGGGCGGCCCGTTTACAATTCATCCGCCAGGGAGACTCGGGAGACGCCGCCCTCCTCGCGCCTTGCAAGGCGCCTGCGGGCGCCCGATAATGGTCCCCCACGGCAATCCGCCACGTCGCCGGCCTGGCGACAGAGCAGAACACGCCTCAAAGATAAGGAATCCAACCTTGACAAGCAAGTATTCTCGGCTGACGGGCAGCATGGCCCTGCTGGTGACTGTGGGTGTGCTCATTGTCGGTCGGGGAGTGTCGGCCCGGGCCAACGATTGGCCTCAATTCCGTGGCCCGACGGGCCTGGGATACACCGACGAGAAGAACCTGCCGATCACGTGGGGCGGGGCGAACGACGAGAACGTGCTCTGGAAGGCGCCGTTGGTCGGCCAAGGCCATGCCAGCCCCATCGTCTGCCAGGAGCGCGTCTTCGTCTGCACGGCCCGGTGGCCCGAGACGGTCCGCCGCCGCGAGGAGGTCATTCCGGAGCATCACGTGCTCTGCTATGCGGCGGGCGACGGCAAGCTGCTTTGGGACAGACAAGTGCCCTCGGGGCCGTGGTTGCGGACCGATTTTCGCAGCGGGCCCGGCGGCGGATACGCCTGCCCCACGCCGACCACCGACGGCCGGCTGGTCTACTGCGCGTTCGGCTCGTCGGTCCTGGCCGCGTTGGACCTGCAAGGGACGATCGTCTGGCGCAAGGAAATCGTTCCCTACACGTTCGACGTGACGCTGGGCAGCAGCCCGATACTCTACCAGGATACGCTGATCCTCTTGTGTGCCATGGCCAAGCCAAGCGATTCGAGCGTCATCGCGCTGGACAAACGGACGGGCGACGTGCGCTGGCGGCAGCCGCTGCCGGAGACCGCCTTCGGGCACAGCACGCCGGTGCTGCTGCCGATACGGGGAAAGGCCCAGTTGGTCTTCGCGGCCTCCGGCGGCAGTCCCTCGCCGCGGGCCTTGCAGGGCCTCGATCCGGCCACCGGCCAGCCGATCTGGTGGTGCTGGGGGGCCGGCGATACGGCCTCGCCTGCCTATGGTGGCGGGCTGGTGTATTTCGACAGCGGCCGCGGCGGACCCGGGGTGGCCGTCGATCCGACCGGCGGAGGCGACGTTTCCAACACCCACGTCAAGTGGCGAATCGACCAGGTGCCGGAAGGAATCGGATCGCCGACCATCGTGGGCGACTACGTCTACCGCCTCCACTCGCCGGGCGTGTTGAAATGCTGGAAGCTCGGCGACGGCAGCCAGGTGTACGCCCAGCGGCTCGACGGCATCTCCACCACCTGGGCCAGTCTGATCGTCGACGGCAACGGCCGCATCTACTTCGCCAACGCCGGGAAGAGTTATGTGATCCAGTCCGGGCCGCAGTTCAAGGTCCTGGCCGTCAACGACTTGGGCGATGGGAACCACGCCTCCGCGGCCGTGGCCGATGGAGGCATGTTCCTGGTGGGGGTGAAAGAAGTCTTTTGCATCCGCGGCCGCTACTCGCCGCGCGGCACCAGTTCGACCAGCCCGGCGTCGATGTACTGGCCGCCTTCGGTCTGGTGGCAGTGGATGGCGATCGTGTTGCGGCCCTTCTTTAGCGCCGCCAGCGCGTCCTTCGAGATGGACATGGGGACGTAGCTGGTGGTGTATCCCTTGGGCGAGGCGGCCGGGACGCCGCCCAGATACACCTCGGCATCCTCGTCGTGGTGGATCATCAGCTTCAGTCCCTCGGGCACCCGGTCCAGCTCGACGGTTCGCCGGATCCAGATATCGGGCGTTTTCCACGGAGTGCGGACGGCCGTGCCCGGCGTGCTCGCCTCGCCGAACCCACCGGGGCCGCTCTTCCATGCCGAGTCGTCAAACTCGGGTTTTGGCCAGTCGTCGCCGGGCCGCTCCGTGGTGTAGCGCCAACTCTGGGCCGCCTGCTGGGAGGTGGGCACTACGGTCTTGATGATCGGCGGCGGCAGGTAGAGCTTCCGCGCGGCCTCGACGATCTGCTCCAGGTCCATCTTGATCATCTCCCGATCGTAGGTCATCAGGCCGTTCACCTCCACCTCCACGTCGGAAGTCTGCGTGTAGACGGCGGCACACAGTCCGCTGCCGATCATCGGCCGGAGGTTCTCCAGGAGGTTGACGTAGGCGTCGGTCAGCTCCTCGCGTGTCTTGAAGCTGCGGTATCCCCAGTTCTTCTCTGCCTGCCAGGTATGGCCGGCCAGCGGCAGCCCCAACCCGCCGAACTCACCCAGCACGGCGGCCCGCTCCGCTGCCACCGGCGGCATGGCCGGCCCCGGATAGGAATGGACATCGTGTACGTCGCCGACCTTGCGATCCGTCCAGCCGCTGGCGTCATCCACGAGGCGCGACGGATCGGTCTTCTTGATCAGTTCGACGATGCGCGCGGTGTCCCATTGGCCCCAGCCTTCGTTGTAAGGGACCCACATGAGGATGCACGGATGGTTGCCGCGGCCTTCAATCAGCGCGATCAGTTCCTGCTCAAATTGCTTTGCTGACTCGGGCGAGCGAGTGATGTCGGGGTCTTTGGGGCCGATGAATTTATCGCCGCTGGGCATGTCCTGCCAAACGAGCAGGCCGAGTTTGTCGCACCAATAGTACCAGCGGTCGGGCTCAATCTTGACGTGTTTGCGGGCGAGGTTCATGCCCAGGCGTTTCGTCGCTTCAATGTCGTACCGCAGCGCCTCGTCGCAGGGGGCGGTATACAAGCCGTCGGGCCAGAAGCCCTGGTCCAGTGGGCCGAATTGGAATAGCGGCTTGCCGTTGAGCAACAGGCGGTTGACGCTGTCTTTGTCCTTGCCCACCGCAATCTTCCTCATGCCGAAATAGCCGGCAACCTCGTCGCTGGCGCCGTCGGCCGACAGCTTGATCTTCAGATCGTACAGGAAGGGCTGATCGGGCGACCAGAGCTTGGGGGCGCTGAGCTTCAGCTCGATCGGTTGGCCCGCCGGGCCGGCCGCAGTGGCTACGGCCTTGTCCCCGGCCAGGGCCTTCAGTTCGACGTTTCCCCCGGCGGCGTCCACGGTCACTCGGACCGCCGAGGCGTCGACGTCCGGCACGATCCGCAGCCCACGGACGTAGGTCTGCGGCACCGGCTCGAGCCAGACCGTCTGCCAGATGCCGGTGGTCGCGGTGTACATGATCCCGCCGGGCTTGAGCACCTGCTTACCCCGCGGCTGGTAGCTCGTGTCGGTCGGATCCCACGCGCGGACCACGAGCGTGTTTTCCCCGCTCTTCAGCGCGTCGGTGACGTCGAAGCTGAATGGGTCGTAGCCGCCGCGATGCTGGCCGAGCTTGCGGCCGTTCAGCCACACGGTGGCCTCCCAGTCGACTGCGCCGAAGTGCAGCAGCGCCCGTTTGCCCGACCAGCCCTCGGGGATCGAAAAGGTCCGCCGGTACCAGACGGCCTGCTGGGGCGTGACCTTCTTCATCACGCCCGAGAGTGCCGATTCCACGCAGAACGGCACGAGGATCTGCCCGTCCCAATTCTCGGGTTGCTCGGTCTCCTTGAGACTTAGGGCGTAATCCCAGAGGCCGTTGAGGTTGGCCCAATCCGGGCGGACCATCTGCGGTCGGGGATACTCACGCCAGGCGTTATCGGGCGTGACGTTCTTCGTCCAGCGGGTCGCCAGCGGTCCGGCCGCCGGCTTCCACTCCGCCGGAGCGGCTTGGGCCGTGGCACAGAAGAGGCAGGTTGTAAGCAAGAGAGTCTGTCGCATGGTTGTTCACTCCTCTGGAAAAGTGACTGGGTGATGGGGTGACTGGGTGAGGGGGTGACTGGGTGAGGGGGTGACAAGGTGACGGGGTGACAATCACCTCTTCACCCCCTCACTCCGTCACCCCCTCACCCCCTCACTTCTTCATCACCCGGACTCCAAATACTCCGCCCGCCCACGCGCCCGCATGGGCCTGGAACTTGACCGTGACCTTGTCCTTGCCTTTGGTCATCTCGGCCGGCAGGGCGTAGACCTCGTCGTAGAACCTGCCGGGCTTGTTGTCCTGGAGCCTCTGGGTGACGAGCTTCTGGCCGTCGATCAGGACGTCGAAGACGCGGTTGCCGCCGTCGCTGCCCCAGTAGGTGACCCGCAACTCCTGCGGCTTGTCGGCCAGGACCCACACTTCCCAGGAGAACCAGCCGCCGTCGGTGGCGTGGCGCCACTGGCGTCCGCCGAACTCGCCAGCCGCGGTCTGCTCGCCCTTCTGCTTGTGATCCCGCTCGTTCTGCTCGTCGCCGGGGGTTACGCGGTCCACGGTGCGGGCATCAAGCTCCTTTTGTCGGGCCAACTCGGCCTGTTGCTCCGTTTCCCTCGCCTGCTGTTGGGCAGGCGTGAGCACGTCCCAGTAGACCATGTAGCGGCGGCCGCCGTGCATCGCGTAGAACGGCTCCAGCGTCACGCCGTGGGTCGGCTGCCCACCGGTGGTGCGCAGCGTCTTGGGCAACAGGGTGAAGGTGGAGGGCTTACCCGGCACCGGCCTCGCTTCGGCCAACGGGCTCTTGCCGTACTCTGCGACGACGATGGCGGGGATCGGTTCGCCCTGCCGCACCTCGGCGCAGAGCACCAGCGGGCCGTGCAAGAAGGCCAGACGCCGGGGGTTGTCGCGGAAGCCCTCCGTGCGGAGACTGAAGGGCATCGAGACCTCCACCGTGTCGCCGCTCTTCCAAGTCCGCTTCAGCACGACGTAACTCCCGGGGGCGAATGCCGCGGCTTCTCCGTCGCCGTTGACGCGGACCTCAAAGCCCGCGGCCACCCACGAGGGACGCCGAATGTTGAGGCTCAGCTCGACGGGCTTCTCACAGGTGAGCACCAGCCGCGTGCTCGGTTCGAGCGGAAACTTCGTCTCCTGCCGCAGCTTTAAGCGCTTCGCCTTCCAGTTCAGCTCGGAGGCAATGAAGAGGTTGACATAGAGCCCCTCCTGGCCCTCGTGGAAATAGATGCTGTCTCCGTATTTCGCGTGGTTTTCCACGCCTGTGCCGGTGCAGCACCAGAACGAGTTGAGCGGATCGTTGTAGACCTTCCGCGACCCGGACCGCAGCGGAACGTAGTAGCACATCATGCCGGTCTGCGGATTCTGGGACGCGAGAATGTGGTTGTACAGCGCGCGTTCGTAGTAGTCGGCATATTCCGCCTGCGGGTCACAGCAGAACAGGTGGCGGGTGAGCTTGAGCATGTTGTAGGTGTTGCAGGTCTCCGTCGTGTTGGGCCCCAGGGCCTCGGAAAGCCGCTCCTTGGGCGAGAACCCTTCGCCGTCGCTGTGGCCGCCGATGACGTAGGAGCGCTCCTTGACCACCGTGTTCCAGAAGAAGAGCGACGCGGTCTTGAGCCAGTCCTCGCCGGTCAGCTCGTACTGCCGGGCCGTGCCCACGAACTTGGGGATCTGCGTGTTGGCGTGCAGGCCGGTGAGCCTGTCCTGCTGCTTCGAGGCCGGCCCGATCACTGCCATGTGGTTGAAACGCTGGGCGATTTTCAGGTACTTCTCCTCGCCCGTCAGACCGTAGAGGTTGGCCAGCACCTCGTTCATCCCCCCGTGCTCGTTGCCGAGCATTCGCTGCATCTGCTCGTCGGAGAGGCGGCCGTTGCGGGCGATCACCCAGTCGGCGAACTTCTTGCACACGTCCAGCGCCTGCTGGTTGTCGCAGTAGACGTACATGTCCAACAGGCCGGCGTAAATCTTGTGCAGGGTGTAGTAGGGCGCCCAGACCCGTTTCTGTGCCTCGACGCGGTCGAAGAATTCCTCGGGGTAGGCGCTCAGGTAGCCGGTGCCGATTTTTGCCTGGCACTCGGCCAGCCCAGCCACTACGGCGTCGCCGTTCTGTTTGAGTTGCTCGTCGCCGGTGCTGGCGTACATCAGCCCGCAGGCCGTCAGATAGTGGCCCACGAAATGGCCGCGCAACTCGCCCTTGGGTTCCTCCCAACCGCCCAGCGGCTCGGCCGACGAGGGCAGGCCGGCGTTGACGCGGAAGTTGTGGAGCAAGCGATCCGCGTCCAACGACAGCAGATACTTGTGGTCGAGTTCCATGGCGTGCTTGAAGGGGCCGTCTAACAGGCGGACGTCGCGCAGCTCGAAGGCGGACACCTTAAGCGGGACCTTGTTGGGTGCCTTGAGCTTGGGGTTGTCCTGGCAGAGCGCATCGGCATGTGCCGAGCGCGCCAACATTGTTGCCGCGGCGACGGCGACCAGGAAGGTCATTGCCAGCCTTCGGTCTCTCATGGTCAGTGCTCCGGAGATTGTGGATTTTGAATGCCAGGCCTGGCTTGCACCAAGGGTCTATTTCGCCTGAAGCGACGGGTGCCACGGTTGGCTTGTCCAACCGTGCCGGCCGCACTGCTGGGCAAGCCAGCAGTGGCACCCAACCCGGGCGCTACACGGACGCAACGGCCGATTCCCGTGGGGCGGCGGCTGCCCACGCCGTTGCACCCGGCGTTGCCCTATGGTACCTTTCCCACTTGAGGTGTGCAACACGCGGCCGTCCTGGGAGAGACTCGATAGAGTGGAGACACCCTCATGAGCCGCAACCTCTGTTGCGTTGTGGCCGTGCTTGCCTTGGGGCATCCGCTGGCGGGGGTCCGGGCAGCCAAGCCAAAGCTGTCCTGGACAGTCTACGTGGCCAGCGACAATTGCCCCGACTACACCTGGGGCCTGACGGAAGAGCAGACGCGCCAGATACTCAGCGATGAGACGGCCCGCTGTGGCGCAACGGCGTCCACTGGCGCCATTTCCACAACGCAGCCAAAGCTGCCAGCCCGTCGCGAAATCGGATCTTCTTGCCCGCCTGCACGGCCCGCGCATCGTAACTGATCGGCACCTCGTGAATGGCCAAGCCCAGCCGGCAGGCCTTGGCCGTGACCTCCGGGCAGAACTCGAACCGCTCGCACTCAAGCTCCATCGCCCGCAAGAGCGCCGTCGGAAACGCCTTGTAGCAGGTGGCCTCGTCCGTCAGCCGCGCCCCGTAAAGTGGCCGCTGCGGCCCATCTCGTCGTCACCCGCTACCCAGGCGTGCGGCAACTGATCGCCGTGTTCGTCGAGCATCTCCAGGGCGAGTTCATGGCGGGTTTGAAATCGCACCTGCTTGGGCACGCCCGCCTGGCGGCGGCGTTGGCGGTCTTTCGCCCA
>Ga0315277_10009340_pt1 | contig 12526 bp, 9 predicted proteins | sample YL17G05_15_MG_FD_203695 | JGI IMG/M metagenome (GOLD analysis project Ga0315277, IMG submission 203695) | Sediment microbial communities from Yellowstone Lake, YNP, Wyoming, USA - YL17G05_15 | ecosystem: Environmental > Aquatic > Freshwater > Lake > Sediment | place: USA: Wyoming | collected... | reverse complement strand
AGAAGGGAGCGGAGGATATCCCCGTGATCGCCGGAGGAATCATCCCGGAAAAAGATATCTCGCGGATGAAAAAGGTCGGAATCCGGGAGATTTTTCTGCCCGGGACTTCCACCCAGGATATCGTCGGTTGGATCCAGAAGCACATCGAGAAGGGCCAAAAAAAACGCTGAAATCCCTTGACATACCCCTCTGAATCTGGTAATCAAAGGGACGCGTAATGGCCAAAAAATTCCTCTCCCTGATTATTGTCCCTCATTGTGCCCAGAGGTTTAAAACCATCACTCTATCTCAGAAAACCCTCAAGCTGCTGGGTGCGATCGTCATTTTCGGTTTCGTCGCTCTGGTCGGTTTCCTGGTCGACTATTTAGCCATGAACGTGACCCGGGCCAAGTACAGAATCCTGCTCAGCGAGAGCAGCCAGCAGACGCGGCTTCTGGCTGAGTACGAGGAATCGATCAAGAGGCTGCGGGATACGGTGAAGAATTTCGAGAACTACGCCAAGAAGCTCAACGTCATGGCGGGCCTACGGTCGCCGGAAGTTATGGAAGAGCTGGGCATCGGCAACGGCGACACGACAGGCATCGAACCCACAGATCCCAGCAGCGGGCCGTCTGTTCCCCCTGCGGGTCAGAATGTTTCCCTTCAGGAGGCCAAGGCTCTCGCCCAAAAAGCCGAGGATGTCGGGAAGAACCTGGACGTTTTGGCGAGCTACTTCGAGTCCCAGACCATCAAATTGGCCACGACGCCGACCATCTGGCCGACCATCGGCTGGGTGAGCTCACCCTTTACCTTCCGGGACGACCCGTTCACCGGCAAGAGGCAGTTCCATTACGGCATCGATATCGCCACCAATTTTGGGAACCCGGTAGTGGCCACGGCGGACGGAATCGTCATTTCCCTGGACAATGACAAGATGGGTGGAAAGAATGTCATCATCAGCCACGGAAACGGCCTGACCACCCACTACCTTCACTTGAGTAAGTTCCTGGTCAAGTCCGGCCAGAGGATCAAAAGGGGAGATGTCATCGGACTCGTGGGCAAGACAGGGAAGGCCCTGGGACCGCATCTTCACTATGAAGTCCGCCTCAACAACAAGCCCACCAACCCCTACAACTATATCCTCGAAGAAGAGCAATAGCCTTATTTTCTGCGCTTATCCCAGACAATCTCCGGTTTTGATCTTCGTCCCCCGCAGGAAATCAGCCGCCGCCATTTCCTTCCGGTTTTCCCGCTGCAGGCGCTCGATGAGGTAAGCACTCCCGCCTCCGCAGGCAACTACCGGTCCTTCCCTCCGGACCTCGGCGATCCGTCCAGGCTCCGGAGGCGAGGCAGTTTCCGTCAACGGGCTCCCGGCGTGGATGATGATCCTCTGGCCGCGGAAAAACGTGAACGCTCCGGGCCAGGGGGAGAAGGCCCTGACCATGCGGTCAATAGAAACAGCGGCTTTCCCCCAATCGATTTTGCCCTGGTCTTTGTGGAGCCGGGGCGCCAAAGTAGCACGCGCATGATCCTGAGGCAAATGCGGAAGCTCGTCGATCTTCTCCAAGGTCCTAACGAGGAGGTCAGCCCCCAACCGGGATAGCCGCTCCTCGAGTTCCCGAGCATTCTCCCGCGGTCCGATGTCTGTTTCCAGCTGGCTAAGGATATCCCCTTCATCCATCCTTTCATTTAGCTCGAAGATCGTCACGCCTGTTTTTTGCTCGCCGCTAAGTATGGCCCATTGGACCGGAGCAGCGCCCCGATACCTGGGAAGAAGAGAGAAATGGACGTTAACCGACTTGCGATGGGGGAGGTCGATGATCGCGGAAGGGATGATTTGACCGTAGGCGACGACGACGATGATGTCCGGTGCGACCTTCCCGAGCGCTGCCAACACCTCCGGGTCTTTTCTGATTTTTTCGGGCTGCAGCGTGGGAATCCCATGCCGGCGGGCCGCTTCTTTGACTGGGGGAGGGGTCGATTCTTTTCCCCTTCCGGCCGGCTTGTCAGGCTGGGTGATGACGAGCTCGATGCTGTGGCCGGCTTCGAGCAGCCGCTCGATGGATGGGAGGGCAGCCCCGGGGCTGCCGAAATAGACGATCCTCATTCCCCTCCGCCGGTCGGCCGCTCTTTCTTGAGCTTTTTTTTGACCAGTGCCTTTTTGAGTGGCGAGAGTTTTTCGATGAACAGACGGCCGTTGATATGGTCGATCTCGTGGGAGAAAACCCGGGCGAGCTGCCCGGTGGCGTCCATAACTTTTTCTTTCCCTTTGAGGTCGAGGCCTTTGACCCGCACTCTGGCCGGCCTCTTAACGTTCTCATGAATCCCGGGAACAGAGAGACAGCCTTCCTCGCTGACTTCCTCGCCCTCGGTCTCAATGAATTCCGGGTTGACAAGGATAATCAGGTCATCCGGGTTTTCGCCCACTGAGAGGTCGATGGTGATGACCCGCTTGCCGACATTAACTTGGGGGGCGGCCAGGCCGATCCCGGGAGCGGCATGCATGGTCAGGACCATGTCCCGGGCGAGGTCGATAATCCTCCCGTCGATCTCCGAGACGGGCTCCGCCACCTTCTCAAGGACGGGATGTCCGTAGGTCACAATCTTACGTACCGGCATGTTCTCTTGAACTTTATTCTAAAAGATAGCCGGATTTTTTGCAATTTGGAGTTTGAGAGAAAAAATGGGGACGGTTCGTGAGGAGAACCGTCCCCCTTGAATTTCAGACAATGGCAGAGGGCGGAGGCGGTTCGTCGGCCCTGCCGGCATGCCGGAGCGGAATGAGAACCAGGTAGGCCCCGATCAGGACGAGCACGGCCAAACCGACATAGTAGCTGGCGTTGGCGAAGATCTCCGGGATATCGGCACCGAGAACCTTCTGGAAGAACAGGAACTTCCAGGTAGCGCGCACGAGTCCGGTGAGGGCTTCTCCGGCAATGAGACCGGAGGCCAGCAAGATGCCGACATTCTCCACGCGTATCTTCTGGGCGGGGTTGAGGCCCCGGCGGTTGGACGTCCGCTCGACGATCCCCTTGATCATTCCGCCGCAGAAAATGGCAAAGGTCGTTTCGAGAGGTAGATACATCCCGACGGCCACCAGCATAGGCGACTTGAGCTGGACCAGGATAAAGGCGAAGCCCATCAGCATCCCGGCGATGACCAGCGGCCAGGCCATTTCTTTGCCGACAATGCCCTGCGCCAGTGCGGCCATCAACCCCGCCTGCGGGGCGGAGAGCTCTCGGCTACCGAAGGTAAAGGCGCCGTGGAGCACCAGCAGGGGGAAGTAAAGAGCCAGGGAGGCCAGAAGGACTCCGAAGATGTTTCCGACCTGCATCTTCCACGGCGTTCCGCCGAGGATATGCCCAACCTTGAGGTCCTGGAGCATCTCCCCAGCCACGGCCGAGGACACGCAGACCACGGCGGCGACGCCGAGAACGGCGGCTACACCGCTCATCCCCGTCGCTCCAATGACAACCATAAGGAGGGCGGCGATAATGAGAGTGGACAGCGTCAGCCCGGATACGGGGTTATTTGACGATCCGATCTGGCCGACGAGGTTCCCCGATACGGCGGCGAAGAAGAACCCGGCTACGGCCATGACCACAGCGGCCAGGATCGCTGAACTGAAATTGCCGGAGAAAATCTTATAAACGAAAACCATCATCACGAAGGCTATGGCCAGGATGCCAAGGACCAGGCGAATGTTCAGGTCTTTTTCGATACGGGAGGCGACTTCGGCCTGCCCGGTCGCCTTTTTGACATCGCTGATCGAACGCTTCATGCCGGCCGCCAGGTTCTTGCGCATCCGGAAAAGGGTATAGCCCGCTCCCACCAGCATCCCGCCGACAGCGATCGGCCGGATGATGAATTTCCAGACGTTGACCATCATGTCGGACCAGCCGACGTCGGCCATGGCAACACCCGGGCCGTAGAATTTTTCGACAAGCTGAGGACCCAGGAAGAACATCAGGAGCGGGGCGAAGAGGCCCCATGCTAGGACGCCACCCGCGAAGTTGAGCGACGCCAGCCGCGGGCCGATGATGTAGCCAACCCCGACGTAGGCGGGATAGATTCCCGGCCCGGACACGGCGACCGTTCCTCCGCCCACCACTTTGGGGGCCTCCTGAGTGGTCCCTAGCCGGACAAAACTGGTCCCGATTTTCCCCACTCTGATGATGAACTCTTTACTGGCGGCAAAGATCCTGATGACTCCCAGGGCGTAAATCAGCGCTCCGAAGCCCATCGCTTGGAACAGGAATCTGGCTCCTTGACTGCCCTTCTGGCCGGCCTTGTGGATCTCCGAAGCGGCCACCGACTCGGGAAAGCCGAGCTCGGGATCGGTCACCATGACTCTTCTCAGGAACGTTACGAACATGATGCCGAGGAGGCCGCCCACGAACATCAGGGCCGTCGACTTTAGGTAGGCATCGAGGGTGTCGAACTTGAGCCAGGCGCCGGAGATGATGAACGCCGGGATGGTGAAGATCGCTCCGGCGGCGACGGACTCGCCGATCGAACCCACCGTCCGGGCGAAGTTCTCCTCGAGGATCGATCCCTTGAAGATACGCAGGACGGCCATGCCGATGACTGCCGCCGGATAGGTAGCGGCAATGGTCATCCCGGCGCGCAGCCCGAGGTAGGCATTGGCCGCGCCCAGGATGACGGTCATGATGACTCCCAGGATCAGAGCTTTCAGTGTAAACTCCCGGAGGTCGGTTTTTTCCGGGACATAGGGCTTGTAACTCATCCCTCGCTCCTTTCTTTCAGAAGTGCCTTAATGTATATTAAAATTGTCCTCCGTTAGTCAAGTCCATAAATGAGGGACGGTCTGCGGAGACGTCATCTGGGGGACGACCCCCCTCGGACCACCGTATTCAGGGTGGCACCTCGGGGAACGTCCCCGATGCTTGCAAATGAGGGTTCGTCTGGAATACAATAGAAAGCTCTGAAGGAAGACCATGAGCATCGTCAGCTGGTTCAAGGACCGATTGTTTTGTGACCTGGCCATCGACTTGGGCACGGCGAACACGCTCGTCTTTCTCAAGGGGAGAGGGATCATCGTCCAGGAACCCTCGATCGTCGTCGTCAACAAGATCTCCGGTAAGGTGGAGGCCGTGGGGGGCCGGGCCAAGGATATGCTGGGCAAGACACCGACTTCAGTCACGGCCATAAAGCCGATGAGGGACGGCGTCATCGCCGATTTCGAGATCGCCGAAAAGATGCTCGACTACTTCATCAAGAAGGCGACCAACAACCGCGGCTTCTGGCTGCGGCCGCGCATCGTCATCGGCATTCCCACGGGCATCACCCAAGTGGAACGCCGCGCTGTCAAGGACGTGGCCATGCGGGCCAAGGCGTCCGAAGTCTATCTCGTGGAGCAGCCGATAACCGCCGCGGTCGGCGCCGACCTTCCCATCTCCGAGCCGACCGGCAACATGATCGTCGACATCGGCGGAGGGACCACCGACATCGCCGTCATCTCCCTGGACGGGATCGTCTTCAACCATTCCATCCGTATCGCCGGGAATGAGATGGATGAGGAGATCATCTCCTACCTGAAGAAGAAGTACAACCTGCTGATCGGCGAACGCTCTGCCGAGACGCTCAAGATGCAGCTCGGTTCGGCCTATCCGTTGGACGAGCCCTTGACCATGGAAATCAAAGGCCGGGACCTGAGGGAGGGCATCCCCAAAACGATCGTCGTCGATGACCAGGAGATCCGGGAGGCCCTGGAAGATGTCGTCGCTGCGATCGTCAACGCCGTGCGTATCGCCTTGGAGAAAACCCCGCCCGAGCTTTCGGCCGATATCATCGACCGGGGCATCGTCCTCACCGGAGGCGGGGCGCTCCTCAAAAACATGGACAAGCGACTCCGCGAGGAGACGCAGCTTCCGGTCTTCGTCACCGACGACCCCCTGACCAGCGTGGTCCTCGGAGCGGGCAAACTGCTGGATGACCTCGATCTGTTGAAGAAGATCGCTCTCGACTAGCGGAGCGTGAAAGAAAAAAAACGTTTCCTTCTTTTGCTGGGGTTGATCTTCGTCCATCTCCTGCTCATCTCCATTCAAGTGCCCAAAGGGAGCGAGCCGACCTATTTTGAACGGGTGGTCTTCTCCGTCTTCACGCCAGTCGAGCACGGCGTCACCTCCTTTTTCCGGGGTTTGAAGAATTTCTGGCGCAACTATTTTTATTTCCGGGACATCCAGCGGCAGAACCAGTCTTTGAGGGACGAAGCCTTCAGGCTCCGGCAGGAAAACCTGGCGCTCAAGAACTTGCTCCTGAAGTTCCAGGGAGGCAAAGGAATCCAAGACCTGCTGTCAACCGTCTCCCGGTCGATCCTGGTGGCCTCGGTCATCGGAATCGATTCCGGACAGATCTACAAATCCATCCATCTGAACAAGGGGTCGACCGATGGCGTTCGCAAGGACATGGTGGTCCTGGACAGGAAGGGCCGTTTGGTTGGCCGTGTGGTCGAACCCGTCTCCTCGAGAGAATCGCGCGTCCAGCTCGTCTCGGATGAGGACTCCGGGGTGGGAGTTCTGACCGAGCGTTTCCGGGTGGTCGGCATCCTGCAGGGAGACGCCGGAGGAAAATGCCGGCTCAAGTACATCGTCAAGACAAACAAGGAGGTCATGGTGGACGAGGAAGTCTTGACTTCGGGGCTGGACGGCATCTACCCGTCCGGCATCCCGGTTGGGAGGATCGTGTCCATCAAAGAGGATACCGAACTGTTCAAGAAGATTATCGTCGAGCCCTATTTTGACCTTTCGGACCTGGACCAGGTGGCGGTATTCACCGCCGACCTGAGGGACCTTTCTTGAGGACAGCTGGTGATGAAACATTTTGTTGAGGGCGTCGTTGGGATCGTCCTGGCCGTCGTGCTGCACACTGTTTTGGGCAAGGTCTCGGCGCCCCTCCTTATCGTCTTCAATGTTTTTTCCTGGGTCGTCCTTTATTTTGGCCTGACTCGTCATGAGGTCTTCGGGGCCGTCATGGGAACGGCCTGCGGCCTCCTCCAGGATTCGTTCTCTTTGGGGGTTTTCGGAGTGGGCGGCCTGACCAAAACGCTACTGGGGTTCGGCGCGGGATACATCTCCCGGAAGATCAATGTCACCCCCATGACGCGCACTTTTAGCTTCGTTCTCGTCATGGCGGCTGTTGAGCTCTTGCTCTGGAAATCCCTGGTTCTCTTTCTCTTCGGCGAGCGCTTTTCAACGTCCGGCGGGCTCATCTTCCTGCAGCCTCTGTTCACGGCCCTGTTTGTCACCGTCTCGTTTCAGGTCCAGCGGAGGACGGAAGCCGGGAGGTCATAAGCGCGGGCGATGCAAAAAGATAGGTTCTACGAAGACCTCTCGCTCATCCTGAGCCGGACGCATAAGGTTTCTATCGTCATCGGCCTTCTCCTGCTTTTCCTGGGTTTCTACTGCTGGAAGGTCCAGATCCTCGACCACAAGAAATACTGGAACCTGGCCGAAGCCAACCGCACCCGGGAGAGCGTCATAATAGCGCCCCGCGGATTGATCACAGACCGGAACGACGTCATGCTGGCCGAAAACACGGCCTCCTTCAAGGCCTCGATCATCCGGGAGAACTGCCGGGACTACGATCGGACCTTGGCCGAGGTCGGCCAGCTCCTGAAGATCTCCTCGGAAGACCTGAAGACACGGATAGCCAAATACGAATCCCTTCCTCTATTCCGCCCGATCGTGGTCAAGGACAACCTGGACTTGGGGGACGTCTCCCGGATCGAATCCCGGAGGCTCGAGCTCCCTGAGCTCATCGTCGAGACCGACCCCCGCCGGTATTACGCCTTCGGAAGCCTGGCCGCCCATGTCATCGGCTATATGCAGGAGCTCACTGCTCCGGAGCTGAAGAGCGATGCCTATCCCGAGAAGAGCCTCGGGGACATGGTCGGCCGGACGGGAGTGGAAAAGCAGTACGAGTCAATTCTCGTGGGAGCCGACGGGCGGCGGCTGGAGATCGTGGACAGCCAGGGACGCAGCCGGGGCGAGACGAGCCGGTCAGAGCCCACTCCGGGGAAGGACATCCAGCTCACCCTGGATTTTGACCTACAGCGAAAAGCGACCCAGCTCCTCGAAGGCAGGGAAGGGGCCATCATCGTCCTCGACCCCCGGAGCGGTGAGGTGCTGACGCTGGCAAGCTTTCCTACTTATGACCCGAACAAGTTCATCACCCGCTTCTCTCCGCAAGAGTGGATAGAGCTCATCAATCGGGAGGACCACCCCCTGGAGAACCGGGCCATCCGGGGCCTGTATGCGCCCGGTTCCGTTTTCAAACTGACCATGGCCCTCGGAGCTCTGAATGCCGGGGTGATCAACGAGCAGACCAGCTTCTTCTGCGCCGGCACCGTGCGCTTCTACGGTCGTCCCTTTCATTGCTGGCAGAGGGGAGGACACGGCGCTCTCACCCTGACCGACGCCATCCGGCATTCCTGTAATATCTATTTTTATAATGTCGGCCGCCGGATGGGCATCGACCGGATCGCCGAGTCCGCCGAACTGCTAGGACTCGGAGAGAAGACCGGGATCGACCTTCCAGGGGAGAAGGAGGGCCTGGTGCCGACGCCGGAGTGGAGCCGGAGCGTCCGTAAGACAGACTGGTACCCCGGGGAGACGATCTCTGTGGCCATCGGCCAGGGACCGCTCGTGGTGACTCCGCTCCAGGTGGCCGTCCATATGGGGATCCTGGCCAACCGCGGCCGCGGTGTCGTCCCGCATCTCCTCATGCCGTCCGCCTCGTCCCAAGGACGGTCGTCGGGGCCGGTTCAGAGAGATGCTGCCGCCGATAAGGTCAGGGCCGACATCTTCGAGACGGTCATCCGGGGAATGTGGAAGTGCGTCAACGAGGAGGGAACCGGCCGCGGGGCTAAAGTCGACGGCTTCGACGTCTGCGGCAAAACCGGATCAACCCAGCTCATCAGCCGGGAACGGGCCGAAAAGCTCGGCAGGGAAATCAAGACCCATTCCTGGTTTGTGGGGTTCGCGCCGCGAGACAACCCCCAGGTAGTCGTCACCGTGCTGGTCGAGTACGGCGGGATGGGGGGCGCCACCGCCGCTCCCTTGGCCAAAGAGCTCTTCTCACTCTACAGGGAAAAACATGATTGATCGGCGATTGATCGAGAACATCGACTGGTTCCTGATCGGCCTTCTCGTCCTCAATTCTCTCTTCGGCGTCGTCGTGATCTACAGCGCCTCCCATTATGTGCCGGGCGACTATCACGTGAGACAGCTCTTCTTCATCGGAGCGAGCCTCCTTGCGCTTTTTGTTCTTCTGCTCGTTGATTATCAGGTTCTGATGACCTTCTCCTTCTATTTTTACGGGATAGTGGTCTTCGTCCTCCTGATGATGCTCGTCTTCGGCCGGTTCATCAGCAAGGGGAGCTGGATCAAGTTGCGCTTTTTCCAGATCCAGCCCTCGGAGCTGGCCAAGATCGCGATCATCCTGGCCCTTGCCCATCTCTTCGCCGAATACAAAAGGAATCATGTCTCTGCCACTGCGGTGCTGACCAGCTCCGGGCTCGTGGCTCTGCCGTTTCTTCTCGTCGCCATGCAACCGGACCTGGGGACCGCGGTGAGCTTTCTTCCCCTGCTCCTTGGGTCCCTGATCCTGGCGGGTTTGAGGCGAAATGCTGTGATCTGGATCCTTATTCTGACGTTCCTGGCCGGAATCGCCGGCTGGAATTTTTACCTCAAGGACTATCAGAAGAAACGGCTGGCCACCGTTGTCTTCCCCAGCCGCGACCCCCAGGGGGCCGGCTATCACATCCTCCAGTCCAAGATCGCCCTCGGCTCGGGCGGCTTTCTGGGAAAGGGTTTCGCCCGGGGGAGTCAAAGTCAGCTCAAGTTCCTTCCGGCCCGGCACACGGACTTCGTCTTCTCCGTGATCGGCGAGGAATTCGGGTTCATCGGAGTCGTCGGAGTTTTGCTTTTGTACTACCTTTTTCTTTGGAGGCTGTTCCGGTCGGCCGGAAAATCCAGGGACAGGGCGGGAGTCTACATCACATTCATGGTCAGCCTGATGATCGCCTTCCAGCTTCTCGTCAACGTGGCCATGGTCATCGGCATCTTCCCTATTGTCGGCATCCCGCTCCCGTTACTTAGCTACGGCGGGTCCTCGCTCCTGGCCAACTATCTTGGGGTGGGACTGGTGTTGAATGTCAAGATGAGGCGGTTCGCCAATATCTAGTCTAGAGATTCCGCGAAAGATTCAATGATCCCGCTTTTTAAGAAGGCCCTTCCATCCCAGTGAGAGTGTGAGCTTGAAAGACAATCTGGAGGCCGTCCTGGAGAGAGTGGAAAAGCCGGGCCGGTACATCGGCGGGGAATGGAATGCCGTCCGGAAGGACCCCGCGGGAATCGAGGCTCGGATCGCCCTGGTCTTTCCCGACGTCTATGAAATCGGGATGTCCTACCTTGGGCAAAAAATCCTGTACGACATCCTCAATCGTCACCCCTCTCTCGCGGCGGAACGGGTGTTCGCGCCCTGGCCGGACTTGGAAGAGGGTCTACGCTCGAGCCGGCTCCCCCTCTTTTCCCTGGAGAGCCAGCTTCCTCTCGACAGGTTCGACATCCTTGGGTTTTCGCTCCTCTACGAGCTCAACTATTCCAACATCCTGACCGTACTGGACCTCGGCGGCATTCCCTTCCTTGCGGGTGACAGGGGAGAGGACTCTCCGCTGGTGCTTGCCGGGGGTCCTGCGGCTTTCAACCCGGAGCCTGTGTCCGACATCTTCGATGCCTTTCTCATCGGGGACGGCGAAGACGCCTTTGTTGAGATCGCCGAGAGATTCATCGCTCTCCGCAAGAGCGGAGCACGAAGGGAGCGTCTCCTGAGCGGCCTGGCGGAAATCCCTGGAGTTTACGTACCCGGCCTTTATGAAAGCTACGCGCCCCCCGGCTCCGCCCTCTTGGCCCGACGGCCCAAGACAAGCGTGCCGGCCAGGATCAAGAAAAGGATCAAGGCGCACTTGGGCAAACCTTCCTATCCCGAGCGGATCGTGGTGCCCGATATCCAGGCCGTCTTCGACCGGGTGACCATTGAGGTGGCCAGGGGTTGTCCCCAGCGCTGCCGTTTCTGTCAGGCGACCGGCATCTATTTCCCTTTTCGTTTTATGGAGCCGGCGCTGGTCCGGAAGGAGGTCCGGCGGAGCCTCGCGGCGACGGGGTTCGAGGATGTTTCACTGTCCGCGCTCTCCGTCAGCGATTATCCCTTTCTCGACGAAACGGTGACCGCCCTGATGGACGAACTCGCCGGGAAAAAGATCTCGTTGTCACTGTCTTCTCTCCGGCCCAAGGGGCTGTCCGAGGCGGTGGCCGAAAACATCCTCAAGGTCCGGAAAACGGGCTTCACCCTTGTCCCTGAGGCCGGCACGGACCGGCTGCGGCGGGTCATCAACAAGGAGCTCGACAATCAGGATATCCTGGGGGCTGCGGCCACGGCGTTCGGAAGGGGCTGGCGGCTCCTCAAGCTCTATTTCATGGTCGGGCTGCCCACCGAAAGGGAAGAGGACCTCGAGGGGATCGTTCGTCTCGTCGAGGAGATCCTTAGCTTGGGGACGAGCGTAATGAAAGCGCCGCCCCGGATCAATCTCAGCCTGTCCTCCTTCATCCCCAAGCCGCACACTCCGTTCCAATGGCTGTCCATGGAAGAGGAACAGACCCTCGGAGAAAAGCAGAGGTTCATCCGTTCGCGGCTGAGCCGGTTCCGGTCGGTCGCGATCAAGGCCCACCCGACAGGAAGCTCTGTCCTGGAAGCCGTTTTTTCCAGGGGTGACAAGAGGTTGGGGCCGGCCCTTGTCCAGGCTTGGAAAAGAGGCGCCCGGTTCGACAGCTGGAAAGACCGGTTTGATTTTTCCCTTTGGGAAGAGGCATTTTCTGCCGAGAAGATGGACTACCGGGCCTATCTTGGCGTTCTGGACAAGGACGCCGTGCTTCCCTGGGACCACATTGGAACCGGGATCAAGAAAGAGTTCCTTTTGTCTGAGCTCAATAAGGCCATCGGGGAGGAAAGGACGGCCTCTTGCCTGGACAGCGATTGCGGCCGGTGCAGGGGCTGTGAATTCCCCCTGCGGCGTCGCAAGATACGACCACCCTCTTCCCCGACGCGGGCTCAGAGGCCCGCCTCTTTTGGCAGGAGGACGGACAAGGCACTCCGCTACGAGGTATTCTATGAAAAGCGCGGTCTGGCCCGCTTCCTGTCCCACCGCGACCTGACCAATCACCTCCAGAGGTCCTTGCGACGGGCGGCGGTCGAGGTCGCCCACTCGGCCGGCTTCCATCCCAAGATGCTCGTCTCCTATGCGCCCGCCCTCCCGTTGGGCATGGAAGCCAAAGAGGAGTGCTTCGAGTTCCGGTCTTTTTATCGATTCGTTGAGACGGCCCTCCTCCGGCGTCTCAACCTGTCGACACGCTCGGGGATCTGTTTTCTGCGTGTCCGCAGGGTCAGCGATTCCGAGGCCTCTCTCAACGAGCGGATCAAGGCGATGGTCTACTCCCTGGAACTTAGGTACCCAGATGTTCGTGCTGCT
>Ga0315277_10009339_pt1 | contig 12526 bp, 5 predicted proteins | sample YL17G05_15_MG_FD_203695 | JGI IMG/M metagenome (GOLD analysis project Ga0315277, IMG submission 203695) | Sediment microbial communities from Yellowstone Lake, YNP, Wyoming, USA - YL17G05_15 | ecosystem: Environmental > Aquatic > Freshwater > Lake > Sediment | place: USA: Wyoming | collected... | reverse complement strand
TTCACCCGCTACCTGCTCACCGTCTCCCTCCCATTCGACGTGGATCTGCTCAAGCTGGACGTGCCATCCGATGCCACCCCGGAGACTCCCTGGCGGCTGACCCGCGTCTCGCGCCACGCCTACTTCGTCTCTGCCCCGACGCGACGGGACAGCCTGGCAGAGCGAGCGGCGATTGACTACGGGCCCACGGCCCACCCCGAGCGCACCGAGCCCGACTCAGACATCTACGCCCTGGCGGTGGATCGGGTCGTCTCCGTCGCCCCCATGAGCCTCGATCTATCCTCCCGGGCCGACCCAGGCGAGATGGAAGCACTCCTGCGCGGCCCGACAGCACTTTGACCCGCCAAGACAGTATGCTATAATGCGGGACGCGGGATGCGTAATTCGTAATGCGTAAGGATATGGATAAGCCTACTCTCGACCTCTCCATTGTGCTCCCAGTCTACAACGAGGCGGGGTCGTTGCCCAGCCTGATCGCTGAACTGACGCCCGTGCTCCGGCGCATGGACCGCAGTTACGAGATCATCGCCGTGGACGACGGCAGTTCGGACGACAGCGTGGCCGTCCTCTGCCGCTTGCAGGAGGACGAGCCCCACCTGCGCATCGTCCAGTTCCGCCGCAATTTCGGCCAGACGGCCGCCTTTGCCGCCGGCTTCGATTACGCTCGCGGCGAGACAATCGTCACCATGGATGCCGACGGCCAGCAGGACCCGGCCGACGTTCCACGCCTGTTGGAGGTCATGGAGCAGGGAGACTATGACCTGGTCAACGGGTGGCGGCAGAGCCGTAAGGAGCCGCTGCTGACCCGCCGCCTGCCCTCCATACTGGCCAACTGGCTCATCGCCAACACCAGCGCCGTCCGCCTGCACGATCGGGGCTGTTCGCTCAAGGCCCTGCGCCGTGACCTGGCCAAACAAATGCACCTCTACGGCGAACTGCATCGCTTCATCCCGGAGGTTGCCAGCCTGATCGGCGTACGCGTCGCCGAGGTGCCGGTCACCGACCGCCCGCGCAAGGCCGGCAAGTCCAAGTACGGCGCGCTCTCGCGCACCCCCCGCGTCATCCTCGACCTGATCACCGTCTCCTTTCTTCTCAGTTATTCCAACCGCCCAATGCAACTGTTTGGCACAGTGGGATTGCTGAGCAGCGGGCTGGGGGTGCTCGTTCTCACGTACCTGGCCGCCAACAAAGCCATCCGGGGCGTGCTCTACGGCCGCGAGGCCTTCCGCGCCTTCCGCATCGGCACCAACCCCTGGACGATGCTGGCCGTGCTGCTGACGGTGCTGGGCGTCCAGTTCCTGATGATGGGACTGCTGGGCGAAATTCTCACCCGCACCTATCACGAGGCCCAGGGGAAACCGATCTACGTGGTCCGTCGCGTGCTGGAAGCCACTCAGGCTCCACAGGAGGGGGGAGATTCTTCGGCGCTGGCGCGCCTCAGAATGACAGGCGGAGAAGATGCGCCTCAGAATGACAGGCGGAGGAGATATGCCTCAGAATGACAGGGGGAGGAGAATAAAGCATGACGCGCGTGCTAGTCATCGGGATTGATGGCGCGACGTTCGACCTGCTTCGCCCCTGGGTAGAAGCAGGCGACCTGCCTACGCTGGCCCGGCTGATGGCCGAGGGGACGCACGGCCTGCTGGAATCCACCATGCCACCGGTCACCTCGCCGGCCTGGCCCACGTTCGCCACCGGCAAAAACCCCGGCAAACACGGCGTGTTCGACTTTATCAGCTCTTCGGGCGGCCAGTTCGAATTGGTCAACGCCACTTCCATCCACGCTCCGACGTTGTGGCAGATCCTCTCCGCGGCCGGGCGGACGGTCGGCGTGATGAACGTGCCCGTCACCTACCCCCCTACCCCGGTCAACGGCTTCATCATCGCCGGCCTGCTCACCCCCGTGGGCAGCACCTTTGCCTATCCGGCCGACTTGCTCGACCGCTATGCCGGCTGCCTGACACCCTATCGGCTCGTCCCGCACGTGCAGTACAAGGAGGGGAACGAGGCCGAGTTCGCCGCCGACCTGTTCGACCTGGTCGAGCAGCGGGGCGAGTATGCGCTGCGGTTGATGGCCGACTATCCCCAGGACTTTCTGATGTTCCACTTTCAGGTCACCGACATCATGCAGCACGCCTTCTGGAAGTTCGTGGACCCTACCCATCCCCGCTACGACCCTCAGGCGGCCGCCCGCTTCGGCCCTGCGCTCAAGCAGCTCTACCAATGCATAGACGATATCATTGGCCGCATGCTCGAGCGGCTCACCGACGACACCACGGTCATCGTGATGTCCGACCACGGCTTCGGCTCGTTACATTACGTCGTGAACCTGAACCTGTTCCTGTTGGAGCAGGGCTTGCTGCAATTGAAACGCGGGGCCTGGACGCGGCTCAAGACCGGCCTCTTCCGCGCCGGCCTCACCCCGGCCTCCTTATGGCACCTGATCGAGCGCGCTGGCCTGCAAAACTACGTCTGGCAAGTCGGCAAGTCCACCCGCAACAAGGTGGTGGGCAAGTTCCTGTCCTTCGACGACGTAGACTGGTCGCGCACGCTCGCCTATTCCATCGGCCACGTCGGCCAGATCCACGTCAACCTGAAGGGGCGCGCACCGGCCGGCATCGTCGAGCCGGGCGCGGAGTACGAGGCCGTGCGACAGCGGGTGATCGAGGCGCTGCACGACCTGCGGCACCCGACGACCGGCCAGCCGCTGGTGGAGCGCGTGATCCCCAGCGAGCAGGTCGCCCACGGCCCCTACACCCGGCGCGGCCCCGACCTGCACGTCGTGATGGATGGCTACCGGACCATCGCCTTCCCCCTCTTCGCCACCGACAGCCGCATCGTCACCCGCCAGATCCGCGGTGACTCTGGCTGCCACCGGCTGCACGGCGCCTTCGTCGCCTGGGGGGCAGGTGTCCAGCCAGGCCTGGCCGTAGAGGGCGCTCGTATTCTGGACCTGGCCCCGACGATCCTACACCTGATGGGACTGCCCGTGCCTGACGACATGGATGGGCGCGTACTGACCGAAGCGCTATCGGTCTCCCGTCCGGTCGAGTATCAGGCCAGCAGCCCGGCCAGCCAGGAGGCCGGCAGCATACTCTCGCCCGAGGAGACGGCCGAGGTAGAAGCACGCCTCCGCGCCCTCGGCTACCTGGGATGATCGCAGAGTACAAACTCCACAGCCCACAGCCCACAGCCCAACACTCTGGAGCCTTGTTTGTCATTTGCCATTGGGCATTTGTCATTCTGGGTCTCTGCCTGCGCCTGCTCCCCCTCGGCCGCTACGTGACCCCCGACGAGCCGGCCTGGGTTTACCGCGCCATCCAGTTCGCCGGTGCGCTGGCGGCCCGCCATTGGGCGGCCGTCCCTGCCACCGGCCACCCGGGGGTGACGACGATGTGGCTGGGAGCCGCCGGAATCGCCATACAGCGGCTGCTGGACCCTGCTGGCAGCACCGTTCATCTGGACTGGGTGCGCCGCCTGGCCTGGCTGGCCCCCGAGAATGGGGAGGCCTTCCGGCACCTGGCTTTCTTCCTCCCCGCGGGTCGCGTCGCCGTCGCCCTGGTCACCACGCTGGGCCTGGGCCTGCTCTACCCACTCCTGGCACACCTGTTCGACCGGCGCGTGGCCCTGCTCACCGTGGGCCTGCTGGCGTTCGACCCGTTTCTCACCGGCCACTCGGGGCTCCTCCATACCGACGCCCTGCTGGCCACCTTCAGCATGCTCGCCCTGGCCACCGCCCTCAACGGGCTGCGGGAACCGCGCCGCCCCGCCTGGTGGGCCCTCGCCGGCCTCTTCACCGGCCTGGCCCTGCTCACCAAGACCCCCGCCCTGATCCTCTTGCCATTCATGCTGCTCATCTGGCTAATCGCTAATCGCAAATCGCAAATCAGCAAATCAGCAAGCCCGCAACCCGCAATCCGCAATCTCCAATCTACATTCTCCATCCTCCATCCTCCATCCTCCATTCTCCATTCTCCATTCTCCACAGGTCTACTGTACGTCCTGCTCACCCTCATCACGGTCTTCGCCCTCTACCCCACCCTGTGGGCCAACCCGGGCGCTACGTTCCGCACCCTCTCCGCCTTCGCCGAACAGCACGTGGAGACGGTCCAGCGCCCGATTTTCTTCGCCGGCCACGTGACCTACGATCCCGGCCCCGCCTTCTACCCGGCCGTCTTCGTCTTCCGCGTCTCCCCCGTCGTTCTGATCGGTCTCGTCGCCGGCCTGCTCGCCCTGCGCCGCCTGCCGGCTGACCGTCGCCTGGCTTTCCTGCTGCTGATCGCCTTCGCCGTCGGCTTCGGCACGCTGATGAGCCTGGGAGCCAAGAAACACGACCGCTACCTGCTGCCCATCTTTCCTCCGCTCATTCTGGCTGCTGCGTTGGGGTGGGAGAATGTGAGTACACAAGTAGCAGGCAGACAAATAGCAGGCAGACAGGGGAAGCAGCACAGGGCCTTGTTTCCTCTTTCCTCATTTACTCATCTACTCCTCCCTCTCACCGCCCTAATCCTGACCCTCCCCTTCACCCCCTACCCCCTCACTGCCTTCAACCCGCTGGCCGGCGGGCCGTGGGGGGCAGCGCGCGTGCTGGCGGTGGACTGGGGAGAGGGGATGGGGGCGGCCGCCCGTTGGCTGAACCAACTGCCCCAGGCCGGGCAACTGGCCGTGGCCGCTTCGTCCATTCCTTCCTTCGCCTCCCTCTTCGAGGGGCACACCGTCTCGCTCGACCAGGCCACCCTGGCCGACTATATCGTCGGCCCACCCGCTTCTGCGGCTTCCGTGGCTTCCGCGCCGTCCGGCCCCACCCTCGCCCACACCGTCCGTCTCAGTTTCCTCGACCACGCGGCCGTCTACACCAACGCGGCCCCCCTGGAGCAAGCCGTCTACCTGGCTGCCCACGCCGGGCCTTCCGACCTGATCCTGCTGGACGCCGACACTCCGCTCTCGCGCCACTATGCTGGCCCCGGCACGCCGGTCTCCGTCGCCGGCCTGCCCGACCCGGCCGCCGTCACGGCCCGCCTGGACGAAGTGAGCGCCGGCCGCTCCACGACGTGGCTGGTGGCCGATCCGGCCGCCTCTCCCATTACCGCGGCGCACGTGCGCCAGGCCCTGGAAGCCATCGCGATCCCTGTCCACACCACAACCGTTGCCTCCGCCACCATCTCTCAATACGCAATACGGAACACGGAACACGAAACACGCACCACAGAAACCGCCACACACCACTATCCGGCCACCTTCGGTGAGCAATTAACCCTCGTCGCCGCCCTGCTGCCCCCCTCCCCCGTCAATGCTCCCTTCCCGGTCTTCCTGCGCTGGCAGGCCCCGGCCCCGACGCCCACCGGCCTGCATGCCTCCCTCTACCTGCGGGACTCTGCCAATCACCTGTGGGCCGAGACGGGACAAGCGGTGCTCAACAGTGTAGACTTCCCCACTTCCCTGTGGCCCCCTGGCGCGTGGGCCGATCAGGCCGTGAAAATGAAACTGCCGGAGCGCATCCCCCCGGGCACCTATGCTCTCCTGCTCACCGTCGCGGATGCCAACGGCGCGCAACTGGGCGCCTGGGACGCCAGCGGCCAATTCCGAGGCGTTCGCCTCTCCCTGGGGCACGTGGAGATCGCCCCCCCCGCCGAGCCCGCCGGAGCGGCGCCGTGCCGGGAGGGGCGCACCCTCTCCGCCGGCCCTTTCCTGGCCTGTGCCCCTGACCTCGCACCGCAGGCCGTCCCCTCCGGCGACACGCTCACGCTGGCCCTCACCTGGTCCGCCACCGCCCCACCGCAGGCAGATTACGGCGTGCGCTGGCGGCTGCTGGATGTGACGAATTCCGTGGCCCTGGAGCAAAGCATTGCGCTCTCCCCCCACGCCACCTCTCGCTGGCGTGCCGGCGACAGTTTCGAGGCCCGTTACGACCTGCGGCTCGACCCGGCCCTGCCGGCCGCCCGCTACGTGCTGGCGCTCAACGTCCTGGCCCCCGACGGGCATCCGCTGTGGGGCGAAGATAAAGTACTGGCTACCGTCGAGATTCTGCCCCGCGACCGGCGGTTCGACTTGCCGGCTGACGTCGCCTACCCGCTCGACCTGACGCTAGGTACCGCCGTCCATCTGCGGGGCTTCGACGTCACTATTACTTCTGAAGGGGTCCTCCAACCCGGTGACGCCCTGCCCGTGACCCTGTACTGGCAGGCCGGCGGCTCCGCCGACCTTGACTATACCATCTTCGTGCACCTGGTCGGCCCGGACGGGCGCCTCCACGGCCAGGTAGACCAGTTCCCCGGCAGCGGCAGCGCCCCCACGACCAGTTGGGCCCCCGGTCAAGTGATTGTGGACAGCATCGTCCTGCCGGTGGCGGCCGGTGCCCCGGCCGGCACCTACCACGTCGCCGTCGGCATGTACGACGCCGCCAGTGGAGGCCGCCTGCCCATCGCCGACAGTTCCGGCCACCTCCTCCCCGACGACCAGGCCATCCTGCCGGTCGAAATCACCGTCGCCGGAGGCCCCCAATGAGCAAACCATCAACCCCAACCTCCATTCTCCATTCTCCATTCTCCATTCTCCATTCTCCATTGTTAGTTGTCCTGCTATGCGCCGTCGCCATCGTCCCCTTGCTCCGCAGCCAGGCCCCCTGCACGCACGATGGCGCTCTTCATTACTACCGCGTCGCCGCGATGCGCCATGCGCTGCAGAACGGCATTCTTTTCACCCGCTACCTGCCCGACCTGGCCTTCGGCTATGGCTACCCGTTCTTCAACTACCGCGAGCCGCTGTCGTATTACCTGCTCCTGGGGCTGCACCTGACCGGCCTACCGCTGCCGGTGGCGCTCAACCTGGTTTACGTCCTGAGCATCGTAGGGTCTGCCCTCGCCGCCTACCTGTTGGCCCGCGATCTATTTGGCCCGCTGGCGGGCATCCTCGCCGCCGTGGCCTACGCCTACGCCCCCTACCAGTTCCTCGACGCCCTCCTGCGCGCCAACATGCCCGAATCGGTCGCCCTGCCGCTCCTGCCGTTGGCCCTGTGGGCCTTCCGCCGCCTGGCGCTGACGGGCCGCCGGCGTTGGTTCCTGGCCAGCGTCGCCACCCTGACCGCGCTCTACCTGACCCACAACATCTCTAGCCTGCTGTTCACCCCCCTGCTCCTGGCTTACCTGGGGCTACTGTGGCTGGTTCACCGCCGGGGAGGCCATTGGGTGGCCACTGGCAGCGCCCTGGTCCTGGCGTTCGGGCTGGCAGCCTTTTTCTGGGGGCCGGCGCTGCTGGAGCAGGACTATGCCCAACTCTTCATGTCCCGCGTCACCCGCAACAACGACTTTCACTACAATTTCGTGTCCCTGGCCGAAATCTTTGCCCCCCCCGCACCGGTAGACACCTCGCTGATGAACCCACCGATGCGCATCCACCTGGGTCTGGTACAGGCGATCCTGGCCGGGGTGGGGCTCATCGTGGGCCTCGTCCGCTGGCGCGACCGCGAGCGGCGGGCGACGCTGGTATTCCTGGCGCTTGCCGCGGTCGCGATGCTCTGGATGAGCACCCGTGCCTCTCTCTGGCTGTGGGAGCGTCTCCCGCTCATCTCATTCGTCCAGTTTCCCTGGCGACTAATCGGCCGCGCCGCCCTCCCCATCGCCGTCCTGGCCAGCGCCACCGCGAGTTCGGATTGCGGATTGCGGACTGCGAATTGCGGATTGCGAATTGCGAATTGTGCATCACAGAACACGGACCACGCAACACGCAACGCGCAACACATTTCACGTTTCACGTTTCACGCATCACGTTTCACGTTTCACGCATCACGTTTCACGTTTCACGTTTCACGTTTCACGCATTACGCATTACGCATTACGTATTACCTCCTCATCTCCCTCCTCATCCTCTCCGCCCTCCCCTCCACCTACCCTCCCCACGGCTACTGCCCGAACGCCCCGCGTCCTACGATCCGCGACGTATTCGCCTACGAACACCGCTCCACACTGGTGGGCGTTGACCCGGAGGGCTCCTATTTCCCCGTCTGGGTCAAGCGCCGGCCCAGCGGGTCGCCCCTGGAGGAGCAGTACGCGACGGGTGGCCTGGTCACCCGCTTCGACGAGAGCACCCTGCCGGCGGGAGCATCCGTGGTCGAGGCCGGGTACGGCCCCAACCGGGCCGACCTGGTCGTCGAAACCCCGGCCCCCTTCCGCGCCCGCTACCTGGCCTTTTACTTCCCCGGCTGGCAGGTGCACATAGATGGGAAAGTAGTACAAGTGGCCGCCACCGACCCTGATGGGCTGATCACGTTCGAGGTGCCCGCCGGCCACCACGCGATCGCCATCCGCTTCGGTTCCACTCCCGTCCGCACCGCCTTCACCATCCTCTCCCTTCTCGCCCTCGTTGCCATCTTCATCATCACACTGCGCTACCCGCAAATCCCCAATCCGCAATCCGCAATCCCCAATCCCCAATCCCCAATCCCCAATCCGCAATCCGCAATCCCCAATCCCTGGCCGCTGGCAGCCATCGCTCTTCTCTTACTGATCTTCAAACTCGCCGTCGTAGACCGCCTCGAGACTCCCTTCCGCCGCCCCACCCTCCAGCCCGACGGCACTCTGCCCGGCGTCGAGCACCCGTTGGACCAGCCCTACGCCGACGGACTGATGCTGATCGGGTACAACCAGGCGATCGGTTACGACCAGGAGCGTGCGACCATCCCCGCCGACGGCACCCTGCGCCTCGACCTGGTTTGGACCGCCTACGCTCCGCCCACCGCCCGTTACCAGACCGTGGCCCACCTGGTTGGACTGGATGGGCTGCGCTGGAGCCAGCCGGACTCCTTCCGGCCGCGCGGCTACGCCAACTACCCCCCCACCCCCACCTGGAGGCCCGGCCGTTACGCGCTCGATAGCCACGAGGTCGAACCACTGCCCGGCACGCCGCCCGGCACGTATGAGGTCGTACTGACCGCCTTCAACCGCGCCACGCTGGCTCCGCTCTCCATACTGAACGAACAGGGCCAGCCCGCCGCGCCCAGCCTGACGTTGGGGCAGGTCACCCTGACCCGCCCGCGGCAGCCCGTGACACCCCCTGCCGACGGCAGGATTGACCTGCCCCTGGGTGATTTCACGCTGCTGACCGCCGATTTCGACCGCGCCCAGGCTGCCCCCGGCGACGCCGTCCACGCCACGCTGCTGTGGCGGGCCGAGCGCGATGGAGAGGCAAGCACGTGCGGCACCTGCACCGCTGCACTCTTCCTGCTGGCCCCAGGCGGCTCCGCCGCCTCCACCTATCCCGTGCTGCCCGCCGCCGCCTGGCGCGCGGGCGACGTCCTGCGCAGCCAGCATCGCCTGACTCTCCCCGCCACCCTGGGAAGCGGCATTTACACGTGGACCATCGGGCTGGCCGCGTCGTCGGTTCGCCCTGTCGCCTCTCTTTGTATCGTTGCCCCCGCTCACGTCTTCACCCCCCCCTCGTTCCGGCAACCCGTGGGGGTGGTCCTGGGGAACCTGGCGACGCTGACCGGCTTCGACCTCGCTCCCTCAACCGGGGGAGAACCCATCATTCACCCAGGCGACGCCCTCACCGTCACCCTGATCTGGCGCGCGGAGGGCACGGCGGCCAGTTCCTACCACGTCTTCCTGCACCTGCTCGACCCCGAGGGGAAACTGGTCGCCCAATCCGACGGCGTGCCATCGAATTGGACGCGCCCCACCACCGGCTGGCTGCCCGGCGAATACGTCGTTGACCCGCGCACCCTGGTCATCCCACCCGGTGCACGGGCAGGCGACTACACGCTCCAGGCCGGCTTGTATATCCCTGGCGGCAGGCGTCTCACCGCCTCAGATGGTGCTGATGCTGCTACCCTTGCGACCATCAAGGTAAACGCCCAATGACCCAGACTATGCCCAGAGTCCGGCACCAGATTTCCACGATCCTCATCGTTGCAGTGGCCTATGCCATCGTGGTCAGCCTGATGACCTGGCCTGCGCCGTTGCACCTTTCCCAGCGCCTGATCGGCAACAATATTGACAACTGGATCTTTTACTGGAACAACTGGTGGTTGGAGCGTGCCATTCGGGAAGGACACAACTGGTTCTTCAGCCCTTACATTTTCTACCCCCAGGGAGCGTCTCTCGTCGCACATTCCAGTTCGCACGCCAATTCAATCCTGGCCTTCGTACTCAAGCCCCTGGTAGGACCAGTCGCTGCCTTCAACTTGACTTTCCTCCTCGGACTGTGGCTGAGCGCGGTGGGAATGTTCCTCCTGGCGTACGATATCACTCGCCATCGCCCTGCAGCATTCCTGGCTGGTTTCATATTCGCCTTTGCGCCCTATCACCTGACTCAGGCACTGGCTCACGCACATCTGGGCTCGATCCATTGGTGGCCCTTCTATGCTCTCTTTCTGGGTCGCGCGCTGCGTGGATATAGAATCAGCGATGCCCTGTTTGCCGGCCTGTTCGCAGCACTGACCCTCTGGTCCGGCCTTCAACTGGCACTGCTACTGGCTCTGTGGACCCTGGTTTACATGGGCTGGTGGTTCATAGCCACGAGGCCCACACCGTGGCGGGCGATTGGCATGGCCGGGGTTGCCGCGTTCAGCGCACTCCTTCTCAGCCTGCCCATCCTTGTGCCTGTCATCAAGAACTGGGGTGAGATCGGCCATGCCCAGACGCCACTGATCGAACAGACCACCAGACAGACAGACCTGCTGGCCTATTTCATCCCACCGACCTATAACACTCTCGTCGGCCCTCGATTGGCACGACTGTACGAGCGCTTCATCGCCAACCAGGCTCTTATGCCCTACCCAGGCTTCGCGGTGCTGGCGCTGACAGTAGTCGCGCTGCTCAGACAGCACAAACGAGCGCTGTTTTGGGGTCTGAGCGCCGGTCTGTGGACACTTCTGGCCGCCGGTCCTGCCCTACGTATCAACGGCGTCCTGTACCCCCATATCCCACTACCCTACCGTCTTGTGGGTAACATCTTCCCTATTGTCGTCATTCGCGCACCCGACCGCTTCAACCTGCTCGTGGTCTTCTCACTGTCAGTATTGGCAGGTATCGGCGCTGCGTGGCTGTACGCTCATCGCCGCCGATGGCTCCTGCCCCTGGCTCTGCTGGTGATCATCGAGTACTTGTGCGCTCCTCTGCCGATGTGGGACCTCCCCCCTGCCTCTCCGTTTTACGAACAGATGGCCCGCCAGGAGACCAAGTACGGCGTCGTAGACTACCCGATGGACTACGAACTGGCCAAACTGTGGCTCTACTATCAGACGTTGCACGGCCATCCCCTCGTACAGGGCCATGTCTCGCGGTACACTGCGGCAGACTATGCTTTCATCCACTCACAGCCACTGCTAGACGCCCTGTACCAGGTAGCCCAACCTCCTCCCTATCTATCGCCTGCGGATGAGGCGGACACGCCACTTGAAACGGATACCTACGTTCAGGCCCTGGGACCGAGCCTGCGATCATTGAGCGATGCTGGTGTCCGCTATATCATAGTCCACAAACCCTACCTGGATGCGGGATCCGAGACTCACTTCTGGCACGTGTTTCCTGCCGTACCTGTATACGAAGACGTGTCGCTGGCAGCCTACGAGACCACCCGCCCATTTCCCGTCTACTACGATGGCTTTCCGACCTCACTTACCCCTGACATGGCCCTGGTCCGCTTCGATGTCCAACAAGACAGTAGAGGCACAGAATGGCAGTTCCAGGTGGTGGCGACTTCCCTCGTGTCACAGCCTGCTCCACTGGCTTGCCAGATTGAACTGATTGGTGAGAATGGGAGCGTACTGGAGTCGCCGGTTACTTTCTTCGCAGCCCTCTCAGGAGCGGAAGGTTGGGCAAGAGACGACCTGGAAATGGAAGAGGTCACAGTCCTGCTCCCTCAAGTACTGACGCCCGGAACATATCATTGGGCCCTGGCCTGCCCGGGAACCGAGCGCTACACGGTGCCGGAAACACTTGAAGTCTATCCCGACGGACACTTCACTTACCTGCGCCGCTCAGTAGATGTAGCGTACGGCGAGGACATCCAACTCGTGGGGTATCGCTGGCAGACAGCAGGAGCCAACTTGCAGGTAGCACTACTGTGGAAAGCGTTGGAACAACCCCGCGCCGACTATAAAGTCTTCGTCCACCTCCTGAACGCCGACGGCGAAATCGTGCAGCAACATGACGCCATGCCTTGTGGCTGGCAGTGCCCGATCAGTCAATGGCGAGCCAAAGATACTGTCCTGGATCAGGCGATCGTCCCTCTGTGGGGATTGCCTGCTGGAACATATCGCCTGGCTGTAGGGCTGTACACCCAGGACACACAGGTACGTCTGCCCGTACGAGCAAGGAGCGGGGAGATTGTCCCTGATTCTTATTTCGTCCTCCCTGATCCTTTCTTGATCTCGTCCGGCTGATCGCCGTAGTGGAAGAACGATGAGAAAACCTCGTTGGTCATCTATCATATATGGTCTGTCATGTGTCATTCTGCTCCTGCCCACCATCCAACCACTCCTCACCGCTGATTTCACCTGCGGCTACGACAACGTCTTTCACCTGTGGCG
>Ga0315277_10009338_pt1 | contig 12527 bp, 15 predicted proteins | sample YL17G05_15_MG_FD_203695 | JGI IMG/M metagenome (GOLD analysis project Ga0315277, IMG submission 203695) | Sediment microbial communities from Yellowstone Lake, YNP, Wyoming, USA - YL17G05_15 | ecosystem: Environmental > Aquatic > Freshwater > Lake > Sediment | place: USA: Wyoming | collected... | reverse complement strand
CGCGAAGTGGCTGCTTGGACGGAGGACCGTAACAACACCGCCAAACCGTTGGACTGGCGCTTCACGATCGAGGATGCCCGAATCAAAATGAGGAGACTCTATCCATCTGTTACGACTTGAAGGACTAATAGGCTCCAGGACAAACTCGACGACACCCTCCTCGAACAGATGCGCGACGATCAGCTTCTCGAACTGGGCGACAACAACACGCGGGTGGCCCTGACCGCGGAAGGCAAGGAATGCGCCCGCCAACTTGTACGCCAACACCGGCTGGCCGAGCGCTTGATCCACGACGTGCTGGGCATGAAGATTGATGAGTCGGAAACCGACGCCTGCGAATTCGAGCACGTGGTCGCGCCCGGTTTGGTTGACAGCATCTGTATCCTCCTGGGCCACCCCCGGCAATGCCCTCACGGCAGACCGATTCCCCGAGGCGAATGCTGCGACAGGAATCTGCGCCTGGTCGAGACCGCGCCCCGCCCCCTCACCAGCCTCAGAATCGGCGATCATGGACGCGTGGCCTTTGTTCAGTGCGAGCGAGATGAACAAACACACCGACTCGACAGTTTGTATATCCAGCCCGGAGCAATGCTCAAACTGCACCAGAGTTACCCCACCTATGTCATCGAGTGCGAAGGCGTGCATATTGCTCTGGAGGAAAAGGTTGCCGCGCGGATCCACGTGTGGGTGGAAAGCGGAAGTTCTGAGAAATGACCGAAATCTACCGATTATCCCCATTTTGTCCTATTGCTCCCTTTTCTCAGGCTCTGATAGAGTTGCACCGTAGTCATCTTCTATTGTTCGCGCGGGCGAGGATCATTCTAGTCGGATTGTCGCTGTGGTTCTTACCGGCAAAGGAGGAGTGAAAAAGTGGCGCACACTATTGTCGGCGTGGTCTGCTTGGTTCTAGGCGTTCTGGGCATCGTCTTCTGGTGGGGTGCTTTGGGGACTGTGTTGCGCGGCCTCATCCCCCTGCTCCTGTTGATCGTGGGGCTCGTTGCCATCGCTTCCGGACTTTTTCGGAAAAACCAGGAGGATTCGGGATCGGAGCCGCAGGGAACCGGCACGGAGCCGAAGTAATTCCCGTATGTCCGCGGGCAAGCGAGAGGATCTCCACCGGAAGAGGACGATCATCTTAGTGCTTAGCGCTGAGTGCTGAGTGCCGAGTACTGAGGACCGAGGGGTGAGCATTTCAGATCCGTGCAATCTCATATCCCACTCAGCCATCAGCACTCTTCTCTACCAATGTGAGATAGAGGGAAGGGGGCGGAATTCCATGTCTTCGAAAGATCGTTGTGACAAGTCAACGAGGGCCGGCATCTTTGTCGTCATCGCCCTGGCGCTTCTGTTGATCGTCATGCTCTGCGCGGTGTTCTTTCCGGGCGATTCATCGAGCCGGTACCAGAACGGCCGGCCAGGCATGGACGACAGCAACTACGGTTCCCCACAGGGAGTGAGGGAGCGTGCGGGGAGAGGATTGGGGGAGGTGATGTAGGTGTCGTTCTTGATCAAGGTGTTGATCATCTCCCTGGTAGTGCTCTTGCTCGTGCTGTTCGCTCTCTCGAACGTGCATCACGTCCCGTTGCATTTTATTGTGGGTGGTCCGGTCAACGTCAAAGCGATCTCTCTGGTCCTGGTTAGCTACGTGTTGGGCGTTCTCAGCACCGTTTACGTTCTTGTCATATTGAAGATCCACTCCAAGAAGAAGCTCCGCAACAAAAAGGAGAGCGATGCGGATGAAAACGAAGGAGAGATTGATTAAGAGCCCGTATGCCTCGTACGCGCCGCGCCCGGACCGGGACCGTAGCACAATCGCCCCAGACAAAGCCGGTCTAAGGAGGCCTCAAAATGCCAGTGCGACAACAGTATCTCACTGCCACGGCGATCACCACTCTGATCGCCGTGATGGTCATTCTCGTTTTGTTTGACTTCCTAGCCGACCGGAACCGGTCGGCCGGCCAGAGCGCCATCCGCGCGGGATGGGTGTCCAGCGGCGGGCCGGGCGTCTTCAACGGGCGCGGCGGCGCGTCTCTTTGCGGCGCCTGCGGCTGGCAAGGCATCTGCCCGCGAAGCGGAAGATGCCCGAACTGCAGAATGTTTCTCGCCTCTTCGAACGTGGGATTCCCAACGAACGCCGCATTCCCGGCCGCGAACGCCCCCTACGCCGGTTTTCTCTGGTCGAGATCCCAAGCCAACGCGGCGGTGTCTCAGCCGTCGTGCGTTCTCAGCTGCCCCGGCTGCAACTTCCGCATGGCTTGCAGCGCCCGTCCGGTTTCCAACAGCATTCGGTGCCCCCGGTGCCCCTCGTATCTCATGGCGGCTGTTCAAATGACCGCTTCGCCGCCGGCGCAGCAATTCCTCTCGAACTTCAACGCCGGAACACAATGGAACCTCCCCACGCAGCAGGTCGGTTTCGTTCCCTCTTACGGGCCGGCGTATGCGCCGGGGTGGGGGCAAGGGCAAGGGCAGGGATATGGACAGGGATACTGCCTGGTTTCCCCGTGGGGACAGCAGGCGGCCTTCGTCAATCCGGGAGTGGATGCAGTAACCGCGCAGCAGCAGCAAGCAGTTGATGGAGCTGCCGCCCAGCAAGCCAATTGGGGAGGCGGATACGGCAGAGGACTCAACCCGTATTGCCCATTGAGATAATAAGAAAAGGGCGGGGATCAGCGGCATGCAGAAAATACAGACGATACGACCCAGCTTCCGCCCGGCGGTTCTTTTCATCGGGGTCGTGGTGTGTATGGTCGCGGTCACGGGGGTCATGGCCATGGCGTGGAAAGCGAAGACCGCCGACAAGAGCCGCAACTCCACCTCAGCCGCTGCCAGGCTTTTGCCGCCTCTTCCCGCTGGAGCGGAGCGAACCGTTACATTGCCACCCCATGAGTGGCGCGGGACATGCCCCACGTGCCACATCTCAGTACGGAACCTCAACCCTTGGGCGCAAAACGGGCAATACCAGGGAAAATTCATTTGAGTGGAACAATCGGCAGCGACGAGCAATGTCCCTCCACAAGGACTCCAAGCCGCCGGCAATCCTTGGGGCACGGCGCCGCCAGCCGCGGCAACAGAACGCGGCTTCAGCCAACAGGCCGCCGGAGCGCTTCCGCAAGGAGGAAGGCTCGTGGACATTCTTTCTCCCGCCGAGCAGAACGCGGCGGGAAAGGCGCTCTTCGAAGGCCACTGGCTGGGCATGGAACTCATGGACCTTAGCGCCGTGCTCCGGCGTATATACAAGATTCCCGACAACGTCACGGGAGTGATCGTGGACGAGGTCACCCTTGAGTCCGCTGAATCGGGAATTCTCGCGGGCGACGTCGTCGCCGCCATCAACGGCTGGAGAACGGGAAATCTTTCCGAGTTCTTCCAGGCCACCATGCGGGTAAGCGGCGAGAAAAAAGCCGACGTGATTGTTTGCCGCCTGGGCGGCGAGAAGCGTTTTACCCTCACGACCAAGAATTCACCCACCCTGGGGTTTGCCCAGATGGAGGCGGCCGCGCCGATTCGCCCCGGAGCTATCAGCCCGCACAAGAATCGGCGCGAGGCATGCACGGCCTGCCACGTTTTTATGACGACGGGTGGGCAGCTGCCCACCGACGCCGGCGATATTCTGCCTTCGCCGCCGCCGATCGCGGCCAATGACCGCGCCCCCCATGCGTACAAAGGAGTCTGCAACACTTGTCACCAGATCATAAAATGAGGCGGCAACGGTGCCCTTGCACCGGCTTGAGCCTCGTCGCAAACGCGAAAAGGAGGAAGGACCATGGCGAAAAGGACTCAGGAGCAACCGGCGGAAGAAACCGCAGCCCCAGAGGCACAAAACGCGCCGGTTGCCGAAGCCACTCACTGCATTCTGTGTGAAGATGGCGTTATGAAACGCGCGACCATCAAATCGTACAATCAGACGGTGGGCGTCGTCTTGTTCATCGTGGGGTTGGTGTTCTTGTTCCTTGGCCCGTTGGGCCTGCTGGGGGTGATAATGGTTTTCATAGGCCTCTACTTCCTCGCGGCCAAGAGGGACGTCTGGCTGTGCGATAAGTGCGATGCCATCATCGAGCGGCGCTGAATCGTCCGCAATCGGGATGCCTAGCGAATCGGCCTCTCTCGGAGGATGCTGTCGGGACGGGTGTATGTCATTCTATCGTTTTCCGGACAGATTCTGCAACGACTTCAGACCTTACTGGGTTCTGTTGGGCCTTTTCATGCTGGCCAACGTCCTGCTGGTTTACACCCTGTACACGCGCCAACCCGAGAGATACCACCGCCTTCTTGGACGGTCTTTCTCATCGCAGCCGGTCAAAGAACAACCGGCGGTCCCGGCCCAGCAGGCGCGTTTTACGGCCCCTCTTGCCGCCGATGCCGGAGCGAATGCGTGGGATCGCCCGGCATACCGTAATCCCGCATGGGTTGCGGGTTTGCCCCCCGCCGGGCTCGAGACCTTTGAATTCCTCGGCATGACTCTCGGCAACCTCCGGCCAGACCCAGCCAGAGGAACCGCCCAAACAAACTCGCTGCCACCCCGTTATGGGGTGCGGATCGTGCGCATAGACAAAGGGAGCCTCCCCTATCTCTCGGGGCTTCGCAAAGGAGACATCATCGTGGAGGTCAACCGCGTGCCGGTTTACGCAGTGGGCGATTTTCAGGGCATCGTCCGCGCGGCCAGCCCTCAGGAGGGCATTCTTTTGGATGTGTTCAGGAAGGATCGGTTCCGTTACATGACCATCGAACCGGCCGGCCCCATGCGCGGATGAACCGGAAAGGCCGCTGGAACGTCCCAGGAGAACGTCGAACCCCGGATGAGTGCGAATCATGGCTGACAAGATATACTGTGACAGATCCGTGAAGTACTTGCTGTGGATTATCGCGATCCTCTTCATCGCGACGATCGTGGGCATGGTCTACTATCCCGATGCGGTGGAGATCGAGAGCAGCGACAGCCGTTCGACCCTGCCGGTTCTCTCGATACCCAAGACCGCGCGCTCCATTGCCCGCGCGGCGGGGAACCCAAGCGCCCAACAGGCAATCCAGGCCCAGCCGGCCGCCCTCGCTGTAAACCCCGATGCGCCCGCTTCCCCCCTTCCACTACAGAACATCCAGGGGCATCTCAACAACGTGGCCTCGACGGTCAAGCCTTCGGTGGTTCACATCCACGTCCTGCGTATCGTCCCCGGAGGCGGGGAATTCGGCAACACACAAGTGGACAGCATCGGCTCGGGCGTTCTCGTGGATCCCAGCGGCCATGTCCTCACGAATTACCACGTCGTGGAAAACCCGCTCCGCATCTCCGTCACCACGTATTCCCGGGCCGGCTCCGACACATATCAAGCCGAGCTCATTGACAGCGACGCGCGGGCCGGCCTTGCCGTGATCCGGATTCAGGGCGCCAACTTCCCCGCGGCCTCTTTGGGCGATTCTTCCTCCCTTCAGGTAGGCGATTGGGTCATGGCCATGGGCAGCCCTCTCGACTTGGCGCAAACGGTCAGCCTGGGCATTGTCAGCGCCGTGCGCGGGGCGGTTCGAATCGGCGGCACCACCTATTTCGATCTGATCCAAACCGACGCGCACATCAACAAGGGGAACGGCGGCGGTCCGCTGGTGGACATGTATGGCCAGGTAGTAGGCATCAACGCCGCGATCTACACGCCCGAAGGGCGTTTCACCGGCGTCGGTTTCGCCTTGCCCATCAATAGCGCCAAGGCGATGCTCAACGACTTGAATATCGGGCAGGAACGTTTTGTGCCGCGGGCTGCCAACCCAGCCAACGGAGGGGCGAATCCCGGTCCAACGGGGGGTTGGCTTGGCGTCCAGGGGGTCTCGCTCGCGCCCGAGATGGCAGCGCGGCAGGGCGTGCCCGCCGATCAAGGAGTCTATGTGACCCAGGTCTTGGCCGATTCGCCCGCGCAGGCCGCCGGGCTGCAACCCGGTGACACCATACTCTGGATGAATAATACCCGGATCACCGGGACAGATAGTCTTCGGTCCGCCTTGGCGGTCACGCCGCCCGGGCCGTGTGTGCTTAGAGTACGTCGGGCGGGACAGGTGTGGGACGTTTCCGCCGCCCCGCGGGGCAAACCATGATCGCCGCAGCCGCTTGACGCGAGGTTCGGATTTTGGAGGGAAACATCATGAAAGAGATAATTCGGGAAACTGTGGAATTTCTGTTCAGGACCGCCGGAGGACTCTTCATCCTTTTTGTTCTCGTGGTGGTCATCTTCCTCGCCCTCTTCTGGCCGCAAGCCGAGGCCAACCCGGCCACTTGGCTCGGCATCGTGGGCCGCGACGTGGACCCGCAAACGGTTCAGGACTATCGCTTGCCCTTCAACCGGGGAGTCCTGCTGGAGAAAGTCTTTCCGGATTCGCCGGCCTATTTCTCGAACCTTGCGCCCGGCGACGTCATCATCAAGTACGGCGAGCAGATGGTCTATTCGCAAAATCAGTTGCGCGGTTTCATTATGGATGCCGACCCCGAAGAAAAAGCCTGGCTGACCGTTTACCGAAACGGCTCGTACTATAACGTGATGCTGGAACTTGGGCAGAAACCCACGGATAGATCGCTTCCCGCGCGGGCGGCAGCCGCCGTTGCGCAGCAGGCGAATCCCGCCCCGCCGATCCTTTCCTGCGCGCCCGAACGGCACAAGTTCCGGGGCGTCTGCATAAACTGCCACGTTATCAACGCGCCGCAGGCGAATTCGGCCCCGCCGATCCTTTCCGGCGCCCCCGAACGGCACAAGTTCCGGGGCGTCTGTATAAACTGCCACGTCATCAGCGATCGGAACCAGGGGCAAGCCGCTCTGAACGCCGCCCCGGCCGCTTTGACGCCGCCGGGCGGACAAGGAGCCTGGCAGCAGATGCCGGGGATGAACGCGCCGGGCGCCAATCCCATTTCGCCGCTCACCGAATTCACCTGGTCGGGCGTCGCGCTCGAGACCCTAGGCCCTGGCGGCGCCGTGGAGATCGGCTTGCCGGCCAACACAACAGGCGTCGCGGTGGACGAAGTGGTGTTGGGAAGCCAGGGGGATCGCGGAGGCGTGCGGGCGGGCGATCTGATTCGCGAGATCAATGGCTTCGCGGTTTACGATGCCCAATCATTCGCTAATGTGGTGCAAAACCAGCAACTATCCGGTGGCGTTTTGCTTGTCAACAGAAACGGGCGAAGCACGTATGTAACCGTCCCCGAGTTCTGATCTACCGGACGCGTGGTCCATATCTTGGCGCGCCCCGCAGAGGCGCCGATCTCAAACCCTAGGGAGGTGGAATCTCATGAAATGCATTGTGAAGGGATGTGAAAATGAAGCGGGGGAGAACATGTTGTGTCTGGAGCACTACGACCCGCAGAAGAAGCCCGCCCCGGCTCCAAAGGCGCATGCAGTCACGCCCGACGGCCTGACGTTCGAAAGCCGCATGAACCTGGCGGCCCACACGCTGTTTCTCGTCTCCGGGAAAATTGCGGGCAAGCTGGTGCGCGCCTACAACGGCCTGTTCGCTCTAAGCAAAGAGGAACGCGCCCAGATCTTTGAGCACATCGGCACGACCGAGCTGAAAAAAGGCCGCAAGACGGATTCGCTCGCCGCATTCGAGACAGCGGTGAAACTCGACCCGGCCAACGCCGAGGGATTCCGCAGGCTCGGCGACGCTTACGTGGCGGTCGAGGACCTCGAGAAGGCCTGCCAGAGCTACAACAAGGCGCTCGAACTGAACCCGGAATACGAGGAAGTTTACGAGTCGCTTGGGCAGGTTTACTACGACCAGACGAACTACGAGGCTGCGCTGAAGTGCCTGACAAAAGCCAGAACGCTCGCGCCTCAGAACGACAAGATCGCCTACCTCGCCGGGCTGGCCTACGACAAACTCGGCGCCCTCGACAAAGCGATCAAATTCGTCGAGACCGCCATTGACCTGAACCCGCGGGAAGTCAAGTACTACTACAGCCTCGGTTTCATCTATGACTCCAAGGACATGAAGGACAAAGCCGTCGAGAACTTCAAGAAAGCCGTGGAACTGGAAAAGGGCCACGTGCGCTGAGAGGATCCCGCCTTATGAGAAGCGAACTAAGGGAAGTGATCCGAAAAATCCACTCGGCCGACTACCACAAGATTCTTGACACGGAAAAGCAGATCCGGAAAGTCAAGCGCCGGCAACTGCTGAGCCGGCTGCCGGGATGGGAAACGATCACCAAGACCCCCACGTTGCGTTTTATAACGACGATCGTCGTGGTTTGCTTTGTCGTTCTCGTCGTATGGGGAGCCGTCTACTACTACAATGCCTTCGCGCTGACCATGAGCGAGTTGGATAGAACCGGTTCGCTGACTCAGAGCGAAGCCATGCGCCGCGCCGACCTGATCCCCAACCTGACGGTTGTCTCGGCCGAGTACAGCGCCCACGAGGTGACTCTCTACAAATACGTTTCCGAAATGAGAACCCTCCTTGGCAACCAGAAGGAAAAACCCGCCGCCGGGTCCTCTCCCGCTCTCGAGAAAATCATGACCTCGCTTCTGGCTGTCTCGGAGCAATACCCCTATCTCCAGGCGTCGCGATCCTTCGAGCAGTTGATGAAGGACTGGACGGAAACCGAGGACAGGGTGGCCAAAGCGCGCGCCGACTATATTCAGGCCATACGGAACCACAACGCCCTGTGGACCAGGTTTCCGAGCAACGTTTACGGGATCCTATTCGGGATGAAGAGACGCCCCCCTTACTCCTACAGCGAGTTCGCCACTCCCCCCCTGGACATCAAGGAGTTTTATTCGACCTATCTTGCCGCCCGGGTCCAGAACATGTCGCTGAACTCTCCGACTACCGAGACCTTCCTCCAAAGGCGCCCCGCGCCGGTTTCCGCGCCAGTCATGCGCCCAAAGGACGTCAGACATGAGTAAAGAAGCCCCTCAATGTCGGCGTTGCCTCAAGAGCACGATCTGGGTCTCCTTTTGCGTCGCGCTTTTCCTCACGATCTTCAAAGTGATGATTGGTTTTGCGGGCGGCAGCCGGGCCATGCTCGGCTCCGCCCTCTATTCGTTTACGGATCTCCTCTCCGCCATCCTCCTCATCATCGGGTTCAAGATCTCCGCATGGCCCGCCGACAAAACCCACCCCTACGGCTACGGAAAGATCGAGCACGTGGTCAGCCTCGTCATCGGTTTGATCATCACGGTGAGCACGGTCTCCCTGATCCTTCTATCCACACTCACGCTCTACCGCATAGACGCTGCGGCGCTGCCCCACTGGATCGGCATCTGGTCCTCGCTCGCGTGCTTCTTTCTCAGCGTCATTATCTACCGGCTGGTCCGATGCGCGGCAAAGCAGGCCAACAGCCCCGCCATGCACTCCCACGCCAGCCACATTCACACGGATTTGCTCTCCAATCTCGTCGTTATCCTGGCGATCCTCGTGGGCGAGGCCGGTTTCAAGGAGGCCGACGCCATCATTGCCATCCTCGAAGGAATTGAGATTCTCTACGAGTGCGCCAAGATGATGCACAAAGCGTATAGCCATCTGATGGACGCCGCGGTCTTCGATCCCGAGATCCAAACGATCCGGACTCTATTGTCGCAGAATCCCGCGGTGGTCGCCGTAAGCGATATCAAAGGCAAACACGTGGGCCGCGGCGTCAGCCTCGATATCGAACTCATACTCGACGGACGGTGGACGATCGCGGAGTGCAACGCCGCCGTGAGAGAACTCGAGCACTCTCTGAAAAGAAAAATCGCCCATTTGCACAGCGTTTTCATCCACTACCATCCAGCCGCGGAAATATAGCCGGTAAAAACCCCGCGCACCTCGTTGCCGCCATGCTCAAGCCCCAATGCCAGAACTTCTGCGGAAAATACTATGGATGGATTTGCATGGCAAACGGCGCCTTTAATGGCGCTCTGAAAATCTTCGTCGGAATATGGGCAAACAGCCAGGTTCTGGTTGCCGATGGATTTCAGTCGCTTACGAGCGTGATTACCGCCTTCATCACTCTCATTTCCCTGCGAGTCTCACGATGGCCCAAAGACGAAACCCACCCTTACGGCCACGGCAATGTCGAGTTTCTCATGTCGGCCATTTTCGGCTTCATCCTGCTCATCGTTGCCTTGGTCATGATCATCCGGGCGGTTTCGGCCATCGCAAAAGGCAACTTGGCGCCACCGTTGCTCGTGGCTATCGGGCCCGCTCTGATCTCCATTATCAGCAACATCAGCATAAGCCGGTTCGGGATGTGCGTCAGCCGCCAGATCCACAGCCCCGTGATCGCCGCGAATGCCGAGAACATGTCCGATGCCCTTTCGTCAACCGCGACGCTCCTGGGAATCATCGGCGCTCGCGTCGGCTATCCGGTTCTCGATCCCCTCGCCGCGGTTCTCGTGGCCCTCCTGATTGCCCGCATCGGCGTCCGCATCCTGAAAAACGCCACGGATGGCCTGATGGACCGCTCGGTGACCGAAACCGAACGCGGGCGAATGCTTCGGCGCACCGCTGTCGTGCCGGGCGTCCAACGCGTCGCCTATCTGAAAGCGCGGCAGATCGGCCAGAAGATGTGGGTGGACGTCGGCATCGTCGTGCCGGGTGCGATATCCCTCTACAAGGCGGACCGCGTTGCCCGCGAAGTGCGCAGCGCCCTCATGCGGAGTTTTTCCCACATTCAGGACGCGGTGATCTACCTGGAGAATGAACCGCCCGTTATGGCCGCCAAACGGGGATTCTGGAGCAGGATCACGTCTTGCTTGCCCGCCAGAAATCCGATTGATGAGACGCCTTTATCCTTTCCGGTAAAGAAAGACGGCCAATGAACACCCACATGGAGAAGATTCTGCGGGTCGGAACGGCTGTCTTGATCCTCGGGATCCTGATGGCGGCTCTTGTGATCCTCGCACTAAGTTCCCGCAATCTTGCCAAGCGGCTCATCCCGCGCGAGAGGCTTTGGCTGGGGGTGGAAGTTCTGCCCGTGACCGACACCATCCGGCGGCAGTTCGGCGTGACCAGCGAAGGAGGCGCGTTGATCAATCAGGTGATAGAGAATTCCCCGGCTGCCTGGGCCGGATTGAGGAGAGGCGACGTGGTCCTCACGCTGGACAATAGCCCGATCCTCCAGCCCGGTGACATTCCGATGTTCCTGGAGGAGGGGCGCGCGAGGGATCCGATTCGGATTATTTATCTCCGGGACGGCATGGTTTACTCCACCAAAAGCGCCCTGGAATACCGGGCGTTGAGCGCAAGTGCGCCTCGCGTGCGCTCCACCTACCGCTACCATCTGACTTTTGCCGACTTTCTTGCGTTCATGTGCATGGGAATCCTGGTGGACACCTTGGCGGCCTTCATTGGGAGCGGGGGCGGAGTCTTAAAGGTCTCCCTCTTGTTGGCGTTCTTCGGCATTGAAATCTTCCTGGCCAAGGTCCTTTCCATCCTGTCGTCCGGCTGCATGGGCCTTTCCGCCTCCCATCAGTATTTCAAGACGAAGCAAGTGGACTGGAAGTGCTTAAGATATCTGATTCCCTCCTCTATCGTCGGCGCGATATGCGGAGTGGGCATCAGCATCCTCGTTGGCCGGCATTTTCTGGAGACCCTTCTCGCCTGTTTCCTCATTTTCGTCGGGATCGAAAATATCCTCCAGGTTGTGTGGAACGCCCGGGGAAAACTGCCCGACGAGGTGGTGCCCGAAGACCGTCCCTTCGAGCCGGACCGCCCCTACGCCTTGTTGATTTTCGCCGGTTTCCCGGCCGGCGTATTCAGCACCGTCCTGGGCATCACGGGTGGTATTGTGGGAGAACCCCTCCACAGGATTCTCCTGAAGGCGCCCATCCGGACATGCATCGCCAACACGGTGGTTACGGTCATCTTCGACGCTTTCTTGGGAGGAGGGTTGCTGCTCATGATTGACGGGCTGATGCGGGAGCGATTCTCGATGGGGACCTTTCTCCAGATCTGGATGGCGATTACACCCGGCTCGATCATCGGAGGACAGCTGGGCGCCCTCCTGAACGGCGTTGTGCCGATAAACGGGGTGAAGGGTGTTTACGCCGTAGTGGTGCTTCTGATCGCCGCAAAGCTGCTGTTTGCGATGTGATTTGAGCGAGGGCGATGTTTGAGGCCCACTCAGGTATTGTGGCTTCCGGCGGGGCGCTCCAGCCTCTTCTTTTCCTGCTTGGGGGCAATCTCTCGCTTCATCGTGTGGTCCCACGCTGTCTTTGCCGCGGTTGCCGCGGCCGCGCCGGCCGCAAAAGGCACTAGCGCTGTAGCCGAGGCAATCCACACGGTAGCCGCCAGAAAACTCGAAGCCGCCACACCGATTCCCGCTGCCACGCCCATCCCGACCGATTCGGAGGCCGTATGACGAATCGCTTCCGCCCCCGTCATTTTACCTTGTTTCCATCTCCTCGCATTGGAATACCCGTAGAACACGCTGCTCAGGGCGGTGATGAGCGCACCACCCGCCACCGCGCTCACGCGCGCTCCCCCCTTCGCCGCTGTGCGCAACGTCGCCGCGCCGCTGCCCGCGCCTAGCCTTACAGATCCCACCCCCCGCCCCAACGTGTAGGCGGCCAGTGTGG
>Ga0315277_10009335_pt1 | contig 12533 bp, 10 predicted proteins | sample YL17G05_15_MG_FD_203695 | JGI IMG/M metagenome (GOLD analysis project Ga0315277, IMG submission 203695) | Sediment microbial communities from Yellowstone Lake, YNP, Wyoming, USA - YL17G05_15 | ecosystem: Environmental > Aquatic > Freshwater > Lake > Sediment | place: USA: Wyoming | collected... | reverse complement strand
AAAAAGAAGGCGTTCAGTGCTACAATCTTTCACGGCTGTTTCCTCCTCATGTTCAATGCAAACGTATTGTATTTCAATACGTTATGAGGGGAAACAGCTTTTTTTATGAATAATTCAGGCTAAACATACCTATTTCCATCGCCAACTCTCTGCGGAAATTGGAGTATTTAGATGACTGGCACCATTATTCTTTGAAAAAACGGCGCATCTGCTAAAATAGCCCCTCATGGTTTCGGTCCTGATCAACGACACGGTCAAGAGATATCTTCTCAAGCAGACGAAGAGCTTTCGCGACCGGGTTCGGCAGAAATTCGAGTATCTCGAGACGGGGATATGGGAGGGCCGGCTCCGAGCAAAAAAGTTGAAGGGCGTATCCTCGAAATGCGTCTTCGAAGCCCCGCTCGACAAGGACCTGCGGGTTCTGTTCACCCTCGGACCCCAGGCCAAGGCGGCGGGGAAGGACTTCGCCGTTTACGTCTGGGGGATCGCGACTCACGACGATTTGAGTCGAAAAGGCCGGCTGATCGCGCCCGGGAACGCTCCCTTTCTGGGATTCCGCGAGTTCGACGAGGCCCTCCTCGAAGATGTGGTCATGGAAGACATGGAGCCGGCGTTCTTCACTCAGGAAGGGATCGCGGACAAAGCCCGGGACGAATCCGGCCAGCAGAGATGGTATCCGGTCGCCGAGCCGGAGTGGGGAAGAATCCGGCGCTACGACCGGGACGAGTTCGAGCTCTTCCTCTGCCTCTCGCCGGAGCAGCGGCGCGTCCTCGCCGCCCCTCTGCCGCTCCTCGTCTCCGGAACCGCGGGAAGCGGCAAGACGACCTTGGCCGTTTACTATCTCCTCGCCCCGTCTCTCCGCGACAAGACGAAAATCTTCATTACCTACAACCGCTTCCTGAAGGAGTTCGCCGAGCGCCTGTACGCCGGCCTCGCCAACGCCTCCGTGGAAAGCGCCGGGGGCCGGCCGCCGGAGTTCCATGTCTTCAAGGACTTCAGCCTGGAAACGGCCGGCCGCTTCGGGAAGGCTTTCGACCCCGGGAAGGAGGTCGATTACGACCGGTTCTGCCGGATGTTCGCCTCCCATCCGCTCCGCCAGAAGTTCGACCCCGCCCTGGTCTGGGAGGAAATCCGGTCCATCCTCAAGGGCGCCCTGCCGCAGGTGGACACCTCGGTGCTCGAGCGGGGGCTTAGGGCGGTGAAGAATCGCGAGCCCGACCTCAGCATCCTCTCCAAGCTGAAAACCCAGTTCAGCCTGTGCGCCAACCTGGCTTCTTTGGCCGCGGTCGGCGGTTACGTGGAGAGGCATTTGAAGACCGACCTCGCCTCGTTTTGCGCCCAGATGGAAAGATACGCGCGGGACGAAACCCGCCGGGAGGGGTTCCTCGCCGTTCTCGAGCGGACGCTCGCCGAGATCCATCGCCAGAAGGGGATCGGCCAGAGGAAGCACCTGACCTTTCTCGAGTATGAGTTCCTGGGGAAAAAGAAAGCGCCCCACTTTCCCTTCAGCCGGAAGGAGATTTTTTCCGTCGTCGAATGGTACCAGGACCGGCTCGACGCCGAGGGCTTGTGGGACGAGCTCGACTTGACCCGGGAGGTCTTGAAGCTCTACTCGGAGAATGACGAAGGAATCCGGACCTACGACGTCCTCGCCTCCGACGAGGTCCAGGATTTCGCCGACGTCCAGATCGACCTCCTGCTCGCCGTGGCCGCCGACCCCCGGCGCGTCTTCCTCGCCGGCGACACGAAGCAGACGATCAATCCGAGCGGCTTCCGCTGGGAGGAGGTCAAGCGCCTCTTCCACGAGCGGGGGCTCGGCGTCCCGGCCCTCCATTCCCTCACCCTGAACTTCCGGAGCTCGGGAAGCATCGTCGAGCTCGCCAACGTCCTCCTCGACCTCAAGGAGGAGTGCTTCGGGGTCCGGTCCGGCGAAGTCAGGGAAGAGTGGAAGTACATGGGCCGGCCGGCGATCGTCGTCGCCGGGATCGCCGAGTGCGGCATGCTGGACGTCCTCAAGGCGGCGGGCGCCCGGAGGACGATCCTCGTCCGGACCGAGGACGAGCGGCGGAGGCTCCGGGACCGGCTCGGGACGGAGCTCGTCTTCACCATCGGCGAGGCCAAGGGGCTCGAATTCGACACGGTCGTCCTATGGAAATTCTGCGCCGACCGCCTCCACGAGGACGTCTGGAAGGTCGTCCTGGACTTGAGCCGGAGGTCCGTCCACGAGGCCTCGATCCGGCACGAAATCAATCTTCTCTACGTGGGCGTCACCCGCTCCCGGACAAACCTGATCGTCTACGACGGCGAGCGGCCGTCCGTCATTTGGGCGGACCCGCGGTTCGAACAGCGCGTCTACGCGACGGGCGACCGGGATTACGTCCGGGATGCCTGGGACGTCCCGACGACGCCGGAGGCCTGGGTCGAGCAGGGCCGATACTTCTTTGACCGGAATTTCTTCCGGGCGGCCATGGAATGCTTCAGGAACGGCGGTGACGAGCGGGGCACCGAGCTCGCCGCCGGCTGCGAGGCCGAGCGGACCGGGCGGTATCTCGAGGCGGCCGCCGCGTTCGAGAAGTTCGGCGAGGTCGAACGGGCGGCGCGCGATTACGACCTGGCCCGAGCGCCCGAGAAATCGCTGCCGCTCTGGGAGAATCTCGGCGATCGCGATCGGGTCGTCGACTGCCGGATCGAAATCTGCAAGCGCGAAGGCCGTCCGGCCGAAGCCGGCCGGCTCTACCTGGATCGAGGGAAATTCGAGGAAGCCCTGCGGCTCTTCCGCGAGGCCGGCGATTTTAAGACGGTGGCCGAGATCTATCTCACCCGTCTCAAGGACGTCCGCCAGGCGGCCGCCCACTTCGAGCTCGCCCAGGATTTCGGGGCGGCGGCCCGGCTTTATGGGCGGCTCGGGATGGCCGATAAAGCCGCCGGCCTTTACGCCCGGATCGGTGACTGGGCCAAGGCGGAGAAGCTCTGGAAGAAAGCCGGCGATTCGGCCCGGCTTCTCGAGCTCTACGAAAAGAACCGCCGGTACGACAAGATGCTCCCCCTCTACGAAGCCCAGGCGAACTTCGAAAAGGCGGTGAAGTGCCTGAAAATGATGAAGGATGCGGACCGGGACCGGATCGCCCGGGAGGCGTCATCCTTGTTCTATCGGCGGAAATTCTTCCCGGCGCTCGTCCGGTTCTCCGTGCTGGAGGATCATGCAAAGATCGCCGCCTGCCACCTCGGGATGAACGACGCCGAGCAAGCCCTCCGCCATTTCCGGCTGGGGGGCGATTTCGACGCGGCCGGGGAGATCCACCTGAAGCGGGGCGAATTCATGAAGGCTGTCGAATGTTTCTTAAGCTCGGAGCGCGATCGGGCCGAGGGTTTTCCCCGGGCGAAACGGGCGATTCGGAACGTTCGAGACACCGAAAAGATATATGCTCTGGGCTTCGAACTTTTCAAGCAGGCGCGTTACGAAGCGGCTGGCGTCATCTTTTCCTCCTTCCCCGGCGCCGGCGCCGAATTGGGCCTCTGCCAGGCCATGATGGGGAACGAGGAAAAGGCGTTTCGCGTCTGGGACAAGATCGACCGCACCGGGGGCCTCGAGATGCTGGCGGAAATCAGTCCCATCGCGGGGGCCGTCGACGCCATCGGGAAATACTTCCTCCGCCGGAGCGAAGATTCGTCGTCCCGGTCCGGCTTTCCGAGCGGGCCCGATTTTAAAAAAAGCCGGATCGTCGGCTTTATGGACGCCTATTTTTCGGGCCGCGAGACCCCCGAAGACATGGCCCGCTGGGGGCGCTTCCTTGGCGAAAACGATTTCAACGGCGACATCTGGGAGAAGACCGTTTCCTTTCTCGACAAAGGCGGCGATGTCAACGCTCTCTTGACCTACGCGGAGAGGCTCGGAATCTTCAATCCCGCCGTCCGCAAGAAGGTTTTGACGAAATGGAGGAAGGACCTCCCATCCCTGAAGGCGGCGGGAAACCGGGAGGGCTTGGCCTTTCGGTATTTCGCCCTGGGTAAAGAGCGAGAGTTCAATGACGTCTTGCCGGGCATAGAGCTTCGGCCTCGAAATTACGCGCTCTTTCTCGTGGCCGAAAAAGAATTCTATGAAAAAGGCATGGCCTGGTGCCTCGATCACGGGCTGTGGGGCGAGGCTGCGGCGCTGCTCTCCCGATGGGGCTGCCATGACCGGGCGGCCGAGATCTTCGAGCGAGGCGGGGACTTATACCGGGCGGCCGAACGGTATTCCTGGGCCAAGCAGCCCGAGCGCGCCGCGCGGCTGTACGAAAGGCTCGAAAAATACGGCAGGGCGGGAGACGAATACGCCCGGGCGGGCGAATTCCAGAGCGCCTTGAGGATGTACGACATGAAGACGCCGCGTCCCAAAAAGAAAATCGCCCGAGTGCTCGAACGCGCGGGCGACTTGGACGCGGCCCTCAAGCTCTGGAGGGAGCTTGGGGACAAGACCGCGATCAAGCGTTGTCTCCGGAAGGCCGGAATCGGAGCGCAGCCCAAACTGCCATTTTCCGGAGAAGACGGGGATGACTAGCCGTGAGGATTACGCGCCCAGGCCCCGGCCCCCGATCGCGGTTCCGAAACGATCGGGATCATCGCGAGAAGCGGAACGTTGACCTATGAGGCCGTTCAGCAGGTCACCCAGGTCGGATATGGGCAATCCACCGCGGTTGGGATAGGCGGCGATCCGATCGTCGTGGTTAAGGGGACGGCCAAGGAAAAGATGGACGCCTTGGCCGGCGGCGGGGTTCACGTCGTCGTCAGCCCGGCCGATATGGGCTTGACGCTGAAAAAGGCTTTAACGCTCTGACTTTTCAGCACCTATTCGGTTGAAGAGAATTCGTGCAAGAGCCTCTTGCACAATTACCGCATTGGCAGAGCGACTATTTCTAGCTAGCTTTTAAGGCTCGCTTCGAGTTGTTGTATTGAGGGAAGCGAGCCCTTGAATCGCTTGGGTAACGAATCGACCAGCCGAATTTTCCATTCGGCCACTCCAATCGGTTGCGAATGTCCCGCAATGCGTACTCGACGGTTAATCTGTCCTTATCTTTGCAGAGGAGCAAACCGATCGTGGATCCATCATGCCGGCTCCCTGCCCGGCTAAATCGGATTCCGCGGGAGGCAAAGTCCGAGGAAAATTCGTCAACGCCTTGCTTTGCCTCTCGATCAGTCTGTTCTCGATCTGAAGTACGAGGATCGCGCGAGACCAACCTTCCGCGGCACTGCGTCGCGCATACCAAATGCGTTGTTCAGGATTCTCGACCTTGTCTAAGAGGATCATTTGGTGAGCCCAGGGAATTTGTGCAGCAACTTGCTGCACAATTGCCTTTTTCGGCCAGGCCTCTGCGAAAGCACGCATATACTTGAGGTTGCGGGGCGACAGTCCCCTCATCTCAGGAAAAGCCGACCGAAGATCGGCCGAGAGCCTGTCCACGATCTTGGCCCCCCAGCCTTCGGATTTTTGCCGGTGAAGGATGATGTTGCCGATATCCCAGTACAACAGGGTCATTGAGGCATTCGCGGCCATCACCACACGGAAGCGCTCGCGCGCGATCCTATTTTTCAGATCGGCCAATACAGCCGCATAGTCCGCGGGACATCCGGTGGATAATATGAGAGTTTCAGATTTCGGCTTATCGCCCATCTGCGCCCTGGAGGGTTGGGTAATTTTTTCTTCCTCCAAAGAAAAAGACTAATCCAAAGGCGAGGAAATTCTCATGAGAAGAGAAAATATCAAGGCATGGGCCAACAGTCGAATTCAAATCCTGTCTGTTGATCTTTTATGGGAGACACAATACTGCGTCCCCACATTAGCTTCGATTAAAATCGGGGACAGGGTATTGTGTCCCCCGTTAATCCCCAGCCAATTATCCTGTCCCCGTCGATCTGCTGTTCAAGAAGTTCTTCTCTCAGATCCTATTTTCCTATAAGCTTGATCCAAGGACGGTCGTTTTCCTGGGATACGCCGACAATGACCTCGGAAGCTCGGAATTCGGCTTGACCCGGAAGGACCGGACGCTGTTCGTCAAGCTCGGGTATGCCTGGATGATCTGAGGTCGGAGATGGACGATCCCGCCCGATAAGGAATGGCTATGAATCCTCTATCCAAGACGGTTCTGATTTCGCTTTCCCTGGCGGTCCTTCACCCGTCAGCCGTCTTCGCCCAAACGGCCTCCCCCGTCTGCGGCGAAAAAGCGGCGATTTCCGTACCGCGAGGCGCCCCGGAAGATCCGGGGTTTCGAATCCGGAGAGCGGCCGGCTCTCTCCGTCCGGCCGCGGGCTTCCTCCGGTCCGCCGATCCAGCCGCACAAGCCTCTTGGCCGGCGGGGCTTGATGACGATTGCGTCCAGCCGACTCCCGGCGGATGGCCGCAGACATTACGGTTTACCCCGGAAAAGCGGGCCGTCATCGACGCGCTCAGAAGGGGTGGGGCATAATATCCATGTTGAGAAACCCGAAATATTGATTGATCCGATTTTGGAGATGATCAACATCATTCAAGGCAGGGAAAAGACCAGCCGCCGGACGCGCGAAGGTCTTGACCTGTGACGGGAGGCGTCATCCGTGATAAAAGCATGCGCGTCTCTGGCGAGTCTATTCCTTCTCCTGAGCGCCGGGGCTGGCGCTCAGGCTGGTGAACCGGCCGGCGGACCGGATCAATCCGGCGTCGCGTTTGTCACCTACATCCAAAGGAACGACCAGGAATATTCCGCGGCCATGCTGGTCAACAGCATCCGCCGATGGGCCGGAGAGTACGCTGACGGCCGGATCTATGCGGTCCTGGCGGATCCGGAGAGGACAGGATTCCGGGTAAAAAAAGAGAACGTCATCTTCGTGCCGTTGACTTTAAGCGATTCGATCCGATCCTACCCCTTTGCGGCCAAGGTCGAAGAGATGACGGCCGGGAAGATCGGGACTCTGGTCTGGCTCGACCCGGAGACGCTCATTCTGGGGCCGCCCAGAGAATACGACTTGAAAAAAGGCTCCGCCGCGGCCGTTGCCCCGGTGGCACTCATCAACACCGGACAGGCCGAAAGCGAACCGGTTGACGCCTATTGGGGACCTATCTATAAAAGATGCGGCCTCGATCTCGGGAAACTCTTCCCGGTCGAGACTTTCGTCGACTGCAAGAAGATCCGGGCCTGGCTGAATTGCGGGATGTTCTCCGTGCGGCCGGAACGGGGGCTTTTTCAGGAATGGGCGGAAATCCTGGATGAGTTCCTCGCTGACGGGGAGTATCAGCGGACGGCCATTACGGACGGGATCCACCGCACGTTCCTCCACCAAGCGGTGATTTCCACGCTCATTGTCTCGCGATTGGAGCGGCGAGAAATTCACATGCTCCCCCGGGGCTACAATTACCCCCTGTTCTGTCACGGCCTGGATTTCCCCACGCTGAGCGGCGGCACGGTCAAGATCCCGCCCGGGAAGAAAGCCAAGAAGCTCAACGACCTGACCTCGGTGTTCATCGAATCCTTGTTGACCGGGCACGCGGATTGGATCAAGTTCGTCCCTCCCATCGACGAACCGCTCAAAACATGGCTGATCCTGGAGTCCAGCGAGACTCTCAGGATCACCGATCGCCCTGCCTTCCGCCTTGGCATTCGTTTCGGGGGACCGAGGACCATGCCCCCCCGGGCACGACCGGTCATGTCCCCGTATTCGGGAATTGCGTATACGGTCGCCCCACCTGCGCCTGCGAATGATTTCCCTCCGCCTTGCGTATCTATACAATGAAGCATATCGGCATGTCCTCTTGTCCAGCCAATCCGTCGGGGAGGGAATCGCCATGAAAAAGCCCGTCTTTATTCGCTTGATTCTTTTGTCGTCCTTCGCCGCCGTCTTCGCTTCGTCCGGCCTGGCGCAATTGAGCGATCACGTCGTCCACTACAAGATCGAGGCCAAGCTCGACGTCAAGACGAAGATCATCACCGGCCGGAAGACCCTGAACTGGCTCAATACGTCCGAAGTCCCGGTTTCGGACCTGAGGTTCCACCTCTATCTGAACGCCTTCAAGAACAACCGTTCGACCTTCATGAAGGAGAGCGGCGGAAGCAGCCGCGGATTCCGCGCCGACAAGGACTAATGGGGAGCATGCGACGTCACCAAAATCGGAATCCGGGACGGCGCCGACCTGACCGCGGGGATGGAATTCGTCCAGCCGGACGATCAAAACAAAGACGACCGGACGGTCATGCGGGTGGCCCTGCCCGAAGCCGTCCCGCCCGGCGGGTCGATCACCCTGGACATCGCCTTCCAATCCAAGCTGCCGCGGGTCGTCGCCCGGTCCGGCCACAAAGACGATTTCTACATGGTCGGGCAATGGTTCCCCAAGATCGGCGTCTGGGAGGACGGAGAGTGGAACTGCCATCAATACCACGCTTCGTCCGAATTTTATGCCGATTTCGGAGAGTTCGAGGTCGCCATCACGGTCCCGGAGGGATACGTCGTCGGGGCGACGGGCCGGCGGATCGGAGAGCGGAAAAACGGCGACGGCACCGTGACCTACACCCACGCCCAGGAGGACGTCCACGATTTCGCCTGGACGAAGAGCCCGGATTTCGTCGAGATCCGCAAGCCTTTCACCCTCGAAAATCCGCCGGTCCGGACCGAGATGATCCTGCTCGTTCATCGAGACCATCTGAATCTGAAGGACCGCTATGAAGAATCGCTGAGAAACGGCCTCATGCTAAATCAGGTGCCAGTCATCTGAATACACCTATTTCTCGGTACGGTGCCCTGCAAAATCAGGAGATAAATTCGGCGCCACTTATCTGAATTACCTATTTATTGGTAAAAAGAGCCCCGCGATCCCGAGGAAAATAATTAGGTTATTCAGATGACTGGCACCTGATTTTGGTTTATCTCTGGACGATCTGGATCAGGTTCCCGCAGGTGTCCTCGAACACCGCGATCGTCACGGGACCCGCCACCGTCGGCGGGGTTTTGAACACGACGCCGAGCTTCTTCAGCCTCTCGTATGTCGCGGTGATGTCGTCGACGTCGAACATCGTCAGGGGGATCCCCGCGTCGAACAAGGCTTTCTGGTAGACCTTGGCGGGAGGGAAGCTCATCGGTTCGAGGAGAAGCTCCGTCCCGTTCGGCTGATCGGGCGAAACGACGGTCAGCCAGCGGTACCCGCCGGCCGACACGTCGGCCGACACGTCGGCCTTCTTCACGAACCCCAGGACCTCGGTATAGAACTTGAGGGCTTTCGCCTGGTCGTCCACCATGACGCTCGTCACCGGGATTCTCATCTTTATACCTCTGCTCTTCTGGCCGGCGGCCTCGTTCTGGGCTCCGCTCACCGCCCCCAGGGCCGCGCCGCCTAGGACCAGCACGCACAAGATAGCGATCGCCCCGCGTGCCGCGAGCCCATTAGGAATTTCCATCATATTTTCTCCTTTTTTCCGCCTTCAAGCGCATAACTTCATCAGCTAAAAAGATTCAAGAATCGTGCCAAAGGAGGGGGGAAAGAAGATGGTTTGAGGGAACAGTCACGATTAATCAAGTGACTGGCACCTTGTTTTGACCCCGCCGGCCGGACAGCCAACGGACGAACAAAAGGATGTGAAACACCAGCATAAGAACGAATCCGACCTGGAGCAAACGCCACTCCGGCAGGCATCGGTTGAACCGGGAGTACCAGTCGGGGAGGGATTGCCCGGCCCGGGCAAAAACGTCTGGGCTCGCGTAGTCGTGCCAGACATCGGTTAGGGCGAGGAAGAACGCGCCCAAGCTCAGGAAGGACAGAACCCCAAACACCACGATGGCCGAGTCAAGCCATTTTCTCCGCTTCATGGCCCTCCCCCAGGCGCGCTGCTCGCGCGAAAAATTAGGTTATTCAGATGACTGTCACCCAATTGTCGAGAAACAATCCCCAGCAATTAGGGAATTACGTATACTGTCCCCCGAATTATTCAGCCGGTCTTTTCGCTCCGCTCTTTGTCCACGGCGGCCAGCGTGCGGGCCACGAGGGCGCGGAGCTCCGCGGGCAGGAAGGGCTTGGGGAGGTAATCGAAGGCGCCGATCTGCATGGCCTGGACCGTCGTCTTCATCGTCGGGTAGCCCGTGACCATAACCACCTTGGCCTGGGTGTTCTTGGCTTTGAGGGCCTTGAGGAGGTCGAGACCGCTGAGGCCGGGCATCATCAGGTCGGCGATGATCACCTCATAGCGCTTCACCTCGTCCTTCTGCAGGGCTTCCTCTCCGCTGAGGGCCATGTCGATCTCGTAATCCGGGTGGAGCAGGGCCTGACGGATGCTCTTGCAGACGGTGATTTCGTCGTCGACGATCAGGATCTTCCGTTTGGGCGCCTCAGTCATACTGGACCTCCTCTGAATCTTTCTCTTCCTGCTTCTCTACAACAGGCAATTTTACCGTAAAAACGGACCCGCGTCCAATCTCGCTCGCGACCCGGATCGTCCCGCCGCGCTGGCGGACGATCCCGTAGCTGACGGCCAGCCCGAGCCCCGTCCCCATCGTCTTGGTCGTGAAGAACGGGTCGAACAATTTGGCTAAATTTTCCTTGGGGATGCCCACGCCCGTATCGGCGAACTCGATCTCGATCACGCCGGGGGCCGCGTCGAGCTTGCTCGTCACGGTCAGCGTCCCGCCCGCGGGCAGCATAGCTTCGACGGCGTTGATCATGAGGTTGGAGAAGACCTGCTGGATCTTGGTCTTGTCGAGGTTGATCTCGGGGAGCGAGCGGTCGAAGACCTTGACGATCTTGATGTTCCGGACGAGGGCCTGCTTCTCCAGGATCTGGGCCGTCCGCTCGATGAGCTCGTTGACATCGGTGAGCGATTCCTGGGCCGGCCGCTGGCGGGAGAACTCCAGGAGCTGCTTGACGATCTGGGCGCAGCGGTTGGTTTCGTCGGCGATCATGTTCAACGCTTCGGCGTCCGGGTCGTCCGGTTTCCGCGCCTCGATGAGCAGGGCGGCGTTGATCAGGATCGAGGTCAAGGGGTTGTTGATCTCGTGGGCCACGCCGGCCGCGATCTTCCCGAGCGAAGCCAGCTTCTCCGAGCGGATGAGGTTCTCCTGCGTCGCCCGCAGCTCGGCCGTCCGCTCCTCGACGCGCTTCTCGAGCGTCCGGCCCCACTGGGTCAGGCTGTCGGAAGCCTGGCGGAGCTCTTCGGTCATCTGGTTGAACGAGCCGGCCAGCTGGCCGAGCTCGTCGCCGGTCTCGATCTCGACCTGATGGTCCAGGTCGCCGCGGGCGACCTTGGCCGTGGCCTCGACCAGGACGCCGATCGGGCGGGTGATGTTCGCGGCGATGACGGACAGGAGGATGAGCAGGACGACCACGGCCAGGCCGGCCAGGAGCGTGAACGTGCCCATGACCGTGTTGCGGAGGTCCACGTAGGGCTTCTCGAGCATCCCGACGTACAGCATGCCGATGATCAGGCCGTCGGGATCGCGGATCGGGTCGTAGGCCGTGATGTACCAGTGGCTGACGACGAAGGCTCGGCCGAGATACCGGCGGCCTTCGGCCAGGACGGCCTGGTTCACGTCGCGGGACACCCGCGTTCCGATGGCCCGCGCGCCCGCGTCATCGAGGACGTTCGTGGCGATGCGCAGGTCGCCCTGGAAGATCGTCGCCGTCCCGATGTCCTTTTCCTTGTACTTTTCGCCCTTATAGACGATGTCTTTGACCCGATCGACGATCTCGAAGTTCCGGTTGAGAAGTAGGCCGCCATAGAGGACGCCGAGGAGCCGGCCGTCCGGGCCGACGACGGGCGCAGCCGCCTTCAGAACCATCCCGTTTTCCTCGCGTCCGCCCGCGCGCTCGGCCGCCATGGGGGTCGGGATGAACTCGAAAGAGGCCTGACCGGCAAGATCGGGCCCTTCGCGCATGAGCTCGTCTTTGTTTACGATCTCGGTTCCGGCCGCAACCTCGCGGGCCAGGGCGCGGCGGACGATCGGGTCGGCCGACTCATCGTCGCCCGCGGCCTCGGGATTCCGCGACCGGAGCAGGACCTTGCCCGACGCGTCGGTCAGGGTCAGGGTGTCGAGCCGGAACTCCGCCCGGATGTCGTTGAGCTTGTGCAGGAGGTCGCCGCCCCGGACATTGCCGATGTTTTCGGCCAGGAATTCGCGGGCGGCGCTCAGCCGGACGACGTCGCGGATGTGGCTCAGCCGCTCCTGGAAGACCACCCAGGCCGCGTCGAGGTCGTGGCGGACCTTAGTCTCGGCGAGGGTGAAGATCGTCTTGTGCTCGAGGCGCGTCCCGATGACGAGGGAGACGATCCCGCCGCCGAGGATGACCGCCAGAAAGCTGAGGATGAGCTTCTGGCGAAGCGGACGGTCGTGATACCAACGATGCGGATTCTTGCGACCCGGCATTCTTCCCTCGGAGCGCCCCCAACATATCACTCGGCGCGAAATTCTGTCAAACGTCTTTCAAAATAGCAACAAGGATGGGGTCGCGGGGTCAAAAAAAAAATTTTATTTATATTTTTTTTCGCGGCCCCCCCCAATAGTAATAAGTTGTAGGCCAACCAAATTTTTTTTTTTAAAAAGGG
>Ga0315277_10009333_pt1 | contig 12534 bp, 6 predicted proteins | sample YL17G05_15_MG_FD_203695 | JGI IMG/M metagenome (GOLD analysis project Ga0315277, IMG submission 203695) | Sediment microbial communities from Yellowstone Lake, YNP, Wyoming, USA - YL17G05_15 | ecosystem: Environmental > Aquatic > Freshwater > Lake > Sediment | place: USA: Wyoming | collected... | reverse complement strand
GTACCAGCTCGGGCTGAATCCGCTCGTGGCGGATCGTCCTTACATTCATGCGTCGCTGTCCGCGACGAACGGGGCATTCGCGATGGACATCCAACAGGTCTATGGCCGCAGCCTGACGCTGGAGGTCTCGACGAATCTCACGAACTGGGAGGCGTTGACGAACCTCAGCGGCACGAATGCCGCGATTTACTTCGAGGACGGGGCGGTGACGAACAGCCCCAGCCGGTTCTACCGGGCTGTCTTGCAGTAGGCTCCTTCGCGCCCGGGCGAAAGCCCGCCTCCTATCCGATCTGGCTCGGCTTGTGAACCGATCGCCGCCGGAATAGGTAACGCTTGCAGTCCTTGCAAGCCTCGGCACGCACGGGGGTTTGCCCCCCGATCGAGCTTTCGGCAAATAGCGGCTGGCAGCCGCTCTATTTCACCGCTGGCCGGAGAACGAGATTGCGGTATTCCACGCTCGTGTGATCGCCCTGCAAATAAATCGGTCCCGGGCGCAACACATCGGACCAAAGCGCGCCGCCTGTGCAGCCGGGCAGCGGTTGATTCGCGATGATCGTCTTGCCGTTCAACACTACCGTCACGTGCCGGTCCACCAGCGTGATCTCGTAACTCTGCCATTCCCCGGGCCGCTTGCAGGGATTTTCCGACGGCGTGATGCGACTGTAAATCGCGCCCATGATGTGCGACTCCGGTGCTTTGCCGAATGAGTCCTCCACCTGCACTTCGTAAATGCCGCGCAGATAGATGCCGCTGTTTCCGTTCGCCGGCACGCGCACATCGCACGTCAGCTTGAAATCCTCGAACTCGCGCTCCGTGCGAATGTTGGCGTAAGACTTGTGTTTGCCCGGCTCCTGCGGCGCTTCGTTGACGAGCACGCCGTTTTCCGCGCGCCAGCCGCTGGGCCCGCCGCCGAACGTCTTCCAACCTGTGAGGTCCTTGCCATTGAACAGTTCGATCGGCTCGCCGAACTTCACCTTTGCCAGATCCGGCGCCGGCGGCAGCGGCGGCATCCGCTTGCCCGTGAATTCCTCGCGCTCGACACCCTCGCCATTTGAATTCGGCGACAGCCGGGTCAGCCGCAACTCGTCTCCGTCCACTCGCGCCATGAGGATTTCACTGAACCGCTGCGTGCGGACAGCCTTGCCAGTGGCGTCTTTGCGCTTCTCCTCCCGCACCCGCGATACGAAGAGCGTGTTGTCCGTGAAGAACACCGCATCCATCGGCACCACGCTGCCGCCGCCCCACAGCAACTCCGCGTCGTACCAGCCCGCTTGCTTCGTTACGTTCAGCCAGCCTGCGCCGCCGCCGGGGATCGTGAGCGCCCACTTGTCGAGGAATGGCTCAATGCCCTCAACCGCCTTCGCCGGGCACAGCCCGCCCGCGACGGTGATGATGGAAACCAGAAGTCGAATTGGAAGTGATCGGATGCGTTTCATAGTGCTCTCGTTATCGCGGCTCGCCCGACCGGGTTCAAGAACAAACAGTTGAGGGTCGGCAATTGTGCTTTGAGGATTGTCGCTCAGGGAAGCGGCCCGTAGGCTTGCTGCTGTTCAAACAGATTGCCCATGAGCCCGATCCAAACCTTCAACGTCGAGGCGGATTTCCCGTCGCTCGACGAGGCGCGCCGGCTTGTGCTCGCCGAGATTCGCAAGGCCAAACGCGAGGGGGTGCCCGTGCTCAAGATCATCCACGGCTACGGCAGCACCGGCAAGGGCGGCACGCTGTGCCACGGCTTGCGGAAATCCTTCGCGCTGCGCAAACGCGAGGGCGTCATCAAGGATTTCATTCCGGGCGAGAGCTTCTCGATCTTCAACAACACGGTTCTCCTCCTCCTCGAAACCGTGCCCGAGCTACGCGGCGACCCCGACCTCGACGCAACCAACGAGGGCGTGACGGTGCTGTGGTTGAAGTGAACTCGCGCGGGCGGCGCTCAGCCGTCGCCGGATGTCAGCGTAGTGGAACAGGCTTCCAGCCTGCACGGGTTGACCGGCAGGACGCCTGTTCCACCAGCTCAGTTCAGGGGAGCAACGGTCCGCATTTTTCGTCTAAGAAATCGCGGCCCCGGGTGTCTGAGAAGGTGAGACCGATGTTCTCTTGCGACCAACGAGCCGGAGTGATTGAGTGACCCAGACCGGAGCGGGCCGAATCGCCAGCATGGGCGTCATGCCAACAGACGAAGCCAGCACGGACCGGCCGGGCTGCGACAGGATCGAGCGGCTTTTTGCCGCGCTCGAATCGCCGCTCTTGGGCTATGCCTTGCGGCTGACCGGCGGGCGCGCCGTCGCGGAGGACATCGTCCAGGAAGCATTCATGCGATTGCACGCCCAGTTCGACCAGGTCCGCGAGCCGCGCCAATGGCTCTACCGCACGGTCCACAACCTGGCCGTGAACCATCGCCGCGACACCGCGAAACTGGTTTCGCTCCGCCACCCGCCGTCTGATGCATCGGTCCCGTCCGATCCGTCCGACTTGGCCGAAGCAACCGACCCGCAGCCGCTGCCCGATGAGCAGATCGCCCGCTGGGAAGGCATCGGCCTCGTGCGCCTGAGCCTTGAAACCCTCGACGCGCGGAGCCGCGAACTCATCCGGCTCAAATTCAACGACGAACTTTCCTACAAAGAAATCAGCGAGCGCACGGGCCTGACCGTCGGGCACGTCGGCTACCTGCTCCATCACGCGCTCAAAGCCATCGCCGCCGAGTTGGCCAAAACCGGAGGAGCGCCGGAATGATATCCGAAATCCGAAACCCGAAACCCGAAGTCCGGACTGTTGAAGCGGACGCATCTTCATTCGCGCTTGGCTGCGTAATCGGCCACCGGCCATCAGCCACCGGCCATCGCCCGTCAGCCGTCTGCCATTCGCCACTTGCCATCGGATCCCGGCCATCGGCTATCGGCTATCGCCTATCGGCTATCCCCGCGACGACCCCGGAGGGCAACGCATGAACCCGGAGTTTCCTCAAACCCCACGCGAAGAAATCGAGATACGCCTCACTGCCCTGCTCCTCGGCGAGTTGCCCGACGCAGAAGCTGCGGCCCTGCGCGAAATCCTCCGGCACGATGCCGCCCTCGCCAAGCTGCACGACAGCTTGAAGCAGACGATTGAGCTGGTTCGTGCTGCCGCGGCCAAGCAAGCCGAACCTGCGTCCGCCCAAGCGCCGCTCAAGTTGTCCGAGGAACGCCGGCAACAATTGCTCGCCCACTTCAAGGCGCGTCCTACCGGTCAGAAAGCGAGCGCGACTGCTGGACCAAAATCCGACTTGCGCACTTTCTTCGGCACACGCGGCGGCGTTTTCTGGAAGCGACCAGCGAGGCGTTGGCTGGTTCCGGTGGCAGCCGCTGTCGTTGTGCTTCTTCTGGCCGCGATCTCGATTCCGAAGTTCGTGACCGCAAGGTCAACCGGGACACTTGGCGGAGGCAGAGCCTTTTGGGCGCGGCGCAGCGAACAAGCACGTGCCGCGTCGGACGAGACTATCCGCCGCGCGTCACGCTTGCTTCAATCTGGCGAAGCGAATGCACCCGCCACGCCAGCTCCGCCATCTGTCGCTGGCGGTCCATCCAACGTCCATTCGCTCAACGTCGTGGGGTACGTAAACCTCCCCTTGGATTCTAAGACAGCCAAAGCCGTCGCTTTGGAAGACGGTTCTTTCCGGAGAGAGTACGCCGAAACGAAAACCCATCCGTCTCCCGCGACGTCTGCCGCTGGCGCGGTCGTCGTCGCAACTCCCCCGCCCTCAGCCAGTGTTCCGGCAATCGAATCTGCTCCGCCGCGGACGCAGATCGTTCTTCCTTCGGCCACAGAGGGCGAAGTTGGAGCGTTCAGCTTCGACGCTGAATCCCGTCAAATCACGGTGCTGAATGGCGAGCCAACCGAGAAATTCGCTGCCCGCTCCACGACACCAATAGCCCCGCCGTCCGATGGGAAAATCTCCCAGCAAAAGGTCGGTGACACGGTTGAACGTCAGAGAAAGGAAGTTGCCGTGCTGAAAGCGGAGAGCGATTCCAGTGTGGCAGCCGTTCCCGAAGTTTTGCCTGCCACAGCCCCGGCGCTCAACAAATCGCAATCCAGCCGTTCGAGCATGACTGTGAACAATGGCAGTATTGTCGGCGACGCGCGATACGGCCTGGCCCGTTTGGACACGCCGCGTTTCGCGGCCCAGCTTCGACAGTCGGGGGAAACGAGCGATGTTTGGAACGCAACCGTGGAGGATGGCAAAGTGCCGGTCTTGGGGGACTTGCCTGCCGCTGGACGCGCCTTCCGTCGCGAAGCGCCGACTTCCGACACTGCTATCAATGAGGGAGTGGTCGCGGCGAAAACACCTGCGGCAGGCCAGCGTTTCGACCGCATTGTCCCCGGAACCGCTGGCGGTGGAATGGGCGGTGGGGGCGGTGGAGGCGGCACCCTCGGAGCACAACTGCCGGCTGGCACACCCACAGTTACTCCGGCCGAGTCGCCGCCTGCATCCGCACTGGCTGACTCCGCAGCCACGCAGGGCAACGGCGTTGAACTGGTGCCATTTCAACCCCAGCTTCCGACGCCCAGTTTGAAGGGCCTGCCGCAGGACCTACCAAGCGGTCCGAACATCGAACCGTTGGGGACCAAGCATGCGGGGACGATTGTTCTCGGAATGCCCGACGCCGCCAAGCCTACTGCGCCTGGCGCCGCCGCACCGGAGGCTTCCAAACGGGCTTACGGAATCGCAGACCCAGGCCAGCAGGTGGAGCGCCTTCGCGAATTGCAGGAGTCTCGCAGGCCTTCAGCGATCACTCCATTGCCCAAGGCAGAAACGCTCGCGCGCACCCGTGATGGTTCGGAGGTTTCAGCCGGGGGACGCATTGTTCCGGAGGCGAATGCCGTAAGCGTGGACACTGACGCGTTTGCCAGTGCGCAGGACGCCGCAGGCAAGGCTCTGGCCATGGCTGCGCCGGCAAAGTCTCCGATTGTGCTGCCGACGCTAGCGGAGACGTCAGCGCCAAAGCCCGCGCCAAGGGAAGAGGGTGCACCCCATGCGGAGAGTCTTGAGCGCACGGATGTTCCCACAGGACCTCAACCCAGAGAGAAGGAGATAGAGATTGTCCAAGGGTGGAAGGCATCCGATGGCACCAAACTCAAAGATGAGAGCGAGCGGCAATCAAAGCCGTTACGCGCCTACGCTGATGCGAAGCGAAAGCTGGATGAAGCAGTTCGTTACCGCCAAATCCTCAACACGAAACTGACTTCCGAGAAAAGTGACGCGGACATTCCAAAGACCACGACGGTCGAGATCGTGGACAAGGCTGTTCCTTCCCAAAAGAAGACTGGAGGCCTTGTGTTCTCCACTGCTTCTGCCAGCACCGCCCGTGTCAAAGTGGAGCGCGACATTTCTGACATCCGTGGGCTTGCCGATTCAGCGTACCAGTCAACTTACGATCCATACTTCTTGCAGACCGAGTTTGAAATCATCCGGTCGGAACTCATCCTCAGCAATGTGGTTGACAGGTTGAAACTGAATGAGACGTGGGCCGGCAAGGCTGGTGGCGCAAAACTGAAGCAGGCCGACGCAATCGCGCTCCTCAAGAGCAAATTGGATTTGCGGCGGGTTGGGAACACGGGCCTCGTCGAAATCGGCGCCAAAAGCGACAACCCGGAAGAAGCCGCTATGATCGCCAATGCCGTTGCTGAGGCTTACCAGGATTACCGCAGGGAGCAACGCAGGCAGTTGACTCTGACCGGCGTCAAAGTGCTGGAGGAGCGCCTTGCGGAGCAGGAGCAGAAAGTCAAGGCAGCGCAGCAACAGGTTGATGCGCTGGGCAAGCAGTTGGCGAAGTCGGAAGGCGCCGCGAGCACCGCCAAACCCGCCACACCTGCGATTGACGAAGACCGCCCCGTTCGCCGCCCCGCCGCCAACGCACCGATTCCCCAACCCGAAGTCCAGACAAGCGGCAACGCCTTCTCCACCTTCTCGCTCAACGTCAGCGACGTGGCGTTCAAGCTCGCAGCGGCGAGTTTGGAGAAGGGCCAGATGCCCGACCCGGCTTCCGTGCGCAGCGAGGAATTCATCAACGCCTTCGACTATCGCGATCCCGAGCCGCCACCGGGCGTGCCGGTGGCGTTCGCGTGGGAGCGCGCGCGCTATCCGTTCGCGCACAACCGCGACCTGTTGCGCTTCTCGATCAAGACCGCTGCCGCGGGCCGGCAGGCGGGGCGTCCGCTGAACCTCGTGCTGCTGCTCGACAACTCCGGCTCGATGGAGCGCGCCGACCGCGTGCAAATCATCCGCGAGGCGCTCCGAGTTCTTGCCGCGCAGTTGCAGCCGCAGGACACGGTGAGCGTCATCACCTTCGCCCGCACGGCGCGGCTGTGGGTGGACGGCATTTCCGGCAGCAAAGCCGGCGAGGTGTTCGAGCAGGTCGGTGGCCTCACGCCGCAGGGCGGCACAAACCTCGAAGAGGCAATGCGCCTGGCCTACGCGACCGCGCTCCGCCATTACCTCGCCACCGGCATCAACCGCGTCGTGCTGCTCACCGACGGCGCGGCCAATCTCGGCAACGTGGACCCGGACGCGCTCAAGCAGGCGGTCGAGACGCACCGCAAGCAGGGCATCGCGCTCGATTGCTTCGGCATCGGCTGGGAAGGGTTCAACGACGATTTGCTCGAAGTCCTCTCGCGCAACGGCGATGGCCGCTACGGCTTCATCAACTCGCCGGAGGAAGCGGCGGACGAATTCGCCGGCCAGCTCGCAGGCGCGCTGAAAGTCGCTGCGTCGGACGTGAAGGTGCAGGTGGAGTTCAATCCAGCGCGCGTGACGGCGTATCGGCAGATCGGCTACGCGAAGCATCAGCTCACGAAGGAGCAATTCCGCGACAACACGGTGGACGCCGCCGAGATCGCCGCGCAGGAAGCCGGCAACGCGCTTTACACCGTGGAAGTGAATCCCGCCGGCGCCGGTCCGCTTTGCACCGTGCGCTGCCGCTTCAAGATTCCCGGCACGACGGATTACCGGGAGCACGCGTGGGAGGTGCCGTTCACCGGCAGCGCCGTGTCGCTTGAACAAGCCAGCTCCGCCATGCGCCTCGCCGCCACCGCCAGCGCGTTTTCCGAATGGCTCGTGGCCAGCCCGTTCGCCGCAGAAGTCACGCCAGACCGGTTGCTCGGTTATCTCAGCCGCGTGCCGGAGGTTTATGGCGCCGACGCGCGCCCGAAGAAACTGGAATGGATGATCCGGCAGGCGAAGGCGATTTCGGGGCCATAGCCCAGAACACAGAGAGAAACACGAGAATGAAAACCCTCATTGAAATGATCCTCGCGACGAGCCTGATCGCGAGCGTGTGTCTGGCACAGAACTCAGGCGAAGCCTCGGTCAAAGCCATGCCGCAGTCGGTCGTCAAAACCGTTCCGGTGGCCGGGGACGCCCCTGTGATTCTCATTTACTCGACGATCGGCTATCCACCGCCAGTCCGGCCAGGAGAATCAAACCCAAACATCAGCCCCCGCCTTGTGGCCGCGCTCTGGAACGACGGGAGAATGATCTGGTCGGAATCCCGCATCGCGGGCGGCCCGCCGCACCGGCAGGGGCGTTTCACGGGGGAGCGACTGGTCTCGTTGCTCGGTTCGCTGGAGGCGCAGGGGGCCTTCACGAACGCCGCACTCCGGCGACCGTGGTTCGGCCCCGACTCCAAGACCACCAGGATCGCCATCAACGACGGGCGGCGTCGGCTGATGCTGGAGTCGTGGCACGAGTTGTACGAGCAGAATTCCAACACCGTCGCCACCGCCGCCGGGCTCGAACCGCTGCAAGGCAGAAATCGCGAAGCGGTGCTCCGGGAGCAGCCGGAGGAATACCGCCAGTTCCGAAACACCTGGTCGGAAATTCGTCGAAGCGTCGAAGCACTGATCCCGCGCCACGGAGAGCCTTACGGCGGCAAGATACCGATTCCCGACAAGTGAAGGCACTCTCTCGCGATTTGTTCCCGTGACCGACACTGCCAAATATGAAGCCTCTAACCGCCTCTGTTGGCGGGTTGTCGCTCGTCGCCGGCGCGCGCCCAGTGGGTCGGGAATGGATGATCCGCCAGGCGAAGAGCATTGGAGGGAAATGAGTCTCCTTGCTTGAGGAAACACAACTGAACTATGAAAGCTCCATTGATCGCCGCCATGCTGGCAATGGCCGGTGTTCTAGCCGCAGCCGAGACACAGAGGCACACCTTCAGACCGAAGGAAGGTTTCGTTCCGAATGAAAAGACAGCAATCAAGATCGCTGTGGCTGTGTGGGAGCCGATCTACGGTGAAAACAAAATCGCGGGAGAGAAACCCTATCACGCCTCGCTTTCCAACGGCGTGTGGACCGTTGAGGGTTCGCTTCCAAAGGGCCTGCGTGGCGGCGTGGCCTTCGCACGAATCGCCAAGGAAGACGCACGAATCCTCGCCGTGAGCCATGGGCAATAACCAATCAAACATCATGAAACCAAGTCTCCTCGCCGTCTTCCATTGCACTTCTCTTTTCATTGCCGCCGCCGTGGCTAGTGAGCCTGCGGCTCCGACGAATCCGCCACCGCCCGCCATCACCCTGCAAGACTTCAAGCTCGTGGGCGAGCTCAGCGGCGACCGCGCGACGTTCACGCTCAGCGGCACGGCATGCGTGGAGGATCGCAAAGGCGGCTCGCTGGCTTTGATCTCCGGCACGGTCGCGCTCACGGAGTTCGGCCCGCACAAGAATTGGCAGCTCCGCGCCGAACCGGGGCGTTACGTGGCCGTGTTCGAGCGGAGCGGCAAGTATCCGGTCACGCTCAAGTTCAACGCCGCTGTGCGGCAGAGCGAAGGCTGGAGCGCCGTCGAGTTCCGCGTGGCGCCAACGGCGGTGCAGCCTATCGTGCTGCGCGGGTTGGGCGAGGACACGCAATTTCAATTCACCGGCGCAGCGCGACCAGAGCGCAAAGGTGCGGAGTTCGTCAGTTTCCTTCCTGCCGACGGCGCGGTGAAACTCGCGTGGAAGGAATCGCGCAAGGCGGAGGAGGGCAAACTGTTTTACGCGGCGGAGATGCTGTCGCAAATCAGCGTCAGCCCCGGCTTGATGCGGCAGGTCGCGCTCCTCGATTTCAAGGTGATGCAAGGCGAACTCAGCCGCGTGGCCTTCCGGCTCCGCGGCGCGGGTGAAGTCACGCGCGTGGCCGGCGAACAAGTCCTCGCCTGGAACGTCGAACCGCTGCCGGACTCGACAGACCGCCGGCTCGTGGTCCAACTCAACCAACCGCAAAAGGACGCCTTCGCGCTCCAGGTGCAGATGCAAACGCCGCTGGGCGCGTTTCCGCAAACCGCCGGAGCAATGGTTGTTCAGCCGGAAGGCGCGACGCGGTTCGCCGGCTACCAGCGCATCGTCAATGAAGGCGCGGTGCGGTTGGAAGTCGTGGAAGCGCGCGGCCTCTCGCAAATCTCGCCGGAGCAATTTCCGGAGTCGGAGGCGACAAAGGCGCAGTTCCGCGCGGCGGGCAGCCAACGGTTCGCGTACCGCTTTTCGAGCACCAACTACGCGCTGCGGATTCAAGCGGACCAAATTCAGCCCGAGCTGTCCGTTTCCGAAGTGCTGACCTATCACCGCGGCGAGAATGAACTGGTGGTTGAGGCGGAACTGGAACTCGACGTCCGGGAAGCGCCGTTACGCGAACTGTTGCTTCGCGTGCCCAAAGGCTACGCCCTGCCCCGGCTCAACGCTTCCGGCATGAGCGACTACTTTGTGCGCGAGCCGGCGGACGAAACTGAAGCCGAGTTGCGGGTGGTATATGGCCGGCCCGTGTCGGGTCGCCAGGTGGTGCAACTCCGACTCGAACGCAACAAGCCGCCGGCGGAAACGAACTGGGCCTTGCCCCGCATCGAAGTCGCCGAGGCCAAATCCGTTCGCGGCAACGTGGGCGTATCGGCGGACGCCGGTTTCCGGTTGACGCTGGAACGCACGCAGGCGTTGACCGAAATCGCCACAGCATTTTTCCCGCGCAAGATCACGAACCTTCAAGCGGCGTTTCGCCTCAGCGAGCCAGGCTGGCAGGCGACGCTGCGCGTCGAGCGTCTGGCGCAGACCGTGCAGGCCGATGTGCTGCATTTGTTTTCCATCGGCGAAGGCGTGGCCTACGGCAGCAGTGTGATCAGCTACCTCATTTCCGGCGCGCCGGTGTCAGTCTTCAAAGTCGAGCTGTCGCGCGAATATTCCAACGTCGAGTTCACCGGGAAAGACATTCGCGACTGGCAGGCGAATGAAAGCGGTTACGTCGTGCAATTGCACACGCCGGTATCGGGCGCGTACACGCTGCTTGCCAGCTACGAGCGTCCGTTCAAGGCGCAGGGCGAGACGCTCGGCTTTGCTGGCGCGCGCCCGGCGGATGCGCAATCCGAACAAGGCTATACGCTCGTCATCAGCGCGTACCAGTTCCAGGTGAAACCCGTGGACGTATCTCCCGGCCTGCTGCCGCTCGAAACCGCCGAAGTGCCGGCGGAATACCGGTTGTTCTTCGACGCGCCGATCCTCGCGGCGTATCGCTACACCGCGCGGCCGTTCAACCTCCAGCTCGCGCTCAGCCCGCTCGAACAGGGCAAGTCGCTCGACCAGGTCGTGGACCGCGCCTCGCTGCGGACGCGCATCTCGAAGGATGGCGAGGTGGTCACGGAGGCGACTTACTTCGTGAAGAACCGCGGCAACCCGAACTTCCGCCTCGCGTTGCCCGACGGTGTGGAACTTTGGTCCGCCACCGTGGACAGCACGACGGTCGTGCCGGTGAAGGACGGCAGCGCCAATTTGATACCGCTGCCGCAACGCGCCGACCCAAACGCGGTGCTGCAACTGCAATTGAAGCTCGCCGCGAAATCCAAGGATGCCGGTCGCGTGAAAGTCGCGGCGCCAATCGTGAGCGCACCGGTGATGCTCGGCGAATGGAAGCTCGAACCGGACACAGGCCAGCGGCTGACGTATCGCAAAGGTTCGTTGACGCCGGTTGGCGGCGTGGCCGATGTGTCGGGCTTCGCGCAGTTCGCGCGGATGGCCAAGGCGGGCATGACGCCTGGAAGCCTGACGCCGTTGCTGGCGGCGATTGGCTTCCTGGTTTGCGGACTGGTGCTGTGGCGCTGGGCGACGCGCGAGGGCGTTTTCAAATTCAGCGCGCGCCACTTGTGCGGCGCCGCGCTGGGCCTTGTGGCTGTCGTCATGGCTGGCCTTGTGTTCGCGCGCTTCGCCAGCGATGCGCATGAATACAGCGCCCCGTTGCACGGCGACCTGTCTTTCCTCGCGCCGGTGCAACAGCAGGGCAGCGCCGTGACCGTCGAAGTGGCGAACGAAACCACGGAGTTCACGGTCGTCAGCGTTGTTCAACTGGCCTGGCCTGCGCTGCTCGCGCTTGCGGCGTGGGCTTACGCCGGGTTGCGTGAAGACCGGGCAACGAAGTTCGCGGGCAAGATCGTTGGCTGGACCGTGCTCGCCTGGATGACGCTGCGCTGGCCCAACGGCGCGCCAGCATTCTGCATCGTGCTCGGCGCGTTCGTCGTGCTGCATGTCGTGCTGCCAGCCTTGCGGAAGCTGTGGTCGCTGCCGCGCGCGGCGGGGACGGTGATGGACGATGGGTCCGCGCCGGCCGTCGCAAGCTTGTTGGTAGGTGGCTTGGTTTGGTTCAGCGTTGGCAATGCCAATGGCGCGTCCGCGCAACCACCGCTCGCGGAATCCATCACCCAGCAAATTCGCGTGGAGGAGAATTTCGTGTTCGCGGCAGCGAAAGTTCGTTGGCAGGCAACCAAAGGCCAGGTTTTGCCGCTTCTTTTCGAGCCGGCGGTGCTGACGCGGGTTAACTATCCGAGCAATGCGCTCAAGCTCGTCCAGTCGCCCGCGACGGCTCACCGCGCCCAGCAACTCGTGGCTCAGCGCGACGGCACATTTGACCTCGAGCTGCAATACCAGTTGAAGGTGACGAAGCGCGATGGCGAGAGCGGTTTCACGCTGCCCACGCCGTATGGCTTGATCAATCAACTCGGCCTCACGCTCTCGGGTCTCGACGTGGACGTGGCTTCGCCGCAGGCCGTGTTCGTTCAGCGGGAAACCTCCGGCAGCAACACCGTCGCTACGATTGTGCTCTCGCCGGTGAATGACGCGTGGATTGGTTGGAAGCCGCGCAGCCGCGACGTGAAGCGTGAAAAGCCGGTGTTTTACGCCGACCTCCGGCAGCTTTACGTCCCCGCCGCCGGGGTCATCGAAGGCGCGCATTTCATTTCAATCCGACCGGCGCAGGGGGAGTTGAGCGAGTTAGTTTTCGACGTACCGCAGGGTGCGACGGTGACGGATGTGACTGATGAGACAGAAGCGGTATCAAATCCGAAATCCGAAATCCGAAATCCGAAATCAGTAGTCTCGCTCTGGCGGTTTGATCCAAACGCGCGCAAGCTGCGCGTCACGCTGAACCCTCCTCAATCGCGGCCATTCGTGCTGGTGGTGCGCTCGCAGGTCGCAGCGGGGCCACTGCCCTTTGAGCAAACGGTCGGTTTGCTATCGGTGGATGGCGCGGCGGGACAGATTGGTTTGCTGGG
>Ga0315277_10009332_pt1 | contig 12534 bp, 11 predicted proteins | sample YL17G05_15_MG_FD_203695 | JGI IMG/M metagenome (GOLD analysis project Ga0315277, IMG submission 203695) | Sediment microbial communities from Yellowstone Lake, YNP, Wyoming, USA - YL17G05_15 | ecosystem: Environmental > Aquatic > Freshwater > Lake > Sediment | place: USA: Wyoming | collected... | reverse complement strand
TCGTCACACCACATCCGCGAAAGTCTTTTCCATGTGGCGGAAATAGAACGCACCGCTCACCAGCAGAATGAGGGCCATCAATACCGAGACGGCGATCATCGGGCCCGGGGCGGTATTCGTGCTGAGGAGGGCCCAGCGAAACCCCTCGATCACCCCGGCCATGGGGTTCAAGCCGTACAGCATTCGCCAACCCCCGGGCACCAGGCTGCTGGGATAAGTCACCGGCGAGGCAAACATCCAGAATTGCACCAGGAAAGGCACAGCGTAACGGATGTCGCGATACTGGACATTCATGGCCGAGAGCCAAAGCCCAACCCCCAACGCCGTGATCAGGGCCAACAACAGAAACAGCGGCAGCCACAGCACATTCCAGGTCGGCGCGATCCCATAGAAGGCCATCATCCCCAACAGCACCACGAAAGCGATGGCGAAATCAACCGCTGGCGGCACCACACTGGCCAAAGGGATCACCAGGCGGGGGAAGTAGACCTTGGTCAACAGGTTAGCGCTGCCCACCAGGCTGTTGGACGAGGCCATCATGGCGTTGGCGAAATACTGCCAGGGCAACATCGCCGCATAACTAAAGATCGGGTAGGGCAGGCCATCGGAGGGGATCCTGGCCAAGCCTCCGAAGAATACGCTGAACACGATCATCGAGAACAAGGGCTGGATGATCGCCCAGGCAGCTCCCAGGATCGTCTGCTTGTAGCGCACCGAGATATCGCGCCAGGCCAGAAAGAGTAGAAGGTCCCGGTATTCCCAAAGCTCCCCCGCCTTCAAGGGGACCCAGCCCCGCGAAGGCTCGATAATCGTCACCGTATCCACGGACAATGCTCACCTACTTTGTCTTATGCCATTCTCGGCGATACAACATGGCCATAATCGCACCTGGCTCTGCGGGTAGCGCTCCTGGAGCGTGCACTGCAGCGCTCTGCCAGCTTCCTCGTCCTTGGCGATGGCCAGAGCGAACCCCCCTCCCCCTGCGCCGGCGAGCTTGGCGCCCACGGTATAAGGGCGACAGAGCGCCATCAGGTCATCAATGAAGGGGTTCGTGCACCCGGGGTCCATGCGCTTATTGATCTCCCAGTGTTGGGCGATCAGCTCGCCAAAGGTATCCAGGTCCTCAGCCCGCAGAGCCCGATACATCGCCTGGGCCAACTGGGCGATATCGCCCAGCATAGCCACCATCTCGGGGTCTCGAGCCATAAAGCGCCTCACCATGGCGCGCAGCAGTCCTTTGGCCAGGCGGCTCTGGCCAGTGTAAACCAACAACAACCGCTCGTCAAAAGCGCGGCGCAGCGCCGGAATCAGGGGCGCCGGCTCGATTCGCACGACCTGAGGCAAGCCGGGAGGTGTGGTGATGAACTTGATCCCCCCGACCAGTCCCCCGACCTGGTCCTGCCATCCCCCACCCGTAGTGATCATCTGTTCCAGGCAAAGGACCTGATCGAAGAGCTGCCCCTGCTCCATTGGCTGGCCGGTGAGCCGCGCCAGACATGCCAGGATCACCCCTGCCAGAATGCTACTGGTCCCCAACCCCGAGCCGCGCGGGATGGAGGTTGTTGTCGCAAGATATAGGCCGTGAGAGGGAGGGCGAAGGATATCGGCCAGCTCAGTTTCCGGAGCGATATCCGCCGGGATGATCCCCTGGAAAACCAGGGCCGCCTTGTGGAGGGCGAAGGGGTCCGCCGGATTGGCATAGTTCAACAACTCGCTGGCGAAGCGCGGGCGTATGGTTGCCTCAATGTCATGGCATTCCAAGACCAAGGCCGGCTCGCTCAGTACCCGCGCCTCGACCTGTATGGGGAGCTCACCCTGCAACATGATGGCAGCATTCAACACCGTACCCCCGCGCTCGAGGCTATAAGGGGGGGTGTCGGTCCAGCCACCGCCGAAATCAATGCGCGCCGCCGCACTCACCGTGACACTCTGTTGCCATTCGACATCGCTCCATCTCGCTCGTGGCGCTGAGGGGGTATGTGCGCGCACCAACCGGGCCAGGGCGGAGAAAGCGCGATCCTCCCAACGACTCTCGTGTGTGGCGACAGCCAACGCACGATAACCACGCAGAGGCAACCAGGGATCCAGCGAGGACTCTAACCAGTCGGCCACCAACCTGGCCCGCCGAGGGACATCCTGCGAGGCGCCCAGGAGAGGAACCAACTCCCTCGCCGGCCGCTCGCGCTCCAGGCCCGCGTAGTAGCGTCGCGCGCGAACCAGATCCTCGACCTCCGCGTGCTCGCGCACCAGGCGTTGTACATCCGCCTGCAGGAAACTCTCACCGAGAGAAAGGCGCGGCGCGGTACGCCAGCGGCTTACCATCTCCGTAGTAGCCATCTTGGGTGACTGCATCCACAGCACCAGATCCAGGCTCTCCTCGCGCGCTGCACAAACCGGATAGAGCTTGGCGTCCCACAACGTACACGGCGAAAGCCCCTCAGCTTGGGGCCAAAGGTCCTCTCGAGTGAGGTGTCCGGCAGCGAGCCAATCGGCCCAGGGCAGGTTCAGGAAAGTGCCCCCCTCCGCAAGAGAGCGCTTCGGGTCATCCATGACGCCGAAGAGACGGGTCACATAGCCGGATTGGGCTCGCAGTGGCAGTTGGTCCAAAACGAGGCTGGCCCCCAGAGCCAGGGAAGAGCGCTCGGTGCTGACATTGGCCAGCAGACACCCTTCCGCCGTCTCCAGGCGTGTTTCCAGATGCGCATCCAGCAGACACCCCGAGAGGAGAGCGCCTTCACGCACATAAGCATTAACCGCCACGAGGTCATGATCGCCTTCTGCCGAGATCGTCGGGGCGACCCAGCTCGCCGTCCGGCTACGCCAGCCACATGCCTTCAGGGCGCGCACGCCCTCCTGTAACACTTGGAGGTATTCCCGCGTGCTACCGAAATGGACAAAGACCGCAGGATCCAACCTTTCGACGGTAAAAGACACCCCACGCAAACACTCCCAAACCAGACGACGCGCCTCCTGTAAGGCGGGGGTGGCGGGGCCGTCGCTCGCATCAGCAAGGAATGCCTCATAGGCGGTCGTCTGAGCCAGGGGCGCCAGCAGATCGCCATACAGGTTGATCGTCACCCCCCGAGCGATTTCCCCCGACAGGCGCTCGGCGAGGGCCAACAGCTTATTCAGAGCCTCGCGCTCCACCCACACCAGGCCGGTATCTATAGATACACGGCCATCCGTCTGCAAAGCCCCTTGGGAGACCAAACGCTCCAGAGAGGGCTTGTGCAGAAAAGTCCTGACCTGATGGGTAGATCCTGCAGTCACATATACACCGTGGTGCGTGCCCGTCTCTACGGGAGCAACTGCAGCGACTCCGGTAATCCCCGGGCGACTGAAGGTCAGTTGCAGGTGATCGTAGAGCAACAAGACATCGCCCGAGGCAATGAGTGCTCCCGCGGGAATCTGAGCGGGGAGCCCACTGAGCGAGACCAGGAATTCATCGAATAAGGAGGAGGGGCGGCCATCGGGCAATTCGTGGGGGATGCGCGCGAAAAGCTTGCCGGTCGCCGAGCAATGTGGCAGGCGGCGGCTATCGCCGCCAGAATGGATGATCAGGATGCGCTGCGAGGCAAAGGGCGGCCAAGGATTCCCCTGAGAAGCCGACTCCTGCCGGGACAACTCCGCCAGCACATGCAAGGTGGCCCCGCCACTACCGATGCGCAAGCCAGCGGGATCGGCAACGACCACAAACCGGGTAGCAACTGGTAACAGGCCCGCCTCACGGCGGGCCTGCAACTGGGCTTCATAGGCCTCGGCCTGATGAGCATTGCTGGCCGTGAGCACGCAGATATCCCAATGAGGGATCCTGGCTTCCGAGCCCTCCAATGAAGACAGATACTGCTGCCAGTTATTGCGATAGCCTTGCTGCAGCAAGGCCAGGTCACCGGAATCCAACGTGGCATCGAACAAGGGAGCGCTTTCGGGCCTCAACCTGCTTCTCCTTTCATGACCCTTCTCCGTGGCAACAGATCCCCATGGCCCATGAGAATCATAGGCTATGGAGCTTTCTTTGTCAACATTACGTTGACTTGTACTCCCCCTATCGCCTCATGCAAGCCTATAGCAGCGGCACTGCTGTGCCGCGCATAGCTCTTGCGGCCAAGCTCAACGGCCAACGGACGGATCTCACCCATCAACTGCTGGAAGAAGCGATCATAGCATCGAACGCTCTCAGCCTGAGGCTGCACCTGGTTGGTCGGGATCATGAGGCAGCGCAGCGCATGCTCCTCATCGCGGTAGACACCAGCGCCCAGGCCGGCGAGGAGTGCTGCACCGAGGGTGGCGGCCTCGGTGTGTTCGGGCACGGCCAGGGCGCGCCCGGTGATATCGGCTTTGATCTGGCTCCATAACGCGTTGCGCGCCCCACCGCCCACCGAGATAACACGCCGGATAGGCTGGTGGGTGAATTGTTCCAGGGCAGCCCAAAGCAGGCGAAGCTCATAGGACAAGCCCTCCATGGCCGCCCGCGCCATGTCAGCGCGGGTGTGTGCCAGGCTGAGACCCACGAAAACACCTCGCGCCGTCGAGTCGCGGTCGGGCGACCCCGCCCCCGCCAGATGGGGGAGCAAGTAGAGGCCGCGGGCACCCGGAGGGCTCATGCTGGCGGCGAGGGTAAGCGCCTGTAATGCCTCGTCACCCCCGGCGAGATGCTCCGGATTCCAGAGCAGTTCGGCCAGCCAACTCACCATGCTTCCCGCGCCGAGAATACTGCCGATGGTATAGTAACGCCCGCGCGCCACGTGACACCCCAGGCAGAAGCTGAGATCGCCCGCATCAAGGTACTCATAGATGCTTTCCAGGGTGGTAAGCTCCGCTTCGGTCGTACCCGTGGAATCGAGCACTATGCCGGGCACGAAAACGCCCATCGCCAACGCTCCGCAAACATGATCGTGCCCACCGACATACACCGGCGTCCCCTGGGCCAGCCCCGTCTGATGGGCAGCGTCTGGCGTGACATAACCCACCAGGGTGCCTTCCGGGCACACCGGGGGCCAGATGGCAGGGGCTATGCCGGCACAGGAGAGCATCTCTTCCGACCAACGACGCTCTCGCAGGTCAAAGGCCATCGTTCGCGAGGCCAATGAGTAGCCCATGCGCTGCTCTCCGGTGAGGCGATAGGCCATGTAATCCGAGACACACAGCCATCGGCTCAAACGGGCATAGACTTCAGGCTCTTCCTCACGCAACCAGAGCAGCTTGTTCAAGGTGAAAGTATGCCCGAGAGGCAAGCCAGTATGGCGATAGATCTCGACTTCGCCCATATGCTGCGCCCACCAAGCGGCCTGTGGGGCAGTACGCTCATCGTACCAGGCAATCAACGGATAGAGCACATCCCCATGGGCATCGAGCGGCACCCCCGCCTCGCCGATGCTGGCGATAGCCAGGCCCATAGGGCGTGTCTGGGCCGGAAGGCCGGATACGACCTCGCGGATAACTGCGGCCATTTGGCCCCATAGTGTCTGCGGATCGTGGCAGGCGCGGCGTAACCCCTGCCCGATGGTGGGCGTGGACCTACTGGCCACCACGAGCGGCATGCCAGCCGTGGAATAGGCCACCCCCTTGATATTTGTCGTTCCCAGATCCAAACCAAGCAGTACGTCCAATGGGCTACTCTCCCGGCGACGTTCGCGACGCCTCAGAACATAGTTGAGCAGAGAACGCTTGTCAACCCGAGCTTGTGCTATAATGTCTTCATCAAGAAACCAACGACCTCTGCAGGGAGGGGACCATCGTGGAGATCACACGGCAGTACTTGGCCGCGCATCCCTATTTTCGTGCGCTCAGCCCGGTGGAGCTAGCGAAGATTGCCCAACTGGCCTCCTCGCGGACGCTCGCCCGGGGTGAAATGCTGGCCCTGGAAGGAGATGCGTGCACGAGCGTGTATTTTGTCGTGCAGGGGCGGATACGGGCCTTCAAGATCTCGCCGCAAGGGAGAGAGCAAGTCGTCAGCGAATTGGGGGCCGGGCAGGCGTTCTACATCCCGCCCGCCCTGGACGGGGGGCCACTTCCGGTGACGACACAGGCGGCGACCAAGGCCACCTTGATCAGCTTCTCGCGCCAGGATTTCCTGCTCCTATTGCAGCGTCACCCTTCCATAGCCATGCAAGTGCTGGTTGATCTCGCTCGGCGGTTGCGCCAGCTCAGTTCCCTGGTGGAGGATCTCTCTCTGCGCTCGGTACAGGAACGCTTGGCGCGAGTGCTCCTGGAGCGGGCAGGGACCTCCGAGGGGCGTCACCTGACCCAGCGGGAGATGGCTGCACAACTGGGCACCGTTCGCGAGGTCCTTGCCCGCGCTCTATCACAATTTGAACACCAGGGATGGATTCGTGTGCGCCGAGGGCTGATCGAGATCATAGACCCTCAAGCGCTGCGCCGGATCGTTTCGGAAGAAGATGTGTGACTTTTATTACAGCCGGCGATCAGCACCTATGATAAGGTAAAGCAGAGCAACCCGACGGCGCCGCAAGAAGGGATAGGGCCATGGGCAAACGAGTCATGCCGGAGATCGAGGTCGCGTTATGTGACCTGTGTGGGGAATGTGTCGCCAGCTGCCCTCAAGGAGCGGCGAGTATCGCCACCAGTGGGCAGATTGTGCTGGATGAGGAACGCTGTGTCTACTGCGGCGACTGTGAGGATGTGTGCCCTGCTGGAGCCATTCGCTTGCCTTTTGAGATCGTATTGCTAACCTCTGAGAAACCGATAGGAGCATAAAGATGGCGAAGCGCAGCATCGTCAAGATTGATGACGGACTCTGCACGGGGTGTGGTCTTTGCGTCACACCTTGTGCCGAAGGAGCCATCGAATTGGTGGATGGCAAAGCTCGCGTCCTGCACGAAGAACTGTGTGATGGAGCGGGGTTCTGCCTGGCAGTATGCCCGACGGGAGCGTTAACCATCGAGACACGCGAAGCGCCCGCCTTCGATGCTCAAGCAGCCGAGGCCCAAGCGGAGCAACCGTCGCCCCGCTATATCGCCCAGAAGTGCTTCCGTTGCGAACTGAGCGAAGAGCACGCCGTGCTCATCCCTTGCCGCACCGGGGGACAGAGCCTATGGGTATGCACGCATTGCCTGCCCAGCCTGATCCATGGTTAAGGAGGGGATCATGTCACAATCATGTCCTGGGGCGCGGCTGATCAAAGAACCCCGTCCCGAATACATCCGCTGCCCGCATTGCCAGGGTGAAGTGGAAGTTTGGTCGGACGAATACCGGGCACGATGCCAGACATGTCATGCCTGGGTCTTACGCGAGGGGGGGGCCAGTTGCTTGGATTGGTGCGCGGAGGCCGAGCGCTGCGTCGGCGCAACGGCTCTGGCGGCCTACAGACGGGCCCAAGAGAACCCCGCATGAGCGTCGTACCGCTTTACGATGATTTGAGCGAGGATTACGACCACTTTGTCAACTGGCCAGCGCGTCTGGCCTTCGAGTTACCCTTCTTTCGCCGCCTGTTCGAGCAACACCATATCCATAGCATACTGGACGTTGCCTGTGGCACAGGACAGCACGCTATCGCCTTGGCCCGCGAGGGGTACGAGGTCGTGGCTGCCGACCTGAGCCAAGCGATGGTTGAACGCGCCCAAGCCAATGCGGCACAGGCCGGGGTGAACATCCATGTCTATGCGCTGGGTTTTGGCGCCCTGGCAGGATCGCTGCCGGGTCGGTACGACGCCCTCTTATGCCTGGGCAACTCATTGCCCCACGTGACTACAGAGGAGGCTTTGAGCCAGGCGCTGGGCGATTTGGCGCGTGTACTGAAACCGGGGGGACTGCTGGTTATCCAGAACCGCAACCTGGATCGTGTGCTGGCGCGCCAGGAGCGTTTCATGTCCCCGGAGGTACACCGCGCGGGGGAGGACGAGTGGATCTTTTACCGCTTCTACGACTTCCTGGGCGACCTGCTGCGCTTCAACATGGTTCGCCTGCATCGCCGAGGGGAGGGCGAATGGAGCGCGCGTACGGGGTACACACAACTTCGAGCCTGGCGCTATGAGCTATTGCAGCGCGAGATCACCACTGCCGGCATGGAGGCGATCCACGCCTATGGCAGTTACCGTGGCGAACCGTTCGACCTTGCCGAGAGCGGCGACTTGGTGCTCACCGCGAAACGGTCTACAATCTGAGTCGTTGTGATCCCATCAACAAACGCTATCGCACCAGAGTGAGCGGAATGCAGTACATTCCGAATCGTGTGCAGTCCAACCAGATTGATGGAATCAGCGGGCACTGAACAGCGCTACGCCCGCTTTCCCGATTCCGCAAGGTCGTTATTTGGTCTGCCAATCGCCGCAGGTCATCTCTTCAGGGCAACGACTGCACTGCCGCCTGAGGCCCTCTACCGAAAGCATCCGCACGTTGATCGTTGCGGTTATAGCTTTGGCACAGTAGCCGTAACCCTCCACCATGACGTAGAAGCGACAATCGGGGCAGCGATTCTTCCCGTTGCTCTTACGACCGAACAATGCCATTTCCTGATCTCCTCACTGATGTATTCGCGAAATCCGGATGCCCCGGCATACGAGGTCAAAATAGCATGCCCAAGAAGCTAGTGCGGATAGTGTAGGTAGGTCCTCCACTTCCGTCAAATAGCCCATCTTATGCAAACTTGCCCCTGGAGGATAGCGGACGATGAAAGCTACCGCCGCAGTGTTGCGCTCCTTCGCCCAACCCCTGGCCCTGGAAAAAGTCGAGGTCAAGCCGCTGGCCCCAGGTCAGGTATTGGTAGAAGTGGAAGCCGCTGGCGTGTGCGGCTCGGATGTGCATATGTGGCGCGGCAAGGACCCCCGTACGCCACTGCCGATCATCCTGGGGCACGAGGGGGTGGGTCGGGTGGTGGAGGTGAACGGCGACCGGCTGAATATCCACGGCCAGCGCCTTCAGGTGGGCGACCGTATTCTCTGGGAACGCAGCGTGACCTGTGGGCAATGCTACTACTGCGCCGTCCTCCACGAACCAGCGCTCTGCTCGCAACGTTGGGCCTATGGGATCCATCGCTCCCTGGAGGTCCCACCTCACCTGAACGGTTGTTATGCCTCTCACCTGGTCCTCGACCCACGGACGCCGCTGGCGCCCCTGGGTAACGACGAGGATCCGGCCCTCTTTGTCTCTGCCTCCTGTTCGGGAGCTACGGCAGCTCATGGCTTCGAACTCTCTCCTGCCCGGGTTGGGGATACGGTGATCATCCTGGGGCCAGGGCCGTTGGGGGCTTTTTCCGTATCTCTGGCGCAGGCCGGGGGGGCCGAACAGATCATGGTGATCGGCGGCACCGGCATGCGACTCGATCTCTGCCAGCGTTTGGGTGCAACCCTGACCTTGAACCGCCAAGAGACCTCTATCGGAGAGCGGTTAGAGAGGGTGCGGGACCTCACCCATGGACGGGGGGCAGACCTGGTGGTGGAAGCTTCGGGAAGTGTGGCGGCAGCCGAGGAGGGCCTGGGCCTGTTGCGACATGGGGGCACGCTATCGTTGGTGGGGTTCGGCACGCCCGTGGGGACGATGGCCCTGGCCCCCTTCGAGGCCCTGGTGCGAAAGAACGTACGCATCCAAGGGGTTTGGGTGAGCGACGCGCGACATACCTTCCAGGCAACGAGCTTGATCCGCCAGAACCGCTCCGCCTTTGCCGAATTGGTGACACACCGTTTTCCCCTCACTCAAGCCACCCAGGCCCTGGAGGCAGTGGCCAATCGAGAGGCTATGAAAGCCGTGCTTTTGCCAACTCTGCTCGCGACAACCAATATGGAGAGGCAGAGTTGGCAAAATATGTCGGGCAAAGGATAAAGCCTTTACTTGCTTGCTGTCGCTGCTGTATAATCTGGGAAGGCTAACAGATGAAGACGAGCGATCAGGTCAAAACGCGCCTGGCGGGACTGCCGACAAAGCCGGGCGTATATATCATGAGGGACATTGACGGCCGCGTCATCTATGTGGGCAAGGCCGTCGTGTTGCGTAACCGGGTGCGTTCCTACTTCCAGGAAGGCGCCCAACATCCCCCCAAAACGGAGCGCCTCGTCTCCGAAGTGGCCGACCTGGAATGGATCGTCACCGAGTCGGAGTTGGAAGCGCTGATCCTGGAGTGCGAGCTCATCAAGCGCTACAGCCCGCGCTACAACGTGCGCTTCAAGGATGGCAAGCGTTACCCCTATATCAAAGTCACCCTGCAAGAGGATTTCCCGCGCGTCTTTGTCGTACGCAATATGCTCCGCGATGGGGGGCGCTACTTTGGCCCCTTCACCTCCTCGCAGGTGGTGTACCAGAGCTTGGAGCTGCTGCGTCGCCTCTTCCCCTACCGCACCTGCGACCGCGAGATCACCGGCAAGGATCGGCGGCCCTGCCTTTACTACCATATCAAGCGCTGTGTAGGGCCCTGCATCGCGGCCGTGACCAAGGAGGAATATCGCGCCGTAATGGATCGCGCCTGCCTTTTCCTGGAGGGCAAGCAGGAACGGATCGTCGAGGAGCTACGGGCCAAGATGGTCGCTGAGGCAGAGGCGCTCCGTTTTGAGAAAGCCGCCGAAATGCGCGACCAGATTTCCGCCATCGGCCAGATTATCGAGCGGCAGCGCATCGTCTCCGGCCACCTGAACGACCACGATTTCATCGCCTTTGCCCGCGAAGATGGCCAGGCCTGCGTGCAGGTCTTTTTCGTCCGCGGGGGCAAGCTCATTGGGCGCGAGTACTATGTGCTGACGGGGACCCAGGATGAGGGCGAGACGGGGGTGATGACCTCTTTCGTCAAGCAATTCTACGACGAGGCCGCTTACGTGCCACCGGAGATCCTGGTGCAGAGCGATCTGGACGAACTGGCGGTGATCGAGGAGTGGCTCCATCGCAAGCGTGGCTCCAAGGTGGGGATCAAGGTGCCTCGTCGTGGGGAGAAGCACGAGATCATGCGCATGGCTGCGGAGAACGCTGCCGACACGTTGGCCAAGCTGCGCGCCGAATGGGAAGCTGATACCAACAAGCATGTGGAGGCATTGACCGAACTCCAACAGGCTCTGGGCCTACCCGCGCCCCCGGCGCGCATCGAGTGTTACGACATCTCGAACACTCAGGGCACATCTTCTGTGGGCAGCATGGTCGTGTTCGTGCAAGGGGCGCCCAGCAAGCAGGATTACCGGCATTTTCGCATCAAGACGGTGGAAGGAGCCAACGATTTCGCTTCCATGGCTGAGGTATTGCGGCGACGTTTCGCCCGCGCCAAGGATTGTGATGCAAGGCGCAGCGTGGACGGCAAGGAGAACCGCTGGGCGATCATGCCGGACCTGGTGATCGTGGACGGTGGCAAGGGGCAACTCTCCGCCGCGCGCGAGGCGATGCAAGAGGTGAACGTGACCAGGATCCTCACGGTGGGCCTGGCTAAGCAAAACGAAGAGATCTATCTGCCGGGGCGACCTGCGCCGATCCTCCTGCCGCGCGACTCGCAGGGCCTTTACCTGGTGCAGCGCATCCGCGATGAGGCGCATCGTTTCGCCATCGCCTACCACCGCAGGGTGCGTGACGCCAGAACCACCCAATCCATCCTGGATGAGATCCCCGGCATCGGTCCGCGGCGCCGGCAAGCCCTTCTGGACAAGTTCGGCTCGCTGGAGGGCATCCGGCAGGCAACCATCGAGCAGTTGGTCACTGTACCGGGGATGAACCGCCGAGCGGCGGAGCAACTGATCGAATACCTCTAGACTCTGGGCGGTGAGATGAGGAAACGAGTGTTGACTGGCGCCTATGCGCGGGCGCTATACTATGCCTGCGGCATTCAGGACGCTGAGGGCAGACCCCTGGTAGGGATCGCCAATTCATGGAATGAGCTCGTCCCCGGGCACGTGCACCTGCGAGAACTGGCGGAGGCGGCTAAAGAGGGGGTACGCGAGGTTGGTGGTATCCCGCTCGAGTTCAACACCATTGCCCTATGTGATGGGATCTGCCAGGGGCCAGGGATGCACGCCATCCTGCCCAGCCGCGATGTGATCGCCGCCTCGGTCGAACTGACGGCACGGGCTTACGGCTTCGGTGCGCTCATTTGCCTGGCCTCCTGCGACAAGATTGTCCCGGGGATGCTCATGGCGGCGGCCCGGCTGGACCTGCCGACGCTTTTCGTCACCGGCGGGCTGATGGACGAGGGCGCCTGGCAGGGGAGGCGGGTGATCACCAGCGATGTCAAAGAGGCCATCGGGCGGGCGCGGCGTGGCGAGATGACGCCGGCCGAACTGCGAGAGATCGAGCAGGCCGCCTGCCCCGGCCCGGGCATCTGCAACATGATGGGCACGGCCAACACGATGTGTGTGTTGGTGGAGGCGGCGGGGCTGAGCCTGCCCGGCAACGCGACCATCGCGGCGATGAAACCGGGATCGCGCGACGTCAACCCCGAGCTGTTAGCTCTGGCCATTGAAGCGGGCCGGCGCATAGAGAGATCCCTGGAGGAGGGCCGACGCTTTCGCCAGGTGCTCACCCCGGCAACGCTCCACAATCTCGTCGCCGTGACCCAGGCCATCGGTGGGTCGAGCAATGTGGTGCTGCACCTGGCGGCATTGGCGACCGAGT
>Ga0315277_10009331_pt1 | contig 12534 bp, 8 predicted proteins | sample YL17G05_15_MG_FD_203695 | JGI IMG/M metagenome (GOLD analysis project Ga0315277, IMG submission 203695) | Sediment microbial communities from Yellowstone Lake, YNP, Wyoming, USA - YL17G05_15 | ecosystem: Environmental > Aquatic > Freshwater > Lake > Sediment | place: USA: Wyoming | collected... | reverse complement strand
GAAGGTGACCAAGGGGCTGGGCCTCTTCACGACCGATTGGAGCGGCAGCAAGGCCGAGCAGCTCATCCCCAGCGTATTCTTCATCGACAAGCAGGGGATCCTCCGGTTCAAGTACATCGGCCAGAACACCTGGGACAGGCCGAGCTGGGAATACATGAAGAAAGTCCTGGAGGCCACCACCGCTGCGAAATAATGCCGCAGGCGCGGCCCTAAGGGTCCGCCTCATTTGGCCGAGGTCAGGGCCTCATAGGTAAAGTTCCTGAATCGCTCGACGATGTCGTTGAGCAGGTCCTCTTTGCCGATCTTTATCACTCTGTCCGGCGGGACCTTCTCCATGAAGGCCACTTCGGATTCCTCGAGCTGCGCCTTGGGAGATTTCCGCCCCTTGATCTGAAGGCGCAGCCTCATCTGCACGGAGTTCTTCGGCAGGGAGATGATGTAGTGAAAGCTGTCCACCCCCGAGCTTGGGAAATCAAACTCGATGCCGGTGGACTTCCCCTTCTGGGTCCAGAACTTGCACTTGATCTTGTATCCCTTCATCTCTTCGATCAGGGCTTCGAAGGCCGGCTCGGCGATGAATTCGCAGAACTGCACGAAGTTCACCCGGGTCTCGACCTTGCAGCGCTCCAAAACATCGATGCTCTCGAAGAAAATCCGCAGGCGGTCTTTCCAGTCGTCGGCTGTCATTTTTTCACTCCAAGGCTTTTTTTGATGATATCACACTCTCGGAAAATTGGAAACGGATTACTTTTCCTCAACCTCGAAAATCTCCTCACCCCCTCTATCTTGCGTCCTTGTAGCGAGATGCGGAAGCCCTTTAACAGGACTGTGAATATCCCTGTGAATCCCTTGTGACTATCTTCTCTAACTTGCTGAAACGCTAGCAATTCTGGCTATCTGCACTGAAATTGGGCAGTCGCGAGGCGACCGTTTCCCAGACAGATTCCGGGCTGATCTCGGCGAGTGAGTCGGCGATGTGCAGATGGACCCGGCCGAGCGGCGCCCACGCAGACGCATATTCCCGCCTGAAGAGAGCCACGACTTCGGCCCCGCAAGCGGCCGCCAGATGGGTGACTCCGGAGTCATTGCCGAGGTAAAGGCTGGTTTCGCTCAGGAGAGAGGCAAGAGCCGTCAGGCCGGGACGCCTGACCCAACTCCAGTTGTGAGGGAGGGCCGCTCTTTCGATCTCGGCCGCCATCCTCTCTTCCGCCTCGCCCGTTGCCAGCGCGCCCGCGACACCTCGCTCTCCGAGCCGGCCGATGATCCGGAGGAAATTTTCTAGCGGCCAGCGCTTGCTCTCGCTCCCGCTCCCCGGGTGGACGACCGCCCCGCGCTTTTTCTTCATCCCGACGACAATGCCCTCCGAACCGAGGGCCCTCTGCAGCCGTCCGGTCGGAAGATAGGCCCATTCGTCGATGGAGAGAGCCCCGCCCCCGCCGAGAATCTCTGCCGTCTTCCGGAAAAAGAACCGGTTCAACGGCCCTGACTCCTGGGGATTGATGTGGATAAAATGAATTTCGCCGGTCCGGGCGGCTGCGGCCCGTGCTCTCTTTGAGAAGTACCCTTTCTGGCCGTGGGTCCAGCCCATGATCAGGTCGAATGACCCTAGCCGCTCGCGGCCCTCCGTCTCTGCCGTCGGCGCCTCGGAAAAAAGAGGCAGAAGCCTGAGGCTATCTTCCGGTATGATTTCATCGACAACGCCCGTTTCCTGGAGCAGGGCGCCGTATTCCCCCCGGCAGGCCAGGGTCAGACGGGCGTCCGGATATTTCCCGCGGATGAGCCGGATGGACGGGAGCGCGACCAGGAGGTCGCCGAGCCCTCCGAACCGAACGAGAAGCGCCTTCTTCATCCTTTCTTCTATACGGCCGCGCACGCGGCGGAGTCAAGACCGCGGACAGGAATCTGCCGGCTGTTGTCAGCAGAAAAGGGAAAAATGTTTATTTAGGTGGGCAGAAGTTTTCTCCAGCCGGCGAAAGAAAACTTGGGTTTATTATATCAGAAAATAAGGTGAAATCAAATTTTTTCCGCGCTCAGCCGCCCGACTTGATCCGCTCGGCGAACCGCCGACCGAACTCCTGCCCTTTGACCAGGTCCTCCGGCTTCGGGCTGCCGATGAACTCGAAGGTCTCGCCGAGCTCCCACTTGGCCGGTTCGATGATCCGCTTGACCTCTTTGAGCGCCCCGCCGCTCCAACCGTAGCTCCCGAAGTAGGCGGCCTTCCGGCTCAGGACTCTCTTGCCGACGGCCATGGTCAGGACTTCGGCCATAGGGGGAAAGAGCTTGACCTCGTAGGTGGGCGCGCCGATCATGACGCCCACCCTTGTCCAGAGAGAGGGCAGGATGTAGCTCACGTGAGTCCTGCCCACGTCAAACACCTCGACGGGAACACCCGCTTGGGAGATCCCTACGGCCACGGCGTTCATCATCCGCTCAGTGCTTCCGTACATGGACCCGTAGATGAGCGTCGCGCCCGGCTCCGTCTTCCCGGAGGCGCACTCGGCCCAGCGGCGGTAGAGGTCGACGATGCGCTGGGGGCTGCGGCGCCAGACCAAACCGTGGGAAGGAGCGACGATGTCCACGGGAAGGCTGGCTAATTTGGCGATGGCATCCAGGACACGGGCGCTGTAATTGGCGACGATATTAGCGTAGTAGCGCTGCGCTTCCTTTTCATAAAAATCGGGCTGCGTGCACTCGTCGTCGAAAATCGTTCCCCGGAGCGCCCCGTAGCCGCCGAAGGCATCGCAGGAGAAAAGGACCTTCTGGGACTCCTCATAGGTCATGATCGTCTCCGGCCAGTGGACGAAGGGCGTGGACAGGAACCTCAGCGTGGGGCCGCCCAAGGAAAGCGTTTCGCCGTCAGCGACGACGCGGACGCCGTCCTCGATGCCGGAAAAGCCGCGCAGCATCTCCTTGGTCTTGGCGGACCCGAGGATGACGGCCTGGGGCGCCAGCTTCCGGAAGATCCGGAGGAGCCCGGTGTGGTCGGGCTCCATGTGGTTGATGACGATATAGTCGATCTTGGAGACGTCCGTGAGCTCCTCAATCTGCGACAGGTACTCGTCGGCCTTGATGGACTTGGTCAGGTCGATGAGCGCCGTCTTCTCTCCTTTGACCAGGTAGGAATTATAGCTGACGCCCTCCTGGGTGATCGGCCAGAGTCCTTCGAAGAGGTCCGTCGTCCGGTCGTTAACACCGACCCAGAAGATCCCGGGCTTGAGCTCGCGTGCGGGCATGATCATTCACCTCCAGGAGGATCAAGAGAGCGTTGAAACAGGTAGTATACCATGAACTTCAGTCGGCAGCCGGATCGAGGAGGAAGAGCCGCAGGTCCATGACGTTGGTCCGGGTCGGGCCGGTGACGATCAGGCCTCCCGCCTTTTTAAAAAAATTGTAGGAATCGTTTCTTTCCAGGTATTCCTCGGCGGAAAGGCCGCGCTTCGCCGCCCGGAGGGCCGTGGCTGCGTTGGCCCAGGCACCGGCGGCGTCGGTCGGACCGTCCCGGCCGTCCGTCCCCAGGCTGGCAACCAGGAAGTTCCAGGCGTGCAGAACCGCCTTGGTCGAACTGAAAGGCGGTCTCTTCATGAACTCCAGGAGGGCGCTTAGGACAAACTCCGTATTCCGTCCTCCCCTCCCCTTGCCCTTGACCGTCACCGTCAACTCGCCACCCGCCAATAGGCAAAGCGGTACTCTTCTGGTTTTTTCCGATCGCGCCATCCCAGCCGTGGCCGAGGCATATTCCCGGGCCGCCTCCCTGGCTTCCCCGGAATCACCGGCGCAGAGGATAACGGGGCGAAAACCCAGCTTCTTTGCCCGGCCGGCCGCCGCCCTTAGGGCCGTCCCGTTATCGCCGATGACGAAGGTCGAGACATTCCTGAAAGCACGGTCGCCCTTCTTGAGTGTCTCCGGAATTCGGCCGGAGAGCCCTGCCTCAAGGACTGCCCGCACGACCGCCGGCGCCTTGGTCCACAGACGGTATTTTTTCAGGATGCGCCGTGCGTCCGCGTAGGTCGTCGAATCCCAATAGGTCGGTCCGGAGGCGATGCTCTCCAATTCGTTCCCGACGACATCCGAGACGACAAGGTTCACGACCGCGGCCGGATAGGCGGCCTCGGCCAATCGGCCTCCCTTAAACGCCGACAGATGCTTCCGGACCGTGTTCAGTTCGACGATGTCGGCCCCGGCCTTGAGAAGCGCGTCTGTCACCCATCTTTTAGCGGCCAGGGTCATCGGCCGGCGCGGCAGGCAGACCTGGGCGGACGCCCCGCCTGATATGAGCACGAACACAAGATCGCTCGGGCCTGCCTTTTGAGCCAAAGAAACCATCCTCCTGGCCGCCCGGACGCTTCTCTCGTCAGGGAGAGGATGGGCCGCCGGAAGGCAGATGATTTTTTCCGATGAAATTCTTTGCCCGGGCCTGCAGACCGCTATCCCTTCAGTCAGCCGGCTTCCCAAAATCCTCGCCAGACTCTCAGCCATGAACGGCGCGGCCTTGCCCATGGCGATGAGAAAAACGCGTTCATAAGAACTCAGGTCGAACACTCGGCCCTGGATGCTAAGCTTTGCCCCCCTGCGACGGACTTTCTCGCGGACGAGCCGGTCCGCGGACACTTCTCTCAGCGCCGTCCCGAAAATTTTTCGGGCCGCATCCGGAAGATCATTTCGCCTGAGGCTTTCGCTCATCGTTCCTAATATACTCGATTCCCGTATTCGCTTCACGCAATCTTCACTAAACAATCACTCAAACTTCAAAGCCCTGAGGGCAATTTTTGTTATGCTTCCGGCTGAATGAGGCCGAAGAAGGTGGATGCGCCTTGTATTGGTCGCAGTCGTATTCTAGAATAGGAATAAATCGTCAGGCGACGGCAAGAGCCGGCAGGGCCGAGGTATGAAAGGGCCGATGCATCAGCGCCACAGAATCGTCCTACTATTCGGCGTCGGGATCGTCCTTCCCAGCGTGCTCCTCGGGTATCTGGCCTTCCGGGGCATTCAGAATGACAGGGCTTTGGTCGAGAAGGAGAGGCTCGAAGATACCCGGCGGGCCGCCGACCGAGTCCTCCGCGCGGTCGATGACGCGATAACGGGCGTCGAGGAATTTTTTTCGAAGACGGTGGCGGATCATTTGGAGACGCCGTCCGCGGAGTTGGCTCCTGCCCTGGAAAAGCTTGCGGCCGGGAACCCGCTGGTTGAGCAGTTCTTTAACTTGAAGGACTTCAAGGATATTCGTTTTCCCATCGCAAAGTTATTGTACGTGGCAGACGGAACCCGGGGACCCGGCTCTTCCCCTCCTTCCGGCCTGAGCAATCCAGCCGAAATCCAAGTTGCTCAACGGTTGGAGTTCCAGCGAAAAGATTATCCAAGGGCTCTGGCCGGCTATCGGCAGGCTCTTAAACAAGTGAACGACCCTCGCCTCGAAGGTTTGGTCCTGAACGCCATCGCCAGGGTCCAGAGGAAATCCGGACTTCTCAAAGAGGCGGTCTCGACCTATGAAAACATCGTTCGAGGGCACGGCGGGGTCATCATTCCGGGAGGGATGCCGCTGGGCCCGTCCGCCGGCCTGGAAATCTGCGCATTATCCCGCGAGCTCGGGGATTTTGCCAAGTCCCTCCAAACATCCCTCGGGTTGTACAAGTCTCTTCTCGGCCGGGAGTGGAGGCTGGAAAGGGCCGAATTCGACTTTTTCGTCCAGCGCGCCAAGACCCTCATCGAAGAGGTTTTGGCCGGGCAGCCGCCAGATCTCGACCTCCCTGCTTTCCAGAGTGAGTTTCAGACTCTTGAAGCCGAGGAAGCGGAGCAAAGAAATAAAACGGAGAGGATGATCGCCTTCGAAGAGGGTGCCGCGCCAGTTCTTGAGGCGAAGCTCCGAGGCGGTCCGGATGAAACGAATCGGTCCTTTTCAAGGCTCGCTTTGGAATTCCGGAATCATTCCTATTTAGCCTCGATAGTGAGGCCAACCGCGCCGGCTGCTGACGCGTCGGACGAGGCCTGGGGAATCATCATCGACGCCGAACGGCTCAAGGAGAATACTCTCCGCCCGGCCCTCCGCAACGAATTCCCATCCGGGGAGACGACATGGGCCGTAAAAGGAAATGACGGTGCGGTCTTGCTGTCATCGGAGAACCCGCCCGCGGGCACGGTGACATTCAGGACGAACTTCGTCTCGGACACGCCGGACTGGACCCTGGAATTCTATCAGGCGCCACCCCGCCTCATCAGGACGTTCCTGCTATCGCGACGCGGTCTTTACTTCTTTGTGTTCCTGCTCATCGCCGGCATCCTTGTCTTTGGGCTGGTCCTGACCGTGCGAGCCGTTTCCCACGAGCTGGAGCTGGCCCGGATGAAATCGGATTTCGTCTCGACGGTGTCCCACGAGTTCAAAAGCCCGCTGACCTCGATCCGCCAGCTCGCCGAGATGCTCCAGTCGGGCCGGGTGCCGTCCGAGGAGCGCCGGCAGCAGTATTACGATGTCCTGCTCGAGCAGAGCGAGCGGCTGGCGCTGCTCACGGACAACATCCTCAGTCTGGCCAAGATCGAGGAGGGCCGGGCGGAATTCGCGTTCGAGACGACGGATGTATCCGCCCTCTTGACCAAAGTCGTCTCCTCTTTCCAGGAACGGGTGCGCCATGAAGGCTTTGATATCGAGCTTGACGTTAAAGGCCCGATTCCCCTCGTTGCGGTGGACCGGACCGCGCTATCGCAAGCCATTACCAACTTAATCGACAACGCCATCAAGTATTCCGGGGATTCGAGAAAAGTCGTGGTCGGCGCCTCGGTCGAGGAACAGTCCCTGGCCATCGCCGTGCGGGACTTCGGCGTCGGCATCAAGAAGGAAGAGATCGACAGGGTGTTCGAGCGCTTCTTCAGGGGCGGCGACGAACTGACGCGGACGGTCAAGGGAAGCGGCCTGGGATTGACCCTGGTCAAGGAAATCGTCGAAGCCCACCGCGGGAAAGTCCAGGTCGAAAGCGAGCCGGGAAAGGGCAGCGTGTTCTCGATCCGGCTGCCGCTTCTACTAGGAAAGGAAAGCTGAGATGGCCAAGATCCTGATTATCGAAGACGAGGAAAGCATCCTCATGCCCTTGGAGGACAACCTCAAGCTTGAAGGATATGAGGTCTCGAGCGCAAAGGACGGCCTGCAGGGGTTGGCCATGGCCGCCGGGCAGCCCTATGACCTCATCGTGCTGGACATCATGCTGCCGAAAATGGACGGGTTCGAGGTCTGCAAGCGGCTGCGTCAGGACCGGGTGATGACGCCGATTCTGATGCTAACCGCCAAGAGCCAGGAGGTCGACAAGGTGCTCGGGCTGGAGCTCGGAGCTGATGACTATGTTACCAAGCCGTTCAGCTCCCGTGAGCTTCTAGCCCGGATCAAGGCCATCCTCCGGAGGGCGAGCGAACCGCTCCGGGGCATCGATTTTTATCGCTTCGGTGATATCGAGCTGGATTTCGTCAAGTACGAGGCGAAAAAGGGAGGCCGGCCTGTCCCCCTGACCGCCCTCGAGTTCTCTCTTCTCCATTTTCTCGTCCAAAACCGGGGGCGCGTGGTAAATCGGAATGAAATCCTGGACAGCGTTTGGGGCAAGGACGTCTATGTCGACGCCCGGACCGTCGACAAGCACATCTCCCTTCTCCGGAAAAAATTCGAGGACGACCCACAAGAGCCGAAATTCATACTGGGGGTCAGGGGGATCGGATACAAGTTCACGGGATGACCGCTGTTCACGGAATCTTCACAGAAGAGGCGCAAAGCCTTCATGAAAACGACGCGGCGTTCGCTTATCTTACCTCATGGAGAAAAAACATGAGGAGGCTCGAACAATGAAATCAAAAGCGATCGTGTTTGTAGGATTGGCCCTGGTGGTTGCGTTTGTTCTGGCGGGCGCCGGCCAGCAGAGCGCCGAGCAGCTCTATAAGACCGGTTTGTATGAAGAGGAAGTGGGCGGAAACCTGCAAAAAGCCATTGAAATCTATCAGGACATCCTGAAACGGTTCCCGGATAACCGGGGAATCGCCGCCATGGCCCAGCTCCATATCGGGTTGTGTTACGACAAACTGGGGACAAGTGAAGCGGAGAAGGCCTTTCAAAAGGTGCTCGACAATTACCCAGAGCAGTCGGAAGCGGTCAGGGAAGCCAAGGAAAAGCTCTCCCTTCTCCTCAAGTCTAGCGCTCTAAAGAAGACTGGAGATGCCGAATTCAGACTCCGTCAGGTCTGGGCCGGGCCCGAAGTGGATATCTCTGGTGCCGTCTCTCCCGACGGCCGCTTTCTCTCCTTCGTGGACTGGCAGACCGGCGACGTGGCAATCAGGGAAATCTCCACCGGGACAAACCGGCGCCTGACGAACAAAGGTTCGTGGGCGGAGTCCCCGGAATTCGCGCTGGACTTGAAGTGGGCCCCTGACAGCCGGCGGATCGTCTATCAATGGGGGACCCAAGAGGGACGCTATGAGCTGCGCGTTCTGGAAATCGCGAATCCGACTCCGCGAGTCCTCTATCGTGCCCGAAAGTATAAAGAGGAATACATCGAGCCGTTGGACTGGTCTCCTGACGGAAAATTCATATTAATGGGGACCTATAGGATAGAGAACCTGCGTCCGTCATGGGTTATCTCTCAGCTTGACTTGATTTCCGTTGCCGACGGTTCGGCAAAAAACCTAAAATTCCAAACTGAGGCTCGCTCGGACAACCCCAGACCTTCGGGATTCGTCTTTTCGCCGGATGGAAAATATATCGCCTACGACATCCCCATAGAAAACAGGGATGAAGACCGGGATATTTTCTTACTCCCGGCCGAGGGCGGTAAGGAAGTCCCCCTAGTCGAGCATCCTGCCCGCGACACGGTCATCGACTGGATGCCCGACGGCGAAGGGCTGCTTTTCAGCAGCGACCGGACCGGGACAAATGATATGTGGTTCATCCGCATCGCGGAAGGAAAACCTCTGGGGAGCCCCCAGTTGATCAAGACCAACGTCGGCAGGATCACACCGATGGGGACCACGTCCAAGGGAGCGCTGTATTACGGGATATCAGGGTATACGAACGATGTGTACGAGGTGGGGATCGATCCCCGAACTGGAAATATCCTGAGTCCGGTAAAAAGAGCGGTTCTTAAGGATGAGGGGCACAACGCATATCCGGATTATTCCCCTGACGGGAAGGCCGTCGCCTATATCTCCAGTCCAAACGTGACGGGAAGGCCGTCTGGGCCGATCCTCGGCATTCGGTCCCTCGAAACCGGCCGCACGCGTGAACTGACTCTCGATCTGGCCAAATTCGGCTATCCCCAGTGGGCGCCCGACGGCCGTTTCATTTCCGTCGAGGGGTCCGGCAGGGATGGTCGTCGGGGAATCTTTCGTGTCGATGTTCAGACAAGCGAAGTCGTCCCCATTGTTCTGAGCGATACAGAAACCGAGATATACTCGCACAGGTGGTCCAGGGACGGAAAGTCGATGTATTATTCAACCGGCGATCGGGATGGAAAATCAGGCGCTGTTTTAGTCCACAATTTTGAAACCGGACGCGAAGAGCGGCTATCCGGATCCCCTTCTGATGCGCAGTGGTTCGACATTTCCCCGGACGGAAAATGGCTGGCCCTTATGAATAGAGGAGCAAAAAGAGCAATAAGAATCATGCCGGCATCGGGCGGAGCGCCGCGAGAGATCTACAGCTTCAAGCAGGAAGAGGACGTAACTATTGCGCCGGCCTGGAGCGCCGACGGGCGCTATATTTATTTCGGAAGGCTGCCATCGGTCGAAGCCCCTTGGAACTTCTTTCGAGTCTCCGCAGATGGAGGAGAAGCCCAAAAGATCGACCTGGCGATGGCCGGATTCCGTCACCTGAGCGTCCATCCCGACGGACAGCGCATCGCTTTTTCGTCCGAGGGCGCTAACTACGGGCAAGCCCAAATCTGGGTCATGGAGAATTTCCTGCCCGTGGAGAAGGCGAAAAAGTAGGCGCTGCCGCCGGTTAACGAAGGCTTGACAATTTTAAAGTGTTAGTTTAATATTGTCACATGCGTTACATTCCCCGCTCCCTGACAAAGCCGCTCCGGGAGGCGGCGGGCGCTTTCCCCGCTCTCATATTGACCGGTCCGAGGCGCTCCGGCAAGACGACGCTCCTCTGTCGCTGTTTCTCTGAAGCCTCATACCATCTGCTAGAGGATCCGGATACCATTGCCCGGATTCGAAGCGACCCTCGCTCTTTCCTTGACTCGGTGCGGCTGCCCGCCATCCTTGATGAGATTCAACACACGCCCGAACTGCTGAACTATATCCGCGCCCGGATTGACCTATCCGGGAAGAAAGGAAGGGGCTGGTATCTGACCGGATCCCAGGAATCCGCCCTAATGAAGGGCGTTACAGAATCCATGGCCGGCCGGGCTGCCGTTTTCCATCTCCTTCCCTTGTCGCTGGCGGAATCTCCCCGGGTCTCTCTGGCTCGGGGTGGATTTCCTGAAGTCGTGGCGCGGCCGAAGGCGTCGGAGGTCTGGTTCCGCTCCTATATCCAAACGTATCTGGAGCGCGATGTCCGTTCCCTCACTGCGATTCGCGACCTGGCCACTTTCCGAAGGTTTCTTTCGCTGGTCGCCAGCCGAGTCGGCCAAGTTCTCAACCGGAGTGACCTGGCCGCACCTCTCGGGGTTTCGGTCCCTACGATTTCCGAATGGCTCAACATCCTCGAGGCCACTCATCTGATCATTCTCGTCCCGCCCTATTTCGAAAATTTCGGGAAGCGCCTGATCAAATCCCCCAAGCTTTACTTCGCCGACACCGGCTTGGCCGCTCATCTGCTCGGGCTTGAGACTGAAGCAAGCCTGGCCAAGTCGACATTTCACGGGCCACTGTTCGAAAGCTTCGTCGCCTCCGAGATCGTCAAGACCCAGGTCCACGCCGGGAAGAGACAGGAGATCTATTTTTTCCGGGACCGCCAAGGCCTCGAGGTCGATTTTCTTGTTCCGGCAGGCGGTCGCCGGTTGTTCCTTGTTGAGGCTAAAGCGACCCGGACCGTCCGTCCGCAAGCGGCCGAAGCGCTGGACCGCCTGAAAAAAGCTATTTCAGGCTATACTGTCGACGGCATTATGGTCCATCTGCCGATTCGGTCCGGGCCCTCCTTCGCTGCCTTGCGTCCAGGGATCCGGGCGATGACCCTTCCGGACCTCTGCCGCCTGATCCGGGCACAACAATAGCCCCAGCCGGCGCAGCAAAAAAAGAGCTTCTTATCCTTTTTACAATTCTTTGACAATTGGGCTAGGCGTTTTGTTAAAATGAAAATGAAATCACCCGGATCGAGTCTCGATCACGGGGTCAGCAATGAAGCTTATTGCTCAGGGACTTCTGGCCCGCCGGAAAATCGTTCTCATTTTCCTCGTGGCCATCCTGCTTCCGGCGCTTGTTGTGGGATATATGAGCCTCAGCGCCTTTTCCAAGAGGCGGGAGGCCGTGCGAAGGCTTCTCGAGTCGAACCTCCTGATTTCCGGCGAATCCACTCTGCGGGCCGTCGAGGCGGCGCTCCTCGAGCGTGAAAAGGAAGCGCTGCAGGCGGGGAATTTCGCCCGGCTGACCGGGCCCGAAAGCCCGAGTCTTCGGGACGAGCGGCTGCCCACCGGTGACGCAGCAGACTCTTTGCAATTTCCGGGAACGCCTTTCCTCCTCGACGGCGAGTATAGGATTGCCTTCCCCAAAACAGGAAGCGAGAGGCTGCCCGTTTCATCCGCCGGGGAGATCGCCCCGGAAAGCGAATTCTCCAGGGCCTTCCGCAGAGCGGAAACCTATGAGTATTCCCGGAAAGACTTCGTCCGGGCGGCCCAAGCATACCGGGAATCCTCTGCCGGTACCTCATCGGACAGGGAGAAGGCGATGGCCCTGGAGGCGATGGGCCGTTGCCTGATATCCGCCGGCAACCTGAATCAGGCCTACAAAGTCTACACTGAATTGGGCGAGAAGTACGGCCAGATCCAAAACCAGGCCGGGCATTTCTTTGGCCTGACGGCCGTCTTTCAAATATACGAAATCGAGAAACGCCGGAAGCAAGGAGAAACCGGCTTGCGGGTTTTGCTCGACGTCTTTCAAAGCCTCAAGGATGGGAACTGGCCGGTCAGTCTTCCCGAGTATGACTTTTTCACCTCGGAAATCCAATCCCTGATCGAGGCCGGTCTCCGGGCAGGCGGAGCCGCCGAGATCGAGAGTGCTTATCAGGCTCTCAAGAACCAACCTTCTCCATGTCTCGAGGCCTTGAATTTCACGGAATTCCTAAAGAGAGATGTCGCGCCGGAAATCAAGGAGAGAATGGGCGTTTCGGCGCTCCGCGGGAACCCTCAGCTTCAACCGGACCGCTTGCTCGCTAACCAGGACGAGGGTAACTGTCTCGTTTCGTATACTCCGCTCCCGAACCTCGAGGAGCACGGCACCTACTACGGCGGCTTTTGCTGGGACCTCGAATCGCTGAAAAAGGAGATCCTCCCGGGAATCTTCGGAGAGATATCGAAGGAGACCGGCCTTGCGCTCGAAAACATCGAGGAGAGCCGCCCGGGAACGCCGGCC
>Ga0315277_10009329_pt1 | contig 12536 bp, 20 predicted proteins | sample YL17G05_15_MG_FD_203695 | JGI IMG/M metagenome (GOLD analysis project Ga0315277, IMG submission 203695) | Sediment microbial communities from Yellowstone Lake, YNP, Wyoming, USA - YL17G05_15 | ecosystem: Environmental > Aquatic > Freshwater > Lake > Sediment | place: USA: Wyoming | collected... | reverse complement strand
TTGGCGCAGTTACTCCGACGGAACCAGCTCGGGACTCGTCGCTTCCTCGAATATTTCCTTCGTCGACGGACTCCCCATTTCATCTACCTGGGAAATGACGAGCGGCTTGAACGTTGGAGGGAGCAGCCCTTTTGCGCGCACCCGTTCGTACGCCATCATCGACATTTGAATCGTGCGGGCCGCGTCCTCGAGAGACATGTTCCGTACGTCAAGCCCAACGATTTCTGTGGGCTGGCCCATCAGCAGCCGTTCCATTTCCAGTGTCATCTTCGCGGCCTCGGCCGCAGTCTTCGTCAGGTAGGCGACGTTGGTGATGAGCTTGACGATCTGGCTGGGCTCCATCTGATACTCGCCCGCCTCGATTTTCTGAACCAATTCTGTGGCTTTCGTGAACGCCCCCCTGATTATGACAGACGTCGTCTGCATGAGGGTGATGGTGTTGCCGCGAGAGAGGGCAACCATCTGTCCCTCTGTTGCTCGAGTCGTGATGGCGTCGTCCTTTGCCATCCGTTCGGTCACCTCTGCAGCGACCCCTGTCTCAACCCGATCTTGCAGGTCGGTGAGCGGCTGGTTCCACACGAGAGCCTGAGTTGCCATCCGGGTTGACCGGGCAAGAATCTTCTCCTCCTCTAGGACGTCACGAATTGGGGGCCACCCCCGGTGGGGCCAACCCTCCTCCCATGCTTTGAGGGCAGTCCCGACGGAGACCCCCGACCTCGAAGCCCGCTTTACGTCACCGGGAACCTCTCGAAAAGCTTCGATGAGAGCCTGGTATTTGGCACGATTCATGACGCTGTCCCGCTTTTTGTTGACATTCAACACGCTAAAATCACCTTTCCCAACGAGCCACCTATATTATATCAAGGCATACTGCATTATTATTTATATGTAAATAGTGTGCAACAATCATGCACCAGAGTACACGACACTACACGTCTATCGTATGTATGGAAGACCGCTTGACAGGACCTGTCCGATACGACATGCTCCAGGAACTCTCTGGCGTCCTTGTTCCCCAACTCCAACCCAGAGCGTTGTGTTCTCCCGAAGCCGCCCGTCAACCCACCGGGCGGCTTCAACTATTCAGCAGCTCGTGAAGCTGGAGCAACGCCCGAGTCGACCGCAGGTTGAAATCGTCCAGCCCATCGGGTGACATGTCTTCCGCGTCGGCCGCTACAAAGTCCACCCCCATAAATTGAAAGCCCACGGGCAACGACTTCAACGCGCTGACGTCGACCGGTCCAGCGTAGCCGTCTGCGAAAATGAGGGTCATGCCGGGAGGAGAATATTCTGTGTGTGATTTCAGGATTTTACGAATCTCAGCTACCCATTCGTCGAGGGTAATCTCCTCCCGCACTAGGCGAAGGGTCTGCCTTAGAAAAAGTTTCCTCAACACCATGTCTGTCTCGCGCAACTCTTGTGGATCGCGAAGCATGCTAACCTCGTCTGGATTTTCGTAAGTCTCTTGATTGCCGTTCCACGTCATCATAAATAACAAAGGCAATCGTCGGAAATAATTCCTTCACCGAGTGTATCAGTGTCCACCCCTTATCGGAAATGACATACGCACGTACCACCTTGGGTCGACCTGCTGCAAGGAGCGTCTTCCACAGGGTCAGCCCGACGCCCCGTCTACGCCATGCTGACGTTACAAATGTAAACCTGTCACGGTACACATCATCGTCCAGCTCACCCTGAACCAGGCCGATGAGCTTATTATTTTTCATGGCTACAACCGCGATATTGCTGGGGTGTTCGCCGCGAGGAGTTATTATGAATCATCCCGACTCGCTACGATGGAGATCGTACAGCATCCCGTTGTAGCGCGTCTCGATTACCAAGTCCTCCGTCGTTAGCATGCCTCAGCCTCCAAAAAAATAGTGACATCATTGCCGATTCGCTTTCTTTGGGTAGCTGTAGAGAATTTGCGCAACCTGCTTTTTCGCATCGAGCATGCCCTCCCCGTAAGTGTCCGCGCCTGGAGGGCACAATGCCTGACCACCGATATGAGTCCATTCGATGAGGGCGCTGATGATCGTCTCGTATTCTTTGCGACCCAGGCCGATGGTGGCGGCCATAACGCCGGGAAGGGCTGCCGCGATTTTCGGCTCCGGACTCGTGGCCTGCAGAATCGCCAATCTCCACTTCCGATTCGTCGAATAAACTATGGTTCCTCCTGCGAGGAGATATTGAAGTATCCGATCCAGATCGGCAATCCCTCGTTCTGTGAGTATTCCCAACCCCTCCCTCAACTCGAGCGTCGTGCGCGGGCCGGCCTCCAACTCTTTCAATATCGGAGACACCCAATCTCTTACTTTGCTCACACGCCCTCCTTCGTTTTCAATAGCATGCACAATGCGTTACTTGCAGCCATTTGATTTTCATGCCTGGAAATAATTCGCTTCTCCGTCCACACGTCCCCGTTGTAGCTGACGAGCCCTTCCTCGACAGCCCATGCTAGGTTGAGCGGGGCTTCCCGCTCAACCTTCCGTAGCATCCGAACCCTAATTCCGACGTGTGGTGGCTTAGCTTTTTTCATGACAATAATTCCTTCCAAAAACGTTGCTCATAATACACCAAAAATACCAGCAAACATCCTCTTGTTTTCCGCATTACGTCGGCGCAAATGCAGCTCATGCTGGCGGCGAAGTTCTTTCGCTCTGTGTCCGATGAATTTCAACTTACCATCAAAGGCACGCTTCCCAAGATTGGAAAGAAACGTATGCCACGGTCGATTTCCACTGCGATGCAGACATACTGTCGACTTGCATACGAAAACAATATCAGGGTTATGTGGAAGAAATTCATAACTCGGCCCCTTCCCCAGACAGTCTGCAACAATCCATGAGTAGGTTGCTCCCAGGTCTTGCAACTTGTCAGCCCACGTCCCGCATTCTGTACAGTGCATTGTCAGAGGCTTTGGCTTTGAATGATTACCGTTATACCCAACATCTGGATGGTAATTTACATCGTCTGCGTGGTGATCCACATTCCAAATAAATAGACCACTCACATCTATCTCAAGTGCCAAGATGAGATCGGTAATCGATGCATGGCTTTCAGCCACATAAATCGGCGTACCTATTTGTATCGTCCGAAGCACATCTTCCTCTGTAATCATTGGACAGGCTATAAACTCTATAGGCCTATTCTTCAATCCCCTTGAATGATACCGTGCGCAATATCCACAATGCGAATCTATCTCCCCCTTCCATCCAAGATCATAACCCTCGGCGCAATACCAATAGTCGAAGTCAATTGATGTCAACTTCATCGTGCACCTACGCTACTTTGCTGCCGTTGCTTGACTGAAACGTTCTTTCTGAGCCTTCGTCACAAGACCATGCCCGAGGCAACAAGGACACGTTGCCATATTCGTCACCCGCCAACAACGATCCTCGTAAACGACAACCCCATTTTTCTTGAGCCTCTGCAGCGTACTGTCGAGAACGTCATGGTAGTTGTCGACACGCAGCTTGAGAGCAATCCGCAAACCTTTATTGGTTTGCGGTCCTTCTTCGAGTATCGCAATGACTCGATCCTCGAATTCAGTATCTCGTTTCATTATCACCCTCGCTCAGGAAATACGAACCTTCGATCCCCTATTCCTAATCGTGTTCCGCAGCGACACCAAGGTCTCAAGAATCTCAAGAACATTTTCAGCCTTGGCCACTAGCCTTATCTCCGTTGACACAGAGGTTCCCTCCACCTTCAACGTCACTCCCTCCTCCGAGGTTGGACTCTCTCCTAGGTTAATAGTTACCAAAGAACTGCCAGGATGACGAGTAAACGCATACCCGTCCTCAGATAGAATTTTCTTGACGGTCTCCTTACTGGCTGTTTCGGAGGCAGCCCTGGCATTCACTGTAGTTTTCGCCGCATCGACCTCGGCCATATGAGAGAACAAACTCTCATAGAACTTTGCAGATGCTACCCTCCGAATGAAATCAAATTTGTAATGCTTCTTGACGTAGCTAACGTCCATCGCATAATCACCCTGAACCCGCAACTCGATGTTGTCCGCGTACCTACTATTACGAGTTGCATCAAACTTGATCTCAACGGAACATTTATTTGGGTCACCATTCAACACACGCTCTAGACTCAAATGCCCAGGCTTGTTGATTATCGTGAAGTCGAAACCTTTCGAGTTCAACACTTCCCCAATTTTCAGAAGCTCCTCAATCTCACACTCGCGTGCATGTTTTCGTATTGCCTCCCTGTTCTCGGAATCTGCATAAATTACCTTCAGCCACTTACCGTCTTTGATGTACTCAGGTATTCTTTCCACGTGGCCACCTTTACTTTGCGGGGTTGCTACTCTCGAATACTTGAGTTACAGAGGAGCAACTCCAAAATCCTTTATCCCCTGCATGACACAAGCCCACTGTGTCATCCGGATCGTCCTCAATGAGTTGACAATAAACTCCATGTTCGGACTGACCTATTAACCGCATACGTACCCAACGTCCGCGACCTGGACCCGTTGTACGCATATCGTTGCCGCGATGCACGAGCACAAGATCTCCAAACAGCATACGCTCATCTGGCTCTAGGTCAGGCGTTGTTTTGTAGCCCAACGCCTGCGTTATGATTCGTGCTGGCGGTCTTCTCCCATCTGCGAAAGCCTGCGCTAAAACGCTTGCAGCATATCGCGCCTCATTCAATTCCTTCCGAAGTTCTTTTGTAGTCTTCGCCATTATGTAAAATCCTTTTCTTCGGCTCCGCTCAAAAAAACTATGACTGCCAATTTTTCGGAGGCTTCCATCCATGAGCCAGTGCGACTTGCGCCCACTCGGAAACCGGCCTAGATTCCTGATGCGCTTTCAATGCAACTTTGACAGCCTGAAGAGCTTGAGCCGCACGCCCCTTGGCCTCCCACAGAAAAAATGGATTTGTGTAATCAGGAGAAAATGAAAACGCAGTATGCGCGCAAATCCAATCCTCGGTCCGATCCTCATTCACAGAATCATTCACGACCATTCGTGTCATAGCGTTCCACTCCTCCTTCGTGACGCTAGACAGAACCTCCCAATCCTCCCCCAGTCGCATCCCTTCCTCCCCATCAGAAAACCATATCAGCGCATAGCCAGAAACTGTATGGCCTGTAAGCCAAATAATAGTTTCCGTCACCCGCAACTTTGTAGACATCTGGCTCCCCTTTATTTCGGCTCCGAGGTAATCACGCCCGTCCTCAACTCCTGCCGAATCGGAGGAAGCAACCAGATGGGAATCCACGAGGCCTCGAAGCCGGCCGCCTTCCGATGCCCGCCGCCACCATAGAGCTTTGCCAAGGCGCCGACGTCAATGTCAGTCGCCAAAGTGTAGAGGCCGACCTTCCAATGGTTCCCAGTCCACTGAAACAAAACACCGATGTCGTAGCTCGAAGCAGGGATCGACTCGAATATCTCTGAATTTCCAGCCGAATTTAGAACGGCCAACCGAAGATTGGTGTTTCTTCCAACGCCTTCCCATGGGAATTGAACGCGGTCTAGCTCAATAATCCGAACGTACCTGCACGATCTCGCCCACTCCTTCCGTTGAAACCCACGAATAACCTGGCCCTCTTTTACGAGGTCCCGAAATAGTGGACCCTGCCGTCCTTGATAGGTGTCCTCCTCGAGAACCCAACGCCACCACAACTCAGCCGAGGACCCCTTCGGATCGATGTCCTGGGCAAGCAGTCCAGCACGTACGTCTTTGGTTACTGGATCGCTATGATCCCAAACATCGTAACGTCCTATGTGATGTACAATGGCAGGCTCTGGGTTGGACGAGAAAAAATACTCCCATGCGAGTTCGCATCCGGAGCGGCCAATTTCAAGGAAGGCCTCCATCCTGTCCTCCAAAAGATGCAGCCGTGTTTTGAAGTTGACGACGTTTACTTCTTTGCTTTGAATGTACGTTCGCAACTCATCGAACGCCGTTTGGTGATGATCGATCCACACGAGATGTGTTACATCCTTCATAAGCCGGAGCATCTCTCCCCATGGCTGCAAAGAGAAATCAACCATCACCACGTAGTTTCCCGAAAGCTTCTCCCACGGTATGGACTCTCCATACTGGATGCTGATCAATTCAATTTCGGGATACCGCTTCTGAACAATCGCCGCCGCACAGAATCCATCTGCATCCCGATGATAAAGACATACATTGCCCATTATTTCCTACCTATCGTTGAAACGACTACGTGAATATTACTGCTGCGATTCAGCTATGGCAGCTTCCTTTTAGGATACCACACAAAGAAAGAAGTGCAACCTAAACAATACAAGCAACGCAGCATAATCTCACAACTCAACACGAAGGCGATCTGTCATGCGTCGGGCGCATCGCTGCCCCCGCGCCAGGACAACACTTCTGGAAGGTCAACGTCCCATGTCCGCTTCACGGTGTCCTGTACAAATCCAATTGCGTACTCCAACCGCTTCAACTCCTTACGATATGCTCGAGCATGATCCTCCATATCGTGGGCAACCGCGTGAGTGAGCCGCTCGGAAATGTCATCGTGCCGTAGCACCATGGCTCGATAGATTTCCGTGAACCGCGACAGCATAGGAGTTGTTGCCGGACGGTCTGCCAAAATGTGGAGGCCCGTGCTAAACACCAAACAGATAAGTGCAACAAGAATGGCAATGTGTGTAGTATCCATCGTTCAACTCTACCAAGAATTAGAATCGGCGCCAACTACTTGACACCCTTATTCGTTCTCTCGTTTAGCCGGGCAGCCTTCTGTTCTTCCAGCAAAGAGATCACGATCTCACTCGGACTACAACCTACAAGCGAAACCTGATCCCCGTTCGGCCGAAACTGAGGATTCGATAGCAGGTAATCAACAAGTATGACGTGGTCATAGGCAGACTTGAGAATGTACGAAAACGGCATTGTCGCAACGGCCCGGCTTACTGTCTCAACTGGTAGCTTATACCCGCCGATCCGCCCATTGACATCGACGCACATAGAGTGATTATTTGCACGCGCATCGTCTATCAAATAACGTTCCAGGTCCATATCAACCTCCGACCATCCCAAAAATGCCTCACGCTTCACAAGCTCTGGACTCTCAGAATGCTCTCGCCCAGACTGTTTGCCCTCTGTATCTGTACCACTTACACCTAACAACCCATTGATATTTTCAAAACACTCCGACACTTCGAAGCATTCCCTCCCCTGATATTCCAAACGCCATCTTTCCCTAAGCGCCTCCGCCATCATTTGCACTTCGGCTGAAGCAGACAACTTACAATCCAACTGTTCCTCGATGTCAGCCATCCCGTCACTCCACTCCGCGTCCAAGCGTCCCTGTTAGTTCTATGCATTCGACTTCCTCGAATGTCCACGCAGTAGCCTTAATCCATTTCGCAGCCCACGCTTGCAAAAGTAATGCAAATTCAGATTTCGCAGTCTCTAGCTCAACACACTCGAAAACAGTAGTCTTACCCTCAAGAGCATACCGCTCGTCAGCCATTGCTGCATTCTCCATCTGTTCCAGAATATGATCTACATCTGCAAGAACGTATGCTGCGGGGTCGGGCAATACTGCATGGCCAAGTATGATTTCTTCACGTTCCCAATCCTCATCGTCAGCGTACTCTTGCGCGTCTGCCAAGGCAAACTCTCGACAACTAAAAGGACCGTGCGTTACGAATTCGTTTACGACGGACCATGCCCATTCAGGCTCGTTCTTCGGTGTGCCCTTCGATGGGTCAGTCGCTAATATGTTTTCCATAGCTTATCTCTCCTATCCGCTACCAATCGCCTAACAACGAAACCATCGACATAATCACGTATCCTTCTGGCACCCCGAACTCCGGACCCCTCAAAATATACGAGACGCGCGTGTACAACTCACGCTTGGTATATTGCTCAGAGGTAGGGTCCCACTCCCTCAAAAGAAGAACGTCGTGAACCCGAAATTTCCTGTCGTTCTTGCGAAACTCAAATTTCTTTATCCCTTGGCGTGTAGCCTCGAACGGGTCAGGCAATGTCTTCAATTCGTGCTGCATGACATCCTCCTCAACAGTCACTCATGCGAATAATCCAGAGGCCAGAATATTTCTGAAGTATTCGACCGGCACCCCAAGACTCCCACCACGAACCGACATAAGAAATTCTTCCGTCTTGATCCTTTTCACGATGCAAGGTGGCCTCCCCACTGTTGAACCCCTCAACACCAGGGGTATCCTCCATCGTAAGAGCCCAGTACAGACTGTCGTTCTCGCCAGCAAGCCGGTCACTATACGAGGCATCCCCGCCACCAGCGAGCTTGCCTCGGTAGGAAAGCTCCCCACTATGGGCAAGCTCGCAAGCAATCGTCAACCGTACGCCAGGAACGGTCGGAGTCTCCGGAAACCTACAAACCACAAACTCGCATGGTATTCTGTAAAGTCGCGTCAACCCTGTGAATGACTCGTAGATTTCCATCAACGCGTTTGGGGTCATATCACTCCTCCGAGTGCCTCCTGCTGTCGATCCGAGAGATTCGTTGCCAGCCCACAGCGATTGCATCGAGCCTCAAGAATTCCACATAGAATCTTATTCGGAGAATCTTTGACATTCCCAACGCGGCAACACGTATCGCTCTCCCCTAAACGAATGGACCCGTCAACATTGATACTCGGTGTGCAGAAGAAGCCGTGTGCCACTAGGCTGAGCCGGGCCAACTTCAAATTCTTGAGCTGACGTACCGCGTATCTAAAATTGAAACACGGAGGACTCACATGAGAGACGACGATACCATTCTTGGTAACCCGAGCGCATGGAAAAATAACCCTCAAATTACGCTCAAGCCTAACCCCTCCTACAGAATTTAAAGCTTCCTCGTCTATGTCAAAAGGATAATACCTTGGATCGTTAGTCACCTGAATTGCCAGGTTAACCGCTTTGACTTTTTCTAGCATCTTGGCGTCCAACGAAAACATTCCATTCGACAACACGACAACTAAAAGTCCTTCCCGACGCGCCCATTCCGCAAAAGAAAAGACACTCGGATGCTCAAAGGGCTCGCCACCACTGATTAGTATCAGTGGTTCGTTAATCCTTCGGGCAAAACGTAGACAGTCTGCAAAAACGCTTGCGCTCATATGCGCCCCATCACGCGACGAGCCGTCCACTAAGCAATGCCGGCAGCCCATCCGACATCGATTTGTAATGCGTACCAACATTTCGACCCTCCTCAATATTTCCTAACTTCCCACGTGTACGAATTCCTACCTCGAAGGCTGCCGACATACGACTCAAATGCGGTAAGTTCCACGACGTGATTTGGATACAGTTCGAGGACAGCCATGAGATCCTCGTAGCTTGACGGCGACAGGTAACTCCTAAGGATGGTGCGCGCGGCCAGCCCGACCGACCGAGTTGCATTCTTCATCGCTGCACGAAGATCCGTTTTCTCGAAAGAGTAAACAAAATAAATCTGACCCTCATATTCACAAACCTCCCCTTGAATTGTACGAAGATGATCGGGGGCCGACTCGGAAAAAATCGCGCGCTGCCCGTAGAATTTGATGTGCTCAAAAATCATAAGAGCAGATAGCACAGACAGGTGCGGATAGAAGGATCCCCCAACTCCAAAATTACGAATGCCAACCTCACCTGAATATCCACTCTCGATGAGTTCGCTTTTGGTGCGCCAAGTTTCCGGAGTATTCCCAAAGGCGCCTCGACGCAATAACGTATACATCTCATCTTTTGTGGCCACGTTCAAAGGTCGCCTCCCAATCTGAAAATAGAAGATGCAGCCATATAGAGCGTAGTGAACCGACGAATTTCTTCAGCGGAAAATTGAGACACATAGCCGATGTGACCAGACCTTAGAGACTCATCCTCTCGAGCGCGGTCATTCTGAATAAAGCGAATGATCTCTGCGCAGTAAGCCAACAAAGAATAATTCTTTGGGCGCAGAGCTGGAGCCCAATTCAGACTCCTGTATGCCTCCATACTCTTTGACTCCAGAGCGTCAAAACCACGCGGATCCCAAGTTGCACTAACATCTGCACTAAATCTTTCTCGAGCCTCAGGATCGCCGGGAAGTCCAAGTATTGACTTCCGCATATTTTCCAAAAATATGAGGTCACCACGATCTTGCAAACTCTCACGCAACAATCGCGTGAGAAAATCGACGGCCGACTCCTCCAACATTTTCCGATACCCCACGAAACCCTCCCTCCCTCCGCTCTACCGAACCGTCACCCGACCGTTGTCAACGATAACGACCATGTCGGCCCGCAGCTCGTCTGCAAGCACGGACGAATGTGTCACCACCAGGATGCATCGATCCCTCGACATCGTCACCAAGGCCTCGCTTACAGCAGCGATACCCTCCGAATCCAGGGTATCAAGGACCTCGTCGCACATGATCGTCCCAGGCGTTCGGCCAACAGCCGCACTCCGTACCTCAGCCAGTGCAAGTATCAACGCAACGTCAACGCGACGACGCTCGCCTCCAGAGCAGGCGTTGAAGGCCCCCTCATGATCCAGCCCGAGCACCTCAAGGGCGAGCTTATCGGAAGGCGCCCCCTTCTTTGTCTCCCCCTCTGTGGTCAGTCGGAGCGAGGCGCCTGGAAGCAATCGATTGATCCACACGTTGGCCATGCTCTCGAGCCCAGAGATCGCCCGCGCCATCACGTGAAGTCGGACGCCTCGCAAGCCGAGCACCTTTTCCACAACCTCGAGTTCCGCAATGGAAACCTTCGCCGCGTTGACTTCGATAGTGAGCCTCCCAAGAACCTCACGAAACGACACCATACGCCGGGCGATCTCATCAAGTTTCACCTGCTGATTTTTTGACCGCACGCTCCAATCCCTAAACCGGACGTCTGCCTCGCGCAAAGCATTGAGTTTCTTTTCGAGCGCAGAATATTCTGACTTCAAATCAGCAATATCCAAATCCGCATTTGCCATACGCTCGAGTGCCAATGCCAGGGTGCGCTTCGATTCCATCGCGGTGCGCGCAGCGGAACCTGACATTGCCTCTCGTGCCGCGTCCGTCAGGACTTGCTGGCATGTAGGGCACGAAACCATACTCTTATACTTCTGCAATTCCGAGGCTGTCCGCTGGATCGCACCCTCCAACGAAATTTTCGCGTTGCCCGCAGACGTCCTCACGCTGGTCGCCTTCATCAAATCAGTCTGGGCGGCCTTGAAATCTCGAGACATCTGCATAATCAGGGCCGACGAAATCTCTGGCGGGGCTGCCCCAAGCACCTCGCCGGCATCGGTCATACGCGTCGCCTCTGCTTGGACCTGAAGCGCCAACGTCGTAGCGCGATGCTCTGCCTTGACATGCGCTTCTCGCAATGCCGACAACTCCTGACGGCAACGCACGAGTCCAGCATCAAACACGTCAAGCCCCAGCATGCCTTCGAGGAAACGTTTGCGTTCCCCGTCGGTAGCGCGAGAAAACGTAAACAAGTCCTGCGACGAAAATACCGAAGCCCGCTGCCAAGAATTCATGTCCCCAACAATAGACTCCAGCTCGGGCTGCCCCTTCGACGCCGACTCGAATTCTCGTAGCTCTCTGCCGCTTGGCGCCCACCTCAGCCGCACCGTTCCGTTCTCACTTCGCTCCCGCTCAACTGTAACCGTATCGGTCCACACCTTTGTCGTGCTGTGCTGCTGGGGCTTGCCCCACCCTGTGCCCCGCACTGTCTTGCCCCACAGAGCAACCGCAACCGCCTCGACGATTGTGCTCTTGCCAGAGTTGTGATTCCAAAATCCAGCCGCCCAGTAGTTGTTGAATACTGGAACGTGGAAATCAAAATAGGGCTCTGCGACAACAGCTTGAATATCTGCAACTTTAGAAGTTGCGATGCCAGCCTCAGAAAACTCCTGATTGTGCAAATCAGTAAATTCGCTTGTCGTCAATAGGACCGGATCGGAGTCGTGCCGCCTAGAATAGCAGGAAAAAGCAGATTCCCAAAACATTCCCGATAAAAATAAATGATTTGGAGTAACAACAATATATTCTCCGGACTCAAGCGTGACCCTGAGCATAGGGGTTTCCTTGAAACGCTGAGGAGGGAGAGCTTCGGCAACTAGGATACCCTTCGGTCCAAGAGCCCATATGTGAAACGGCTGCCCAAGACGCCATCGGTCTTCCACTGATATTGCTGTCTCGGCAACCGGATCAACTATTTCGGTGTCGCCCCGCAAGCATGCATTTTCCCCCCTAATCACAACGATCCCATGCTCGGGAAATCGAAGGGAGACCTGCTTGTGCTTCATGAAATTGTTTGTTTCGATTCGATGTATGTGACTCACGACAGGCCTACCATCTTTCTGGCTAGCTGCAGAATTCGTGTGCGCTGAACATCTTGAGGCATCGGCATCTTCTGGACGTACGCGTCGAGTGCCTCGGCAAGGGTCTTCTCGGAACGTGCCGCAGTCGCCGCCTCACGAGCTGTCTCGGTGACCTGGGACATATCGAGCGAAACCTCTCCGTGATGAATTAGCGATCTGTTTTTGAAAATCATCAAGTCCTCCTTGGCATCGTTCAGGTCATCCGGAGCTACCAGCCAATCCACAAACAGCTT
>Ga0315277_10009328_pt1 | contig 12536 bp, 10 predicted proteins | sample YL17G05_15_MG_FD_203695 | JGI IMG/M metagenome (GOLD analysis project Ga0315277, IMG submission 203695) | Sediment microbial communities from Yellowstone Lake, YNP, Wyoming, USA - YL17G05_15 | ecosystem: Environmental > Aquatic > Freshwater > Lake > Sediment | place: USA: Wyoming | collected... | reverse complement strand
GATTTCATCCTCTGCCACCAGCTGTATCTCTCTCTTCTTTGGCTTCTTGCCTAATTTTTCCCACTCTTTCTGTATTCTTGGAACTAATCCTTCCAAATAAATTTCAACAACTGAAAAATTTCCAGTCATGATTTTATCCTTGACAAGCTTAAGCTCCATTTTAAGGTCAAAAGTATCTATCTTTTCTGTTTCCAGCTGCTCTATCTGATACTCTAAATCATCCACCAAGTCGTTGTATTTGTTGTACTTATCCAGCTCCTCGTCTGATAATCTTCTGGTGTTGTGCAGAATTGGCCTGAAATTTATGAAATAAGGCTTGCCCCTGTTATACTCTGCATTCTGGAACATCGCAACTCCAACTTCCGCCCTGACCAGGCTTTTAAGAAATTCTTCTCCATATTTGGTCTTTATTCTTTCCAAATCTGACTCTTCTAAAGTTCTCGTCTGTATTTCAGTGTTAATGTTAGCTTTAATCTCCCCTACAAAATCGCTTAATACCTGGGAAATCAACACAACCCCTAATCCCCACTTTCTAAACTCCCTGCAAGCTCTTTCTACCTGCAAGAATCCCTCTCCGCTCCCTCCGAACTTGCTCAATAATCTATGAACTTCATCAAAAACTAAAATAAGCTTAAGATTTGGAGATTCTTGCGGATCTGAACGGAAAATTTGCCTTATAACGCTCGCAACAAACATATCGATATCCTTAGGGTCTAATTTGTTCAGAGTAAAAACCTGTATGTGCCCTGGAATAATATACTTTTTAATGTCGATTACTTCTCTTGCATTTTTAACCTGCCTGACACTGCCCTTAAATGCCCTTGCATCGGTCTCTTTTAATCCAAATTTAGGGTAAAGAACCATCATCCTTTTATCATCACACTTCCTTAACATGCCGCTCCACTGGGCCGTAGGATCGAAAACAACAATCGCGATGTTTTGCATCAAGGCCTCTTCAATAAGTACCTGCGCAGATATGCTTTTTCCCATACCAGTAGCTCCTGCAACAATGCAGTGAGTAGTTAATTTATCAATTTCATAATAAGCATCTATAGTAGTCTCTGCTATCTTCCCTAATCTAACAACCCTATCCCCTGGCTTAGGCAAAGCCGAATAATCCAAGAAAATCTTGTATCTTTTTTTCTTTTCCTTATATCTTTTATAAAGGAAAAAATTAAGAAAAGCAAAACTTAGGATGGATAAGATTAATAGGATTATCCAGAGCTGTATTCCAAAAAGAGAATAAAGATAAAGAGGTTTAGAAACTACCAAAGGAGTTGTGGCAGTGGAGATGAAGTTTAAATAAGTTGCTTCAACATTCAAAAGATAGTCTCCCTCAGGAGCATCATCAGGTATCTTAAGGTTCCTTAGCAAAGTAAGAGAGTTGGCAATCTCCACCTCTTCTTGCGTTTCTGCATAAATCTTGCTTCCATTGGAGTCGCTGGCATAAGTCCTCAAGAAAACTTTATATCCCTGGTCTCTAAGAAGGTTCTGCAAATTCAATTTGTATTTTAAGTCATCTCCGGGCCTGATTACTCTGTTAAATAGGTTAATTTCCATTAGAAGAGTTTCTACAGGAAATCTTTTTTCAACAATTTTTATATAAACAGGAATTTCCTTTTCTATATCGCCGCTTATAGTCAGAGTGCCATTATAACTGCCGATGGGCTTGGTGCCATAAATCGTGACAGTCAAGGTTGAAAGACCATCCCCCGGAACAGCCTCAGAAGACTTATCCAGTTTAACAAAACCCTCTAGATTAGAAGATAAAGAATAAACAAGGTTTATCGAAGTAGATTTAAAGTTGTATATCCCTATGCCCTCTTCTACAAAAGTGTTCTGCCTTACCTCTTTCTTTATCTCTTTTGCGCTTATCCAGTAATCTTCCCCTCTCTTTTGAGCAATAATAACCGGAGTAGGGGGCTGAGTATATGGCCCCGTAGTATAGGGACCGACTGGATAAGGTCCAGTCACATAAAGATAGGGCACTTCATCTACAGCAGCCGCTAAAGTTATATTGTGATTGATAGTGTTGCTTTCATTAATCTCAAGGTAGTGGTAATAATTATTATATCCTTCTTTAATTGCGATAATCGGATGGAACCCCGGAACAAGAGTAGGGCGAAGCTCATAAAATCCAGTAGTATTGGTTGTATAAGTTTCAGAGCCCAAAGATACATTCGCTTCTGATACAAGATTTCCATTTTCATCGAAAACATATCCATAAACATAAGGGCTAAGAGTTATGTTATAAGCCGGCGTAGATCTGTACAGCGTTATATTTTTCTCAACAACATAAGTAGTAAAATTAATAGAAACATTCCCAAAATATGGATCATAACCTTGCTTTACTCCAATAACGTTGTATGTTCCAGGAATGACCGCGAAGCTGACATTGTAAAAACCATTCGAATTGCTCCTGCTCTCATATCCAACCACATTTACAGTGGCGTTCTCTATAGGATTTCCCAAGTAATCTCTGACATAACCATACATAGTGGCATTAATATTCTCGCCTAGAGCCCCGCCAGCCGGACACTCATCATAAGGGTCAGTAAAAAAGTAGTACCTGAAAGTTTCATTGTTTGGGGCAGGCAGAAGCATCTGAAAATTTACTATTCTTTCATAATTATATCCCCTCTGGACAGTTCCTATATTAGTAACAAAAACCAGGTTTTCGGAATCATTCAACACCCCGATTCCAAAAATATTCTGGGCTCCATCATACCTGTACGTATACGTAAAAGGAATGCCTGAAATATTTAATGCACCCAACATTATGCTGCCATTCATAGTAAAGGTATTATCTGCGCACTGCTCTAAGCCAGAGCACCCTAAAAAATCATCAATCATTTCTGTTGTAGCCGGCTGCATGCCCGCCCAATTAATTGTGGGAGAAGTTGACGTATAAACTTCAGTCCCGCCTTCTGCATCAGCCTGTATACAATCAAAAAAAACGTCCTGTCGGAAAATCCCCGCGGTCGTGACATCGGTATAGAACTGTTCAGTGAAATCCGGCACCCTTAAAGCTATCCCATAAATCCCTGTCCAGTATTCTGTATCAAAAGTCCGATTAATCTGTAGGTAAGTAATATCCCCCGCTCTTGCAGATATATACCCCGCATAGCCTGTAATTAGCAATCTGGCAGAAAGAAGTACTAGAAGCGAGGAAACAGTCAAAAGGGCAAAAAACAATAACGCCACCTCTATAAATCTCTCTTTCCGGGCTTTCCTTAGTTCGGTTATGGCAGTTCCCAAAACTCCTCTCTTGTTTAACCCTCTTTTCATAGTTATACTTCGGAAAAAGAATTAATAAACCTTTTTATGTCGAAAATGCCGAAGGGAAAATCGCACGCACTGGTTTGCGGGCGGGCATTTTCGAGCATCCTAAAATTCCCTAAAAAACTAAAGGAATTTTTTGATGGAAAATAAAACAGCCCTAAACTATATATACACTAGTATATACAAGCGAAGGGTTTATATATACCTTTGTATATACTAAAATAGAAATGTTTAAAAAGGGGTATATACTAATGTATATATGGACAATCCCGGACTGAACAAAAAGGAAAAAGATAAGATAAACGAGCTGGTCAAGAGCCTAATCGCGATTAATAGTCTAATGAAAACACTTAATATACCAGAAGATATTTTAGAAAAAGAGATAAAGCCTTTCGGAAACGCGAGCCATATAATACTCCCGAAAGAGTACACCAGCAAAAAGGCAAAAATAATTATTAGAAGATAAACTTAAAAACATAATATTCATATCATAAAGTCGATAAGTGTTTCGACTTTGGGATGCCAAGAAAACCGAAGGTTTTCGGGCACAGAAAATTTCAAGAAAATCAAGAAAAATTTTCTTGTGCTCAGAAATACAAAAAGTATTTCTGATATAAAAGGAGTCAAAATGGGTTTAAAGTTATTTAAAAGAAAAGAAGTTCCAGAAGAGTTGCCTGATTTGGCAACAGATAAACTTGAAAAAACAGGGATTGATAAAGACAAAGAAATAGTGAACAGTTATTTAAGAGAAAAAGAAGCTGAGACTGTAAAGCCGGCAACAGAAAAAATAGAAAAGAGCGAAGAAGAGAACAGTTTTTTCAATAAGCTGCAGGGGGATTTGAACAATGAACTGACCAGTTTAAACAAATTAGAGAACTGGTACAGCAATAAGTTCCTGCCCCAAGATACAGTTGCAGAGATGAAAAGCTACTGGGAAAAGCAGAAAGAGGGTTCGGTGATAAAGATAATAGGGAAAAACTTTAAGGGCAAAATAAACGAAAAAACAGAAAAGCTGCAGAAGCTTGAGAAAGAATGGCAGGGAACGTATTTCCAGTTGATAGAAAAGGAAGAGGAGATAAGAAAAGAAGAACAGGAACTAAAGAAAGTGCTGGCAGAATTCGTGGGACTTTGTAAAGCAACCAAGAAGAGAAAAAGGAAATAATAATGAAAAAGAATGGAAAGCGAAGCAGATTAATAAAAAGCACTTTGATAATAATTATCCTCCTAATTGTACTCATAGCAATATTATCTGTGATAGAATACTACCCAAATGCGTTGGTCTCGCTTACTGAAAAACCAAAATTATATGTTATCCAAGACCGGTGTTCCATAATACTCGATAGGCTGATTCACCAGATAAAAGATGAAGGAGAATGCAGAATAGCCTGCAGAAACGAGTGCGGGGTAAGAAACGAGCAATTCGAGAGTTCAGAATTTATAGAAAAAGAAAATGCATGCCATATATGCAACTGCTATTGCAAATAAAATGGAAGATGCAGAAGAAATAGAGGCGTTTTATGAAAAAGAGATGGAGAATGCAGACAGAGAATTCTTAAACAATATAAAAAGAACGAAAAATAAAAAGGACTCAGAAAACCTGTATAAAGAAAATATAAAGTCAATAAGGAAGGAATACGAAAGAAAATATGAAAGATACTTAAAAGACCAAAAGAACGCAATTCTGAAAGAAAGACGAAAAGTGCCTAAAAATAACGAAGAGAAAACAGCTGCGTTCCGAGCAGAGGGCATAGATCTAAAACTAACCAAAAAGGAAAGGTTAGAACTAAGATATGATCTTTTTAAATTTAGGTTTAAGATAAAAATAAAGAATTTCTTAAATAAAATAACTCCCAGATTTTTATTGATTTTGTATCTAAAAACCAGGATGATATCAAAAAGGTCGTATTCTTCCACTCGAGAAGCAATCGAGAAGACATTCACAAAAATAAAAGAAGCAATCATCTCGGGGTTAAAGAAAACTGGAGAAAAAATAAAGCAGGTTTACTCAAAAATAAAAAAAGCTGTTTCTTCTGTATTCCAAAAAGTGATAAAGAAAATAAAGTTTAAAAGAAAAGGAGAGGAAGACAAGAAAACAGAAGACCAAAAATTAGCAGAAAAAATACTGAGCAGGAAATAGCTAAATTAAATCGTAGTAAATGTACACTCCAGAAGCATCAGGTCCTTTGTATTCTCTCAATCTTACCGGAATAGTTATCTCATAATCATACTTGCCATACATCCCAGGAGAACTCTCATTCAGCTTTGTGACAAAAACCAAGTCTTCTTTATCATCCTGGCTAAATTGCCCATCAAAATCGTCTGACATATCCCACAAAATACCTGTAATAAAATTAGTATTATTAGTTGAATTGATAATAGAGACGTTATAGATATATTTCTGATGAACTAAAAAACTATCAGTTTTCTTAGGATTTCCGCTATCGGTGAAAGTATTATAAACAGAGTCGCTAAATCCGCTCATGCCAAGTAATGCATCTATATCTGAAAAATCATTGCTAGCAGGCGCTCCAGAAGCGTTCCTGCCAATTGCCTGAAGAACCCCCCAGTCTATCTCTGACTCTGTATCACTTACAAAAATATCGCCCTGTAGATTTGAGGCGTTTTCCCAGAAAGTCATATTAAAAGTCAGGTTGTCTGCCAAGAGTTTGTAGGAGCTTATATTTCCATAAAACTCCTGCCAAGCCCCGACATTAATCGCTTTATTCGCCTCGTTATTGGACTCATTCCCCTCACTAATAGAGTGGGCAACATCCGCAAAAACATAGATATTTGTAATCCCTATCTCTGCGTTCCAAGTTACATTAACAGTCGCATTGGACCTTTGCAAAACCGAGAGTGTCTTGTTGCCATTTATCTGCTCCCCAAAACTCGCATTTCTATAAAAACCAACTAAAAAATTATTTGCATCCGAGCATCCCAAATTATAAACCACAGCCTCAATAATTATTGCTTCATTCTCAATAGGATCATAATTGCTAAAGTTGATTCCAGAAGAGTCTACCATTAAATCAGGAGGAGAAGAATACTCTTCTATCATTAAAGAGGTAAAATTAGCTATATTGCCAACAGAATCATTAGCAATGCAGTTAAACTTCCAGTCTCCTGTCTCATTGATGAAGATATCTGTGTAATACACTCCAACTTCAAGTATCTGGGAAGAATGATTCATTGAAAAAGAAGGCCCGATAGCTTCAATAACGACTGCACTTACGTCTGTAAAAGCCTCGCTCACGCTGCAATTAACTCTTACATACGTGTCTCCACAAACATAGCTCTCATTAACATAAACAGAACTAATTTCAGGAGCAGTCCTATCAATAGTCACTGAAAAATTGTTATCGGAAAAATTAGATATAGAAACATTGTCTGTTGCAAGGCAATTCCAAATATACTTTCCTTCTGAAAGGTTTTTTATAAAAAAGGTCTGGTTATTTTTTCCAGTTGCAGTTTTAGTTTCATTAGCATGCCATCCTCCGCTCCAGTTTCCATATAAGGTTATATTCGAAAGCCCGTCAAAATCGCCTGCAGAACAATTAAAAGTTACTTCATCTGAAAAATTGCCATAATTAATAGGAAAAATTAAAGTGGCATTAGGGATGCTGTTGAGAGTTATGTTTGGAGCAACATCATAGCCTGCCCCAGTAACACTAAAATTAACCCAGTAACTGACGTAGTTATCTCCCCCGTTCAAAACCCTGATCCTTATTTCCTCTCCAATATCACACGGGCTGGAAAGCATCTCGCAATCAATCATATAAACATTGTCCGCTCCAGAATTTCCAGTAGGCCCTACAATATCTGTAAGATTATCGTTAATCCCGCTAGAAGGTCTCCATAACACTACTTCTTTCCCATTAGCCTTTTCCCCATCTGAAGCATTGTTTACAATTCCCACAATATAGTGAGAAGCAGAAGCTAAATTAACGAGCAAGATTGCAAAAACCAAAAATAAAACTACTTTATTCATCTTTCCTCTTTTATTATTAATTCTTCTGTGTTAGGATTAAACTTTATCTTGATCTTCTTCCCTTCTCTTAAATTTAAAGTATCAACAATTGCCTTAGGAATCTTTATTCTATACCCTTTCTGGATACAGCTGTCTTTAAAAACTATTTCTTCAACCATTACAGTATACATCCTTTTTATATACTATTAAGGTACTTTTTAAGGTATTTAAATTTATTGTATTTGTAGAGTACAAAAAAAGATTGTCCGATGCTTAAATTAAAGGAGAAACATAGACTTCGATTACTGCCGCTACTACCAACAAAATTGCTGAAAGTGCGACTAAAATTACAGAGTCAAGAACAAGCCTTCTCAATCTTCCCTGCTTAAGAAAATCCCCCCTCCAGGCAGCAATATAGATTACTCCCCCTGCCAGAGAGATAGTAAGATATGCGAGCATCTCAGGAATTCCATGCAAAAAGTACTTGGTGAATGCGATAGGCAAAGCAACAAAGCCAAGAGTCTGTCTTGCTAAATCTCCCACAACAAAACCCATCACGCTGGCATTCCAGGCAAGAATAAAAATAGCCCCCGCCCCATAAAAAAAAGCAAATACCAAGGAGATAAACAAAACCTTGAAATTATTGAACAAGATAAGGGAAAAAGCTTCCCCAGAGGTAGCATCCCCAGTAGCAACCATTTCTCTTATCCCTTCTACAACCGACTGCTGCATAGTGAACAACGTAGCGACTGTATCCGGAGGCAATATAAGAGTCCAGAAAGCAAAGGCAAAAACAAAGCCGATAAACAAGAACAGCAAGAACGTTAAAACCTTATAATGCTCTCCTAACAGCCATTCCTCGCTATTATAATCTTTCTCCTTGCTTTCTTCAATCCTTAAAATACCCTGGACCACATAAAGACAAGACAAAACAGTCAAAAAGACCATAACCAAAGAAGAATAATCCGGAAAAATCCAAACACTTAATAAAATTGACAGAGAAGCATAAAAAAAGCCTATTAATCCCATTTCAAGCGGGTGTCTCTCTGCTCTTTTCGGGTTAAAGAGAATATTCAACATAAAAAGAAAAAGAAGAAAGTGTTTATAAACATAGCGAATCAAAAATATGAATAGAACAGCAAAAAATTTATATACTCTTTGGGAAGACTATTAGTATCAGAAAGTCGTAAAAATACGACTTTGGGATGCTCGAAAACGGAACGAGCATAAATAAACCGTTTTCGACATGAAGGGGTATACAAAAGGAGGTTTATTTATATTGGCTGTTTTACTAGCCTTACAGCTAGTCCATGCCCAGGAATTTAACCACGTTATTTCCAATTCAGAGGATTGGAGAGATGTCTATTCATCTATGTTGTATGCGAACCTGGAAGGCGCAGGCTCTGACTTTCTTGTCAGTACGAAGCACGGAGCAATACTGCTAAACGACATTAACAGAAACCGGGACATAAGAGTTATCACCTCCAGAAAATTGCCCTATGTATTCAACTATCCAGATTTAATAAAATCCCAAGGATTTGCAGACGTGGACGAGATAGTTGTTGACTCTGCAAATCTTGAACTAATAGACGAGCTTCCGGGCATAGAAAACTTCATTATTATTGGAGACGGTTACGGCTACAGCGCAGTGGCTGTAACACCCTACGCAATTCAGACAAAATCATGGGTGTTTCTAGCAAGTCGGGAGAACATTTTCGAAATCGACTCTGTGCTAAGCAGGAGAAATGTAAAAAAGATTCTTATATACGGTTATGTAGACCGGCAAGTAAGAGATGCTATATCAAAATACGATCCCGAGATAATAGACACAGGAGACAGGTTTAAAGATAACGCAGAAATAGTAAAAAAGTATCTTGAAATAAAACCAACAAAACAAGCAGCGCTTACTAACGGAGAGTTCCTGGAAAAAGAACTTCTCTCTGGAACAGAGCCTATTCTTTTTACTGGTAGAGATAATGTTCCTGACCAGATAAGAGACTATATTAAGAGTTCTGGCCTGGAAATTGGCGTCTTGATAGGAAATGAACTGGTCGGGGCCGCAACAAATATAAGAAGGACTACGGGAATGAGCGTAATGGTCAAATTTGCCAGGGGCGCCAGGGGCCAAACAGGAGGGGTAGCCGCAGTAGAAGGTCTTGATCTCTACCCGATACCAACCCCCTCAATACAATTATCTCTATACTCTATAAAATACAATAGAGTTACTAAGCAGCTGGAAGTTACATACAAAAGCGACTCCAACATACCTATTTATTTTAAGGGAACAATTACTCTTATCTACGGAACAGAAAGAGTAAGAGTAGGGGATCTAGATACAATATTCATAGCCCCAGGAGATTATAAGACAGTAGTCTATCCTCTTGATATTTCTTCAACCGAAAGTTTAAGCGCTGAAATATACACTTTATTCGGAGAATCTACCTCCTCTTTAGACCGGATACTTGAGCAGAAAACAACAGTAGAGGTAGTGGATGTAATTGACAAATGCAAACTCACAGAGGAAGACATAAGGGGAGTAAGGTATAACAAACAAAAAAAGACTTTTGTGGTAATAGTAAAAAATCCATTTGATACTGACTGCTGGATTGATGTAGAACTAAACAATATACTTATAGATGGCAGAAAGACAACTCTTGGAACCGAGGGCTCGATAAAAATAGCCCCAGGAAAAACGAAAAGAATAACAATAGAACAAGAAATGACTGAAGAAGACCTTGCAAGCAATCCGTTTGTGGAGCTTACTGCCTATTCAGGGGAGAGGGAAGATAGTCTGGTCCACACCTTCAACGGCAAATTTGAGCTGAAAATAGAAACGCTCACAATAATGGCCTATTTCATAATAATCCTAATAGTTGTTGTGATAATCCTAATAATATTCATAATACTTCTAAAAAGAAGAGAAAAAGACGAAGAAGATTAAGCTAGCCTGTTAAGTAGAAACTCTGTCTGGTTTACCATTTCTTTTGCATGCAATACCGGTTCCATACCCGTAGTCATCTCCAAAGTTATGACTTTTAACTCCGGGCTTGCCTGAATAACTGATTTAGTCAAATCCAAAATTTCTTCACTTAACTTGTCCCCTTTCTTAAACGTCCTATGAGAATCAAAATAAAATCCAAGCACTTTACTTGGAACATTAATATGAAGCTGATATATCTTTCCTGAAAGGTTATTAACCAAGTCGTTAAAATACTCTGAAACGCTACCCAAAAATAACCCCCTTCTGATTTTATCTTTAGCAGTTATAAAATTATGAGAAGTATCCAAAAGATAGCCCGAAGAAGCTACACTCTTCAATCCAGAAAGCTCCAGAATGCTCTTGATGAAAAGAGGATCTGTTAATCTGCGCTTGAAAATATTGCTTCCGCGAAGAGGCTGCGATTCTACAATCACATTTTTCATATCGAGCACGTTCTTGTTTATCTTTGCATCTAAACTAAAAAGATTATTGGCTACTGTTTCTAACAAATCCTGCTCATCGCTAAAACTGCTCTCAAAAGCAGAAAGATGAAATCCGACTGTAGGAGAATCCGAGTTTCTTATAGATTCCAAAACTTCGATTCCATGTTCAGTTTCAAAGAATTTTATAAAGTTAAGATCTGCAAGCCCCAAACGGAATTTTGGAGGGAGTTGATGTAAAGATACTTTTAAGCCCGCGGATTTTATAAGGGCTATCTCCTCCTGGCTTGAAGGCCTTACCTCCACCCCTGAAACTATCCCCGAATCCTTAATTATATTAAGCGCCTCTCTACTTTGAGGCAATCCTTCGCACCAAGAAACATAGACCTGTTGTTTCATTAAGAGAACAGATAAATACCCTATAAAAATCTTATTGGGCTTCTGCTGGCTGATTAGCCTCTGAAAAGGCTGTCTCTGCCTCTTTCACTTCTCTGGAGGCTTTATGCAAAAGGTGCTTCGCAGCCTTGAAATCTTCCATGTCAAAACTTGCTGAGAATAATTTTATCTTCAGGGGAATCTGCATGATGTGGAAGTCCGAGTAATTGACATATCCCCCTTTTTTTCTTAGCTCCGAAACCCTTCCTTTAAGAGAATCTGCCTCTGAAACCAGAAGTTTTACAGTTTCTTCCTTAAGATATTTCCTAAACTCTTTCTCAGAATCAAAAGTCTTGCCCAAGAATAATTTATCTACTAACGAAGAATCTTTTTTCCTTAAGTAGTCTATAACATAAACGATAGTTTCATCATTAAGTTTTTTTAATAAAGAATCCATGTCTTTAATCTCAATTTTTCGCTTGGTTTTTTCAAGTATGCCGTCTGACTTATATTTTTCCAGCAGCCTCTTCCTTTCTCGCGCATCTATTATAATATCCCTTTTCTTCTCGATAATGGGCGCCTTTATTTTCTCAACAGCCGCTTCCTTAGCCTCTTCTTTTACAACTGAAACAGGCTTGCCTTCCTTTAAACTGGGTGTTGCCTGCAATACTGCTGCTTTCTTTTCCTTTTGTTTCTTTGTCTCCTTTTTCTTTCCTTTCTCTTTCCTTAGTTTAATCTCGCTCTTTTTTTCGTGCTTCTTTTTCAATGACCTACCGCTCTGCTTCCTTTGCCTTGCAGCTGGTTTCTTCTTTTTTTCTTTATTCTTCTTTTCTTTCTTCGTTCTTTTTTTTATTTTCTTTTTCATTTCTTTTTTTCGTGCTTCTTCTTTTCTTCCTTTTTCTCAGCTTTCTTTTCTTCCTTTTTCTCCCCTTTTCCTCCCTTCTTTTCATCTTTCTTTCCATCTTTTGTTTCTTTCTTCTCTTGCTTGGGCATTTTTCCGCCAAGTTTTATGAAAGCATCTATTTTCTGGATAAGCTCCTGCTTGCTGGCTGTTTTTATGTTTTCTGCAAACTCCGGGCTAAGCTGCTTCATCCATTCAGCAATCTCATTTTTATTCTCATTAACATGGGTCTTGAATATCTCAGGGTCCATTGTTGGCAAAACCCCCTGAAGCTCCTTTAGACTCCCAACCATTATGCCATTGTCAAAAGTAAGCGGCTTTAGCTCTTTTTCTTCTATTTTCTCCTTTACCTCTTTCTTGTCTTCTGGCTTTGCAGCAGCTTTCTGTTTCTTAGCTTCCTCTTCCTCGAACTTGGCTCTTGCCGCCTTGGCTTCTTCAATAGACTTCTTGATTTCATCCTCTGCAACCAGCTGTATCTCTCTCTTCTTTGGCTTCTTGCCTAATTTTTCCCACTCTTTCTGTATTCTTGGAACTAATCCTTCCAAATAAATTTCAACAACTGAAAAATTTCCAGTCATGATTTTATCCTTG
>Ga0315277_10009327_pt1 | contig 12536 bp, 8 predicted proteins | sample YL17G05_15_MG_FD_203695 | JGI IMG/M metagenome (GOLD analysis project Ga0315277, IMG submission 203695) | Sediment microbial communities from Yellowstone Lake, YNP, Wyoming, USA - YL17G05_15 | ecosystem: Environmental > Aquatic > Freshwater > Lake > Sediment | place: USA: Wyoming | collected... | reverse complement strand
CTGTTTTCCAGCTCGATGTTGCCGGTCGGGCCTGGAAGAAGCTTTCGCGCTCCGGGCCCTGGCCCCAGAACCTCTATGAGGTTCAAGCCCTTGTTTACGATTCGAGACGCGGCCAGCTCATTCTTCATGGCGGCGGCCCTGACTGGACAGAACTCTGGACATTCAGCCTGACTGAGGGCCGCTGGCGCAACATGAAACCGAGGATGGCCGCACCTAAGGGAGGTAGCCTTCCTGAATGCAGAAGGGAGGGAGTTTATATCCCCGGCGAGGATGTATTTTTCACCTGTGGCTACCCGCCGGACAAAAACGAAGAATCCGGTGTTTATGTGTACCGCCCTGGGGAAAATGCGTGGTATAAGGTCAATATTCCGCCACCGCCGGGAAGGAACATAGAGAGTGTGACCACCCAGAACCGGGCCATAACCTATGATCCCAAGCACAACCTGGTGCTCATGGTCCTGGGGGAGAGCCAGGGAGACCTGGATAATGCCGTGGTCTATGCCCTGCGCTATAGCCACAGGAAGGCTGAGTTTGTGAAATAAGTATGAGATTTTGAAATCGGCTAAAAAAAAGTATAGGGGCACGGCGCGCCGTGCCCCTATAGGTAATAAAAATAATTCGAAGGTAATTTTTAAACATGCTTTAAAAATTGATGATTAAAAAAATAATCCATCAAGATTATATATCCATATTCACCTTTCATAAATCACTTCCCCTCCCAGCACGGTAGTCTTGACCTTGATCTCCTTGATTTCCTCTTCCGGGCAGGTAAGATAATCGTTCTCCAATACCACCATATCGGCAAGCTTGCCCGGCTCGATAGAGCCTTTGAGCTTTTCCTCGAATGAGGCATAAGCGTTATTGATCGTATAACACCGCAGGGCTTGTTCTCTGGAAATCGCTTCCTCGGGCATGATCACAGTCCCCCGCTCGGTTTTCCTGGTCACCATGGCGTAGAGGGCAAGCCAGGGATTATAAGGGTTTATCGACTCCCGGTCATCCAGGCCCACCATGTGGTCCGAGCCTGCGCTCACCACTATGCCGGAGTCGATAAGCGAGCGGTAGGGATGGAAGGTGCGCATTCTCTCTTCGCCCAGGACATAGAACATGGCATCGCCGTCCTTATAGAACCAGACAGGCTGCATATCGGCGATAACCACGAGTTTCCGCATCCGGGACATGGATTGGGGAGTGAAAAAGTTGCCATGGATTATGGAGCATCGCAGAGGTCTTATGTTGATTATACTGTCCACCTTCTCGTAAGCGTCCAGCATTAGATCGACCCCGCCCCCACCAGTACAGTGCGCGGTCATTTTCCAGCCTTTCTCCGCCCCGGCCCGGACAAAGACAGCCAGCTCATCTGCTGTCAGCCTGCATAACCCCCGGAACGAGGGATCGGTTATGCCGAAAATCTCCCTGGCTTTCGGGCCCCATGGCTCGCGCATATAAGCAGTTCCGGTCAGTATCCCCCCGTCGATAGTGGTTTTGAGCGCCCCGATCCTGATCCATTCATTCCCGGAACCTGTGGGGCTGCCCAGAGAGTCTACAGCCTGGCGGACTTCGTCGAGCGGCCGGTCTTTGAACGGGAAGCGGGCGGAGATATTCAGGAAGGCACGGATAGTGAGCATACCGTGATCTTTCATGTAACGGTAAAGGAGGGTATCTCCCCTGGCTACGCCGCCGGAGGTCACGCCGGTGAAACCTGCCTGGTTATAACGGGCGAACATCCTGGAGAGGGCCATGGCGCGCTCCGGGATAGTATAATCCCTGGGCCTGGGAAGTTTGACAAGATCAAGAGCGGTGAACTGGATTTTACCGTTGAGCCTGCCGGTTACCGGATCCCTGAGCAGTCCGGGATTGCCGGTATCCGGGGTAATGCCGCTTGCGCGCATGGCTGCGCTGTTTAGCGAGCCGCCGTACGAGCCGTTCAGAAATACGGGATTGTTGGGGGCATCTGAATCAAGTTCAGCCAGAGTGGGCGGCCGCATTTCGTCAAGACGGGTGGCGAAGAGTTTGGGATGGATTATCCACTCTCCGGGCTTTTTCGCCCCGGCCTGTTTTCTGACCCATTTCAGGACATCGGCCACGGTCTTAAGCTCAGGCAGCGGCCCGTCATCTTCGCTCAGCGAAGCTCTTTCCGGATGGGCGTGGGCTTCGATCAGGCCGGGAACAACAGTGCGGCGGCGGAGGTCTGTTTTCCGGGTGTCAGGGCCGGCGAGAGACATAATTTCTTTGTTTGTCCCGACTGCCAGAAACCGGTCGCCTTTTATAGCCACAGCCTCGACAATAGAGAATGCACTGTCCACAGTGGCAATTTTCCCGTTGAAGTAAATCGAGTCCGCCCTGGGGCTAATGTTTTTATCAGATGAACAGCCGGTAAGGGCAAGGAGCAGCAATACTGTTAAAAGATACATTAATTTGAATATGGTAAAAATTTTAATATATCCTGAGCTTTTTCCCATTTGTGATCCGTCCTTAGTATTCCTCAATTTGATAAACTTTTGGCGTAAGGGCACGGCATGCCGTGCCCCTACAGTACTTTTTCTCCCTGGAACTTAAAAAGTGTCGACTATTTAATAGCTCATAAATCGTAATAAAAAATAATCACTGCTACCTTTGGAAAACCTCCCGGCCTCCCACTATAGTATTTCTCACCCGGATGTCTTTGATCTTGTCATCAGGACAAGTCAGGAAGTCTTCTTCCAGGATAACCATATCGGCGAGCTTACCCGGTTCGATAGAACCCTTGGTCTTTTCCTCGAAAGAGGCGAAAGCGTTATTGATCGTATAACATCGGAGGGCCTGTTCTCTGGTGATAGCCTCTTCCGGCATTATCAGCGTCCCCCGCTCAGTTTTCCGGGTAATCATGGTCCACATGGCCAGCCAGGGATTATAAGGATTGATCGATTCCCGGTCATCGAGGATTTCCATGTGGTCCGAGCCGGCGCTGATCACCACGCCGGAGTCGATCAGCGAGCGGTTAGGATGGAAGGTGCGGATTATTTCCTGGCCCAGGATATCGAGCATGGCATCGCCATCCTTATAAAACCATGCCGGCTGGGCATCGGCAATAACACCTAGCTTTTTCATCCTGGAAATGGCCTGCGGGGTAAAGAAGTTGCCGTGCATGATCGCAAACCGCAGCGGCCGGATGTCTATTTTGCTATTCACTTTTTCATAGGCATCGAGCATGAGGTCCACAGCCCCGCCGCCCGTGGCATGGGCGGTCATCTTCCACCCGGACTTTGCCCCGGCAAGGGAAAGCCTGGCAAACTCCTCGGCTGTGCACCTGGCTATCCCCCTGTAGGCGGGATCGGTCACCCCGAAAATCTCTCTAGCCCTTGGTCCCCAGGGTTCGCGCATATAAGCTGTTCCGGTGAGTATGCCGCCGTCGATAAAAATCTTGAGCGGGCCGGTTTTGAGCCATTCATCACCCTGCCTGGTGGCCGGGCCTAATGCCGCTACCGCCTTTTCGATTTCCTCGAGGGACATCTCTTTGAACGGGAACTCGGCCGGTACGGTAGTCAATACCCGTATGGTCAGCATCCCGTTTTCTTTCATGTACCGGTAAAGCTCCAGGTCTTTGGGTTCGGTCAGGCCGGAGGTGACACTGGTAAAGCCGACCCGGTGGTAGAAATCGAACATTTTTTTAAGGGCCTGGGCGCGCTCGGGAATGGTAAGGGATTTTTGCGCCGGCAGCTTGAGCAGGCTGTAAGCTGTAAAACGGATCTTCCCGTTGAGTTTCCTTGTGGCCGGGTCCCTGAGCAGGCCGGGATTGTCGGTTTTCAGGTTTATCCCGCTTGCTCTCATGGCCTGGGAATTGACGACCCCGCCGAATGAGCCGTCGAGGAACACCGGGTTATCGGGGGCGGCCTTGTCCAACTCCTCCAAAGTCGGCGGGCGGAGTTCGAGAAGACGGGTGGCGAAAAGCTTGGGATGAATTATCCATTCCCCTTTTGGTTTGGCTTTAGCCTGTTCCCTGATCCATTGGAGGAGATCATTGAGGTTCCTCGGGTTGGGCAGCGGCCCGTCGATTTCGCTCAGAGAAGCGCTTTCCGGATGGGCGTGGGCCTCGATAAGCCCCGGCACCACGGTATGGCCCTGGAGGTCTACTTTGCGGGTTTCCGCTCCGGCAAAAGACAAAACCTCCTTATCGGTGCCTGCAATCAGGAAGCGGTCGCCAATGATAGCCACCGCCTGGGCTATGGTGAAGGCGCTGTCCACGGTGACCACCTTGCCGCCGAAATAGATCAGGTCGGCATGGGGTTTCGATGACTGATCGATACTGCATCCGGCCAGGATCAGCAAGGCGGATAAAAGAAAAGCTCCCAGGCTCTCTGCAATTAGAGCCTTCAGGCGGTTATACATTAACGGCATTTATTCCATCCTTTCGCTCTCTGCATCAGTCACATTTTATCATTCAACATTCAGGCTAAACTGATAAGATCGGATATCTTCACCCGCTCTCTGGTTTCGATGCTCGTATAGGAGGCGATTCCGATAGCCGAGCTCATGATCCCGGCTCTCATGCCAGCCCGCTGGCCGAGATCATCCCTGGTGCCTGGCTTGAAAAGCATGTCCTTGAGCCGGCCATCCGCGCCGCCGTGCTCGAAGAAATCCTCCTGTTGCTTCTCGATGGGTATAAGCGCTGAGTCCTTGAAATTCCTGGTCAGGCGGATTTCGGAGTCATTGGCTACCTGCCAGGGCTGTCTGTCGTAATTGCGCAGCTCGATTCTTCCCTTGCTGCCGTTGAAAACTATTAGCTGTCCCTCATAAGGCACCGTGGCATTCAGGGTATAAGTGACAATGGCCTTGTTCGCATACTTGATCTGTACGCTCATGGTGTCGTAAATATTGATAGCGTTGCGGTAGAGGCACCCATCCCGGTAATAGCCGTCCTCAGATTCGCATCCTACATAAAGCTGCATGAATTCTTTATTCTGGGTGATATCCCAATAAAGCTCGCACTTGTTCTTATAGATACAGGCCCGGCAGTTGGCGTGGCGGAACGGGCCGTTGTGGCCGTACTTATCCAGCGCACCATAGGCCACGACTTCCAGCGGATCGGCGTCCAGCCACCAGTTTAGCTCGTCGAAGTGGTGGCTCGATTTGTGGCAAAGCAGTGTCCCCGAGCACTCTTTCAGCCCGTGCCACCTGCGGAAATAATCCGCGCCGTGGCTGAGATCCAGAAACTCGTCATAATATACCGAATAGATATCCCCTATTTCTTTGGCCAGCAGAAGCTCCTTGAGTTTCATGGACGGCTTGCCGTAGCGGGCGTTGAAAGTGACATCGAGCTTGCGGCCTGTTTTTTTCATAGTGTCGATAATGGACTGGGCCTGCTCGGCATCCGTGCAGAGAGGTTTCTCGCACAGCACATCACAGCCCAGTTCCATGGCCCTGGTGACATAATGAGCGTGATAGGAACACATGGTGGTCACGATTACGCTGTCCGGCTTGACCGTGCGGATCATCTCGTCGAAATCGGTAAAGGTGGGGATCTTACCGCCTATCCATGTTCTGGCGACCTCCACTCGCTTGGGATTTATATCGCAGAGGCCCACTATCTCCACGTAATCGCCGCACTGCTTGAGCAGGCTCATACCCCAGGTCGTGCTGCCCCTGCTCCCGGTGCCGACCAGAGCCATGCGCAGCTTTTTACCGGCCGGGGAAGCCAGGGCGGAGAGAGGCCCGGCCATGGCCACAGCTCCCAGAGCGACCGCTGAGGCCGAGGAATTCCTGATAAATTCTCTGCGCGAGATTTTGCTCTCGAATTTTTTCATTTAGGACCTCCGGAAGTTAAAAGAAAAGCTTTATATTTCCAGACTAAGATTCAATGCTTGGTTGGAAAAGATATTGTTCTGCGCAGAATAATTAATCGTCAAAGAATTAATGTCAAGGAATAATCAGGAACAGCCAATTTTCAGGTGGAATCTCAAGAAAAAGGATTGCTGAATTTGTTTTCCAGTAAAGAAAAAATGACCTCCCGGAGAGGAAATTATGTAAATTTAAACTTGGTTAATTCCGAGGTATTTGTTGTTCGATTTCTCTGAGTTTGATTTGCTTTAAATTTACCTGCATCCGGATATAGCTTTTGCCGCCGGAAACTCGTTTAAAAGACCGAATATTCGAAAGAGGCACTTTTTACTTTTCCGGGAGGTTCGATGACCAGGCCCAATTATTTTTTCTTACTGGTCTCTCTGGCTTTTCTATATTCCCCGTTAGCCGGCCTTTCCAAATTTGAGCGCAGCGCTTTGGAAAAACAGGAGATCGCCAAAAACATTGTCTGGTTCAACCACGAACCGCTGGCTTTTCCGCTGCGCCGGGGGAATTTATCTGAGGACTGGACAGAGATATATGAGCGCCAGCATACGCCGGAAAATATCGCACTCATGGCTAAAATAGGAGCGCGTTATGGCCGGCTTCACTTTTATAAGGGTTTCGGGCTGGCCTATGAGATGCCGGAGATCAGAAAAAGCGCGGAGGCAAGCCGGATCATGCACAGCCACGGGATGCTGGTGAGCCTTTATGTGGGCGGCACGATGTTCATCGAGACCTTTTACCGCGAAACCCCGGAAGCAGTATCCTGGGAGCAGCGGGATCAGTATGACCGGCCGGTTCCTTACCTGGTAGATACCCAGACATTCCGCCATCACCCCTGTCCCAACGAACCTGCTTACCGGAACTACATAAAGAAAGTACTGAAAGTAGGTATCGATTCCGTGGGCGCCAACCAGTTTTTCTTCGACAACTATATGCTCCGGCCGGAGCCGAAATCCTGCCGCTGTCCGCGCTGCCAGACGGCTTTTAAGGAATTTCTCAAGCGCAAATACCCTTCAGAGAAAGAAGCCTATGCCCGTTTCGGCTATCCGAGCGTGGACTATCTCAAGGTCAATGAGTGGGACACATTCAACCGTCCCGAGGACCTGACCGCAATAAACGATCCGGTGCTCCAGGAGTGGATCCGGTTCCGCTGCGAATCCATGGCCGACCAGTGCCGGGAGTTTTATGATTACATCAAAAGCGTAAATCCTGCAGTCTCGGTGGGGTTCAACCTGAAAGGCCTTTACAGCTTGAACCGTATCTGGGAGAACGCCATTTATCATCCTCTTTATTCCGGCCATTGCGATTACTACTGCTTCGATATCGACGGGATGAAAGTCGGCCTTGACCGCACGACCGGGGCAGTGGTCAGCGAAGTACGTTCTTATAAAATCGGCCGTCTTCTCGATATGTCCTGCTCGGAGGCTGCCCCTGGCATCGAGCTGGCCGAGCAGATGGCTTTCAATTACCAGAAATATCTCCCCGGCTTCGGCTATCATTCCACAGGCTATAACCATTATGCGGAAAGAGATCTTTCCCCGCTGGCCGAGTTCTTCCGCTTTTATAACGACAGGTACTACACGGAAACAGCGAATGTGGCCGACTGCGCGATCCTGCGCACCTGGCCCTCCATGGCTTATAGTATAAGTGCCACCTCTATTCCTACTATACTGGTTGAACAGGTGCTTTTCCAGCACAAGATACCCTTCGATATAATTTTCGATGAGAATATCGAGACTATCAGCCGCTACCAGGCAGTGATCCTGCCCGGCCAGGAAAGCCTTTCACAAAAGATTATCGACCGCCTGGAAAATTTCGTGGAGAGCGGGGGAACTCTCATTTTTACCGGAAATACGGCTGATTATACTGATTGGCGGCGGACAAGGACAATAAATCCCCTTCTTTCTTTCCTGGGCTTTAAGAGCAGGCCGGAAGTGACCACTGTGCGTAGGCTGGGGAAGGGAATACTGGTTTATATTCCTGAAATTGTCCCGGCAGTGAAAATAGAACCAGCCGGTGGCTGGGCTTTCCCCAGCTCGCAATGGGTTCTGCCCAAAAATCATGAAGAGATCGCCCAGACCATCGTACGTCATCTTCCCCATGGCCCTTCCCTGGTCACCGAGGCTCCTCTGACCACGGCAGCGGAACTTCTCAACCGGGAAAAAAGCAAGGAAACAATTATCCACTTTGTCAATTATGATGACCGGAAGACCCAGTCACCATTCCGTGTAGAGCTGAAAAAGCAGAGAAAGGGCAAGGTGAACTCGGTGGCCTTTTTCTCTCCCGAGCTTGATGAACCCTTGCGAATCGAGTTTACCGAGGAAGGCGGCAAAATAATTTTCACTGTCCCGCAGATGAAGCTTTACTCGATGGTTGTGGTATCCTATGAGTCATGACCGTAAGGTCAGGGAAACAAAAACCCGGATTATTCATAAAACTGGAGTTTTGTTTAAAAGCGAAGTGAAGGTGAACGAAAAGAAAATCGAAATTGGGGGCAAATTTGAGTTATAATCTGGCAAGGTACGGCAAGTGGGGCCTGGTTACCGGCGCTTCAAGCGGGATAGGCCTTGAATTCGCCAGGGCGATTGCCGCAGAGGGCCTGAATCTGATCCTTGTGGCGCGGAGGCGCGAGAGGCTGGAAAGTCTGGCAGCCGAACTCAGAGAAAAAAACGGCATAGAAGCGCAGGTCATTGTCATGGACTTGACCTGTCTTAAGGAGTTAGAAGGGCTGAATGAGCAGGTTGGCAGCAAGGAACTGGGTTTGCTCGTCCTCAACGCCGGATACGGTTATTATGGAAGATTTGTGGATCAAACTGAGGATGATCTTGAGAAAATGATTACCCTTAATTGTACCTCGACCGCTCTGCTGGCCAGGAAATTACTCCCCGGGATGATCCAGAGGAAAAAGGGGGCGGTAATCATCGTTTCTTCGGTCCTGGGATTTTTTCCCGGCCCCTGGATTTCAGCCTACAGTGCGACTAAGGCATTTGATCTGATGCTCGGCGAATCACTGGCCCCGGAATTGAAAGAGGCCGGAATCGATCTTGTCAATCTCTGCCCGGCCAGTACGCGGACCGAGTTCCACGATGTGGCCGGTAAATACAGGCCGGGGTGGAGGAAATCTCTATCTCCTATCCAGGCCGAGCCGGACAGGATAGTACGGTTGGCTCTGAAGTCTCTGGGCCGGAAATTGACTGTTTTTCCAGCCGAAGGGTTAGCGGCTTCGCTGGTGACCCGCATTTTACCGAGAGGCTGGAGATCTTCGTTTATCGGCTGGATAACGAAATGGAGAATAAGTCAGGGATAGAAGCTCTGAAAAGAAATGGTCATAAATCGATCGAAACAGTCCAAGTAAAGTCCTGACCGGCTTTCCGGCATTGGAATTCTCATTGTCTCCCCGGCCAGGATTCCTTCCGCCGGACTCTTCCATGGATATTGACTAAGTTACCTGAATGATTCTATATTGGCAGTTTGTTTAAACAGTAATCTAGTAAAAATTTAGTGAACGCGGGATTGAAAGGGAGAGATTTAACTGGTGTCTGAAAAGCTTTTTCTGATCACTAACGATGATGGTCACCGGGCGCTCGGAATCCAGGTGCTGGCGGATATCCTGGAAAAACTGGGAGAGGTGGTTATCGTGGCTCCGGAAATCGAGCAGAGCGCCTGCAGCCATGCTATCACCCTGCACCGTCCCTTGCGGGTGAACACTTTCGGCCCGAACCGCTATACCGTGGACGGGACGACTACCGACTGTGTCCTCCTGGCTTCCCAGGCCTTGCTCCACCGTAAGCCGGATGCCATTTTCAGCGGAATCAACCACGGAAACAATCTGGGGGATGACATCACCTACTCGGGCACCGTGGCCGGAGCTTTCGAGGGAACGCTGCTGGGGGTGCGCTCGATGTCCATTTCCGCCAGTGACACTGGGCGGATTGCTGACACTCGCACTCAGGAGATACTGCTCGAACTCCTCGGCCAGCTTCTTTCCCATACCTGGCCCAAGGATGTCCTGCTCAATATCAACATGCCGACCAATGAGATGCCTTTGCGCGGTGTGAGAATGACCAGCCTGGGCCGACGTCATTACGCCGAAAGCGTGATCGAAAAGACAGACCCGCGGGGCAAGGTTTATTACTGGATCGGCGGAGCAAATCCCCTCTGGTACGAAAATGAAAACTCTGATTTTCACGCCCTGGCTCAGGGGTATATCACGGTTACGCCGCTGCATCTGGATCTGACCCATTATCCGAGCCTGGAAGATTTCAAGAAGTTCGAGAGCTTGTTTCAAGCCTGATCGTTTATCATACGGCTAATCATACTTTCCCGGCGGTACAGAAGAGTTGAGGGAGACTGATGCTTTATGACAAACAGCGCAGGGGCTTAGTGGAAGAACTCAGGGGCTTAGGGATCCGGGATGAGAGGGTTCTGGAAGCTTTTGGAACTGTACCCAGGCATCTCTTCGTGCCGGAAGCTCTTGCCGGGCAGGCTTACCGCAACGCGAGCCTGCCCATTGCCGAGGGGCAGACAATTTCACAACCGTTCACCGTGGCCCGCATACTCGAGCTTCTTTCCCTGACAGGAACGGAAAAGGTTCTTGAGGTGGGCACAGGCAGCGGTTATCAGGCCGCTCTTTTAACTCATCTGGCGGCGCAGGTTTTTACTATCGAGCGCATAGAAATCCTGGCCCGCTCTGCCCGGAAAGTGCTCGATAAGCTGAATATTTACAGGGTAAATATAAGGGTAGGAGATGGCACTCTGGGTTGGAGCCAGTACCAGCCCTACGATGCGATTGTTGTGGCGGCAGCGGCTCCGGAGCTACCGCCTGTTCTAGTCGATCAGCTCGCCCCTGGAGGCAGGATGGTTTTGCCGCTGGGTGACAGCGAAGAACAGCGGCTTTTTTTCCTGCGGAAAACAGAGAACGGCATGCAGAAAGAAGTAATCGATCCCTGCCGCTTTGTACCTTTAATTGGAAAGGATGCCTGGCCTAAATGAGCGAAACCGAAGTCTATCAGAATGAAGAGAAAGCCATAATACAGAAAAAGAAAGGGATTGTCCGCCGTCTCTATGACTGGGTTCTGCACTGGGCCGAGACGCCGTTCGGCCCGGCGGCCCTTTTTGTCAATTCCTTTGCCGAGTCTTCTTTTTTCCCTATCCCGCCTGATGCCCTGCTTATCGCCCTTTCGCTAGGAAAACCAAAACGGGCGTATGCTTTCGCCACTTACTGCAGCATTGCCTCTGTGCTCGGGGGCGCAGCCGGTTACTGGATCGGATCGACAATCTGGGACCTGGTTGGTCAGTACTTCTTCCAGTATGTCCCCAGCTTTACTCCGGAGAATTTCGAGCGTGTCCGGGTGCTGTATGAAAAATATAATTTCTGGGTCGTTTTTACCGCTGGCTTTACCCCTATTCCTTACAAGCTGATCACTGTGGCCGGCGGTGTTTTCAGCGTCAATTTCGGGATTTTCATAATAGCCAGTATCCTGAGCCGCTCGGCTCGTTTTTTCCTCGTGGCCGGACTAATCCGCCATTTCGGAGCTTCCATCCAGGCTTTTATCGACCGTTATTTCAACCTGCTCAGTATTATTTTTACGGTACTTCTAGTGGGCGGATTCCTGGTCTTCAAGTACGTGCTGCATTGAAGCAGGCGGGTGAGAGCGATAATCCAAAACCAGCTAGAACATCCTTGCTCGAATGGATTTTTTATTATATTTTAAATTAATTGGTGTGGTGTATTGAAAACAGTCGGGGCGTAGCGCAGCCCGGTTAGCGCGCCTGCTTCGGGAGCAGGAGGTCGGCGGTTCAAATCCGCCCGCCCCGACCATAAATTTATGGTTTCACTCGTTTCCACGGCATAAAGCCATAGGCGCAAGATATAAAACACTATATGCGCTAAAGAACCGGTGAATCTAATTAAGCCTTGGGATAAATATCCAGGGCTTTTTTGTTTGTACCTTACCTGATACGGACTTGAAAATTATGAACTCCGTATTCACTAAAACAGTGCTTATGATTATCTGGGCCTTCGGCTTTATGTCAAAGTATGTGGAAGCCGCGGATATTTAAATCACTGGCATAAAGACCTTCAGTTCTTTTTTAACTATTTTCTTGTATCTCCCCATGAAATCGGAAGTGATATTTTAAACTTTTTCCGGCACCAGGTAAGGTTCACGGTATTTCCTGGTCAGATATTTGTCTGCTTCCTCATCCTGTTTAAACAGCTCTCTCCGGGCATCGAAGACAAGCTCCCGGCCCAGGCGATAGGAGATGTTGGCCAGGTGGCACAGGGATGAAGAGAAATGGCCTTCCAGAATGTCCGCGGTCAAATGAGACGGATTTTGCGAGCGCACCGCCTGGATGAAATTCTGGCGGTGCATGATCCGGCTGGACTCATGCGCATCGCCTTCCGTAAAACCTTTAGGGGCGCCGACACCGGAATTTCTGGTGACAATTGCCGCATCCATGGCCGGCCCCGGCTCGTTTTTCCGCCCCAGGTAAGTTTTGAAGCCGGTTATATCGAGATGCATCCAGCCCTGGGTGCCGTAAAACAGGTTGCCGATCAGAATCCCTTCCTCGCTGTTCGTATAAAGCCCGCGAACCTCAAATTGCAGTATTTTCCCATCCTCCCATTCAAAAGTGGCGCTCTGGGTGTTCGGAGTCTCCTGGTCCGAATCGAAAGCATAATAATTTCCCAGGCTGTGGATCTTTAGCGGGAG
>Ga0315277_10009326_pt1 | contig 12537 bp, 9 predicted proteins | sample YL17G05_15_MG_FD_203695 | JGI IMG/M metagenome (GOLD analysis project Ga0315277, IMG submission 203695) | Sediment microbial communities from Yellowstone Lake, YNP, Wyoming, USA - YL17G05_15 | ecosystem: Environmental > Aquatic > Freshwater > Lake > Sediment | place: USA: Wyoming | collected... | reverse complement strand
ATAACCTGCATGACATGCATGAAATGCCGGAAATGCATGTCTTTTTGTGACAAAAATAACCAGGCTAGTCGAGTGCGAACTTCAATCGCACTGAAGAGGTCGAGGGTTCGAATCCCTCCAGGTCCACAAGATTTCATGCAATATCCCCTAAAGCCAGCTACTTTGAGCTGGCTTTAGGGTTATTTAGGGTGGTTAGCTGGGAGTAGTGCTCATATTTTATTGCAATTTGAGGCTTTGAAGGTACCTCGTGTGCAACCGTGTGCAACCGTGTGCAACACAATTACACAACAGAGATGGGCTCTTTGAGCTTTACTTCGGTCGGTGTTACCAGGTCATCGATCATCTCAGCAGCTTCATCCTGCATGTTCGGCAGAAGGTGACCATAGACATCGCTGGTTATCGAAGCTCTCGCATGTCCGAGTCGGCGTGAAACAATAATTACTGGGATGTCATGGTTCAACATCAAGCTGGCTGAAGTATGGCGAAGGTCATGGAACCTGATTGGTGGTAGCCCAGAATGCTTCAGCAGCAGCTTGAAGCTCCGTATGAGCTGGCTCTGATGGATGGGTGTGCCGACACTGGTGGGGAATATCAGGTCATACTCTTTCCAAACATCCTCAGCTGCTACCCTTTCGCCTTGCTGGTTTTGGAAGTGCTTGCGCATGACCTCGATCGATTTGTTACCAAGCTTGATCGAACGTTTTCCAAAGGCAGTCTTTGGTGGTGAGAATTGAAAACCATCACCGTGAGGGCGGTCCAGCTGCCGTTCGACTTTCAATGTTCGCTTTATCCAGTCGAGATCAATCCATTTCAGACCAAGCAGTTCTGATTCTCGTAGCCCAGCAGTGATGGCTAGATGAAAAAGGGCTTCCAATCTATGGTTTTTGGCTGCCACCAGAAGCTGGCTTGCCTGGCTCTCTGTAAGGATCACCATTTCACGTACAGGCTTCCTGGGAGGATCAACCAGGCTGGCTGGATTTTGTATAATCACAGCCTGCTTGACCGCCTGGTTCAATGCACTATGTAAGACTGCGTGGAGTTTACGAATCGTATGCTTTCCAACACCTATTTTCAGAAGGTCGTTGTATAAGCCTTGGATGTGTTCAGCTCGAATGTCCTTTAGCTTTATGGTTCCGATGTTCGGGTTTATATATTGTCGAGTAAGCTGGTCATAATGAATCCAAGTCGACTGCCGCTTGGTGGTTTTCGCATTGGTGAGCCATCCATCCATGTACTCGTTTAGTGTGAGTTGTGTACTGGTATAGCTCATACCGTCGCTTATTTGATTTCGGTTCTTTCTGACCCAATCGATACATTCACGTTGGGTAGGGAACACCTTACTCAGGCGGTGCCCTTCATGTGAAACCTGACCACGCCAGTGACCGTTGGGTAGCTTGTGAACAGAGCCTTCATAATTGCCTCGCTTTTTTGTCATTTCCTTTACTCCATTCTTATAAAAGGTAAAAGGAAATGCAAACCCGCAAACCCTGTCCTGTAGGTTGTTAAGGTGCAAGAATACTCACATATTTTAGCACTGCTTATAACACCAGGACAGAATAGACACGGATCAAGGAAATCAGGTATTGGATAACTCACTAATAAAGATTTCATTAGCGATCATCCCTGGGTATGGATATTCTGTTCAATGAAGTCCTCCAGATCGTGGGGTCTGACTCGACGTGCCTTCCCCAGACACACACTTGGGATGACACCTTTCTGAATCAAGCGGTAGACAAAACTGCGGGAGACGTTCAGAAATTTAGCAACCTCTTCAGCCTTCATCAACTGTGACTTATAGTTTGGAATGGTTGAGACGATATTGTTACTTTCCATTTTCTGGAACTCCATATTCAAATCTGTCGGGCAAGCAATTACAGTAAAAGTTAGTTTCTATGTGCATGAGAGTGAAGGGACTAAGTATCACTGTGTACCTCCTGCAATTTTCTGCGCTTTTACGCCAATAGACAGAGGCGCCAAGCCGACCTTCTCAGTCATCGTTAGTGCAACTCCTGCATCATGAATAGTCTTATCCCATCCCTGGAGAGTACGTTCGATTGCACCTATTGACATCAATTGCTTATTGGTCATAGATTGCTGAGTGATGAGGTAACCGTAAAGCCGTACGCCTTTATTCACCCCATATTTATTTATCAGGATTTCTAAGGATAGGTCTCGATCGCAGATGACGGCATTGTCCAGGTGTAACACCTGTAAGTCCTTTTTCAAAGTATCAGCTAGCCAGTCGATTCTCAGATATCTGAGCGTAGGGTTGTCTTTTCCCATTCGCTGTGCAATATTTCGCGAGCCTCTCATCGACGTTTCCTGGCGTAGGTATCCGTATGCTGCGGGGGTTTGATGTTTTTTCAATAGGTCATAGAAGGTTGTCGTAGTTGCCTTAGAATAGAACTGTACACCACTATATTTCCAAGGTCTAGTTTCCCGTTGGGGATAATCATCCTCCATGTTGAACAGTGCCCTGATATAGTCATGTACCCTTTCACCTACTAAATGGTTGTAGGTCGCATCAACCCTGAATAGAATGCCATCACCAATATCTATGCGTGGTATCCAGGAAATTGTCGAGAGGTATTTATTAGCAAGGTTTATCGCTTCTTCAATTTGGGATTGGTCTTCAACCAGCTGAACATTATCCCCAAAAAGCAATGTGGATGGTGAGAATTCAATACGTGTATGGGGGTGGGGATATCCTGGATTGGGAGGGTAGTAAGTGCATTTGAATGCAACCCCATTTATAAGCAATTTCTGGAAGTACTTCTTGCTTTCATTGCCATTAGGTGGAATGAATGCTGTACTTACCCAATTTTTCAGTTGATTTGGTGTCGGAGACACGGAAAATGTGCTCGCCACCATATCTAACATGCATCGCTCCTATTGAGAAAGCTCAGACGCATCTGAGCAAAGACATTCAGATTAGTAACACGAGTATCAATACTATTAGCCATCATGACTTTTAGGTCGGAATGCTTCAGATACTTCAGGTATTTATTATTCAGTAGTTATTGCTAAACAATTCTGTTAAAATCAGGAAATGAACTTGGCTTCTTGACAATCCCCAATAACTATAAGCCAATCGAAACAGAGCATCAGATATTTCAGACAGAGCATCAGCCTAATCAGTTGTGATGATTCTTTGGTTGTGAATTACCTCCTTTCTAAAATAAAAAATTCTGGACATCAACTGTCCAGAGTATATATAATCCTTATGGAAAGAAAAAGTGGGGATTAGTTTATTTTCGTTTCCTTCCTATTTTTCATTTTTATCAATATGCCCTCCGGATCACGTTTCATATATCTTTTATATCTATATATAGCGTCCTGAAGGAGCTTGATTTTACTTTCAAGAGTACTTCCTCTATCCCACTGTATTTCCACCACAATTTCCTTCAAAGTCTTTTCTGGATTTCTCTGTTGTATTTTTATAGCCTCCTCAGCTTTTCTTAGGCGATAGAATAAATCATCTTCACTCAAACCAGGACGACCTGTTTTTTTCTTTCTCGAGTCATAATGGCCTGGTAATTTATCAATTGGTTGTAATCGTTTTTGAAGCTCAATGAGAATAATATTCCTAGTCTCTAAGGGGATCTGATCTGTGTAGAAGGTTGGGAGCAATTTCATAATGTAAGTCCATTTATCGGGATATAAATTCGGAAAAACGTAATCAAAGGTTTGTATGTAATCTGAACTTTTTAGATTGTTTCGCTCGAATAACTCATGAATAAAACCTGCAAGAGTAATTACCATCCGATCTTCAAACTCCCCCTCAATTACAAATTGCTTCGGTGGATAATATTCTTTGTATACACCATATTTATCGTATAAGAAATAATAAAATGTGTTTATGAAAAATTGGGTGAGTGGTCTTTCCACTTCTGAAGCTGCTGTTCTTATTTCGATATGGTTCTCATCAATAATCGTCCGATCAATCTCTGCCACTAATGAGTACTCATCATGTTCTGAAGTAAATACCCACGGTTCAGGAAATCCTGCTGCTTCTTCGTAATATATTTCGTATCTTAGACGCAAACCTCCAATTTTATGTTGTAATACCTTCATCTCACTCCATATATCGTGCATGAAATCTGAGAATTGAAGATCAAATAATTTAGGGCTAACATCTATACGTATAGTTTCAAGCAACATAGAGTTATCAACCTAATTTTGAATTTTCATCCCATATTCCATACTCAGATATCTGAGCCAATCTAAAAAGTAATAATTTATTGAACATATAGTAATATTCTCAGACGCATCTGAGCAAAATCTTCAAACTTCATGATTATCCAGAAGCTCTTGAAATTTTCGCATATATATTTCTAGTTTGTAATAAGGTTATAACCATTACAACCATTTGAAATCTGTAACAAGGGGTGCATGGTCTGAGAGTTCAAATACAACCCAATCAGCTCGCACAGAACAATCATCCAACTTCTCATAGGTAACCTTATCACAAAATAGATGGTCGAGCTGGTGGGGTCGTGAACGAGGGTTTAGGTAACTTCGTTCCTCATTTTTCAAACCATGGCATTCGCACCATCCTGCATCCTGGGCGCGAGTAAAGAACATCGTCGCGAAGGGTGGTTGTCCCCGCTTACGGAGATTACGGTCGAGGTCAAACAATCTAGAATTATTCCAATCACCTCCGATTATGAATCTATGCCCTTTTACTAACTGTGCTAGCTCAACAAAGAAAAGGTCAAGTGCCCATGGCAAATCACCAACTTGCGCCATGCTGGCCATTTCATCTGAAGTGAATATATCAGGGTACCCCATTTGTTCTAGGTATTGTTGTAATTTAACAGCTGGTGTGTGTACACTAGCTACCAGTGCCTTGCTGTCATTAGGTAGGTCAATCTCACCGAAAACTACGTAATCATATAAAAGCCGCAAGTTTTGGTAATTTTTCAGATTCGGTAGAACTCGAAGGTTTAGTTGTGGTCGAGCGGCAATGACTGAGCCCCATCCTGCCATCGCGTTTCCAAAAACATCTTGTTCGCTCTTTATGATAGTCCACCTTTGCCTCACCCAATCTGGAATGGCTTTGGCTTCGACTTCTTGTACTAAAGCAATGTCAGCGTTGTAAGCTGCTAATAAATGCCAGGAGCGTTCCTGGGTGGCATAGCCTTTTCTTCCTGGTACTTTTGCTCCTTTGATGTTGAAATTGATGACCCGCATCTACGCTCCTAATATGATTACACTGAAAAAATCAATTCTTATTTATATGCATCATCAGAGATTCGTTTTATTTGATGAACATTGGCCTATCTCCGATAGTGGATCCAAAATCTATTCTTCTACCAACGAATATGCTATCTAGCGATTACCTTTCCAAATTGTCACTCAGTAAGTTTACCCCCTAGATTCATAAATGACTTTTTGAGACTCTCCATGGCATCAGCATAGCTCTCTGTTTCGTTACTCAACCGAGTGTATTTATAATCCACATTCATCTTTTCTTCGTCGATAATTGCATAACCAATATCTAGCAATTTTCTGTGTGTCAATATCGAAGCGATATTTCTGCCCTTGTATTTATAACCAATATAACTATTAGTGAAATACTCATCGATAGCGTTACTGATTCCTTTGATATCAGTCCTTATTTTTTCTAATATAGGTTTGAGTGAATCATTTGTTAGATAGTCTCTCAGCTTCTCATAATTTGGAGGCTTTGGAAGAGTTTCGTCTATTATTGGTAATCCAACTGGATGATATATTATCCCCTTCTTATTTTCTGGGCTTATAGCAACTGTATACTCAAACAGCTCAACCTCTGGCTTGACAAGGGTACTAAGCCTCTTTATATCTTCTGAGAAACTTTCTGCAATCAAGATTAGGCGTGGATGTTCATCGGGTGAAATTCCTTGTTCGGCGAATGAATTTGAAATGCTATATCTGAGTTTATCAATTGAACTAAAGTATCTCAGACCTTGGAAAAGAACGTTTTCATCTTCATGTAGTTTAACTTCAATAATGGTCAGCCTGCCACCACTATCAACACATAGGAAATCAGGTTTACCTATTTCAGTAGTAAATTCATACTGGAGCAGCGACAATCCATCTTCTAGGGCATCCAATTCTTTTTCGATAATTCCATGTAATTCTTTTTCAGACGATGGTTTATAGACTGTAAGAGTAGGCATTGGATTTTCTCCAGATTACATTATGATTTCCGAGGTATAAATATACTGCCCAAGCTAACCAATAATATCCATCTAGCTTTTATAATTGAAATCGCACCTTTTATAAAACCATATTTATCCGTCAGGTTACGTTATTGCTCTTACTCCTATTACATTTTTCACATAGAAGCTCAATATTCCGAGCAGTATTACTTCCACCTTTAGAAATAGGTACGATGTGATCGTACTCTAAATTTGTGCGGCTACCGCACCTGGCGCATTTACCACCATCACGACGCCAAACTTCAATTCGGACACTTTCTGGGATTCGTGGACGTGAGGCGGATGGCTCGCTATGAGGAGTCCTATCGAATTTTAATCTTAGTCTCTCAAAGAGTTGTCGTTCTTTATCAAATTCTTCGAGAATGAGTAGTTTAGCTTCTTCGTCATTATGGAAACCACTAACTTCATACACGAATCCTTTAAACTCCCATAAATTTTCGTCTATATTTACGGGTTCTATTTCTGCTTCTCTTGCCCGTTTCTCATCTTTAACTCTCTGTTCTGCTATTGTTTTTTCGTGATCTCTAGATCGATTAGTAGCTCTTGCTTTTTCTATTGCCCTTGCTTTATTTATTTCTATTACTTTTGCTCGTTCCTTATTTACACAATCCAAATAAATTTTATATACTGTATTGGGGTCAAAATCCAAATCTGGTATTTTCATTTCTGGCCATTTCCATATTTCCTGGGCTGTTTCATTCCAGGTATGATGGAATTTTCTTGAAAAATCATTGATATTAGACAAGCATAATTGCCATATTGAAGGATCCAAAGCAGGGGTTTTACTTCCGTCTATGAATCCTTTCATTTCTGATGGTGGGAATTTCTGATGGAATCTACGGGTAAGTCTGAAAATTTTAAAGCTAATCTCTAACGCAGCAATGCCTTCCACCAAAGGAATTATCCGTGGAAACTTTTCAGAATGAATATTAAAAACTGGACGACCGTATTCGGTTTTTAATTGTATTGGCCGAAGTTTTTTTGCATCAGACATTGTTGTTAGTCGATTCTAACTTCAAGAGAAGATTGTAATTATCATTTCAAGATATTCCAGGGCAGTTTGAATAAAGCATTCAAGTTATATTCAATACACGCATCGATATTTTCGATTTAGATATTGGTCGTCGATGAAAGCAATGAATCGGCTTTTCCAATGTACATTTATTATAAATATTTTCAACGAAGTGCAAATACCCATTCTGCTGTACTACTTTGATTTGGGCTGCTTCGTTTGACCAAGTAAATATTCGCAAAACTTAGAAACTTATCAGCATCAATAGCACTGCAAATTGCAGGCATCCGATTATCTAATCCCATATCGGCATGGATGACGCCTGCGATAATCGTTACGGTCGAGTTGCCTGTGTTATGAGCATGGACGATATATTTTTCTACGACAAACTGACGAATGCGATCTGCTAATATCATTTTCTACTCCTTACGTCTTCAGCATCAATCTCACCTGTACTATCTTAGAACTCTGTCTACACACCTTCATGCAGTTTTACCCTTATAATTTCACCCGCTAGATAGGTACTCCTGCCATTTTCAATGCATTTATTGCAACTTTACCGAGGTTTTGTGTTAGCGCCATCTCAAACTCACGTGTGACATCTGATCTGTGAGTAATCGCATGAGTGACTTCATGTAATAGGCTACCAGCGTATGCTTCTGGTCTAGATAACTGGCTACGTAATATAACTATCGCTTGCAATTGGGGATCCCATACAGCAGAAGTGTCATCTATAGTGAGACGCATCGTCTCAGATATTCTAACCTGAGGAATAATCCCTTGGATTCCAATAAGGGCAATTAGCTTGGGAGTCAGGTCGAAAACTTTACGCTCTGTTGGTGTCAAGAAATTAGGATCAACGAATTGAAATTGAAAACTCTTATTGAAGTCCTGTACGTAGGAATCGACCGTGCGAAGTTGTATGCCTCCAGATTGTACTTGTTGCTCAATCTTTTCCTTATAAATATCGCTGACAACAATCGGTGTAAGACCATCACCTCTCAAGTTATCGATAACTTCAGGGCGCATGTAGATTTCATTTTCGGTTACAAAAACAACCTTCTTACGCTCATTGAGGTAATTGAATGCAATCTGGCTAACTTCCAACCATTGCAACTCATCACATTGTGTACCCGCTGAACGCATATATACCTGGTCTGCCAGCATATCTTGAACTGTTTTAGATTTGGCAGCATGTAAGATAGCCTTGACCCGATCGGTATAGGTTGTTCGCCCAACATTCAAACGTTCACGGTTCAGGCGTTTTCTCATTGCATCTGTGAGGCTAGTAATATTATAGGAGAAAAGAAAGTTGGGTTCTTCACTCGCCAACACTCCATTGATATAAACACGTGCTGTTGCCTCTTTCTTGCGAACTATCTGGCCATACATTGTTGACTCTATAACTGCTTCATCCGAAAAAGCGATAAACAAAGACTTTGCTTTGATGATTTCCTCATCTGAGACACCACTCAGAATTATCTCAGTGTCTTGCATCTGAATAGGATTATCGTCGTATTCGACATGCAAAGTAACAATATTTTCAAAACCATGTTTTGCTGCTTCTCGCAACTTGAATTGACCAAATCGTGATCGAATCAATACATCTTTCTGGTGACGCCCAAATGTTGCTAATGCATCTTTCAATCCTACCCCAAACTTTCCTATAATACCTTCGGGTGTATTTATTTTTTCATCGTTTTCGTTCTGTGTAAAATGCTCGATCTGTATTCCACGTCCAAAATCACGGATATGCCATTTACCTAATGAGTCTTTATAGATTTTTATTGGATCCGATTTCGATAAAATATATTCATCCAAAGCATTAGCAATAACTTCACGAATTGCGTGATACACTTCCCAGTTATCTAGAATTTCTTCGATATTTAGGTCAAATAATCTGGCCATAAGATTATTCCTCCTCTTCTCCCTTATGAAAACTCTTACTCTCCCATTACCCTAGTTGTATACTTTCAGGTAACATTGGTTTTTCTTCAATCAGCACAACAATGTAATCGAAGAATGCAAGACGCATGTTTTCCAACACTACCACTTCAGGACGAAAGAACTTGCCTTTGATATGTCTCCGTGATATAGCATTGAGTATCACTTGGATGAGTGACTTGAAGATGCCATCTTGACGTAAATTATTCTCACACAGGAATATTTCACAAAGACCAGCGCCAGAATATGAGTCATAACCATGTTGGTAAACAATATCGCATTGTTAGGAATATTTTGATAAATCATAATTGTGAGTCAAAATCGAAACGTGCCTCGAAATTATTTCGCAAATCTATGTTGTTATGATCTCGAAGGTTATTGACATAAGCACCGAAATGATTGATAAGTTTAGGAACTAGAAGATGAGGATTGATAACCAAAAGCATATTCTGTATATCGAGAATCATAGGTTCATCAATACCACCTGTAATCACGATTCGTCCGTTAGTACTACCATCGTGATACAACCCGCAACGTACCCCCTCATATAACAAATCAAGAACATAGTCACTTACAGATATAACTTTACCTTGAACCCCAGGTATATTTCGATTTCTGTGATATTGTTTCAAATGTGGAAAAACTGAAAAGACACCTAATTTGAAATATTTTTTTGATTCACCTTTTTGTGCATAGCCCACTTCATATTTTGCAATCATCTCAAAGTAACTGAAGATGATATCCATTGCTGCAAAACCAGCGTTTGGAACGGGTGATCGCTCTTCAGTACCATCATTCCTGTGCCTGCCATTGATCAACTGGTCTGCAATGTCAAGCTTCCAACCCAGGGTCCTATCTGCAAATATTGTTATCTTATCGTCAATACTCTGGGGTTGGGGAAAATCTGTGGATTGATAATTAGGAGAGATATACATGATTATTTATTCCAAATTTCGATATTAGATAAAAAGCTGTTTATCACCTAATCCTGATCCACTCCTAACCTGGAGAGAATAGATACTCTGTCCAGCGCCAGAATATGAATTATTTCAAATTCAATGCGGATTTTAGAGTATCCCTAAATCGGTTTTCATCTTCATTGTTATAGAATGGAACGCCGATTAGGCGATAGTTTTTATCATCAAACTTCAGAACTTTATCATGGTATTCGGTCATTATTTCTTTCAGGAAAGTTTCTTTCCATCGATCATAATCAGTTAGGTAAATTCCTTTTGGTTCAATGAATATCTGATAAGAGAGAAATTCGCCATTTATTTCTCGTAGGAATAGTACAAAGTCGGGTTCAAAAGCTTGCCCATCCGAGAAATTATAAATCTTGAAATGCCCTTCGTTGCGGATCAGGTAAATCCCTTCGTAATGCTGTTTCAATTTGCTAATTTGCTTATCGAGTGTACGCACAAAGGCTTTCTCTTCACTTGTACCATAAACGGTGTTGAAGGCGAACCATTCTTTATCAGATACAAAATGATCGAATTGGGGGTCTTCGGAGGAAGGAGGATTCTTGGCGTCGAATTTTAGGATTTTATCTATAAAAACATCCCTTACCCAGTCGTGGTGGAATTCTTGCGTACCTTCATAGTCAGTGATGGACAAACGGATTTCAGCTTCGATTTGCCCTAACAAACCCAGAATCGCTGTTAGTTTTTCTGTTTTATTTTCGTTCAAACCATAAAGATTACCCTGAAAGGTGATCGCCAATCCACCAAGATAATCATCGGATTTGATAAATTCTTGCATTGATCTGATGTTAGGGAAATATCTATGAATTGACGAAAAAGTAAAGAAAGGTTTTCGAGCAATAGCGGACTGAATAATGTTATACTCCAGGTCTTTTATACTGACATCTATTCGGTTTTCATCTGCCAGGACTGCTTCCTGACGTCCATTCGCTAATACAGCACTTGCACCTCCATGACCTGTGGCAATAACGTGGATATAATTCTTCTTCTTCACACCTAAATCAACGAAGGAGTGGACATGTTGGTAATTTTTAGAACGACGATTATTGATCCAGACTATTCCATACTTGTAAAAGTCAGTTTTCTTGAAAGGTTCTTTGAGTTTCAATTCTCGAGTAACTTCATTCTCATCCATCATACCCTGCTCGATCAGAGCAGAGCGTATTTCGGCAATATAGCGTGAGTCATTGATGCTGTGATAGTGTAGCTCTTCTAAAACACGGAGTTCGTTTTCGAGGCTACTATCATACTTACGACGGAAACGGTCGTTATTATCGGGTAGTACGAATGGGAAATAACGTGCGCCACGTCCGATAAGTTGCGCTTCTGACAAAGTAGTCGAACCAATTTTCCCCTTGCCTGAATCACGTACTTCGTAGCAACGAACAATATCAAATAAGTTCAACACATCCCAGCCTTCGTTTAGTTTCTGGACTGCGAAGATTGCACGTATGTGGTTATTTTTGTCTTCCAACGTGTTGAGCAGAATCTGGTACTGCTCCTTTTCGATTTCTTCATTGACCGAAAGACAATAATCTGGATGAAATTCACGTCTGATGCGTTCAGCTAGTTGCTCATCACTGATATGATTTTCATCAAAGAAGTGAAAAGCACGTTGCACAATAGGAATATCCGATTTACGAATACTAACGATTTGTTTTGCTGTGAGACCCTCAACCAGTTTGTGAAAAGAGGCTCTATTTTCCAGAGATTGGGCAATGGTTCGTTGGGCTTTGAATAAAACTACAGGTTTGAGATTGATATGGTGCTTCGCTGCCACTTGCTGCTTGTATTGGCTCAAGATCAGGGTTTGGAGTATTCGTTCACTTTGGTCAAAATCAGATTGAACAATCACTAAATCTTTTGAGAACTTGTCGTTGCGAAATTGAAGCAAGTCGTAGCGGATGATAACCTTATTACGATACTTTTCAACCATCGTTGGTGTGGTGTAATCATGGGTTGCAGTGAATTCGAGCAGCAGATTGTCTATGTTCTGAGTAAATATGCGCTCAACTGTATTTTCCCAACTTTCGAGTAATTCCATTTCGGACTTGGTTTTGACGTTTATATGATGAGCTTCATCCGATAGCAGTACAATTTTATGCATACGAAAATCTTCATAAGTGATCGAATTCTCTTTTTCAATCGTCAAATCGGAATGGAGTTTTTGGATCGTGGTAAAACAGATATTGATGTCATTGGGATTGACAGCTTCAAAGTTCTCCACAGGTGTGATGTATACACGAGAGTCATCAATGTGAATATCCTGATTGAACAAATATTTGATGGAAGCTGGGTTGAGGAAATTATCTTTTGTCTTTTCGATAATATTGGTGGAATTGACGAAGAACAGGAAATTCCGATAACCCTGTTCGTATAGATATAGGATCAATCCAGC
>Ga0315277_10009324_pt1 | contig 12542 bp, 12 predicted proteins | sample YL17G05_15_MG_FD_203695 | JGI IMG/M metagenome (GOLD analysis project Ga0315277, IMG submission 203695) | Sediment microbial communities from Yellowstone Lake, YNP, Wyoming, USA - YL17G05_15 | ecosystem: Environmental > Aquatic > Freshwater > Lake > Sediment | place: USA: Wyoming | collected... | reverse complement strand
ATCAAATGCAAGGCATTCATAGAAATTGTCACGCAGCCATGCCTTGTCATAGCCGGTTTTTGAGGTTTTGGAAGCAAGGAAAAGCCCAGAGCTTTTCTGCAGGCTTTTCAGTATCTTTAGATGCTGGTTTATCAGATGCTTGTAGGTAACTGTCTTTATCTTCATTTTAAACACCGAAGGTGTTTGAAAGAGATGCGATAATCTATGTAATGCATCTCATAGTAATAAATATATGGGCTTGTATAAAAATATTTTTGATGTAGTGAAAAGCCCTTTATGCTATATCTGAGCAAACAAGCTTAGCCCTGTATATAGGAACTGTTCCATTCCTTTTTGCAGCGTACATCCTTTCATCAGCAAGCTTAACAAGGCCCTTGGACGTCTTTGCATCACCAGGATAAGTAGCAAGTCCTATGCTGGCACTTATCTGTATATTTTTTGCAGGTTTACCTTTGATGGGTTTGAATTGCTTCTCGTCAACCCTTATTTCATTAATGCGATCATACATCCTGCTAGCAAGAGTACAGGCATCTTCCTTGCCCAGAAAAGGTAGGATTAGCCCAAACTCATCTCCTCCTATCCTGTAAGCATTATCATAACCACGAATTATTTCACCGACTCTTTCTAGAACCCAGTCGCCTGCTTCATGTCCAAAAGTATTATTAACATCCCTGAAACCGTTCATATCAAGCGATCCTACGGTTAAAGGAATGTTGAGCCTGCTTGCATATAACATAGCTTCAGCTAAATCTTGGTCAAAACGCCTCTTGTTGCCTAGCTTTGTATTAGGATCCTCATATGCAAGCTTGAAAAGCTGCTTATGCTCTTTATGCTCTTTTTCAAGTTTAGTTATATATGCCCTTAAGTCCGGATGCTCGCCGAGCAGACCTTCATATTTTCTTAAAATATGATTCATAAGCTGTAGAACAGGCGAAAAGTATTTAAATCTTACTATATGGTAGTAACAAAGTTGGCATAGACTGAAAAATCGCCAACTATCTTTAAATACAGCTTCTGAGCAATTATGCAAACATGCCAAAAAGCCAAGCGCTGACTAAAGATTATTATAAGCAAAAAGCCTACACCCTCGAAAATAGCCTGAAGAACCTGAATTATCACGGGATATTTGATACTGCTTCATCTGACATTAAAAATTCCTATACCATACCATATGCCCTTTTTTTAGGAGCAACCAATGCAGAGATCGGTTTATTGAACGCCATGAAAAACCTAGCAACTACCCTTGCCCAGATACCTGGTTCATGGCTAGCAAGGAGATTCAGCAGGAAATTTATATGGGTTTTCTCAATGATATCATCCAATATATTATGGCTTCCAATAATACTGGCTCCTTTTTTGCAGCTAAATATATCCTCGTTCATAATCCTCATAGCAATAGCAACCTTTCTTTTATCGCTTAACTCAGCTGCGTGGACAAGCCTTGCCGGTGACTTGGTACCTAAAGAACGAAAAGGACACTTCTTTGGTTTTAGGTATTTTCTTATCGGCTTATCTGGACTGATAGCAACCATGATATCAGGAGTCTTGATTTATTACAGCTTTCCGCTAATCTTCAGTATATCCATTATTCTTGGTTTTATAGCCATCCTGTTCTTTATCCGGATCTATGAACCAGAAACCAAGAGATCCTTCCAATATAAGTACAGCCTTTCCTTTGACTTGAAATCCATCAAAAGCAGTATATTGATGAACGAAGATCTGGTAATATTCACGGTTTTTTTGACCTTTATGAACTTTGCAGTTAATATGGCCTCGCCCTTCATTGCAGTCTATCAGTTGCGAGAGCTCAATATAGGTTATCTGTGGTTCGCGACAATATTATCAATTAGCGCTTTAGCTACTATAATATGTCATCCATATTGGGGCCAGCTTAGCGACAGGTTTGGCGAAAGAAGAATAATAGCTGCTAACGGCATTCTAGTCTGCTTTGTGCCCTTCTTTTATTTGTTCTCTTCATCACCCTTGCACATACTATTAGTAGAAATATTTTCTAGCTTTGCATGGTCTGGCTTTAATCTAGCAACCTTCAGTCTTCTTCTTTCACTTACACCGCAGGACAAACGAACCAAATATGTAGCTAATCATAAATTTTTCATCGGCATAGGAGCAATGCTCGGTGCCCTGCTAGGCGGTATCATGGCTGAAACCTTTAAGCATTCAGTATTTATGCTCTTCAGCGGATTGCAAATAATATTCCTAGTTTCCTTCTTGCTTAGAGTATCATCTCTTCTATTTATGGTCAAGCTCAGGGGTATGGAAAGAAAACCAGCTGAATACTTCATTTACAGGTCAATAGCTGTTGAGCCTGTCAGGAGCGTTTCTCAGGCCATGTATTATTTCCGCTTCAACAGCATAGAAAAGAAATTAGCTAATCCTTTCAGAAGAATTTATTATAAAATAAAGATGCATATGAACTAATTATCAACTTTTCATCTGCATAAATTTCCTTCATTGCAGGGTTTGAAATTATTGTAAAAATTCGTGCATTCTTCTGTATAACCTACAAATCCGCCACAGGACGTTATATACTTCCATTAGATTTATAGAACTCATCATCCATATCGCAGCATCCATGAACAAGCATATACCCGCCTTCGCATTTTAAAACAGATTGTACGTTGTCTTTATTGCAGAGATTCTTAACAATTTTATTATCTTCTTCAGAAACACACCCGCTAAAAGCTACAGTAATTACCAGAATAAGAAGTATTGGGTATAATTTAATCTTTTTCATACCAATTCGATTATGATTATTAACCCGTATGTCTTTATGAATTTAAAAATTTTATTGCTTTTTTATGCTTGGTTCGATATGAATGGTCACCTGTTTTATATTTGGTATTTCTTTAATCAATCTTTTTTCAACTTTATGAGCTATTTCATGTGCTTTCCTTGCAGTTATTTTTGGAGCAACATGTATGTTAAAATCTAAAAATATTTTTTTGCCTGCATACCTAGCCTTAAGATTATGAAAACCGAAAACACCGTGTGTTGATGCAATTATCCTGCTTATGCGCTCTATTACCTCATAAGAGGGGCTTCCATCCATGAGAACATTTATTGACCTTTTTCCCAGACCATATGATATCCAGAGCATTATTATTGCAACAACCATGGCAGCGATTGCATCAAAAATCTGGAATCCAAGAAAAACGAAACCAAGGCCAATGATTACTGACAGTGCACCCCATAAATCAGTTGTGAAATGATAGGCATCTGCCTCAAGAGCAGTGCTTCCATATTCTTTACTCTTTCCGTGAAGATATCTTGAAAGGAAATAATCAATTACGATGGTTATGAACATCACAATAAGTCCTAGCTCAGTAGCCTCAAGTTTTTTCGGAACACCGATTCTATTCAAAGCCTCGTAAATAATAAGCATGCTTGTAACTACGATAAGTATGGTCTGGGCAAAAGATGACAGGTTCTCGAATTTCTCATGGCCGTATAAATGGGTTTTGTCTGCAGGCTCTTCTGCTTTTTTTATTCCTACATAAGCGAATATGGATGCAAGCATATCAAAAAGTGAATGCGCGAGCTCTGCAAGAATAGCAATGCTTCCTGTAATTATGGCAACAACTGCCTTCATTATTATCAGAAAGGCGTTCACATATATAGAAAACGAGGCTGCATGAAGCTTTTTGCTTCCCTCAGTTATATGGGTCGTGCGTAATGTCTTTTTTTTATCCTTTACGATAGGCCATCAACTCTTTGAAATAATTATAAACTTTAGTTGTTTGATAAAAATACTGACAGAAAACTTAAAAAGAATGCATTTTTTCATTATTACTATGTCCAGTCCCACTATCAGACCACTGCCATTCATCTTAGCTATAATAATCAATCCCCTTAAAAACCTTTCAGACAATTATTTCTTGGGTAAAAATGGCACTTATGGACAAGTTCGATGAAAGGCAGCTCATGAGATGCCTGAGATGCAGGGAACTGGTACCAAAAACAGACATAGGAAAAGATGGCGTATGCCGCGCGTGCAAAACACGCTATAAAAAAACAAGCTGGGAAGCAAGCGAAGAACGACGTTTGGAAAAAGCAGAAAGAGACGCCCAGAAAGTAAGAGTTACTTGCCCTGTATGCGGCACAGAGCATGTCATGATTGAAGAAATGAAAAGATGTGCATGCGGCCGTACCTTAAAAAAGAGGCCATCAGAATCACCGCTTTAAATATAATCAGATGTGAATTAGCCTTTAATCTTTTTAAGCTGGCCTGAGAAAATACATTTATGCCGCCTGGTCATGAAAGCCGTGAAGAATCAGAAAAAAAAGAAGAGTTATTAAGAAAGATAGACAAAATTATCAGATACAGGACACCACCGGTACCAGTGGTTGTATTATTTGTTATCATATCTTATTTTATTCTCAGGCCTTATCCGGCTTTTTATACAGTCTCCAGTATCCTAATAGTTTCTTCAGCAGCGATACTGCCTGTTCTTTATTTCATAAAAAAGGAGTCGAAGTCACTTAATATTAAGACCATTCATTTAATTCTTACCTCATGCTACACCGGAGAGACAATAGGCATTCTCTTTGTTTTTTACCTATGGAGACCTATTTTAATTTACTATCTAGGAGGAGGGATTGTTTTTATGCTGGGTCTTGCATTCCTAACCTATATAATAAGCACTATTCCAATTTATGATAGCAAAAAATACGCTTATTACTTCTTTTCCCTGGTCGTTTCAGTTTTGATTATTTTTGGACTTTTGGAGTATCTTGGTATATACCCTGTTTATCCAAATTATCCAGTAGAGCATCTTTACCATACTAACCAGATTGTACCATTACTTCTTTCATCACTAATTGTGATTTCGCTAATAACTATTTTACAATTTCGTTTTCAGAGTTTCTGGGACATGTTTAGAAAGCAGTCGTATGAACTAAAAGAGTTTAACAAGAGCTTAGACCAAAAGATTAAGGAGAGGACCAGACAGTTAGAAGAAGCCAAGTCTGAATTGGAAATAAAGGTAGAAGAAAGAACTAAGGACTTGGACGAAAAGATTGAAGAGCTCGAAAAGTTCAGAAAACTTAGCATTGGTCGCGAATTAAAGATGATTGAACTGAAGAAGAGAATAGATGAACTTGAATCCGGCACTACGAGGAATAAAAATGATAAATAGTAGTATTCAAGCAAGACTGATCGCGTGCTTTATCATGATTTTCATGATATTTATAGTTCTTAATTATCTTCAATATGAAAATTTTTCATTAGGTGTAAATAAAATTCCTGCAGCAATGATCTTTCTTGCAGCATCTGTAATATTTTCAGTGTCCCTTGGCCTGCTAGTTTTTATTATGGATACCTCAATCGTATCTCCGCTTGCAAAATTGAAAAAAGCTGTCTATGACATCAGGATGGGCAATCTTCATACCACGATTGACATAAAATCGAACGACGAAATCGGACAGCTGGCAGAGGCTCTTAATGAAATTATCATTGATATGACAAGGTTTAGAGAAAAGACTGAGAAACTAGAAAATCAAAACAAGGACATGGATAAACTAATATACAGCAGGACCAAAGAGCTGAATGACAAAATAGAAGACCTCACCAAAATGAAAACAGCCATTCTTAACATGATGGAGGATACTGATGACACCAACATAAAGCTTCTTGTTTCTCAGGAAAAATTAAAGAAAAGCGTTGAAGAGTTAAAGGAACTGGATGTCAGAAAAGACCAGTTTATATCTGTGGCAGCTCACGAGCTCAAAACACCGATAACTGCCATACGCGGCTTCTCTGATTTGTTGCATAGTGAAAAAATTGCCAATGATGTAAATGCAAGAAACAGGTATCTTAACATTATAAATTCTGAGATAAAGCGCCTTGGAAAACTAATCGATGATATCCTGGATCTTTCAAGAATAGACATAGGAAAAATCAGGCTTACCATCGAAGATATTGATATATATGAGGTCATAGAAAGGGTAAAAGGCATGACAAGCATTAATATCAGGGAAAAGGGCCTGGCTTATAATTTTGAAATGGAAAAAGATATGCCTCATATAATGAACGATAAAGAGCGGCTGGAGCAAATACTCTTGAACCTTGTTAACAACGCTACTAAATTTACAGACAAAGGCAGCATAACCATAAGCGCTTACAAAGAAAACGACAACATCCACTTTGCTATAAAAGATACAGGCATAGGCATTCCGAAAAAAGATCTTGAAAAAATAGGCGAGCGTTTCTATCAGGTCGAATCTCATTTAACCAGAAAAGCAGGCGGCGCAGGCCTGGGCCTTTCCATATGCAAGGAAATACTAAAGATCATGAACGGCCGGCTCTTGATAGAAAGCGAGGTCGGCAAAGGCAGCACCTTCCATGTGATATTGCCAATAAACCCGGGATAAAAAGTATTGAATGAAGGCCACGACGGAGTATCTATAAAGGATTGGAATCCCTTCTTATAGGAAATTGCCAGAGATCATGAAAAGGTTAAATGAACGGTTGTAATATTTACCAACCCCAAGCATCTTCTAATTTTTTCTTCACCTAATTTCGGAAAGATGAAAAATAAAGCAAATTAAATAAGAATATTATAAATATCAATACTTCAATTATCAGTGCTACTGCCCCCAATATTTTATCACCTTTTCTATAACCAAGAAAACTAAATATTATAGAAAGGATAGGAGCAACATAAATCGTTAATATGTATAAATCAATCAATGTTATGTATAACTGAAATGGTAGTAAGTTCGTAGTTATATATCCTGAAGTAATAATGGCTAAGAAAAATAGTAAAATAAAACCAATACTGATTAAATTAAACATCCTGCCTTTTTGCTTAGTTTTATCTTTTGGTATCAAAAACTCCTTCAAACCCATATTCATACATATGTACAAAACTCATTATTAAGGTTAATATCCTGCCACGTCATCAGCTCAAAGGTTCTTTATTACATATATATGTAAACTAATTTCCTAAGAAATGGTGTTTTCTGGTGTGGTGTTTACATATGTAAATAATTTAGTCATACTTCGTAAGGGACTTTAACCCTTTCTTAAGGCCACGGCGGGGACTCGAACCCCGACGAAAAGATATCTGCCATTTTTGCTCAAGCCATTTTGATCAAACTTTTTCTAAAAGTTTGAAAGCTTGACCACAGTCTCTTATGCTCTAGTGGATTGGCGCAAAAGCCAATCTACCATTACATCACCGTAGCCATGACAATTTCTTTATTAGCCTAAATAGAATTTAAATGTATTTTTAGAGCATTTATTTCTTCTCATCGTCTACTATTATACGGTAAAGCTGCCTCCTATGGAACTAGGCAGCGAAGCCTTTGTAGATGTCCTTATAACCCTGGGTGCCAACAGCGAGCAATGGACATCCTATGCAAGAGGCACAGACGTGGTAGAAGCCAGTGAAAAGGCATTAATAGATGGATATAAATATTGGTTAATCAGACATGTTTTAAAAAGGAAAAATAAATAGTGATATTAATGAACAGGCAAAACGAAGAAAAGATAGCGGAATTCTGGAAAAAAGGGCACATTTATGGGAAGCTCAAGAAAAAGCTAGCCAGAGCCAAGCCCTTCTATTTTCTGGATGGCCCGCCTTATGCAACAGGCTCCATCCACATAGGCACTGCTTACAATAAGATAATAAAAGACACTTATATACGCTTCTGGCGCATGTTCGGTTTTAATGTCTGGGATCAGCCAGGTTATGACACTCATGGTCTGCCTATAGAAATACAAGTAGAGAAACAACTGCAGATAAGATCAAAATCAGATATAGAAAAAATTGGCATAGAAAAATTCATAAAAGAATGCAGGAATTTTGCAACCAAATACATAGACATCATGGGCTCGCAATTCATTGACCTGGGGGTCTGGATGGACTGGAACAATCCTTACCTAACGCTTACAAACGAATATATAGAAGGTGCATGGGCAACCTTCAAGATAGCTTATGAGAAAAAACTGCTCTATAGTGGATTGTATCCTGTTAATGTCTGCCCTCACTGCGAAACCGCAGTAGCTTATAATGAAATAGAATATGCAAAGGTATCTGACCCTTCTGTTTATGTGAAATTCCCGATAAAAGGCAGCTCGAATATATTTCTAGTTATATGGACAACAACACCATGGACCCTGCCCGCTAACACAGGCATAATGGTTCACCCTGCTGCTGAATATGTAAAAGTAAAAACCGGTGACCAAGTTCTAATATTAGCCAAAGACCTTCTTGAAACAGTTATGCAAAAAATTAATTGTAAAGACTATTTAATAATCGGGTCTATGAAAGGAAAAGAACTCGAAGGCCTTAAGTACGAGCATCCGCTAGCTGATATATTCCAGTTTCAAAAGGAATTGAAGAACGCGCACAGGGTTATTTTATCCAAAGAATTTGTTACTCTGGAAGATGGTACAGGTCTTGTGCATACTGCACCAGGCCATGGCGAGGAAGACTACAGAGCTGGTACCAAAGCAGGGCTTCCGATTGTTTCACCTGTAAAACTAAACGGAACCTTCGACGATAATTGCAGCGAATATAGTGGAATGTTTGTTAAAGCTGCTGACCGCAAGCTTTTAGAAGAGCTTAGCAATCGCGGCCTTTTGCTGCATGAAGAGAAAGTATTGCATGATTATCCGCATTGCTGGAGATGCGATTCACCGCTTCTGCAGATATCAGTACAGCAATGGTTCTTCCGCGTAACAGAGATAAGAAACAAGCTGATAAGGGAAAATACAAAAGTAAACTGGTTCCCAGCATGGGCAAAGCAGAGATTTGAAAACTGGTTGGAAAATCTTGGAGACTGGCCAATATCCAGACAGAGATATTGGGGAATACCATTGCCGATATGGACATGCGAATGCGGCAATATAAAAGTAATAGGCTCGCGGTCTGAGCTTCCTAAGGTGCCTGAAGACTTTCACAAACCGTATATAGATAAAATAACCCTGCCATGCAAGTGCGGTTCGCGCATGAAAAGAATACCTGACGTGTTGGATGTCTGGTTTGACTCTGGGGTAGCAAGCTGGGCCTCGCTCGGCTATCCAAAAAGCAAGAAGCAGTTCAATAAGCTATGGCCTGCTGATCTTAATATAGAAGGTCCAGACCAGATAAGAGGATGGTGGAACTCACAATTGATAACATCAGTAATAACCTTTGGCAAAGCACCCTTCAGAAATATATTATTTCATGGCTTTACCCTAGACAACCATGGCATAAAGATGTCAAAGAGCAAAGGCAATGTAGTTACAACAGATGAGGTTATTGAAAAATACGGCCGTGATGTTTTGCGTTACTATCTGCTGTCATCGCCCTCATGGGATGATTTCTATTTCAACTGGGCTGATGTAGAGGCCATAGCCAAATCATTTATCATAATCGAGAATACCTTTAATTTTATCAAAACCTATGTGACCAATGAAGGCTCGAAAAGAAATCTTAAGATAGAAGATAAATGGATTCTATCAAAGCTTAATTTATTAATAGAAACCTGCACAGCTTATTTCAGTAATTATAGTTGCCACAAAGCAGCGCAGGAAATCCACGAATTTATAGTAAATGATTTTTCAAGATGGTATATCAAGCTTATAAGAAACCGGACATGGCCAGCATACGAAGGCATGGACAAAGCAGCTGCATTCTATACCCTGCTCGAAGTCGCAAGAACCTTATCAAAGCTTATCGCGCCGGTATGCCCGTTCCTTGCAGAACATGCATATAGTCTATCAGGTATTGACGAATCCGTCCACCTAAGCAATTGGCCAGTCTCCAGAAAGAAACTCAGAAACAAAAAGCTGGAAAAAAACATGGAAACAGCAAAAAAAGTTGTTGAGCTTGCCAATAGCATAAGAAAAGAAAAAGGAATAAAGCTCAGATGGCCTCTGCAGTTATTGACAGTAAACAAGCGTCTCAAAGGAATGGAAGATCTTCTTGCTGAGATGAGCAACGTAAAGAAAGTTGAGTTTAAATCAGACTTTAAGGAAGCCAAAGAAACTGAAGGTATAAAGATCTATCTTGAAACAGAAATAACTGACGAATTAAAAAAAGAGGCCTTGCTTCGGGAAGTTATAAGAAAAATTCAGGGCATGAGAAAGAATAACGGTTATATTGTAAAAGACCGTATATCGCTATTTATCAGTACCGATGAGCTCAAGCAGTTCGAGAAAGAAATAAAAAAAGCGGTAGGCGCATCTGCAGTTAAGTACCAATTGCCTGAAAAAGGCGAAGAGCTTGTATTTGAAGATAAAAGGATTGAGATTTACATAAGGCGGGAATAATCATGAGTGCAAAAGATTTTCTTACAATCATAAAGCCTAATGATAGTGTTGTAATTATATTCAACAATGACGCAGACGGTATGTGTTCCTGCGTACTGATTAGCCTTTTTCTCGATAACTTTGTAAAAATAGAAAAAAAGCCGTTTATTATTCCACAACCAATGCCCATGGACAAGAATCTCATACAAAGAATACAGACAACCCTGCCAACCAAGCTGATCTTTCTTGATCTTGCAGCAGACCAGCAGCAAAATATGCTGAAAAGATTTTCAGGCATAAGTGATATCCTCATAATAGACCATCACCAGGTTACCAAAAATATGAACAGTAAAACCATAACCCATCATAACCCAAGATTCAAGAACTCAAAAATATACCAGTCCACTGCGTATTTGACATATAAAATATGTTCAGAGCTTACTGACATGTCTGATTATTTGTGGATAGCTGCTGTAGGCATGGTAGCTGACTATAATCTGGATGACTCAGGCGACCTGGTAGAAGCTGCAAAGAAAAAATACAGAATAACCGAACTGAGGGATTCTATCATCTCAAAAATAGCTGAAATGATATCAGCATCTCGAGCAACCCGGGCGCTTAGCAACGAAGAGATAATAAATATAATAATCAGCACGAAAAATCCAGAGGATTTTCCAGAAGCCAACGATAAGCTCATAGACTCGTACAAAAAAATAGAGACTGAAATAATGGCAATAATGGTTGACACGGAAAAAAGCAGCGAAAAAATAGGCAAGATTATATTCTATAACATAAAATCTAAGTTCAATCTTCGGTCAGACATATCTACAAGAATAAGCGAAAAATACCCTGACAAGCTTGTAGTGATCTACGAAATTGCAGGCAGCAGAGTTAAGCTCTCTGCAAGGAACCAGAAAAATATAGACGTAGGAAAAATCTTGGAAAAAGCATCTGAAAAAATGGATGCCTCAGCAGGTGGCCATGACAAAGCAGCAGGCGCAACCCTGAATACAAAAGACTGGGAAGCCTTCAAAGAAAACCTTATTTCCTTGCTAGGATAAAGGCATGCTTTTCCTCATGCGGCTCTAAATCGATCGTCTGCAAAACAGTAAAACCAGCCTCTTCAAGCTTCTTTGCCTCTTCCTTGTAAATCTGCTCTGGCTTCTTCGTGACATCTATGCTCTGCGACTTGATAGCAATCATAATATAACCACGGTCTAAAAACTCTTCTGCATTCCTTATTGCTATTTCAGTCTCCTGTGGATCAGCTATATCAACAAAAACAACATCGCAGTACTCAACAAATGAATACGCTTCAGGCTTTCTCGCATCAGCAAGTATAGGAACAATATTTTTCCTCTCCTTTGCAAGATTAATCAGTGGGTGAAATACGCGCTCAGAAAATTCAACAGCATATATCACGCCATCATGACCTATTATATCACTTACATGCGAGCAGGTCGTTCCAGTAGAAGCGCCTAGATAAAGCACCTTAGCCTTCTCTTTTATTGATACTTCCTTTAATCCATTAACTATAGCAGCAGCAAGCTTGCTTCTATTAGGCTCCCATTCGCGATACTCGCAATCCTTTTTCACCAGCTTTTCGCCATAGACCTTTTTACCAGGGACAAGGTTAATTGTATATAACTGCCTTCCTTCTTTGAAAATGCCTGGAAATATTTGCTTCATATTAAAAACCTCATTTCATCGCCTTTATATCATCTTCTAATTCCTTTTTCAATTTTTCTGAATCATCCCTGGCTGAATAGAAATCTATGCGCGCAGCTAACATTAATTTTGATGCCAGCAACCTTGCAACTTTTCCCTTTTTTTCATCAGCTGTGTTCTGTATATGCGAATCCATGAAAAGCAAGCCGAACTTAGGGCTCTTGCCTTGCTTGCGTAGGTGCCTGAACAATGCTTTCTCAGCGCCTATTAATTGTATGGTGGAAGCAGGCATTCTTGCAAGCTTTTCCAGGGATCCCGCTGCTGAAAGAATTTTCACAGCAAGAAGCGGGTCTGTAAGCGAAGCAAAGTTAGGCATAACCTCTTTGGCAGTTGCTTTAACATAATTCTCTAAGCCTTTTCTTTGCTCAATAACATTATTTATGGTATTGGCATATTCTGTAATTATCTTTTCATCGCTGTCAGTTAGTGCGGTTCCAGTGCTCTCCTTGAAATCAGGATAGTTCTCCCTTCTGCCATATTTTATTATTCTGTCAAGCAGCTCTTTCTGAGACAATTTCAATTCTGGATAATGCAATGAATACCACTCATGCAAACG
>Ga0315277_10009323_pt1 | contig 12543 bp, 20 predicted proteins | sample YL17G05_15_MG_FD_203695 | JGI IMG/M metagenome (GOLD analysis project Ga0315277, IMG submission 203695) | Sediment microbial communities from Yellowstone Lake, YNP, Wyoming, USA - YL17G05_15 | ecosystem: Environmental > Aquatic > Freshwater > Lake > Sediment | place: USA: Wyoming | collected... | reverse complement strand
ACAACATTTTCACCAAAACCACACAAATTTGTACCTAACTCAAAAGTGTGGTATACTGTGAAACAGCCGTGAAACAACAAGTGCAGAGGAGGCACACACCATGGCGAAGCTCACACCCGAACAAGCTGCTGATAAGCAGGCCCGTCGTTTGACCGGGGCAACTGAGGATATTCGTCTCGGGGTTGCGCGGGTCACGGTGGCACCTGGGGTCCAGGCAGCGCAGAAGCAAGACAAGATGTTGCAGCACCTCACGGAAAAGGTCCAGGATGGGACCTGGGCCAAGAGGGTTGCAGCAGTCTCGGTCGAGGACTGGAAAAAGCAGATGAACGAGAAGGGCATTGGTCGTATCTCACAGGGCATTCAGTCGGCTCGTCCCAAGGTGGTTGAATTCTTCGGCAAGCTGCTCCCGTTCCAGGACAGCCTGCAGGGGACCATCAAGGGCATGCCGGACGTGAGCCCCGAGGACAGCATCAACCGCATGGTCGCGTGGACACGCGGCATGTCGAAATTCCGCAAGTAGTCGGAGTACCGACTAGACCTAGCACACCGGCGCGGTGCCGGGCACGTTTTCGTACCGGGTGGGAGGTCATGGGCCACACCCCCGGAGTGCTGAATGGTTACATGATCTCAGTCAAGGGCTGAGGGACTGGCCGTATCAGCAGGAGAGGATGCAATGTATTGGCAGTGGAAACAAATCCGCAGTGGTGCAACCTGGGCGCGTGGGGGTAACTACAACCTGCTTTTGGATGACAATGGGTTGCTATCCTCGATCTACTTCCATGCGTATCGTGCGGGAGTGACCGATAGCATGCTCACTACCGCGAAGTGGCGCTTGCTTGACTGGATTTCGTCGGTCCAGGTTCTTGTTGACGGGTCAGACCCTATCAAACAGTTGACTGGCAAGGTGGCGCACTACTTCCAGTGGCTTGACGGGGGCGGGGCTGCGCCCGACAAGCACTTCAACTATGGTGGGTCCACGAAGCGCGCACACGGGCTTATCAATTTTGGGATGTACCCGAAGGACCCTGTGAATGGACTTGACCTTTCGCGGTTCAAGAGCGTTGAGTTGAACCTCACGAATGATGGTAGTGCAACCTACTTTGCGGGCGATTGGGCGGTTGATGTGTTTGGGCTCTATCTCCGCGATGCACCGGCTGGGCAATTCCGAAACTACTTCCGCACTGAGGAATGGCGCAAGTGGACACCCACAGCGGACGAAACGAAGTACTTGCAGCTGCCGCAGAAGTATCCGTTGCGCCGGATGGTGTTCCAGGTGGAGCCAGGTATCGACGGGAGCATGCTGGCAACTGACACACCGTACACCGTGGTGGACAGCATTCAGATCACGAAGCGGTCCGGGCAGGATGAGCTATTCAAGGGCTCCCTGCGTCACCTGTGGTACTTTGACTACCTGTTCCGGGGCCGGGATGTCATTGTGCCGCTTGAGCCGTACACCACGAGCGGTTATGGGATCTGGACCGGGCTGGGTCAGGCACTCGGCGAGGCCGGGCTGAGGCTCAGCCATGCTGGGGCTCAGAATACCTACGGTACGACAATCTCGCCGGGAGAGGACAGTTCGACACAGAAACGCTTCTGTGCCACTGACCCCGATCAGGACGCGCTGCTCGTGATGGGTCTCGCGCTTGAGAACTGCGCGCCGTTCTCGTTCGATGAGAACTGGGACCCTGCGCAATTCCTGGACCTGCAGGCCGAGGCCACGGTGGACCTCGAGGTTCACACAGGGTCTGGAATGACCACACCGACAACTGCAGGTGCAATCCGGGTCATGCTGGACCGGATGGTGCCTCAGCCTTAACGGGCTAAGCAGGCAGCCCTACTAAAATGAGGTGGTGTGGTTGGCACCGCAACAATGAGTTGGCAACGGGCCTCTAAGAGCTGAATAAGCCTAGAGGCCCGTTCGCTGAGTTTTGGGGGTACAATACCCCCAGGCCGGGCGATCGCCGGCACATGGAGAAAATCACATGAACATCCTCACAGGCTGGCGGGTGATTTCAGAGAGTGGGATAGTGCATGAGGCACCCTGCGTGTTGTTTGGGGTGTCCTTCATTTCTGGGGTGCTGGGCGATAGCGTGACGCTGTACGAGGGGCAGAGCGCTGACAGCGCCCGGAAGATCGCCACAGTGAAATGCAAGGCGAACGATACAAAGAGCTGGGCTCCTCCCTCCCCACTCGCACTGTCGAGAGGTCTGTACGCGGCAGTGAGCGGCACGAGCCCGGAAGTCACAGTGTTCTTTGACCCGGTTGACGCGAGGGCATAAGTGTCTCTCCTGCATGGTGCTGACAGCACTGGCAAGGCAATCCCGCTGCTTGTGGATGCAAGCGGGCGCGCTATTGTCATTGGCAGTGGTACAGGTGGCGCGATCGAGGTTGTACAGGATACTCCCGCCGACCTCGCGCCGGGCATTTACGGTTGGGATGGGAGCGTATGGCAGAAACTCTCAGTGGATGCAAGTGGCAGACCGCTCGTGCTATCCCATGGCCATGACGGGACTGTGTGGCGGCCTAACCCTATGCTGATAGGGTACCAGAGCTTGTACAGGGACTTCAAGGTTGACCTTGCGATTACAGCCGGTGCCTATCAGCTTAATGGTACTGTGGTTCCTACTGGGTACCTTGTCATAGTGACCGGGGCTGCATTCAATTATACAGGCACCCCACCTACAAGCGGTGTGTTGCGTATTCTCTCAGGGGGGTTAGGCTATCCCATTCTCACCCAACTTGCGCCTACTTCCGGTGTTTTCTTTTCTGTCTCAGGGCAGTGGCTTATGGGTGCAGGGGAGAACATGCAAGTTTCAATAGTGGGTGCGACCCTGAATGATGACGTGTACCTGAGAGTACATGGTTATCAGATGAGGGTGGACCTGTGAGGTTCCATGTTTTATGAAGTGCAGCTCACTATCCCTCCAGGCACACCGGCCTTCGCACCGGTCAGGGAGACCATGCCGGTCCACCCTGGCAAGGTACATGCTGTGGAGATTATCTTCCCGGACGGTTGCACCTGGGATGTGGCGGTTGTCATTTACCTGTGGTCACAGCAGGTGTGGCCCTCCAACCCGGATGCTGCATTTCACGGTAACAACGAGCGTATCGCGTTTGCAGAGGATTTCCTGCTTGACCAAAAGCCCTACGAGTTCGAGGTGCGGGGCTGGGCTCCTGATACGCGATATGAGCACACGCCCATCGTGAGAATAGGAGTGCTCAGTGAAACACTGGATGTGTCAGACCTTATCAAAATGCTCAGCGGTCCTTTGCCTGCTGGGGGTTAGCTGCGGGCTCATCCTTGGAGGTGCCGACATGCCGAGAGACTATCCTGATGGGGCCGCTCCGATCTATCAGGTAGCGGTCAAGCAGACTGACCTTGGGCAGCTGTTCCTCGCCATGACGGGTTTTCAACCGCTGGACACGCGGGGCCGCATGGTGTGGCTGGACACTTTTCAAGAGGGCGTTGGCCGTTGGGAGCTGGCTGCAAGCGGGGATGGTGCCGTTCCTATTGTGGACACCGCCTACCCGTTTGTAGGGTCGCTGGACAGTAAGATGAATAGCGGCACCCTGGCCGGTGCGGGCATGTCAGCTCAGCGCATTCGTCTCTTCTCAGACTTTGGGCAGCGGGTGGGCTTTGAGTTCGGGTTGCGCTATGCCAGCGGCACCGGGCGCATTGTCACTAATATCTATTGGCTGAGACCCGGTGTACAGAGCAGGGGCAGGCTCACCATCCGGCCCGAGGACGGGGAGGTGCTGGTAGGACCGGATACCGCCCTTGTTTCAGTGGGCAACGTGGGTGCTGCCGGGGCTGTGGCACTGTGGCTTCCGGTCAAATTCGTGGTAGACTTCGATACACAGAAACTAGTCCGGGTTATGGTGGCTAACACTCTCATCGACCTCTCTGACTATGATACGATCAGCACTACCCTCACTGGCAACTGGATGCTGATCTGTGAGGTGGACAGTTACGGGTGGGGCACAGGCTCGAAAGTGACCTACCTGGGATACGGCATGGTAACACTGGACGAACCGTAGTACGATCATTCTCGCAAAGGGAGAGAACACTGTGGACACATTCTGGAGTTTGCTCAGGGAGAGTGTCATCGTGCAAGGGATTATGACTCTCATGCTGTGGGGAGCTATCGTGTACCTTGCTGTGACCGCTCAGCCCATCCCCGAGCTACTGGCAACAGGCGGTGTTGCCATTCTCGGGTTTTGGTTTGGCTCGAAGGTCACATCCGCATCGTATGCGGCCCGCAAGCCTGAATAGTCTGGAGGCCTCACATGGCCGAGTACACCGTTGACCACACGCAGGATGCTTGGTACACCGACAATCACGGCCGGCCAGTGCGTGGGTTTCAGGTGGATGTGACCCTTGTCAAATGGAATGAGGGCCACGTCCTCATGCTGCCCAACCTGGAGACCGAAACGGTCCAGCCCGCAGTACAGGCACTCATCACAAAGCGTGAGGCTCTGGCGCGCTTGAGCGGCTGACCCAGGCAAGGCAAACATCCATGATGACGCTATTGGCATGGATGTATGTCCGCATTACCCGCGTCTACAATGTGCTCGAATGGATCTACGGGCGAATTGTAGACGCGGCGCTTTTTGCATGGTATTGGGCGGTCAACGAAGCCAGTAAAGCGCTAGCAACTGCTCAGAGCTATGCCCGCCAGCTGCGTGATTATGTCCTGGACATTGCATGGGACTGGATTGAGTGGATACAGGACCTCGTGGGCGGTTGGGTTGACGGTGCCAGGGCTCTGGCCCGTGAGCTTTACAACGCGTCCCTGGTAGTCATCGAGAATGTCAAGAATTATGTCAAGGACTATGCCCGCAACCTGGTGGACAGCGTGTACGGCTGGGCATGGGACCTTTACGCGGGGGTGTTGGTCACACTTGAGAATGCAAAGAATTGGCTGCTGAGCGAAGTACACCGGCTCATCGACCCAATCTTTGGTAACACGGACCTCTTGACCGGGCTCCTGCAATTCTTTGGGCTGCCCTCTGTATTCGACCTCTTGAACATGCTCTATAGCTTTCAGGGCAGCCTGATTGCATTCTTTCAAAACCCACTGGGGTATGTCTACGCAGTTGTCCGCTCCAGCATCCTCACGTTTCTATCGTTCGCCGTGGGGTACGGTCTGGGCACTGTCAAGTATGATCTCCCCTACTGGCCCTCGTGGGGCACGGATGACGTTATCACAGAGCCCCCACCCATTCTCCCTCCAGGTACAGCACCATTGGGGTGGCCGCTCAGTGCACTGCGAATTTCCGGGTACACATTCGGAAATCCCGCAGGACACATGGGGGTGGACTTTGGAGCGACCAGCCCTTTTACCGTGTACGCTGCACACGCTGGGCGGGTTGATGTGGCCCACTGGCTGAATGGAGGTTACGCAAACTGCGTGGTGCTTTCAGGCTCTCCGTGGTGGACACGGTACGCACACCTGAAAAGTTTCTATGTCACTGAGGGACAAAATGTCACAAAGGGCCAACCCATTGCCATTGGAGATACTACCGGCAATTCGACCGGCAATCACCTGCATTTCGAGGTCAAGCTCAATGGGTCCTTCATCGACCCTGTGAGTGTGCTGTAAAAGAGAACAGAGGCTGACAATGCCGACAGGAAAAGGACCGCTCAGGATTGCACTAGAGGACTTCCTTGAGACCTTTGCTATTGGGGATAAGGTCTCCGCGTTCTTTACCAAAAAGGCTGAGAACATAGAGAGACACATCCGCACGGCCTACCTCTCGATTATTGAGAAGCAGATCACGGCGCTGGGAGGTGACGCAGAGACAATTGCCACCCTTCACACCATCATTGGAGGCACCCAGCAGGGCGGTATCACGGGGTTGGTAGGATTTGGTACACAACTCGGAATGAGTGCGGCAAGCAGCATGCTTGCCCCGGTCATGCGTCTGTTCAACTACTCCATGGATAAAAAGATAGGCAGCGCCCGCCTTGACCCATCGGCCGCAATTCAGGCGATGTGGCGTGGCTTCTCTAAGCCGGAGGAGCTGAAACTCGGTATGAAGGAATTGGGCTGGGCTGATGTTTATACCGAGGCTTGGGAATTGCTTATTCGACCACTTGTGGGGGTGAGCGAGATACTGTCCCTCTGGCGGCGCGGCGCTGTAAGTGAGACTGACATGCGGAAAGAGCTTTACAAAACGGGGTGGACTGACCCGCGAATTGAGCAGCTTATAGAGGTCACTAAGCTCATTCCCAATGTGGGCGATCTGATTGCCATGGCGGTGCGTGAAGCGTGGAATGACGAGGTCTCTGCGCGTTTCGAGTACGACGCTGACTTTCCAGCCGAGGTTGGGGAGTGGACCGCAAAGCAGGGCATGGCCCCGGAATGGGCTAAACGCTATTGGCGCGCACACTGGCAGATACCCTCAGTCATGCAGGGCTTTGAAATGTTCCAGCGGTTGCGCCCAGGACGCAGCACGGTGCAATTCACGGAGGCCGATCTGCAGAGCCTCATGCAGACCGCTGACATTCCGAAATTCTTCCGGGAGCGACTGACCAAGGTCGCTTACCTGCCCTTTACTCGTGTAGACATTCGCCGCATGTACTCAGCCGGTGTGATAGACGAAACAGAGGTGCTGGAGAGCTATAAAGATATTGGCTATGACGATGAGCATGCCCAGAGGCTCACGGACTGGACAACCCAGGATACCAAAACTGAGGACCGGGGCCTCACGGCGGACGTGTTTCTGGGAGCCTATAAACGGGGTGTGTTCACAAGGGATGAGGCACTGACCAACCTGCAGGACATCGGGTACAGCGCAGAGGACGCGGAGATCAAACTGTCTCTCGCAGACTACGACATACAGCAGGCACTGCTCAAGGATGAGACCGCCCGCGTCAAGCAGCTGTACGTTGCGGGAGAATATACCGCCGAGGATGTGTACGCACAGCTGGGGAAATTCAACCTGCCCGCTGAGCAGGTGCAAGCACTGCTCTTGTCATGGGACATTGCGGCGCGCTCCAAGGTCAAGCTCCCGTCAGAGAGTGAGCTTGAGGACTTCTACGAACGCAATATCATCACCAGGGATGAGCTACTAGAGGGCATGAAGAAATTGGGTTTTGTGGACAAGTACACACCCTGGTACCTGGCCCGCCTGGACACTCGCATCGCGGATGCTGCTGCAAAAGCGGCTGCAGATGCTCAGAGTGAACAGGAGCGCATCGCTAAGGCCGAGGCAAGCAGCATCTATCAGCGCACTGTAGCAGACTTTGATGTTGAGATTGCCCTCGACAAGCTTGAAATAGCCAATATCAAAGTGAGCATGAACGAGCTGGAGGATGAAGCGCAGATTGCAGCAGCTCAGGAGATCATCAAACAGGACACTCTGGATATCATTGGGCTGAACCTGCAGAAAGCGCAAGCCCGCAAAGGGTTTGTGGAGGCTGTGACACTGCCTCCAACCGCCTAGTTGGATCCATGGACCCCCGGAATACCGGGGGCAGGAGTTACAATGTCTGACGAGAAGGAAGCTCTAAAAAAGGCCGTGGAGAACGTGGCACGCACCATTCGTGCTGCCAAGGGAACAGGCACTCGCGGCACGCCCAGCCCGGTCACTCCCGAGGAAGGTGAAACGGGCTCACCCACCCCTGAGACCCCACCTCCCCCGAGTGAACAACCCGCGTGATGTGCTTTTCGACAGGTACCACGGTATAATCCTCTAGCTCCGCAGTGCGTATCATGCCCAGGAGCTTAGGCCACTTTTCCTGCCGGTAGGTGTTCTCGCTCACAAGCTCAGCACCGGCCCGAATGCCCTTGAGCCTGCGCACTCCCTGCATATGGTAGTCTTTGGGGGCCCACACCTCAAGCCATGGGCTTTCACGCTCTACCTTGAGTGCGCCCAGGATGTGCGGGCTGATGTAGCTTTCGAGCGCATCCGCGCCCACCTGGTCGACAATGAGACTGTCAGTGTCCATATAGAAAACATGACCACGAGGCACCAACCCCGTGAGGCTTGAAAGATGCAATCGGGCCATGGCAGTAACATGCGCTGCAACCGCAGGGAGTGAGTGAAACGCCTCGCCCTCAAGCCATTCCTTGAAAACTTGACCTCCAAGGTATACGAGATCATAGTAGGTTTTCTTGTCGGTGTCATAGACGGTCTCCCGCCCGGTTTTGTCCGGGTCGCACGTGCCTATGCGCTCCTGTTTGATGCCCCGCTGCCCAAACTTGCCGTACAGCCCATTGATGAGTAGCTTGGCAATATCTGCCATGGGCTCCTGCCCGGCCTCCCGATAGGCCAGACGAGTGGAGTAGAAGTACTCTGCATAGGAATGAAAAAGAGGTGCCCGGCGATACCAACTCATCCCGCCCACTGATTTGACCCAGCCCCGCTCAAAGGACAGCGCCAGCTCAGGGGTTGTGAGCACTGTCTGAAACTCACCCAGGGGGTAGGTGGTAAAACCATCCAAGCTGTGCGGAAACAGATTATCCTGTACATCCAACACCACGTCTGCAATCACACTGTACCTCTCCAACTTGCGATGCAGCTGCTCTAGATTGCCATGCAGGGATGAGCCCAGCCACCCAGCGGGAAACGTGCCAACAGACATGACGAATGCGTACATGCTATTCACGTCTAAGTAGTAGAACGGCCCATCCTCGCGTCGGCCTACCCACAGGCACTCTACCCGGCCCCCTTTATAGCTCTTACGCTCCAGCTCCAGGGCCAGCGGGTCAATGTGGACCCACACCGGCACTCTCAAGAAACGGTGCCTCCAGGTATTGAATGCCGTGCTTGCCACAGTGGGCTTGAAAGCCCCACAGTCATTCTCATCCAAGAACCGCAGCCATACCCGCCACAGCTCTACCATGATGAAAGTGTCCTCACGGCAGCGATGCAACAGCTCTACCTGTGAGACAGTCTCAAAGTCCACCTCCGGTTTGGGCCGGCCGACTATCTTTGCCCAGCGCTCCAGCTTGCCTCCAAAGAAATTGCCATTGTCCAGGGCTATCAGAGTACAGCCCTTGCGCCTCCACCTGTAAATGGCGGTCTGAGCCTTGGCATAGAAGCTCTGCAGCTCCCAACCCCGGTGGGCCAGCTGCTTGAAAGCATGCAGTATGGGCAAGTCAAAATTGAGATTGTGCGCCACGATATAGAGTTTGGTTTTCGGGCGCACCTGCAGCTCTACGTAGTCCCAGAAGTCATCCGGGCTGTAGAAGTCACACTCGGACTGAGTGCGTAGAGCCTCACCCCGGCGCGTGTGACAGTAGACCGCATAGCCCAGACGCAGCCTGTGCCTCACAGACCCGTCAGGCTTTTTGTCCTGACGGGTCTCTGTGTCGAAGAATAGCACCATCGAGGGCCGGTTGCGGCCTGTCGTGGGCTGGAGGAGGTGAGCCCTTCGCACTGTTTTCAGTCCTGTGAAGGATTAGAGCCGGTCCCACACATCCCGTACACTGTAGACGTGGAAGAGCTGGGCCCCGGAAACCTCTATCCCGTAGAATTCGGCCTGGCCCATGGTTTTGTCCAGGACCTCCAGCTCCACCTCGTTCTTGGTCATTTCATACACACTGGAGATCGAAACAAACTTGGAGACCTGCTCTCCGGTCTCGGGGTCCACACCGAACACACGGGTTTGATAGAGGAAATTGCCTGTGAGGGCCCAATCCGTCTCTGAAATCCACTTGCGAGGTACCCGCTTGTCCTGGTCCAGGTTGGTTACGTCTATCTCATGCGCCGTCAGACCCAGCTTGGTGCGCCGAATGTCATAGAAGTCCTGGGTCCTGATTGCAATACCGGAGGCGCGCAGCACGTCCAGCAGAAACGCGCCGCTCAGCGTCTCCCACTCCAGAGGGGAAATCAGATTGCCCGCAATGAGGTTGCGGGTCTTTTCAGGGCTGAGGCCCAGCGGTTCCGCTGGCATGGCTAGACCATTTCAGTGCGAAACTTCTCGATTGCTTTCTGAGCCTCAGTCAAAAGCCCCGCATAGGGCTCAAGGAAATGACGATACTTTGGGTCCTGCCCCTCGTAGACAACGTGCATGGTGTGAAGCTCTAGGATGCACCGCTCCAGGTGCCTGTATATTGACTTGCAACGTCTGACGTTGGCAATGCGGGTCGAATAGTTTTGATTTGTGCCCATGGGGTCTATTGCCTCCAGTGTACCGGGGAAATGAAACAGGTCCGCTGCTTTGGGGGGGAGGGGCGCCCATCCCGGCAGCGGACCCAGGTCTAACAGAAGTGTAACACGATTTACGCGGGCAGCCTACACAAGCACGTTGTAATGCCCGTACTCACCACCCTCCACCTCATTCAAGGTGGCCCGCAGAGGCCTTTTGGCCCCCTTCGAAAGCCATGCGTTGACCACCCGCAGAACCGCAGACCCGCCCAGCACAGTCGAAAACAGCGTGCGCGTGTCCACATGGCGGCACTGCGCCACATAGAAGTACCCTTCCTTGCTCTTGCGGCTGGGCAGGCGCTTGACTGCCAACAGCTCGAACGGCACACCCATGAGATCATGCGGTTTGATCTCCTCACCCTCGAAGGCTTTCATGCCCGGCATGTCGGAGACGCTCTCCGGGGCCGCGTTGCCGTCCGCCTCAGCGAACTCGGGTAAACTTTCCCAATCTTGTGGCATATCCGGTGACATGTTCACTCTCTCCTGAGCCTGGCTTTCCCATTCCCGGTGTCCCCTCCCAACAGGGCCGGTGGACGGGTGGCCCACCCTGCTGCATCACAAACTCGTGATCGGTGCCTATCATCTTATGGCAGACAGGACACACACTCTCTATCAGACTGCGCAGCCAACAGCAGCGCCAGTGATTGCACTTGTAGAGGTGAGGGCCGCCCTGGTAGCTGTTGCGCGGGATAAGGTGGTAGACGGGCATGGTAATGGCCCACCTGGGCTACTCGAACGCCCTCCACTCCGCTAAATACTTCGTGTCAAGGAAACGCTCTACCCGGTCCACTCTCTGCTCTAGAAGCTCAGCCGGGGTGGGAGGAGGTGGGGGGTCGACGGGAGGAGTGACCCACACATCCCGCGATATCACTCCTAGCCATGCAGGGTGCTCCTGCAACCCATGGTCATCCCAGGCCCACCATGCCACACCCTGGAGGTTAGAGCGATGCGCTTGCTCCTGAAACTCGGCTATCTCGGCTGGGTCTGGACCCCAGCCGTGCTCGAAGTAGCTCGAGCCGACAGGGATGATCGGCACACCGCCTAGCCGTTTGTACTCCTCTATGCTCAGTACCAACTGCCCAGCTGAGTTGTGCGCTCCCGCCCAGTACACCTGCGGCATGTAGAAGTCGACCGCCTGGACAAATTCATTCCAGGGAAACTCCGGGTGAGCGTGAGGGAAACGGTAGGAGCATAGGCCGAAAGTGAGATCGGGACCCGCTGAGCGAACCGTTTTCATGTACTCCCTGGCAAACGTGGGCCCGCCTACCTGCTTGTATTGCCTCTCCGCATCTATCACCATCACATGCAGCCCCAGCTCGTGCATCAAGCTGACATGCTTGCGGGCCTCTGAGCGTATCGCCTCCAGCGACCCTTGAACTGGCCCATAGGTGTAGACGTAGGGGTGCACCGCGATGTGGGCTGTGCCGCAGGCTTCGATGAAGGACCCTATCAGCCCGACATTGTAGCTCAACGTCCCATCCGCGATCTTAGGCACCACAAAGTCAAACCCGTTGAGGTCCAGCGCTCCTACCAGAGCGCTCATGGGCTGTGGCTTGCACTCGTCCAGCTGCCACAAAAACACTCCCTTGCCGCGAGGTGTGATGGGGGTCATGGGTTAGGGTCCTACTGAGAGGGATGCCAAAGCCCTCTCCAGCGTTTCATCCACAGCGTCCAGGGTTTGAAACGCCCAGTGCAGGTGCCGGTTGGTCTCTGCCTCCACCACAAACCCCTCGCGGGGCTTCTGGAGCGTGCTGTAGAGCAGGTCACGGTTAGCCTTGCTGCTCTTGCGAATGGCTTTGAGCGTGCTGCGGAACGTGACTTTCTTCATGGGGTAATCTCCTCTACTGGAAGTAGTTGTTGCTGCAGCACCTCTCACACAGCCACAGCAGAATGCCACCCTTGCCTGTGAGCCTTATATCTATCTCAAGCAGGGGCTCTGTCTCCCGCTTACATATGTCACAGGTGTGTGGACCAGGTAGCTCACATTTGTGTGCACCCACGGCATTAGGAAATCGCTTGCCTGCCAGCAGATCATGTACGGTGGTCATGGTTTCCTCTCCTGGAAATCCACATGCAACAGTGTGCCCTGAAAGGCTTTGTGTTTGGCAGCATAGGCACACGCTCTGCTAACCACTTCTGCCAGAGTGAGCCCTGTCCTCACCCCCAGTACCTTGAGCATGATGTGGGTCTTCAGGTCCAGGGAGGCCTGTACTCGAATGCTCTTTCGCTTTGCGGTCATGGCTTGATCTCCTTATAAACCCCTCGAAGCCGAGGGCATCGCATACCGTGGCGCAAAAGCAGACGCGCAAACTCGGAGTGGTTCAACCCCGCCTGCTCTTTCAGCTTTAGAAACCGCTCCATGTCCTGCAGCGTAACATTAGCAAA
>Ga0315277_10009321_pt1 | contig 12545 bp, 11 predicted proteins | sample YL17G05_15_MG_FD_203695 | JGI IMG/M metagenome (GOLD analysis project Ga0315277, IMG submission 203695) | Sediment microbial communities from Yellowstone Lake, YNP, Wyoming, USA - YL17G05_15 | ecosystem: Environmental > Aquatic > Freshwater > Lake > Sediment | place: USA: Wyoming | collected... | reverse complement strand
GTTGCGTTCGGCGGCCGGCGCGTCGGGACCGACGACAAAGTCGGGTCCGCCGAGTGCGTAGAAATGCACCGTATGGTCTGCCGTATAGAAATAGGAATAGAGCAGTTCGCGCAATTTCTTGGCCGCCGGCGGCGGGTCCACGTGATAAACGGCGTCGCACGCCTTGGCCGCTGCCATGTGGTGGGCTTCGGGGCAGACGCCGCACAGACGCGTCGTAATGCGCGGCATCTCCTCGACGGGCCGTCCCACGCAGAACCGCTCGAAGCCGCGCAGCTCGGGGATTTGCAGATAGGCGTTCGCCACCTCGCCGTCGTCATTGACGAAGATTTCGATCTTGCCGTGGCCTTCGAGGCGGGTGATGGGATCAATCGTGTATCGCTTCACGTCTGAGTTCCTCCACAAATGATGAATGATGAACGATGAGTGATGAATGATGAACAAGAAGCAGCAAGAGAGCAGCAGTTCGTGTAATCTTCTTCACTGAATTGGCGCTTCTTCATCGTTCTCTCGTTTCACCCCTCGTTTCCGTTCATCATTCTGCATTTCGCATTCATCACTTTCTTTTCGTTCATCGTTCTGCATTCATCGTTCATCGTTTTTGCAGGTCGTCGTGAACGCGATGCAGAATCGAATGCGCCAGATTGAACCGATAAAACGTTCCAATCGGATCCGCGATTTGTCCAACGATCCGGTCAATTTCGTCGGGATCTTCGGAATCAATGACTGAACTGAGGGCGCTGATCATCTTCATGCCCATGTCGCGCGAGCCGGGCGGCACGCCGTAGCAACCGCGACAGGGCACGCCGACCTTGACACACTTCGCGCCGCACCCGTCGCGCGTCGCCGGACCCATGCACAGTATTCCCTGATCCAACAGGCAGTCCTCCGGATTGGGGATGATTTCATGCGGCCGATGGAACGCCTTGATCTTTTTCTCTTTGCGGACGCGCGGACATTCTTCGCAACACGTTTTCTGTCCCGCGCCCAAAATCGCGCCCTTTTCGGGGAGCGGTTTGCCCTGGATCAGATGTTCGAGAACCGCCCAGACCTTATCCGACTGCGGAGGGCAGCCGGGGACGTAGTAGTCCACGTCCACCACCTGGTCGAGGGCGCTGACACTGTCATAGAACTCGGGCAGTTCGAGCACGCCCTCGGGCATAGTGGTTTTGGTCTGCGGCAGGACGCCGTTGGCGTTGTCGGTCGAAGCAGTCTCCCGATAGACCGTTTTGAAGATTTCGTCCTTGTTGGTGACATTGGCCAGACTGGGAATGCACCCTTCGTGGGCGCAGGAGCCAAAGGCCACGAGGACTTTGGATTTGCGGCGCAGCAGCTTGGCCATGTGTTCCTGTTCGGAGTTTCGAATCGCGCCATTGAAAAGCGTCACCAGAATGCCGCCGTCTTCGATGGCCTCGACGTCCTTAACCTTGAAATCCATGACGCACGGCCAGAAGACGATGTCGAACGCTGCGGCCACGTCGAGGATGTGTTCCTCAATGTCCACCACGGCAATCTCGCAGCCGCCACAGCTGGCTGCCCAGTAAAGTGCCACTTTCGGTTTCGCCATTGCTTCTTTCCTTCCTAAACGATGAATGATGAACGATGAATGATGAATGAAAACATGCGCACACGAACCTCATTTCCGCCTCTATTCATCATTCTGCATTCATCATTCATCGTTAGTCTTTCAATTGCAGCGGGCCGAGCTGCCGCACCGTCTCGGTGATCTCCTTGGTCACTTTGGCCCACAGTTCACCCTCCGCCGCCGACACCCACGTCAATTTCAAGCGATCGGGATGAATGCCGAATTGCTCCAGGACTCTCCGCAGCAAGCGAATGCGGCGAAGCGCCTTGTAATTGCCTTCGTAGTAGTGGCAGTCGCCCGGATGGCAACCGCTCACGAGAACGCCGTCGGCGCCTTCACGAAACGCTTTGACGATGAAGGTGGGATCGATCCGTCCCGAACACATCACGCGAATCGGGCGAACGTTGGCCGGCCACTTGATCCGCGACACACCCGCCAAATCCGCGCCCGTATAGGAACACCAGTTGCACAAGAATCCCACGATTTTCGGTTCGAAAGCCATCTTCACCACCTCTTGAATGATGAATGATGAACGATGAATGATGAATTACGATCTGTCATGTGCGCTTCTTCACAGTTCTTACTGAGGCCACCAAGATCGCTGTCAACTCCTCCGCTTCCTGCCGCAAGTTTGTCAGCCGCGAGTCTTTGACGATTCCCACTTCGGTCAGCAGTTCGAACCAGTAAATCGTTTCTTCCAGTTCCTGTAACGCCGCCTCGATCTTGCTCACAAACTCCGCAGGGGATCGGGCCCGAATCGCCTCGCGATAGTGCGCCCCAACGGATGTGCCACTTCGCAACACCTGCTTGCCCAAGACCTGTGCTTCTGTGGTCTTGGGCAACGAGCAATACATCCGGACAACCCGCACAGCAAATGCCTTCGTTCGTTCAGCCAGATCGCGGACATCGTTTTTCGTCTTTGCTTCGCATTCGGCATTCATCATTCATCGTTCATCATTCAGCGTTTGCTTCCGGCGTCGGCCAGAATGCCCTCGATCTCGGCAAAAATCTGTTCATCCGTAAAACCGCTGCCCGTAATTGCGCCCGCCGGACACGCGGCCACACACGTTCCACATCCCTTGCACAGCGTTTCGTTGACGACCGAGACCTTCTTCACTTCGTCGAATGTGATCGCCGTATAGGGGCACAGATTATTGCAGACCTTGCAACCGCCGCACAGATTCTCGTCTATGCTGGCGCGGATCGGATCGAGGAAGACCTCGCCCTTGGAGATCAGCGCCAAGGCGCGCGCGGCCGCGCCGGCGGCCTGCGCCACCGTGTCGGGAATATCTTTGGGTCCTTGGCAGCAACCGGCGATATAGATCCCGTCGCTCATCGTCCCCATCGGGTCGAGCTTCGGGTGGCGCTCCAGGTAGAAGCCGTCGGGACTGCGCTGGAGCGAGAAGACTTTGGCGACCTTGTCGGCGTCGGCATCCGCCTCGATTGCCGGGCACAGAACCACCATATCCACGGGAATTTCGCGGAACTTGCCGATCAACGTATCTTCACAGCGAATCAACAAATACCCCTCGCGTCCATCGCCCCAGGTTGCCTCGACGACTTCGGCGGCCTTGCCGCGGATGACGTTCACGCCCTCGTCGAGGATGCGCGAATAGAATTCCTCATAACCCTTTCCGAACGCCCGCATGTCAATGTAGAACTGATAGACCTCGGCCTTGGTGCGATCCTTGACCAGGTGGGCGAACTTCAACGCATACATACAGCAGACGCGCGAACAGTACTTGTGATATCGTTGGTCGCGCGAACCGATGCAGTGGATGATGCCGATCGCCCGCGGCTCTTTGCCGTTTTTCATCAAGACGCGGCTGCCCGTCGGGCCGGTCGAGTTCAGCATTCTCTCAAAATCCAGACCCGAAAGGACATTGTCCAGTTTGCCATAGCCATATTGAACCATCTGGCGGGCGTCAAAAGCCTGATAGCCCGTAGTGATCAGGATTTGGCCGACATCCAATTCCACGACCTCGTCCTTCATGTCATAGTTGATCGCCAGAGGCTCGCAAACGATGGCGCAAGTCCCGCATCCGCCCGTTTGCGTGCGAATGCACGATTCGGGATCAATGTAGGGAACCTTGGGCACCGCTTGCTGATAGGGAATCGAGATGGCTGTTGTCGGCCCCAGAAAAAACTCCGGTACTTCTCCTTTTCGTTTGCAGAGATCCTCGATCGTAATCGCACCGGTTGGGCAAACGTGCGCACACGCGCCGCACGCGATACAAACGTCGGTGGCCATCTCCTGTTCAAGCGGCGTCACCACCTTGCGTGCCGTGCCGGAATAGGCAAAGCTCAGCACGTTGGCCTTGACGATCTCGCTGCACATGCGCACGCACAGGCCGCAGAGAATACATTTCTCTTTCGGGTCATACCCGAAGCGGGATTTCTCGACGCCGTATTTCGCAGCCATCTGCTTGATGACGGGGACTTCGGAACAGCGCGCCAACAACATTTCCAGAATCATCCGGCGCGTGCGCCGCACCCGCTCGTTGTCGGTGAAGATTTCAATCCCCTCGCTGACCGGATAATTGCAGGCCGTGACCATGCGACGCCGCCGACCGCGAACCACTTCGACGTTACAGACGCGACAGGCAGCGTAAGCCTCGATGCCCTCGTAGTAGCAAAGCGTCGGGATTTCGATCCCAACTTTCTGCGCCACCTTGAGGATCGCAGTCCCCGGCTCGGCTTCCGTTGGAATCCCGTCAATCTTGAGCTTAACCATCGTTCCTCATCCTTTGCGTGTATGGGCCGTTCGTGAATTACCCTTCCGACGGGCGATCGCAAGGATCGCCCCGACAGATCATTCCCGAATGACCGCGTCAAACTTGCAGACGTCATCACAAGCGCCGCACTTGATGCACTTCTCCTGGATAATCTGGTGTTTCTGTTTCGGTTCGCCGACAGCGGCTTCCGTCGGACACGCCTTCACGCACAGATGGCAGCCGGTGCATTTCACCGAATCAATCGTAAAGGTAATCAGCGCACGACAGACCTTGGCCGGACACTTTCGGTCGCGAATGTGCGTCTCGTATTCCTCGCGAAAGTACCGAAGCGACGTCAGAACCGGATTGGGTGCGCTTCCGCCCAGTGCGCAAAGCGAGGCATCGGCAATCGTCGTGGTGAGTTCGTCGAGGGTCGCGAGATCCTCCTCCGCGCCGCGCCCATCGCAGATTCGCGTCAGGATGTCAAGCATCGCCTTGTTTCCCTCGCGACAGGGCGCGCATTTTCCGCACGACTCGGTCGTCAGGAAATCCACGAAGTAGCGAGCGATGTCCACCATGCACGAGCTTTCGTCCAAGACGACCATGCCACCCGAACCCATCATTGAGCCGGCCTCGTAAAGCTTTTCGTAGTCCACAGGCAGATCCAACAAGCTCTCAGGAATAAACCCGCCGGAAGGACCGCCGGTCTGGACAGCTTTGAACTTGCCCCCGTCGGGTATCCCGCCGCCGATGTCGAAGATCAACTCACGCAGGGTGATTCCCATGGGGACTTCGACCAGGCCCGTGTTGTTGACGCGCCCGGCCAGCGAAAACACCTTGGTTCCCTTGCTGTGCTCGGTTCCGATCGAGGCGAACCACTGGGCGCCGCGCTCGATGATGATCGGCACGTTGGCCCACGTCTCGACATTGTTGAGGACGGTCGGCTTGTTATGCAGGCCGACCTCGACCGTGTGGACGTATTTGGCGCGCGGCTCGCCCGGCTTTCCCTCGATCGAGGCCATCAGGGCGGTTGATTCGCCACAGACAAACGCACCGGCGCCGCGGTGAACCTCGACGTCGAAGTCGAAACCGGTGCCTAAAATATCCTTGCCGAGCAGGCCGTATTTACGCGCCTGTGAGAGCGCACGGAGAAACCGCCTCAGGGCCAAAGGATACTCGTGACGGACATAGATGTAGCCCTGATGGGAGCCAATCGCAAACGCCCCAATGATCATTCCCTCTATGACCGAGTGTGGGTCGCCCTCGACAATGCTGCGGTCCATGAAGGCGCCCGGGTCGCCCTCATCGGCGTTACAGACGATATAGCGCACCCCGTCGGACGAATGGGCTTTGACGGCGGTCTCCCACTTGATGCCCGTGGGGAAACCGCCGCCCCCGCGGCCTCGCAAACCCGAAGCTTTAATCTCTTCGATCGCCTGTGTGGGTGTCATCGAGGTCAGCACCTTGGCCAGCGCCCGATAGCCGCCGCGGGCAATGTATTCCTCGATGTTCTCCGGGTCAATCATGCCCCGGTTGCGCAACGCGATAAGCATCTGCTTGCCGAAGAACGGAATGTCGCGCATCTTGGGGACCGGTTCTTTGGCTTCCGGCGGCGTGAACATGAGTTTCTTGACCGGTCGCCCCTTGAGCAAGTGTTCCTCGACAAGCAATGGAACGTCTTTGGCGGTCACTTGCTGATAGAAGATGCCGTCGGGCAACACCAGCATGATCGGTCCCACCCCACAGAAGCCATTACAGCCGGTGGTGACGATCTCGATCTCCTCGCCCAGCACGCGCTTGGAAATCTCTGCCGCCAGAGCGTCGCGCAACTCCAGCGAACGGTTGCTCACACAGCCCGTTCCCGCGCACACCATCAAATGGAGTCGGTAAGGCATTGTTGTGTTCTCTCTATTCTGTAAAATTCATACATAAACATCCACAATCCAGAACCCAATATCACTCACTCGCCCGGCTTCGCAAATCACACCTCAGACATCGTCGCGATTCCTTCACGGCCAGTCCTTCTGGGAACCCCAATTCAACTTTCTCAAAATTGTCCCGCCTCTGCGCAACGGGCGCGGTTGGCATCGGACTCCTTCCGGCCGCCGTGATTTCTTCCAGTTCCTCATCGCTCAGCACGACAGGTTCAACGTACGGCGATGGCTCAACCACTCGATACTCCGGCTTCACACCCTCGCCGCGCAGGTACCGGTGAATGGTACGAGCAACCAGTTTTCCCTGGCCCATTGAATCCGAGATCGTGGAAGGGCCGGTTACAGCGTCGCCGCAGGCAAAAACCCCATCCATTGTCGTGGCAAGCGTTTCGGGATCCGCACGGATAAGACCTCTTTCTGAGACTTTGACATCGCTTTCCCCGCGCAGGAAGCTCACGTTTGGACGCTCGCCAACCGCCACGATAAGATTGTCCACGTCAAGAGTGAACTCGGAGCCCTTTAGAGGTACCGGTCGCGGCCGGCCTGTTTCATCAACCGCGCCCAGTTCCATGCGAACGCATTCGACCTTCTGAACGCGACCCTGATTGCCCAGGATCCGCACCGGCGCTGCCAGGAACTCGAACGCGATGCCTTCTTCGATGGCGGCGGTCACTTCCGTTTTCATCGCCGGCACCTCGTTGGCCGTGCGGCGATAGAGAATTGTTACATCCGATCCGAACCGCCACGCCGTGCGCGCCGCATCAATGGCGGCATTTCCTCCGCCCACAACCGCGACCCGTCTGCCAAACTCTGCCTTCTTTCCGGCATTGGCTGCTTTCAAGAAATCCAAACCATCAATCACGCCTGCGAGATTCTCACCCGGAATGTTCAACTTGCGCGATTCATGCGCTCCTGTCGCCAGCACCACCGCTTTGTATCCCTGGGTCAGCAGCTCGCGGAGCGATATGTCCTTCCCCAATGCCATGTTCGTTCGGATCTCGATACCCAAATTGACTATATTCTGGATTTCCATGTCGAGAATGTCCGCCGGCAGACGATAGCGAGGAATGGCGGCCGCAATCATTCCGCCCAAAAACGGCGCCGCCTCGAAAACCGTCACTCCGTAGCCCATGTGGAGCAGCTCCCAGGCGGTGGTCAGCCCGGCAGGGCCCCCACCCACTACAGCAACCTTCTCGGGGAAGCGCTGGCGTGGGCGTGGCCACCGGGGAATTCCTTTTTCCAGCTGACGGTCGCAGACATACCTTTTGAGGGCCTTAATAGAGAGTGACTCGCCAAACTCTGCGGCGCGACATCGCTCGTTGCATGGATGGTGGCACACATAACTGGTAACGATGGGGAAGGGATTGTTCTTTCGGATGACCTCGAATGCTTCACCGTGCTGGCCTTTCGCAACTAAGCCAATGAAAGTAGGAATATCCGTATTAAGGGGGCAGTTATACTTGCAGGGGGTAAAGACGATTTTTGTACAAACAGCAGCGGGACACTTCTTGTACCTGATGTGAGCTTCATATTCGCTGCGAAACTCTCGGATCGTGCTCAAAACGGGGTTAGGCGCTGATCCCCCCAGTGCGCAGAGCGAACCGTCAATCATCGTTTGACTCAGTTCCTCGAGTAATTCGATGTCGCCTTCCTTGCCTCGTCCCTCCGTAATATCGGTCAGAATCTGATACATGTTGCGCAGCCCCTCCCGACAGACCGTGCACTTGCCGCACGATTCATCCTTGAGAAAGCCCGTGAAATACCGAGCCAGATCTACCATGCAGGTAGTATCATCCATGACGATCATTCCACCCGAGCCCATCATCGAACCGGCCTCCTCGAGACTCTCGAAATCCACGGGCAGATCGAGTAGCCTTTCAGGCAGGCAGCCGCCCGAGGGTCCACCCGTCTGGACGGCTTTGAACTTGCGGCCGCCGGCAATGCCGCCCCCAATGTCGAAGATGATCTCGCGCAGGGTGATTCCCATGGGGACCTCGACGAGACCGGTGTTGTTGACGCGTCCGGTCAGTGAGAACACTTTGGTTCCCTTGCTGTGCTCCGTGCCGATCGAAGCGAACCACTTGGCGCCGCGTTCGACAATCACGGGGACGTTGACCCAGGTTTCCACATTGTTCAGAACGGTGGGCTTGTCATACAAGCCGACCTCGACCGTATGGACGTATTTGGCGCGCGGCTCACCAACGCGCCCCTCGATGGAGGCCATCAGGGCCGTTGACTCGCCGCAGATAAAAGCACCGGCACCGCGATGAACCTCGATATCGAAATCGAATCCCGTCTCCAGAATATCCTTGCCCAGCAACCCGTATTCGCGCGCCTGCTTGAGCGCCAATACAAACCGCTCGAGCGCCAGCGGATACTCGTGGCGGACATAGATATAGCCTCGGTGCGCGCCGACGGCGTATGCGCCGATGATCATGCCCTCGATCACCGAATGCGGATTGCTTTCGGCGATGCTACGGTCCATGAAGGCACCCGGGTCGCCCTCGTCGCAGTTGCAAATCACGTAGCGCACCCCGTCGGGCGAATGGGCTTTGGCGCAAGTCTCCCACTTAATGCCCGTGGGGAAACCGCCGCCCCCGCGGCCTCGCAAGCCCGACGCTTTGATCTCTTCGATGATCTGGACCGGCGACATTGAAGTCAGCGCCTTGGCCATCGCCTTGTAGCCGTCGCGCGCAATGTATTCCTCGATCTTCTCCGGATCAATCACGCCCCGGTTGCGCAGCGCGATCAGCATCTGCTTGCTGAAAAAGGGAATGTCTCGCATCTTCGCGATCGGCTCTTTGCTCTCCGGTGGCGTGAACATGAGTTTTCTGACCGGTCGCCCTTTGCGGAGATGTTCCTCAACAAGAAACGGCACATCCTTGGCCGTCACCCGCTGGTAGAAGATGTTGTCGGGTTGTACCAACGTGATCGGTCCCATCCCGCAGTAGCCGTAGCAACCGGTAGAGATGACCTCGATCTCGTCGGTTAGCCCATGCTTGGCGATCTCAGCGATCAGTGCGTTGCGCGTTTCCAGGGAACGATTGTCCGCACAGACCATACCGGCACATACCATCAAATGAAGTCGGTAAGGCATCTTCGTCCTCTCAGAATGATGAATAATGATGAACGATAACGATGAAGGAATGCCCGTTATGCCATTTTCCCAGATATCTGCTCCCGTTCCGCATTTCGCGTTCCTCGTTCATCGTTTGTTCAGGCGACTCGCTCGCTGCCTATTGTCAACGCAAAGTCCGTGACAACTTTTCCTTTCAGGACATGTTCATTAAGAATGCGCACGATTTTGTCCTCGGTCAGTTTGCAGTATTTCACCGGCGCCTGTTGGGGCAACTGGACGGTGGCCATCGGTTCCTGGCTGCACATGCCTGCGCATCCCGACGTGCTGACCAACACGTCCTGGATTTGTTGCTTCTCGATCTCCTTGAGCAACGCCGACATCACCTTGCGCGCACCGGCCGAAATGCCGCATGTTCCCATATGCACGGTAATCTGCGCGCGCGCCTTGCCCTCGCGCACGGTGCGCTCGGCCTGTAATTTGTCCCGCAACTTCTCCAGTTCACTGATCGTTAGCTTTGCCATGGCTCTCCCGCTCCGTTCCTTTGTATTGTTTCAGTATGCGAGGAATCTTGGTCGAAGTGATGTGTCCGTGAACATCGTCGTTCACCGTCATCACAGCGGCCAAGCCACAACACCCCAGGCACCTCACCGTTTCCAACGTGAACTTTCCATCTTTCGTCGTTTCGCTTACGCCGATGCCTAACTCGCGTGAACACGCGTCCACGATCCGCGGCGCTCCCCTGACGTGACAGGCCGTTCCCGTGCAAACGCTCACCACATGCTCCCCGCGGGGCTTGAGACTGAACCGTTTGAAAAAGGTCGCCAGATGATAGACCCGCCCGAGCGGCACCTTCACCTCCTGGGCAACCGTCTTAATCGCTTCACTGGGGATGTAGTGATATTCCGTTTGAACGTCCTGGAGCATCTCGATGAGAAACCCTTCCCGACCGCCCCAGTTTTTCACAATCTCACGCACTTTCTCTTTGCTCACCGGCCTGACAGCCATGCCTATCCTCCTACTTCCCCGAAGCCTTGGGCCTTCAAGATCTCCCGAATCGTCCGAATTCCTTCACCGGAGCTGATCGGTACCCTGCCAAGGGCCTTCTTGATTCCGCGCGTCTCCAGATGGCACGTTCCTTGGGGCCCCCGATGGCCGAACACAAAGTCCACATCCGGGTTTCCGACGATCAGCATTTGCATCGTTTCTGATAGATCGCCCAGAGGCTGGCGATCCACGTGGCTGTGCTGAAAGGTCGCCACGATTTCCGTTCCGCGTCCGGGTCCGGATTTGATCTGGATTTCCCCGCCCGCGCGTCGAGCCGCAGCCGCTAACAGCGGCAGACCCAAGCCCACTCGCCTGGCCTCTTTCGTCGTGAAGAAGGGATCGAGAACGCGTTGCTGCATCTGCTCATCCATTCCGGTTCCATCGTCGCGGATCGTGATTGTCAACCGATCCTTCTTCAGGTCTTCCTCGATATGAATTTCAATGTTTCGCGTCCCCGCTCGTATCGAGTTCTCGGCAACGTCCAAAATGTGGAGCGCAAGTTCTTCCATGTTTAGCCGTCAGAGGTCGGCCGTCGCCATCCAGCAATCCAAGACTCTCACCACCGTCCGCACTACTCTGCAACCGCACTGCGTCCTCTTTCTCCCCGCAATGCCCACCGGATTTCTTCCACGGTGGGGGCCGCCATCTCCAACACACTTGCGACGCTTGCAATCTCATCGAGCCGATGGGCATCGGACGAGCGAATCATCGGGTATTCCTTGCCCAATGCGAACCGCGCGCGCGCTTCCGCAACCGTCATCCGGGGCGAGACCTCGAGGCCATCGAGCGCCACGTCGGGAACGAAACCCAGGTGGCCGATCAATCCAAACCCCTCACGGTCAATGTGCGATGCGATGACGCAGCCACTGTGCGAGTGGATCAGTTCCGCAACCTCCTCCAGAGCCAGATCACACGCTCCTATCAACAACCGCTCGTTCTCGCCCACAATCGCACCGTCTTCGCTCACCACGAACTGCCGCCCGAACACCTCCGGCTCGTTCCTGCCGTCCAGACATGCGTAAACTCGATTCTGGACTGCCTGAAGGTCGCTGACCCCATCGAAAAGCCCCAGAATATGGACCTCCTCGCGCGTGGTGATCTCGATGCCCGGAATCACCGCCAGCCCTTCGCGTTGTCCCGCTGCCGCGACCGCTGCGGCGTTTTCGGCCGAGTTGTGATCGCACACAGCGATCAGAGCGAGACCCTCCTCGCGCGCTCGGGCAACAATCGCCCGCGGCGTCATTTCCACCTCCGCACAGGGCGAGAGGCAAGTATGAATATGAAGATCCGCTCGCCAGCGGCGCAAAACCACCTCGGTAGCCTTCAGCCTTCAGCCTTCAGCATTTCGTAAAGCTGTCCGACCACTTCAAAACTGGACAGCGAGCTGATTGCCAGTGTCACGCCTTGTTCTTCGGCCTTTTTCGTCGTCTCCTCCTGCGGCTTGCGGCCATTCGCCAGGATGATCGCCGCCAGATCTTTGAGCACCGCCACCGCCACAATGTTGGGATGAATCTGGATGGTCACCCACACATGGCCCGCCTGACTGTTGGCCATCACGTCGCTCAACAGGTCGCCCCCATACCCTCCCGTCACCTCCATCTCGCCGCGTTCGGGATGGGTGCACACCGTCAAGTGGAGCCGTCTGATCACCTCGTTCAGTTTCATGATCAGCCTTCAGCCATCAGCCGTCAGCGAGCCAGCCGAGAGCACATCCAAAACCTTTTGCTGCCCCGCGCGCAATTCCTGTAAGGCGACGCAGACACAGTCGTTCAGATGGGCTTCTCCTCGGACGACATCGTCCGCGAAAGCCGTGCACGACGGCGCCCCACAGGCGCCGCAATTGATGTTCGGCAAGGATTGGCGAATCTCCTCGAACCGGCGAATCTTGGCAATCGCGCGCCCGACATCGGAATCCAGCGGTCCCGGCGACTGCACCGACAGCTTGCGATCCACGAGATAGCCGCCCTTTTCGCAGAATTCGGCCAGCTCCCGCTCGCTCTGTCGCGGTTGGTCGCCCAACGGGCTCAGAATCTCCAGAATGCGCGCTCGGGCCACATAGGGGTTCTCGGCCAACAGGCAACCGCTCACGCAGCCATGCGGACAGGTATGACATTCGACGTAGTCCATGTCGCGCAGCTTGCCCATCTCGATGTCGTTCAGGATGCGAACGACGTTGCGCATTCCTTCCACCG
>Ga0315277_10009318_pt1 | contig 12548 bp, 7 predicted proteins | sample YL17G05_15_MG_FD_203695 | JGI IMG/M metagenome (GOLD analysis project Ga0315277, IMG submission 203695) | Sediment microbial communities from Yellowstone Lake, YNP, Wyoming, USA - YL17G05_15 | ecosystem: Environmental > Aquatic > Freshwater > Lake > Sediment | place: USA: Wyoming | collected... | reverse complement strand
TCCCCACCCCACCCGAATCGCGCAGGACCGAGATGCTCGAGCCTCCATAATTGGCGACATAGACCCGGTTCTGAACCGGATTCCACGCAAGAGCAGAAGGTCCGGCTCCGACCCCGATGGTAGCGATGACGCTGTCGGTTGACCCATCTATTACTGTGATGTCGTCGCTGCTATCGTTCGCGCAGTAGACTCTGTTGTATGTCGAGTCGTAACAGAGAGCACGAGGGGCGTTACCTGCAGCAACGGTGGCGACGACGCTGTCGGTTGCGCCGTCAATCACGGTCGCGTCGTTACTGCCACTGTTCGCGCTGTAGACCTTGTTGTCGGTCGGGTTGTAGCAGAGGGCAGCAGGACCTCCGCCAGTGACCACGGTGGCGAGAACCCCGTTGGTCGCGCCGTCAATCACCGTCACATTGTTGCTGTATAAGTTCGCGCAGTAGACCTTGTTGTTGGTTGGATTGTAGCAGAGGACTGCAGGCGACCCAGCAGGGATTCGGGCAATCTTCTGGTTCGTGGTCCCGTCAATCGCGAGCACGCAATTGCCACCGCCGACATAGATGGTGTTGTTTGCGGAGTCGTATGTCAGGCACCCCGGGGACTTCAGTCCGCCGAACGTATCCGGCAGAAGCAGGGTCTTCTCGCACCACTGAGAGTGAGCCGCCGACAGGCAGCAGCACAAAGCCAACAGCACGGCCACGGGTCGTACGGCCCGAATGTATGAGGAAATGGTTCGAGCCAAAGAACGTCGGACACAGTACACTGGCATTCTGCGCCTCCCACTGGAAGTGACCCAAGCAGACTGGCGCCTACCGGACCTGTGGTCGGATTCCCTTTACTCCACCGCACGCGGCGGCGTCGCTGTGAGCATAACCCTGCGACAAGCAGAAGTCAATACAGCGCGTTCGCGGGCCCGCGGCTGTCCGCGCTACGGTTTGGGTTTGACCGTGAGTGTTATCGGGTTGGACCAGGCGATGCCCTGCCACATGTCGAACTTGCAGCCGTAGTCCTTAATTCCGACCAGCTTGAGCCGGAACTGGAACCTAGAGACGTCCTCGGGAATCCAGGTACGCACTTCCCGGTTGACCGTGTAGCTCTGGTTCGGTTCAAGCCGGACCACGTCGGTCGAGTCCATCCACGTCGCGATGAGCATCTTGCCCGGCCATTCAATCTGCTCGCCGGTTGCGGGATGGAGATGGTAGAACACGAGCTGCTCCTTCCAGTCCTTCTTGATGAGCAGGGCGCGGTCGCTGGTGTTGGTAGCGGTTATGCTGAGGCGGAACGAGTCTCCTACCTGGTAGACGGTCTTGCTCGGCGTGATGTGAACGGCAATAGGAGCGTCGTCGTAGATGCCATGCCACGAGGCCAGGGAGAAGTCAAAGGCCAAAAGGCAAAAGCCAAAGGCCAAAACCGCAGGTCCGACCAGAACCCGCGAACCCCTGGACCCCCGAACCCTTTCGCTCACTCGACCACTGGACCACTTGACCACTGGGCCACTTTCCTCAGTCGACGTCGATGGACTCGATGACGAGTTCCTGGCCGGAGATGATGTCGCCGCCGGCGTTGCAGGCGCACATGCCATCGAAGATGGAGGCATCAAGCGCTGGCTCCGAATCGGCGCCTTGGCTTTCCTGGAGAGGCTTTGGACTCGACTTCGGGAAAACGGGGGACAGTCCCTCGGAGCGCCTGCGTCCGACTCGGCGCGGGACAGTCCCCGTTTTCCCCTCCCCCTCACAGGGGGAGGGAGGGGTGAGGGTAGTGGCGGAACCTTGAGCCGGCTTCCGGAAGGAAGGCCCCCATTCAGCCCCGCACTTGGGGCAGCGGATGCGCAGCGGCACTCGCGTGAACTCAAGCTCGGCCTCGGCCGCAGCCGTGCCCTTCTTCATCTCGTCGAAGTAGAACTGAACGCAATCCGGCACGACGCCGCCGCCCTCGCCCAAGAGCAGCCGGATGCGGCTTATGCGCCTGGCGCTGTGCTTCTCTGCTTCAGCCAGCGCCTGGTCGAGCAGCGAGCGGGTAATGGAAAGCTCGTGCATTTTGTGAAGGAATCCCCAATGCCCAAACCCCAATGTCCATTCAAGCCCGATTAGCGAATGACCAATGTCTGCACTGGTCATTCCCCCCATTGGGGCATTGATTGGTCATTGGCAATCGGGACTTGGGACTCTTCTCAGGGTATTTCCTTTAGCAGGTTGGACGCGGTCGAATCCTGCGGGGTACGCTGGAGCCACTGCTGCATCAGGGCCCGCGCCTTGGCAGTGTCGTGCAGGTCGTCCAGGTACAACCGGTAGAGCGCCTGGATCGGCTCGGACCGCGTCGGGTCCTCGGTCATTGCCAAGCGGTAGGCAGCCTCGGCTCTGGCAAAGTCCCGCTTGCCCTGGTACGCGTAGCCCCGCCGCAGCGACAGCTCCGGGTCCTGGTAGCCCCGGGCCTGGATGGAATCGAGATAGGCAATGGCCTGGTCATACTTGCCGGTCAAGGTGGCGAACAACGAGGCGTGGTAGAAGAGCGGCACCTTCCGGTCAGTCTCGAGGTCGAAGCTCAGCGCCTTCTCGATTACCTCCTGCGCCTCAACGTTCTGATTCGTCTTCTGGTATTCACTGGCCAGCGCCAGGTAGGTCGCGGCATAGTTGATAAGGAGCCCGCGCGTGTTCTCGTCCTTCTTGACCTTGGGGTCGAGCATCGAGTTCATCATGTACACGTCGTACATCAGGTGCCGCGTCTTCTGGACGTCAACCATGTCAGAGCCCTGTTCCCTGACTACGCGGTTGACCAGCCCTTCGAGAAGAAGGTGCGGCTCGACGTCCTCGAGGTTGTCGCGCGCGACGGTAGTGGCGTAGTAAACCGGCGAGCGCGGGTTGTAGTTCTCGGTGAAGACCCGGGCTCGGAACTCCTCAGGCGTGCACCCGTAGTCGTCCGGCCACCTCAACTTGACGCCCCCGCTCGTGGCGACGATGTCGCGCATCATGATGTCCTTGAGCAGGTAGGTGCGGCTGTTCTTGCCGATGAAGCCCTGCGGCAGCCTGTCGATCAGCGACTCGGTAAACGAGATGGGCGCGCCCCAGCGTTTGAGCTGCTTGCAGTACCAGTTGGTGTTGAGCAGCGACAGGTTGGCGACCGCCACGTTCTTCCCGAACGTCGGGTCGAAGTGGGATACGCGCGACAGCACGGTCTGCATGAACCAGAGCGGGAACGTGTCATTGTCGCCGTTGGTGAAGAGAACCGCATGCTCGCCCGGGCACGATACCAGCATGTTGTACCCGTACTCGGCCGGTATCCAGTCGCCGTGGCGGGTGACTTCCGGAAAGTTCAGCAACATCGGCACGAACCCGAACGCGAGCAGCGCCCCGGACGCAGCGTAGACGGGCAGCTTCCGCGACTTCGCCCAGTCGGCAAGCCAGCGCAGGAACGCGTAGGCTCCCACCCCGATGAAGATGGTATAGAACACGAAGGAGAACGCGTAGAAGTAGTCCCGCTCGCGCACCTCGCGGAACTTGAGCTGCGGCCTCGGGTCCGACGGCGAGTACTTCAGGTTCAGGTAGGTAATCAGGCCGAGCGACGCGACCAGGAACGCCACAAAGATAAGCACGAACGACCGCTTCTCCCGCTTGAATTGGTGCCACATGCCCCAGAGTCCGAGCAGCGGCGGAATCAGGCCGAGCAAAGCCTGCCAGCCAACATGCAGGAAGATGTCGAAGAAGCGCGCGTTTCCCCATTGCCAGAAGAAATAGCGGACGTAGAACTTCACCTGTTCGAAGTAGGCGACAGGCACGCTGAACTGCGGATTCTGGTTCATCCGCCAATCATCCTCGGTCAGAAACTGGGTCTTGCGCGGCAAGAGCTTCATCGGGTCGTACTGCTCTCGCTTCAGGACGCTGACGAAGTCATGCCAGTTGGACGGGTTCACCTCGTTGATACTGGGGTGGAGCCGGGCACGGATGAGCATGATGAACTGCACCGAGCTGGCGAGGAGCACGAGCCCGAGCATCAAAGCGACGTACTTCGGGCTCAGCTTCCGCTGCCGGTGGAGCCAGTACAGGTATCCGCCGTAGCCGACAACGAGGGCCACCAGCATTATCGGGGACTGGACCCAGCGTTCGATGAAAGCGACCGTCGGCGAGGCGATAAACAGCACCGTGTCGTCCATTATCCTATAGCCCGCGGCCACGTACCCGATGACGAACACGAGAAACAGAAGGCCAAGCCCGTAGAACACGCCCGCGGTCTTCTCCGACCGCTCCATCACGCGGAGGCCGAACCAGGTTGCGGCAAGCATCAGCGGCACGGCCACGAAAGTCCCGAACGTGAAACCGAGCTCGGTTGCGGTGAGGATCATCAAGTACCCCGCAATCAGCTCGAAGATTCGCAACTGCACGATCGCGTCACGGTCGACTACCAGGGCGAAGAACAACACCGCGAATAGGGCGAGCATGGGCGTGAAGTGCATGCCCGCGGCGAGGAAGAGCAGGAACATGGCGGCAAGGATCAGCCGATTGTCGCCGGTACCTTCCTTGAGCTTGTCGCGCCAGATCAGCGCCATGTAGAGAACCGACAGCGCCACAACCACGCACGGCCCGTAGACCTCGGTTTCCACGCTGTTGTCCCAGTACGAGAAAGCAAACGCGCAGGACAGCGCACCGAAGACCCCGGCGACATGCGGCAGCCACTTGTCGTATCGGCGCTCCGGGCTGGCATACAGCGAGATGAGTTTGAGGACGAGGAGATAGATGAGCCCGCAGGAGAACGCGCCGAAAAGAACCGGGATCATGTTGGTGCGGAAGGCCACTTCCCGGGAAAACGGAATCAAGGAGAACAGGCGGCCCAGGGTCACAAACAACGGTGTGCCTGGCGGATGGGGAACTCCCATTATGCAGGACGCCGCGACCAGCTCGCCGCAGTCCCAGAATGATGCCGTCGGCGCCACACTGGAAAGGTAGGCGACCAGCACCACGGCAAACACCGCGGCGAAAAGGATGATGCGTACTCTTCGGTCGTTCATCTGGCGAGCCTCCGGTGAGACAAAGGGGTCAAGGATTCAAGGAATCAAGGGGGCAGGTGCCGGGCACCCGAGCCGGCAGCACCGTTCCGTAGGTCACTCATGCAGCGTGATATTATAGAGGGAACCAGAGGGAGTCAAATCAGGCCCGCCCGGTCGGGCACGCGTGAGCCCCTCCTACGAGAGTTGGCGGAGCTGGCGGGCAGCGGCCGAATCCGACGGGGCCCGGCGCAGCCAGAGTTGGAGCAGCGCCTTGCCCTTGGCCGTGTCGCGGAGCCGGTCGAGGTAGAGATGGACCAGCGCCTGCACGAACTCGCCCCGGCCCGGGTCGGAGCTCACGGCCTCGATATAGGCCGATTCGGCTTGTTTGAAGTCACGCTTGCCTTCGTACGCGACGCCGCGTCGTGCGGCGAATTCCGGCTGGTTGTACCCGAGTGTCCTGATGGTGTCGAGCGCGGCCAAGGCCAGGTCATAGTGTCCGTCTTCCAGCGCGAAGTTCGACAGGTGATAGAGAATCGTCATCCGGCGGTCCCGGTCAAGTTCCAGCCCGGTAGCCAAAGTCAGGACGTGCTCGGCGTCCAAAGGGCGGTTCTGGCGCCGGTATTCGTTCGCCATTCCCATGAAGGTGGCGGCGTAGGTCAGCAGCAGACCTCTTGTGTTATCGTCCTTGCGGACGCGATGGTCGAAGATCGACTTCATACTGAACACGGAGTCAACCAGATACCGGCTCCTGGCCAGGTCTACCTGCTCGCCCCCCGACTCCGGCACGACACGGTAGACCAGCCCTTCCAGTCGGAGGTGCGACTTTACGTCCTGCAGACTGCCGGGCGAAACCGTTGTCGCGAAGTAGACCGGTGTCCGCGGATGATAGCCCGGGCCGAACACCTTCGCGATGTAGTCATCGGCCGACGAGGCGTAGTCTTCGGGCCACTGGAGCTTGACTCCGCCCGCGGTTGCCACCATGTCGCGGATCATTATGTCCTCGAGCAGGAAGGTACGATTGTTCTTGCCGAGGAACCCTCGCGGCAGTTGCTCGATCTCGGCGTCGGAGAATGAAATGGGCGCGCCCCAGCGCTTCAGCTGCTTGATATACCAGTTCGTGTTCAGGAGCGAGAGTATCCCGACCCGGACATTCTTACCGAAGTTCGGGTCGTAGCCGGCTACCCTCGACGGCACGATCTGCGTGAACCAGAGCGGGAAAGTGTCGTTGTCGCCGTTGGTGAACACGACCGCATGCTCGCCCGGACACGACACCAGCATGTTGTAGCCGTACTCGGCCGGGATCCAGTTGCCGCGGCGCGTGATATCAGGGTAGTTCAGAAACATGGGCACGAATCCGAACGCAAGCAGAGCGCCGGACAGAACGTAGGCCGGAGCCTGCCTGAACCGCAGCCGGTCGATCACCGTGCGCAGGAACGCGTAGGCACCCACCCCGACGAAGATGGTGTAGAAGACGAACGAGAAGGCGTAGAAGTAGTCACGCTCGCGCACCTCCACGAAGCCGAGCCGGCCCTGGCTCGGGTCACCGTGCCGCGGATCCGACGGCGAATACTTCAGGTTCAGGTAGGTGATAAGGCCGACCGACGCCACCAGGAAGGCGACGAAGATGAGTACGAACGAACGTTTCTCCCGTCGGAACTGGTGCCACATACCCCAGAGCCCGAGCAGCGACGGGATGAGGCCGAGCAACGCCTGCCAGCCGACATGCAGGAGGATGTCGAAGAACCGCGGGTTCCCCCACTGCCAGAAGAAGTAGCGCAGGTAGAACTTCACCTGCTCGTAGTATGCAACCAGCAGGCCGAAACGCGGGTTCCGGTTGTTCCGCCAGTCGTCCTCGGTCAGGAACTGGGTCTTACGCGGCAGCAGCTTCATCGGGTCGTACTGCTCGCGCTTCAGCACGCTCACAAAGTCCCGCCACTTCGAGGGGTCGGCCTCGTTGATCGTCGGCGAGTGGCTGGCCCTGATGAACATGATGAACTGGACCGTGCCGGCAAGGAGGACGAGACCAAGCATCAGCCCGACGTACTTCGGGCTCAGCCTGCCCTGCTTGTGCAGCCAGTACAGGTAACCGCCGTAGCCCACCACCAGCAGCAGGAACATCATCGGCGAACGGACCCACCGCTCGATGAACGCCACGGTCGGCGAGGCGAGAAACAACACCGTGTCGTCCATTATCTTGTTGCCCGCGGCGACGTAAGCGATGACGAACACCAGGAAGAACAGGCCCAGGCCGTAGAACACCGACCTCGTATGGGTAGAACGCTCCATCACCCTGATACCGTACCAGGCCGCGCCGAGCATCAGCGGCACTGCGATGAACGTGCCGACGGAGAGCCCCAGCTCGGTCGCAGTCAATATCACCAGGTACCCGGCCACAAGTTCGAACAGCCGCAACTGCAGCACCGCCTCCCGCTCGACTACCAGCGCGAACACCAGCACCGCGAACACGGTCATCATCGGCGTGAAGTGGATGCCGGTCGATAGAAAGAGCAGGAATATCGCGGCCAGTATCAGGCGATTGTCGCCGCCCACCCGCTTGAGTTGGTCACGCCAGACCAGCGCCATGTAGAGCACCGACAGCGCGACGACCACGCACGGGCCGTAGACCTCAGCCTCGACCGAGTTGTCCCAGAATGAAAACGCGAAGGCGCAAGCCAAGGCACCGAACACACCGGCGACATGCGGCAGCCACTTGTCGTACCGGCGTTCGGGGCTGGCATAGAACGAAATGAGCTTGCATACAAGCAGGTAGATGAGCCCGCAGGAGAAGGCGCCGAACAGCACCGGTATGAGCGTCACCCGGAAGGCTATCTCCTTTGCCGTCGGCAACATCGAGAAGATGCGACCCAGGGTTACGAACAGCGGCGTGCCCGGCGGGTGCGGAACGCCCATCGTGAATGCCGCGGAAATCAACTCACCGCAGTCCCAGAACGCCGCGGTCGGGGCCGCGCTGTACAGATACACGCCGAACACGACAGCGAACACCGCCGCGAACACCAGCAGCCGGGTTCTTAGTCCATTCACGACTCAGAGCTCGGTGGCCAAGGCCTGCTGGATGTTGTATTTGAGCTGGGACGGGGTCAGCCCGGACAGCAGCGCCCCGCGGCTGGCGAAGCTTATCTTGCCGGTGGTCTCGGAGACGATTACGGCGATAGCATCGGTCACGGTCGCGATGCCCAGCCCGGCCCGGTGGCGCATCCCCAGCGCGTTCTCGATGTATCGCTCTTCGCTCAAAGGCAGCGTGCAGCCCGCAGCCACGACCTGTCCGGCGACGATGATGGCCGCGCCGTCGTGCAACGGCGCCGGCGGCGTGAACATCGAAACCAGCAGCGGCGCCGAAACCCGCGCTTCCACCCTGGTGCCGGTTTCGATGTATTCGCGTAGCCCGATATCGCGTTCGATGACCAGCAGTGCGCCGATCTTGTGGTCTTTCATCTGCGCGGCTGCGTCGACTATCTCATCGATGGCAGCGGCGTCCGCACCGTGCTTGAGCAGGAACCGCAGCGGCCGGTAACGTCCGAACCGAGAAAGGATGTTCCTGATCTCGGGCTGGAAGATGATGACGAACGCCACGATCCAGACCGTGGTCAGCGAGTTGACAATCAGGCCGAGTGCCTTCAGGTCCATCCAGCGGGCGAGGAACGACACGGCTACCAGGAAAAAGAGCCCGTAGAGCATCCGGATAGCGCGGGTGCCTTTCAGGAAGCGCAGGAAGTAGTAGGCGAGCAGGGCGACGAGCAGGATGTCGAAGACGTCGACCCAGCGGAACTTGACGAACGAGAGCATCTAGTTTCTCAACTCAACGGCGTCAGCCAGCTTCAGCGCCTTCACGACTGGTTTGACGTCATGGACCCGCAGAACGTTCGCTCCGTTCGCTGCCGCCAGCACACACGCGGCGATCGTCCCCTCGAGCCGCTCACCCGGAGGCGAGTCCGACACCGCACCGATGAAGCGCTTGCGGGACGGACCGACTACAATCGGCGCGCCCAACGACTCAAGCTCGGCCAACCGGCGCAGAATCTCGAGATTGTGACCCACGGTCTTGCCGAACCCGATGCCCGGGTCAACTAGCATCTGCGTACGCTCAATCCCGGCCGCCTCTCCCCGCCCTAGCGCGGCCGCGAGGAAACCCGCAACCTCGGCCATCAGGTCCGAGTACTCGGGGTTATTCTGCATGGTTCGGGGGCGGCCTTTCATGTGCATCAGTATACACGGGACTCCGGCGCGCGCTACAACCGCAGGCATCCGCTTGTCCCCGGCGAGAGCCGAGATGTCGTTAACCATATCCGCGCCCTCACGGAACGCCGCCTGCGCGACGGCCGCACTCGTGGTGTCAACGGACACGGGTGTTTTGACTCTCTTCTTCACGGCGCGCAGCACCGGGAGAAGCCGCGCCAGTTGCTCCCTTGCCGGGACCGACCGCGAGCCCGGCCGGGTCGACTCGGAGCCGATGTCGATGAAGTCCGCGCCTTCCTCGGCCATCGCGACGGCGTGGTCGAGCGCTGCCGACGGCTCAAGGAACTGACCACCGTCAGAGAAAGAATCGGGCGTGACGTTGAGTATGCCCATCACGTGGGTGCGCCTGCCTAGGTCAACCGTTTTTCGTCCCAGCCTGATGATACGCGCCGGCAACAGCAGGCGTCCGCTCAGCTCAACCAGTTCCGGAACCAGCCGTGCCACGCACTCCGGCTGCGACGCCAGCCGGTCGAGCAGCACACGCAACTGGCGCATCGTTACGAGGAGCACTGCATCGGTGTGCCTGACCCGGCCCGAGACAATCGCACGGTTCACCGCACAGTCGCCGCCACAGGGCAGCACGGTCTGCTTCAGGATATTCGCTGCTGCTGTTGACAGACCTTCGATCTTGACCGCTATAACCCGGCTCTTGGCCCGGAATATCGGCCAGCTCAGCGGGTCGGCGCCGACCCGGGCGAGCTCCTGTTCGAGGTCGGCCTGGTTCGCTATGGAGAGCAAACGCACGTGAACTTATAGGCTAACTGACGCTGGAAGTCAAGCGAAGTCAGGGGTCAAAAAGTCAAGGATTCGAGGAATCGAGTGTCCGAGCACTGGAATCCTGGACCCCTGGAATCCTGGAATCCTCTACTTCAGGACCTGGGCGATTCGCTCGAGGGCCCAGTCAACTTCGGACTTGCTGATGACGAGCGGCGGGGCGAAACGGATGACCGTTCCGTGGGTCTCCTTGGCGAGCACACCCAGCCCCATCAGTTTCTCGCAGAATCCCCGCGCCGGTCCTGATTCGGGCTTGATATCCACGCCGATGAGCAGACCCTTGCCCCTGATCTCGGCGATGTGGGGAGAGTTCATCTTCGCCAGTTCGCTCCGGAGGTACACGCCCATCTTGAACGAATTCTCAGGCAGTCTCTCCTCGATGATGACCTCGACCGCGGCCTCGCCGACCGCACAGGCCAGCGGGTTGCCGCCGAATGTCGAGCCATGGTTGCCGGGCGTGAACACCGACATCAGTTCCTTCGACGCCAGCGCGCCGGATACCGGGAAACAGCCTCCACCCAGTGCCTTGCCCACAACCAGCACGTCCGGCCTGATGTCATCGTATTCGTAGCAGAAGAGCCGGCCGGTCCGACCCAGCCCGGTCTGAATCTCGTCGGTCATCAGAAGGACATTGTTCCGCGTGCAGACCTCGCGGACAGCCTTGAGGAATCCTTCCTTCGGCACCTTGATTCCGGCCTCGCCCTGAATCGGCTCGACCAGGAACGCCACCGTGTTCGGAGTGATGGCCTTCTCCAGCGCGCCAGCATCGCCGTACGGTATCATCTTGAACCCCGGCGTGAACGGCCCGAACCCGTCGTTGTAGAGCTTCTCCGGAGAGAACCCGACGATGGTAGTGGTCCGACCGTGGAAGTTGCCGTCGCAGACGACGATTTCGGCCTTCCCTTCCGGCACGCCCTTCTTCGTGTAGCCCCAGCGCCGGCAGAGCTTGATTGCGGTCTCGACCGCCTCGGCCCCGGTGTTCATCAGGAGTACCTGGTCCATCCTGCACGCCTCGGTCAAGGTCTTGCAGAACGGCCCGAACGTATCATGGTGGAACGCGCGCGAGGTCAGACAGAGCCTGCCCATCTGCTCCTGCATCGCCGCCAGTATCTTTGGATGGCGGTGGCCCTGGTTCAGGGCCGAATAGGAAGAGAGCATGTCGAGGTACCGCTTCCCTTCAACGTCCTCGACCCACACGCCCTCGCCCTTGGCTAGAACGACCGGCAAAGGCAGGTAGTTGCGGGCGCTGTGTGCTTCAGCCAGACGGATGTGATCCAGGCTCTTCACGGGAGCTCCTTTCGCTTGCGGGCTGGACGGCTATTCTAGCCGAAACACCGCGCTGAGGCAAGCTCGCCGCGGGACATGACCGAAACCCGTCCATGGGTTTCGGATCGTGTCCCAAGGCCTTCTACCCGGGCGCAGCGGCGTCGTCTTGAGTCTCGCTCCCTACTTCGTGATGACGATCTTTCGGACAGCTTGGGCCTGTGCCTCCTCTCGCAAGAAGTACACACCCGGGGCTAGCCCACTCACATCATTCGCGCCGGCCTGAAGGCTCATCACCCGCCGCCCCGCCGCGTCCAGCAGCTCGGACCTGTATCCTATACTCTGTCTACTGTCTCCTATCCTCAGCACCCCACGGATGATGGTTGGCCCCAGCTTGAGGTCTACGGCTTGCGGTTTGGAGCTCTCAACCGCCCCAGCGTTGTATGACATCCGGTACAAGGGGTATACTTCAAGATTGCCCGCAAACGGCGTGCCGAGCCCGAGGTTGTTGGTAGTCGCCGCCTGGTCTTCCAGCGGCACGCAGCAGACGAAGTTCTCGCCCAGAATCAGCGAGTCGGCGCCCCAGGCGTAGGACCACATGATGGAATCGGTCCCAGCGCCGCCAGTGATGTTCGCCCAATTCCATTTCTCCTGGGCGGTGCCTACCCGGTTGCACACGCCCATCATCGCGGTCCGGCCTGGCGACGAACGGTTCACACCTCTGCCGGTCAGGGACGGGCGCCCCAGCGAAGTCGTGTCACCCGGCAGCCGGTCAAATGCCACGTGTACCTTCGTATCTCTGACCGGCGCATCCGCAATCTCTGTCACATTGCTTCCGTTCAAGACGTAAATCTTGTTGGTGACCGGATTCCCCGCCACGGCAAAAAGGAATGAGCCGACGGTCACCGTGGTCGTAGCGTTGGTCGCGCCGTCAATGACCGTCACACTCTTGCCGCTGTTGTTCCCGACGCAGATCTCGTTGGTGACAGGGTTCACAGCCACGTCAATCGGCAATGAGTCGACGAGCACAGTGGCCGTGGCGTTAGTCGCGCCGTCGATAACCGTCACATCGTTGCTGTATTCGTTCGCGACGTAGATCTTGTTGGTGACCGGGTTCACAGCCACGCCCTCGGGGTTCGTGCCCGCGGGCACGGTAGCTGTATCGTTGGTCGCACCGTCGATCACGGTTACGTTGCCACTGCTGGTGTTCGTGACATAAATCCTGTTGGTAACAACGTTCACCGCCACGCCCTCGGGGTGTGAGCCGACAGGCACCGTGGCC
>Ga0315277_10009317_pt1 | contig 12549 bp, 1 predicted proteins | sample YL17G05_15_MG_FD_203695 | JGI IMG/M metagenome (GOLD analysis project Ga0315277, IMG submission 203695) | Sediment microbial communities from Yellowstone Lake, YNP, Wyoming, USA - YL17G05_15 | ecosystem: Environmental > Aquatic > Freshwater > Lake > Sediment | place: USA: Wyoming | collected... | reverse complement strand
GGATAGGCAGAGGAGCAGTCGGGCCCGGTGGTCGTCGTTCGTCGTGAGCGGGGCGCCGGGCGACCCGGTGTCGAGCGTAAGGAAATGCGGGCGGACGGTCCGACCAGCAGAGACCAGTCCTTGGGGGTCGCCATGTCGCGGAACAGGTCCAGCATGAACGAGGCGCAGCGCCGCGCGCGGCGCGGCCGCTGTCTTCTATGGGTCGGGCTCGTCCTGACCGTGCTGCTGGGGGTCGCCCCGGCGCTGGCCCAGAGGCCCACCGTGGGCGAGAAACGCGGTGGCAACAAGCACGCCGCGACGCTCGCACCGTCCGAGCCACTCGCGGAGCCTGCCGCCACACCTGTGATGTGGGAGGCCGGCCCGGCCAACCCGGAGATCCTGAGCCAGCCCAGCGCTCCCGTGACGACCGCCGTCCGACGGGGGCCCCTGAGTCCCCAGTCCGACGGCCCGGAGCCGACCGGCTGGTACTCGGGCGACATGCACGTCCATCGCAGCTGCGGCGGCACCCCAGTGCCGGTGTCCACCATCTACGACGCCATGGTCGCGCAGGATGTCGCCGTCGTGTCCCTCCTGGCTGACATGGGTAGCGGAGAGGCGAAGGACCCGGTCACCGATTTGCCCCTGGTGACTGGGAAGGACGATCCGATCTCGACGCCCGGGCGGATCATCCACTGGGACGCCGAGTGGCATTGGGATGCTGTGTACTACCAGTACCCCCACCAGGCGCTGGGCGGACATCTGAACAACCTCGGCCTCAAGGAGGCGCACCAGATCTGGGACGAGTACACCTATCCGATCATTGATTGGGTCCATCAGCAGGGGGGCATCTCCGGCTTCGTGCACATGCAGGACCTGGGAGAGGGTGTGCCGCAGAGCCTCGACTGCTGCGTCCCGATCGAGTATCCGGTCGAGGTGGCTCTCGGGGCGGCGGACTACATCGCACAGGACGTGTCGGGTGGTGAGGGCGCCATCCTGGCTTACTACCGCCTGCTGAACTGCGGCCTCCGACCTGGCCTCGCGGCCGGCACGGACTACCCGTGCGGCCAGGTCATCGGGCCGCTCGTGACCTTCGCGCAGGTCCCCGGCACGCTGACCTACCGCGGCTGGGTTGATGCCATCGCCCGTGGCAGGACGGTCGTCTCGCGCGTCGGCACCGGCCAGTTCCTAGACTTGCAGGTGAACGGCACCGCCACCCCGGGAGACGAGATCCAGCTCGCTACGGGCGGCGATGTGCAGGTGTTGATTGGGTGGAGCGTGGACCAGAGCGCGATCGGGACGATCGAGCTGGTGAAGAACGGTGAAGTGGTGGCCAGCGTGAACGCCACGCCCGAGAGCGGCACCCCCGGCGAGCTGACCGCCACGGTGAACTTCCCGGCGAGCGGCTGGCTCTGCGCGCGGGTGATGGGCGGGGGCGGGCACATGCTGCACACCGCCGCGGTGTTCGTCACCGTCGCGGGTGCGCCGGTGCGGGCCAGCGTGGCGGACGCGCAGTTCTACGTCGGCTGGATCGACCAGTTGATCGAGAAGACGTCGGAGGGCGGGGAGTGGAACAAGTACTTCCAGGAGGACCTGGCCGCGGCGCAGGCGCGCTACCAGGCGGCCGGGACGATCTACCAGCAGATCGCCGCCGGTGGTGACGTCGCCCCGTTCGTGGTCTGGCACCTGCCGGTGAGCAGCGGAACGGCGGTGCCGCTCGGCGCCGGTCTGAGCGCCAGGTTCAACGAGGCGCTGGACCCCGCGACCGTCTCGGGCACGACGTTCCGGCTGGAGGACGCGTCGCACAACCCCGTGGCGGCCGACGTGGCCTACGACGCGGGCCTGCGCACGGCAACGCTCACGCCGTTGGCTCCCCTCGGCTACTCCGCGAACTACACCGCGACGCTCGTGGGTGGGAGCAGCGGCATCAAGGACCCGGCAGGGACCGCGTTGGCGGCGAGCGAGTCGTGGTCGTTCACTACCGCGGCTCAGGATCTGACGCCCCCGACGGTGACTTCGCACTCGCCGCTGTCGGGCGCCAGCAGCGTGGCGCTGTCCACGACGGTGACCGCCACGTTCAGCGAGGCGCTGGACCCGGCCACGGTGAGCACGAGCACGTTCGAGCTGCGCAACGCCTCGAACTCCATCGTGCCGGCCACGGTGACCCTGAGTCCCTCAGGACTGGTGGCGACCCTGACTCCCGCGGAGGCGCTGGCCTACGCCACCGCCTACACCGCGACGCTGAAGGGCGGGGCGGGCGGCATCGAGGATCTGGCCGGGAATCCACTGGCGGCTGACGTGTCCTGGTCGTTCACCACGAGCGACCCGCCGCCGCCGCCACCGGACGAGGGCCCGGGCGGACCGATCCTGGTGATCGGCGCCGCGAGCAACCCCTTCACCCGGTACTACGCGGAGATCCTGCGCGCCGAGGGCCTCAACGCCTTCATGGTGCGTGATATCTCGCTGATCGACGCCGCCTATCTCTCCGCCTACGACGTCGCGATCCTGGGCGAGATGCCGCTCAGCGCCGGCCAGGTGACGATGCTGACCGACTGGGTGACCGCGGGCGGCAACCTGATCGCCATGCGGCCGGACAAGCAGCTGGCGCCGCTGCTGGGGCTTACCCCCGGCCCGGCCAGCGACACGCTGTCCAACAAGTACCTGCTGGTGGACACGGGCACGGGGCCGGGGGCGGGGATCGTCAACGAGACGATCCAGTTCCACGGCAAGGCCGACCTCTACGCGCTGGACGGCGCCACCGCGCTGGCCACGCTGTATTCCGACGCCAGCACGCCGACGACGAACCCGGCGGTGACGATGCGCAACGTCGGGGCGAGCGGCGGCGTGGCGGTCGCGTTCACCTACGACCTGGCCCGCTCCGTGGTCTACACGCGGCAGGGGAACCCGGGCTGGGCAGGTACGGAGCGCGACGGAAACGTCCCGATCCGCGCCCACGACTACTTCTGGGGCGCCGCCGCCGGGGATCCGCAGCCCAACTGGATCGACTTCAACAAGGTCGCCATCCCACAGGCCGACGAGCAGCAGCGCCTGCTGGCCAACATCGTCCTCAAGACCAACCTGGACCGCAAGCCGCTGCCGCGCTTCTGGTACTTCCCGCGCGGCAAGAAGGCAGTCGTCATCATGACCGGGGACGACCATGGCGACGCCGGCATGCGCCCCCGGTTCGACGCCTACATGCAGCAGAGCGATCCCGGCTGCTCGGTGGACGACTGGGAGTGCATCCGGGCGAGCGGCTACCTCTTCGTGGGCGGGGGGTTCCCCGACTCGGCCGCGGCGCGCTACGACTCCTACGGCTTCGAGACCGCGCTCCACGTGAACACGGGTTGTGCCAACTTCACGCCGGCCTCCCTGGAGGCGGACTACGCCAACCAACTGGAGACCTTCACCGCCACGTATCCGAGCATCCCGGTCCCCGTGAGCGAGCGCACCCACTGCGTCGTCTGGAGCGATTGGGTGACCAGTGCCGAAGTGGAGGCGGCGCACGGCTCGCGGCTCGACACCAACTACTACTACTGGTTCCTCGGCGGGGTGGGGAGCATGCCCGGGATGCACACCGGCTCGGGGATGCCGATGCGCTTCGCGCGCCTCGACGGCTCGATGGTGGACTGCTACCAGGCCAACACGCAGATGACGGACGAGTCGGGACAGAGTTACCCGTACACGATCAACGCCCTGCTCGACAAGGCACTCGGCCCCGAGGGCTACTACGGTGCCTTCGCCACCAACATGCACTTCGACCAGGCGCAACACGGCGGCTCGGATGCCATCGTGGCCTCGGCCAAGGCGCGCGGCGTGCCGGTGGTCTCCGGCCGGCAGATGCTGCGCTGGCTCGACGGCCGCAACGCCTCCAGGTTCGATGCGCTGGCGTGGAACGGGACCGAGCACCGGCTGAGCTTCACGATCACGCAGGCCACGGGGGCGCGCAACCTCGAGGCGATGCTGCCGGTGGAGGGCGGGATCGGCGACCTGACCGGCATCACCCTGGCCGGCGTGCCCATCACCTACCGGACCGAGACGATCAAGGGCATCCAGTACGGCATCTTCCCGGCCGCGTCGGGGAACTACGTGGCGCAGTACCTGGAAGACACGTTCCCGCCGACCATCAGCTCGGTGGTCGCGACTGTGGTGGACGACGGCATCGTCACCATCACCTGGACGACCAACGAGGCCTCCACCTCGCACGTGGACTACGGTACGGCGCCGGGCGCCCTGACGCTGTCCGCCGAGTCGGGCGCGATGGTCACGAGCCACAGCCTGACCCTCACCGGGCTGGCGGCGAACCAGACGTACTACTACCGGGTGTCGTCCGCGGACGACGCCAACAACACGGCGGTCTACCCCGAGAACGGCCAGCCGCCGGCCACCTTCACGATGCCGCCGTTGTCCTGCCTGAAGGACGACACGGAGGCGCAGTTCGCGCAGGGCACGACCGGCTCGGGCACCGCGGTCTCGTCCATCGGCAACGGCGCCGTGACCCTGGCGACGAGCGCCGGCTCCGAGTTCAGCGGCACCGCGCTCGACCCCGGGTGGGAAGTGGTTCTGCCGCCTGCCAACCCTGGCGCTGCCACCGTGGGCGGCGGCGTGGTCCAGCTCAACGGGGCGCTGATCCGCACGACCAGCGACTATCCGGTGGGGCGGTCCGCGGAATTCGTGGCGACCTTCACGGGAGCCAACTTGGAGCACGCCGGCCTGGGAATCGATCTCAACAGCACGCAGTGGGCGATCTTCAGCACCATGGGTGGCGGCGGCCTGTACGCCCGGGTCAATGCCAGCGGCATGACGGATCTGCCGATCAGCGGCAACTGGCTCAATGCGCCGCACCGCTATCGCATCGACTGGAATCCCGGCAGCGTCGTCTTCTCCATTGACGGCAACCAGGTCGCCACGACCACCAACAGCCCAACCCAGAACCAGCGGCTGGTGGCCAGCGATTTCGCGAACGATGGCAGCGTCGTCACGGTGGACTGGATGCGCATGACACCCTACGCCGCGTCGGGCAGCTTCCTGTCGCGCGTCTACGGCGGCACCGATCCGGCCACCTGGGGGCCGGTGACCTGGACGGCGCAGACGCCGACCAACACCAGCCTGGCGATCCTCGTTCACCGGGGCGACACGGCGACGCCGGACGAGACGTGGACCGGGTTCGTCCCGGTCGCCGCCAGCGGGGACATCGTCGGCGGCCGGTCGCGCTATATCCAGTACCGGGCCGATCTGAACACGAGCGACGGGCAGAGCACGCCGGTGCTCGAGCAGCTGCACATCGCCTGCACGGCCGAGCTGGACGAGACGTCGCCGGTGATCTCGAGCGTGACCGCGACGCCGGCCTCGAACGCCGCGACCATCGCGTGGACCACCGACGAGGTGGCCAACTCCCGCGTGGACTACGGGACGGACATGGGCAACCTGGCGCTGCACGTCAGCAGCGTGGCCTTCACGCTCGCCCATAGCCTGCAGCTGTCGGGCCTGGCGCCGCTGACCCAGTACTACTACAGGATCACCTCCGTCGACCCGTCGGGCAACGCGGCGGTCGCGCCGCCCGCGGGCGATCCGCCGAGCTTCACGACGCTGGCGCACACGACCCCGCCGGTGATCAGCGGCGTGACGGCGACGCTGGCGCCTTCGGGCCTCGAGGCGACCATCGCCTGGACCACCGACGAGGTGGCCACGAGCGTGGTGCTCTACGGCACGAATGCCGAGAACCTGAACCTCACGACCGAGGTCACGGGCCTCGTGACGTCGCACAGCGTGCCGCTCGCCGGGCTGGCGGCTGGGAGCACCTACTACTACCGGGTCCGCTCGGTGGACGGCTACGGCGTCGAGGCGACGTTCCCGGTCGCGCCCGCCGGCCCGCTCAGCTTCGGCACGCCGCAGGAGGCGTGCTTCACCGACGCCACCGCGGCCGACTTCGGCTTGGGCGACGTCGGCACGGGCACCTACGTCGAGGAGAAGACGGACGGCGAAGTGGTGCTGAAGCCGGCCCTGTCCGTCGATTTCACGGGCAGCGCCCTGCCCTCCGGCTGGGTTGCTACGCACTGGGGTAGCGCGGGGGGGTACGCGGTCGGCGGCGGGCTGCTGACCGTGGACAGCTATCGCGTGATGCCCGAACCCTTCGGTGTCGGCCCCGGCCACTCGGTCGAGTTCGTGGCCACCTTCGGCACAGAGGCCTACCAGCACGTGGGGTTCGGCGGCGGGGGGCTGGTTACTCCCACCGACGTCTTCAATACCCCGCCCTGGGCGATCTTCAGCACCGGGGGCAGCGGGGGAGCGCTCCAGACCCGCACGAACCTCGCAGGAGTGGAGAACAACCAGATCATCCCGGGCAGCTGGCTCGGCGCGCCGCATCGCTATCGCATCGATTGGGGCGCCAGCCAGGTCGACTTCTACATTGACGGGACCGTCGTGGCGACACACACCGTGTCGCTTCCCGGCCCGATGCGCCCAGCTGCCAGCGACGGCGTCGCCAACAGCGCACCGGTCACGGTGGACTGGCTGCGCGTGACGCCGTTCGCCACGAGCGGCACGTTCACCTCGCGCGTCTTCAGCCGCTCCACGGTTTCCATGTGGCACACGGTGACCTGGACGGCGGACACGCCGGGAGGGACGGGGCTCGCGGTGGGCGTGCGGATGGGGAACACCCCGGCGCCGGACGCCTCGTGGACAGCCTTTGCGCCCGTGACCACCGGGCAGGAGCTCGCCGTCCACTCGCGGTACGTCCAGTACCAGGCGGCACTGTCCACGCCCGATGTGCTGACGACGCCGGTGCTGCGCGACCTGACGGTCACCTGCGAGCCGTACAACGACACCACCGCGCCGGCGATCACGGCCGTGGTCGCGACGCCGGATCCGAACGGCACGCAGGCGACCGTGACCTGGGCCACCGACGAGGTGGCGAACTCGCGAGTGGACTACGGGACGGCGCCCGACGCGCTGAACACGAACGTGACGAACGCCCTGTTCTTCACCGCACATAGCCTGCAGGTGACCGGCCTGACGCCGGGCACGACCTACTACTACCGGGTGACGTCGGTCGATCCCTCGAGCAATTCGGCCACCTCACCGGTCCCGCCGGCAGCGCCGCTCAGTTTCGCCACGCCGGCCCACACCACGCCGCCGGTGATCAGTGCCATCGTCGCGACCCCCGGCCCGCTGGCCACCCAGGCGACCGTGACCTGGACCACGGACGAGGCGGCCACGAGCGTGGTGCGCTACGGCCTGTCGTCGGGCAGCCTGGACCTCACGGCGAGCGTGGGCGGCCTGGTGACCGCGCACAGCGTGCCGCTGACCGGGCTGTCGGCCAGCCGGACCTACTACTTCCGGGTCGAGTCGGCGGACGCCTTCGGCATCGTCGCGACCTCGCCGGCGCCGCCGGCGAACCCGCTCAGCTTCGTCACGCCGGCGATGCCGTGCCCGGCGGACGCGACGGCGGCGGACTTCGGCGCCGGCGCGCTCGACGCGAACACGGCGATCGCGCTCGCGGGCGACGGGGAGGTCATCCTGAAGCCGGCGGAGGTCGCCGAGTTCTCGGGCACGGCCCTGCCGACCGGTTGGACCGTGGTGACGCAGCCCGCGGGCGGCTCTGCGACCGTGTCCGGCGGGCTGCTCACGGTGGCCGGGGCCCTGGCGGAATCGCCCACCGCTCGCAGCCCCGGCGCCTCGGTCGAGTTCGTGGCCACGTTCGGGGCCGAGAGCTACCAGCACGTCGGGCTCGAGAGCGGCGGTGCTGGCTTCGACCGGTACGTGATCTTCAGCACGGCGGGCTCGACGAACACGGTCTACGCCCGCGCCACCGACCCGGGCGTGCAGGTCGGCGGCTCCGAGTTGATCGGGACTCCGCATCGCTACCGGATCGTCTGGAACACGAACAGCATCGAGTACTACGTGGACGGCGTCCTCAAGGTGACGCGGAGCGTCACGGTCGCCGGCCCGCTGTACCCGGTGGCCAGCGACTTCACCCAGGCCAGCCCGAGCCTGACCGTGGACTGGATGCGCGTGTTGCCGTACGCCACGGCGGGCAGTTTCACCTCGCGCGTCTTCGACGGCGGCGGGCCGACGAACTGGGGCGTCGTGTCGTGGAACGGCAGCACGCCGTCGGGCGCGAGCCTGGCGATCAACCTGCGGGTGGGGGACACCGGAACGCCCGACGGCACCTGGACCGACTTCTTCCCGGTGGCGAACGGTGCCTCGGCGGGGAACAACTCGCGCTACGTCCAGTACCGGGCCGATCTCGCCGGCAACGGGACGGTCACGCCCGAGCTGCAGGACATCGCCATCGCCTGCGTGGCGGGACCCGACTTCACGCCGCCGGTGATCAGCAGCGTGACGGCCACGCCCGCCCCCAGCGGGCAGAGCGCCACGATCGCCTGGGCCACGAACGAACCTTCGAACTCGCGCGTCGACTACGGGACGAGCCCGGGCGCGCTGACGCTCAACGTCTCGGCCACAGCGCGCGTGTGGTCGCACAGCCTGCCGCTCACCGGGCTCACGCCGGGGACGACGTACTACTACCGGGTGGTCTCCGCGGACGGGGCGGGCAACTCGGCCACGGAGCCCGATCCGCCGGCGGCACCGCTCAGCTTCGTGACCCCGGCGCCCCTGTGCTTCCTGGATCAGGCGGCCGCCGACTTCACGGCCGGTCTCACGGGCACCGCCACCTACGTCTCGCAGACGGCCGATGGCGAGGTGATCCTGGCCCCGGCGTCGGGCGCCGAGTTCTCGGGGACCGTCCTGCCCACCGGCTGGCAGGCCGCAGCCTGGAGTGGCGGAACCACCCCGACCGTGGGTGGTGGCCTGCTGACCGCGAACGGCGGACACGCGGGCACGGTGGCGGCTTTCGGGCCGGGCTCGTCCCTGGAGTTCCTGGCCACCTTCCGTGGCGAGGCCAACCAGCACGCCGGCTTCACGACGGGCTTCGCGTTCGATGCGCCGTGGGCGATCTTCAGCACCTTCAGCACGACCACGACCCTCTACGCCCGGGTGAACCCTGGCGGCGACTTCAGCCTGGGGACGGGCTACCTCGGCGTCCCTCACCGCTACCGGATCGACTGGAACACGTCGAATGTCGTGTTCTCCGTGGATGGAGCCGTGGTGGCCACGGTCACGGCCGGGCTGACGGCCACGATGGTGGCCCAGGGCAGCGATATCAGTTCGGCGGGCAACCCGCTGACCATTGACTGGCTGCGCGTGACTCCGTATGCGCCGGCCGGCACGTTCCGCTCGCGGCTCTACGACGGCGGCGAGCAGAAGTCCTGGGTGAGCGCGAGCTGGAACGCGAGCGTGCCGACGGGCACCAGCCTCGGCATGTTCGCGCGCGGAGGCAACGCGCCGGACACGGCCGACGCGAGCTGGACGGCGTGGAAGTCCATCGGAACCTCGGGCGGGGGCGTGGGGATCTGCTCGCGCTACGTGCAGTACCGGGCGGACCTGTGGACGTCGAACACGAGCACGACCCCGGCGCTGCAGGACGTCTCGCTCACCTGTGCCGCGACGGGCGGGGCCGGCGATCCCCTGACCGGGCTGGCGAGCGCGCCGGCGACGGGCGGCAACGACGCCAGCGGCCGGACGAAGACGGTGCTGACCTGGGGTGGTGGTGGTGGCGGTGGCGGTGGCGTGAAGGTCTATCGCAAGGGCTACGGCGACTACCCGGCCTATCCGGGTGGGAGGCCCTGGCCGCCGGCGGCGCCGGTGAGTCCGACGGCCGCCGAGGCGGCGGGCTGGACGCTGACCGCAGTGCACGCGTCGGGCGAGGTGGACCAGCCGCTGGCGCGGGACTACTGGGCGTACGTGGCGTTCAGCACGGATGTCTGCGGGAACAGCTCGGCGGCGTCGAACGTGACGACGGGGACGCTGAACTACCTGCTGGGGGACGTGGCGGACGGCACGCCGACGCCCTGCGCGGGGGACAACGTCGTCAACACGGCGGACGTGAGCCTGCTGGGCGCGCACTATGGGGCAGCGAGTCCGGCGCCAGAGTATCTGCCGTGCCTCGATGTGGGACCGACGACGGACTACTCGACCACGGGACGGCCGATGCCGGATGGGGTGGTCGAGTTCGAGGACCTGGTGATGTTCGCGTTGAACTTCGGCGGCGGTGGTGGTGGGGGCGCCCCGGTGGCGGCCGCGCGGCCGGCGACCCCGGCGATGGGGACGGCGGCGGGGGGCGATGCGCTGGCCCTGGAGGTGCCGGAGCTGCCCGCGGTGGGCGAGAGCTTCACGGTGCCCGTGCAAGCCACGGCGAGCGGGATCATCCAGGCGCTGAAGCTGGAGCTGGGCTACGACCGCGCGGTCGTGGAGATGGAGGGGGTGGAGGCCGGGGAGCTGCTGGGGCGGCAGGGGGCGCAGTCGCTGGTGCTGACGCCGAAGCCGGGGCGGGTGGACATGGCGCTGCTGGGGCAGGGAGTGGGGCTGTTCGGGAGCGGGGAGTTGGTGCGGGTGCGCTTCCGGGTGAGGGCCGTGGGAGTGGCGGCGCTGGCGCTCAAGAGCGCGGAGGGGCGTGACGGCGCGAACCGGAAGGTGGCGCTGAATGGGCAGGCGGGGTCGCGTGGGCCAGGGCTACCGCTGAGGACGTGGTTCTCGGCGCCGGCGCCGAACCCGTTCAGCCGCACGACCACGCTCTCGTTCGCGCTGGCGTGGGGCGGAGCGGTGGAGTTGGGGGTGTACGGGATCGACGGGCGGAAGGTGGCGACGCTGTTGAAGGAGGCGCGGGAGGCGGGGGAGTACCAGGTGAGCTGGGACGGGCGGGACGCGAATGGGCAGGCGGTGCGGCCGGGAATGTACTACGCCCGGCTGACGACGCCGGAGGGGCGCTTCACGCGGACGCTGGTGCTGATGAAGTGACACGGGCGCTGCGGGTGAGCGCCCGTCGGAGATAGAGAGAAGTGCATACGGACTCGGCGGCCGGGGCCTTGCCACGGCGGTGAGGCCCCTGCCGATCGGCTTCGAAGGGCAGCGAAGGGCCGGCGGACTGTCCGTCGGTGGGGACCTTCCTCGGAGGATCGCCATGATGTGCTCCACGTCGGCTTCAGGAGTGACGCCGGGAACGATGCGGCGCGCAGCGGTCTTGTTCTCGAGCGCACTCGCGCTGTTCCTGTTGTTGGATGCCGGCGCGGCAAACTCGGCCCCCGAGCCCGCGGGCTGGTACGCGGGGGACATGCATGTCCACCGGAGCTGCGGTGGCGCCCCGGTCGATGTGCAGAGCATCTACGACGCGATGGTCGCGCAGGACGTCGCGGTGGTCTCGCTCCTGGCGGACATGGGCAACGGCGAGGTGCAGAACCCGCTCACCGACCTGCCGCTGGTGACCGGACAGGATGATGCGATCTCGCGTCCCGGACGGATCGTCCACTGGGACGCCGAGTGGCACTGGGACGCCACGTACTCCCAGTACGCCCACCAGGCGTTGGGCGGGCACCTCGTCAACCTCGGCCTCACCGGGGCCCAGCAGATCTGGGACGAGTACACGTACCCGATCCTCAGCTGGGCGCGCCAGCAGGGGGGGATCTCCGGATTCGCGCACATGCAGTACCTGGGGGACGACATCCCGCAGAGCCTGAACTGCTGCCTCCCGATCGAGTACCCGGTCGAGGTGGCGCTCGGGACCGCGGACTACATCTCCGAGGACGTGGGCGGGAGCGAGTCCGCGATCCACGCCTATTACCGCCTGCTGAACTGCGGCTTCCGGCCCGGCTTGGCGGCGGGCTCGGACTGGCCGTGCGCGTCGGGCTTCGGCGGCCTCCTGACCTTCGGTCAGGTCTCCGGGGACACGCTGAGCTACCGTGGCTGGATCGACGCCATCGCCCACGGCCGGACGGTCGTGACCCGCGTGGGCCGTGGCGACTTCCTGGCGCTGAGCGTCAACGGCACCGCCACGCCTGGCGACGAGATCCAGCTGAGCGAGGCCGGGGATGTGACGGTGTCGGTCGAGTGGACCTCGAACCGGGGTCTCACCCGGACGATCGAGCTGGTGCGCAATGGTGAGGTGGTCGCCACCCAGGAGGCCACGCCCGGAACCAGCACCCCCGGCGAGCTGACCGCCCAGGTGAGCTTCGCGGCCAGCGGCTGGCTGTGCGCGCGGGTGATGGGACCCGGCGGACACGAGCTGCACACCGCCGCGGTGTTCGTAACGGTCGCCGGCGCCCCGGTGCGGGCGAGTGCGACGGACGCGCAGTTCTATGCCGACTGGATGGACAACCTGATCACCAAGACCTCGCTGGGCGGGGTTTGGAGCACTTTCTTCACGAATGACTTGGCGGCGGCCCAGGCGCGCTACCAGGCGGCGAAGGCCATCTACCTGCAAATCAAGGCCGGCGGCGCGGTCACTCCGCTCGTGGTCTCGCACCTGCCGGCGAGCGACGCGACGGGGGTGGCGGTCGGCTCGAGCGTGGCCGCCACGTTCAGCGAGGCCCTGGACGCCGCCACCGTCTCGGCCACCACGTTCCTGCTGAAGGACGGGTCCGACAACCCCGTGGCGGGCAGCGTGGCCTACGACGCGGTCACGCACACGGCCACGCTGACGCCGACCGGCGGGCTGGCCTACTCCATGACCTACACCGCCAC
>Ga0315277_10009315_pt1 | contig 12551 bp, 10 predicted proteins | sample YL17G05_15_MG_FD_203695 | JGI IMG/M metagenome (GOLD analysis project Ga0315277, IMG submission 203695) | Sediment microbial communities from Yellowstone Lake, YNP, Wyoming, USA - YL17G05_15 | ecosystem: Environmental > Aquatic > Freshwater > Lake > Sediment | place: USA: Wyoming | collected... | reverse complement strand
CGTTAACAAGCTGTTCGCCTATCTATTCAAGGCGGCCGCGCTGGCGAGCCTCGCCCTGGCGGGGCTTCTGCTGGCCCATCCGCCCTTCCTCTACCAACCGACCACCCACGAATTCACGGACCGGGCCAGCGATTTATTCGTCTATCTTTCCAATGTCCGCTTTTTGCTTCCCGGCGTCTTGCCGTCCTTCATCAAGATAAAGAATATCGGATATTGGCCGAACTACGCTTGGATTCTCGGCCTCGCGCTTTTCGTCGTCTGGTACGCACGGGCGAAAAAAGGGGGGGCGCTCAGGCCCGCGTTCCACCGGACGGCCGCCTTGGTCTTTCTCGGGGCGAGCGTCATCCTGTGGTGTCTCCATCCGCGGACCGTGCCCTACGGCGCGACGACCGTCAACTATACGCCCCAGACGTCGCTCGGATTCTACGCTTTCCCCTGGGGGCGCGGCGTCGTGTTGAAGAACGACGGGACGCTCTACCTCCACGAAGCCAAGGAGTACACGATCCTGTTCGGCGCGCGGAAGAAGCTCGACGCGATCAAGCTCAGCTTCGGGAACGACAAGGGGGATTACGCGGTCGAGGCGCGCTTCTTCGACCTTCCCCTGCTGGAGGAGCGGACGAGCTCCGCCAAGAAAGAGATCGTCTTCAACCCTCCGGCCTCTTACCCCTACCGAAACCTCGGCCTGTACCTGATCAAGCTCCGCCTCCTCCACCTATCGGAAGAATCCATGCAGCTCGACCCCTACCCGTTCCGGATCGTCCCGGTCAAAGAATAATTCCGGGGACACACAACTTAATTAATTTGTTCTTTATGAATAGACGTCTTTCCTCTGTCCGATCCTGACGATGAGGATGACGAGCCATTTCTCTTCTTTCTTGAAAATGACCCTGTATCTACCGACCCTCAGGCGATAGAGCGCCTCGTCCGTTCCGCCCAATTTCTTGATATTGTTCTTCAGGGCCATCGGATTCCTGGACAGAATGACGAGTTTTTCCTTGATGATCAGCCGAAACGGACGGTCGATTCTTTCGAGATCGTCCAGCGCTTTTCCGAGAAAACGGAGCCGATACAAGCTAAAGTCCCAGCTTCTTCCAGACCTCTTCGGCCTCGATAAAGCGGTCCCGCCCTTTCCCGAGGTCGGCCAGCCTCTTTTTGGCCAGCTTCAGGTCCAGAAGGTCGAAATAGGCTTCGAGGGCCTTTTCGATGATCGCACTTTTCTTTTCCTTGAGCTCCCCGGCCAGGACCTCGAGCTCTTTCGAAACGGTCTCGTCCAGGGTGATGTTGTGTCTCACCTGCATATCCATTCTCCTTGAAATACACATATTATACACATATTATGTGTATAATCAAGGCGCGCTGATTCCAGCTGAGACTCGAGTCCCATCTTTTCATTCACTTGATAAGACATTCTGGGCGCATTGCCCATCTCAAGAAGGCGATGTTCGGATGCGCGCGGATACCGGCCGTGGAAGTTCTGTGCCATCACCGACCAGGGCCGAATCCTTCGTTCCGGCCTGCTCGGCATCTGGAAAAAGCAAGACGATATCCTGCTGACCTTCCTCCTGCTTTTCATCGCCGTCATGGTGGCCCTTGACCTCATCAAAAACCTGGTCGCCATCGGACGGAAACGCCTGGTCAAACAGTAGGGCACCGCCGGCATCCGGGCTTCGATGAATTCGCGTCTCGTCAGCGACTGAAGCTCCACCTACTTACGTCCGTGGGATCTACCCTTTGCAGACGCCGGAGCGCACTCACGAACCGTTTCCGGTTCATGAAGTACTGCGAAACCGCTTGCCTGTCCCCGAAGCGGGGGTTCGGTATCCCTCCACGGACTAACGTCCGTGGATTCCCGCGAGGGGATCGAACAGAGGCGACTCGCGGAGCCGGGCCGCCAGGACAACGCCGACGGCGGTCAGCCCGGCCAGGATCAGGAGCGAACCGGTCATGGCCTTGCTGACCGGAGACTTGAGGGCGTTCATCCCCAGGATGAATAGAATCCCCGAAATCTGTCCCGCCACCAGCAGCAGGCTGTTCGAGGTCCCCTCGGGAGCCGGGTGGGTGATCTCGGCCGCGTACTGGAATCCGATCGGGCCGGCGCTGAGCAGGAAAAAGCCGAACAGGAACCCGGAAGCAAGCAGCAGCCCGTAGCTTTCGGCGAAGGTGATGCCGATGAGCCCCGGAAGCAGTCCGGCCAGGGCCATGACCAGGAAGGGCTTGCGCCGCCGGGACTTATCGGAGAAGAGTGGGACGACGACCGCGCCGATGATGCCGCCGATGAGCATCAGGCCGCCGAGCAGGCCGGCCTGGGAGATCGAAAATCCGCGCGGCCGGATGATGTCCTCGATCCAGGTCGAGATACTGTTGAACATGCCCAGCCCGACGAAAAACATGATCAGAAGAAAGAGGAAGTCCTTCTGGCGGATCATGGACTTGAGCCCGTCCAGCATCAGGGCGCGCTCATCCCGGCCGGCCGGCGTGGGCGGATGCTCGCGGGCCACGATCAGGAAGAGGGCGGCGGCGACGGCGGTCGCGATGCCGTAGGCCGTCAGCATGCGGGGAAGGCCGATTCGCAGGACCAGGAACGGGCTGAGCAGCATGGCCGCCAGCGGGCCCAGGTAGAGGGCCAGCGTGCCCAGCCCGACGGCGGTCGCCCGTTCCTCGGCCGGAAACCAGCGGGCCGCGACCTTGGTGATGGAGCCGAGCACGAAGGGCTGGCCGGCGGCAACGCCGACCTGGGAGATAAAGACGATGGTGAAGTTCGAGGCGAAAATCCCGCGGCTGAGGCCGAAGACGGCACTCAGGACGGCGCCGATGCCGACCGCGATCTTGAATCCCCAGGTGTCGATGACCCAGGCCGAGGGCAGGAACATCAGGATGTAGACGACCATGAAGACCATGGACAGGAGGCCGATCATCAGGTCCGAGGTGTTGTAGAACCGGACCGCGACGCTCGTGATCGGGGCGAAGCTGATCCACAGGACCTGCGTCATCAAAGCGATCGGAACGAAAGCCAGCAGAACCAGCCATCGATAGCTGTAAACCTTGGTTTTGACTTCGTCCATCCGATCCTCCTTCTCCCTCGAGTCAGAATTGAATCCTCAGGCTGACGCAGCCCGGGCTGACGCCGAAGATCCAGGTCCGGTCATCGGGCGGCTGCTCCCGGAAGGTCCCCGGTCGCCCCCTGTACTTGATTTCATAATTCTCCAGGTCACGAATCGCCCGGCGCGGCTGGGTATAGATATTGAGGAGCGAGACGGCCTCGCCGGCCGCGAAGGTCATGAGCCCGTCGGTCCAGGGCCGGTGGAAGGCGGCCGCGGTCACGACGCCCGCCGCGGCGTTGACGCCAAGGTTCAGGAGATGCGTCAGCCAGCCCCGGCCGTCCCGTTCCCGACGCGCGCATTGGCGGAGAAGCTCCTCGGCCCTGATCAGCTTCGCCCGGCGCTCCTCCGCCGTCGTCTCCGGCATGGGTTTCAATCGGCCAGGTCCATAGGCCGGCACAAAGGGGTCGATCAACAGGCCGCCGACTCCCAGGGCGGTGGTCGCGCCTCCCACCAGCATGTCCTCGGCGAAGCCCCTGTCGCGAACCGTCCGGGGCTGCGGGGAACCGTCCTCCGTCTTGACGTCGTTCCAATGGGCCTTGGCCAGCCCCCACTGCACGACGGTCCCGGCCGAATAGGCGGAAATCCAGCCGTACCACCAGGTCTTGGCCCGGGGCTGCGCCGAGTCCAGCGCGTTCGTGATGAAGCTCAACCGCTCCTTGACCTGGTCATCGGGAAGCGCCGCCGTCTCCTGGGCGTAGCCCGCGTTCGAGGAGAGGAAGGCCAGGAAGAGCGCGATGCAGGAATACCGTTTCAAGCCGTGAATCATGAGCACCCCCGGAATCCTTTTTTCTTAAGGCGATTGTTTATCACGAGTTGTGATCTGAGGGCACGATATCACCCCCCCCGGCCGCTGTCAACGCCCTAGGCCCGTGGATAGTATTGCCAGGGAACTCGGACGCCCGGGGAGGTTCCCCATTTCCTTCGCGCCGCGCTTCCTGAAAACTATCGCGGATAGGCGTTGAGGTCGAGGGAGACGAAGGCGTCGGCGCCCGCTTTGAGCTTGGCCAGGGCCAGGCTGCCGACCATGGCGGCGTTGTCGGTGCAGAGCTTGGGCGAGGGGATGGCCGCCTTGAGCCGGTTCTCGGCCGCGAATCCCTCGAAGCGCGCCCGCAGCCGCTTGTTGCGGGCGACGCCGCCGCTCAGGATGAGGGCCCGCGGCTCGAAGGTCTCGGTCATCCGCTCGACCTTCTTCATGACCGACCGAATGACCGCCTCCTCGAAGCTGGCCAGGAAATCGGCCAGCGCCGCCCCCTCCCTGGAAATCCCTTCCTCGCGGATGATCCGGAGGGCGGCCGTCTTGAACCCGCTGAAGCTGAAGTCGAGGCTGCGGTCCGTCATTTTGGGAAGGGCGAAAGGGAATCGTTTCGGATTCCCGTCCTTGGCCAACTTTTCAATAATCGGGCCGCCCGGATAGCCCAGTCCCAAGAATTTCGAGATCTTGTCCAAAGCCTCTCCGGCCGCGTCGTCGCGCGTCCGGGCCAGCAGCTCGTAGCGAAGCGGTTCCTTGAGGAGGTAGGCCGAAGTGTGGCCGCCCGATACGACGAGGGCCAGGATAGGGTAAGGGACGTCCGCTTGCTCGATGAAAGCCGCCTGGATATGGGCCTGGAGATGGTCGACGCCGACGAGGGGCTTCTTAAAATAATAGGCGAGCCCCTTGGCGAAGGAGATCCCCACTACGAGCGACCCGACCAGGCCCGGGCCCTGGGTCACGGCGAAGGCGTCGATGTCGGCCACCCGGACGCCGGCCAGGTTGAGGCTCTCGCCGACGACGAGGTCGATCGATTTCAGGTGTTCGCGCGAAGCGAGCTCGGGGACGACGCCGCCGTAGGGGGCATGGATCGCATCCTGGGACAAGACGACGTTCGACAGGACCTCGGTCTCGCCGGCCAGCACGGCGGCCGACGTTTCGTCGCAGGAGGTCTCGATCGCCAGGAGCCGCATGAAAAGACCCCGATCACTTCTTATTGAGCGAGGCCAGGCTCCGCGTCAAGGGGGGCCGGGCGATTCCTTTCTCGGTGATGATGGCCGAGATATACTTCGCCGGCGTGACGTCGAAGGCCGGGTTGCGGACATCGACCTTGGGGAGCGTGATGAGCTTTCCGCGGATCTTCCGGACCTCGTCGCCCGAGCGCTCCTCTATCGGAATTCCGCTCCCGTCCCTAAGGGTCAGGTCGATCGTGCTCAGCGGGGCGGCGATGTAGAAGGGAATCCCGTGCTCTTTAGCCAGGACGGCGACGCCGTAGGTCCCGATCTTGTTGGCTGTGTCGCCGTTGCGGACGATCCGGTCGGCGCCGACGATGACGAGATCGATCTCGCCCCGCGCCATCAGGTAGGCCGCCATGTTGTCCGTGATCAGGGTCACCGGAATCCTGTCCCGGGTAAGATCCCAGACGGTCAACCGCGCGCCCTGGAGGACGGGCCGCGTCTCGTCGGCGACGACCCGGACTTTTTTCCCCCGCTCGACGGCCGCCCGCACGACGCCCAGGGCCGTCCCGTATCCGGCCGTGGCCAGGGCGCCCGCGTTGCAATGGGTCAGGACCGTGTCGCCGCTTTTTATCAGAACGCTTCCGTTTCGTCCCAGCTTGCGATTGACCTGAACGTCTTCCCGGTCCATCGCGACGGCTTCGGCCAAGAGCCGTTTCTTGAGGGCGGCGAGGCCGAGTCCCCAGCTTTTCTCGTAGACGGCCTTCATCCGCTCCAGGGCCCAGAACAGATTCCGGGCCGTGGGGCGGGTCCGCCACAATCGCTTATAAATGCGGGCGAAGGCTTCGTCCAAGTTCGCACCGGGCTTGAGGCGCGCTATGCCCAAAGCGACGCCGTAGGCGGCCGCGACTCCAATGGCCGGGGCGCCCCGGATGGCGAGCGTCTCGATGGCTTCGGCGACGCGCTCGTAATCCCGGCAGACGATATAGACTTCGCGGCCGGGGAGCCGGCGCTGGTCGATCATGACCACCCGGCCGTTTTTCCAGGTGATGGCTGGATGCATTAACTACCTCCGGCCCTGTATTTTATCAGAAAAGAATTCCGGGGACATGTACGAAATCTCCGGATTTCGTTACGTGTCCCCGGAATTCACTTGATCTCCAGGACGGCCAGGAAGGCCTCCTGGGGAATGTCGACCTTGCCGACCCGGCGCATCCGTTTTTTCCCGGCCTTCTGCTTCTCGAGGACCTTCATCTTCCGGGTGTAGTCGCCGCCGTAAAGCTTGGCCAGGACGTCCTTGCGGAAGGGCTTGACCGTCTCGCGGGCGATGATCCGCTTCCCGACCGCGGCCTGGATGGCCACCTCGTACTGCTGGCGGGGTATGACCTTGCGCATCCGCGCGGCCAGGGCTCGGCCGACCGTGTAGGCCTTGTCCTCGTGGACGATCAGGGACAGGGCGTCGACGGCCTCGGCGTTGATGAGGATGTCGAGCTTGACCAGGGGCCCTTCCCGGTAGCCGGCGAACTCGTAGTCGAGCGAGGCGTAGCCTTGGGACAGGCTTTTAAGCTGGTTGTAAAAATCGAAGACGACCTCGTTGAGGGGGAGCGCGTAGCCGAGCAGGACCCGGCTCGGCCCGATGTACTCCATTTTCTTCTGCTCGCCGCGCCGCTCCTCGATGAGCTTGAACAGGGCCCCCAGGTAGCGGTCCGGGGTCAGGATGACGGCGTCGATGACCGGCTCCTCGATCATCGCGATCGAGGCCGGGTCCGGCATCTCGGACGGATTGTGGATCTCGAGGACCTCCCCCGTCCTGGTCGTGACCCGGTAGCCGACGGTCGGGGCCGTCGTGATCAGGGTCAGCCCGAACTCGCGCTCGAGCCGCTCCTGGACGATCTCGCGATGGAGAAGGCCCAGGAATCCCGCCCGGAAGCCCAACCCGAGGGCGGGGGAATTTTCGGGCTCGTACTGGAACGAAGCGTCGTTGAGCCGGAGCTTCTCCACGGCGTCGCGGAGCTCTTCGATGCGGGTCTCTCCCGCCGGGAAGATGCCGCAGAAGACCATGGACTTGGCCGGCTGGAAGCCGGGCAGGGCCCGCGCCGTCGGCCGCTGGCGGTGGGTGACCGTGTCTCCGACGCGGGCGTCGCTGAGCTTTTTGATCCCCGCGATCAGATAGCCGACCTCGCCCGTCCGCAGGACGTCGGACTTGACGGCCTTTGGCGTTAAATAGCCGACCTCCTCGGCCTCGTAGTCCGAGTCCGAGGACATGAGCACGATCCTGTCCCCGCGCCGGAGCTCGCCGTCCAAGATCCGGACCAGGACCACGACGCCGCGGTAGGGGTCGTACCAGGAGTCGAACAGGAGCGCCTTGAGGGGCGCCGCCGGATCGCCCTTGGGCGGCGGAATGCGCTCGACGATGGCCTCGAAGAGCTCCGGAACGCCAATTCCGGTCTTGGCACTGACGAGAAGTGCATCGCCGCGCGGCAGGCCGATGACGTGTTCCATCTGCTCCAGGGTCTCCTCGATCTGGATCTGGGGCAGGTCGATCTTGTTGATGACCGGGACGAGCTGGAGGTCGTTGTGGACGGCCAGGTAGGCGTTGGCCAGGGTCTGGGCTTCGACCCCCTGGGAGGCGTCTATGACCAGGAGGGCCCCGTCGCAAGCGGACAGGCTCCGCGAGACTTCATAGGAGAAATCGACGTGGCCGGGCGTGTCGATCAGGTTGAAGATGTACTCTTCCCCCGACCGGCTTTTGTAGGTCAGCCGGGCCGTCTGGGCCTTGATCGTGATCCCCCTCTCCCGCTCGAGATCCATGGTGTCCAGGACCTGCTCCTTGAGCTCCCGGGAGGAAAGCGCCCCGGTCAGCTCGATGAAGCGGTCGGCCAGGGTCGATTTGCCGTGATCGACGTGGGCGATGATCGAAAAATTTCGGATCCTGTCCATGGGAGTGAGTATCATACAGCCTGGACCTCCCCCTGTCCAGCCCGCCCCATTTCTTGACTTTTCGAGTTTAACACGGTACATTGAAAGAGTTCGATTCCGCTTTTTTCGAATTCGAGACAACCCCTCGAGAGGAGGTTAACGATGTTTCTTTTCGGACCGGTCGGACCGACCGAACTGCTCCTCATCGCCCTGATCATCGTCGTCCTATTCGGCGCCAGGAAGCTCCCGGAATTAGGCAAGTCGCTGGGAGACGGCATCCGCAACTTCAAGAAGTCCATCAGCGGAAAGGAATCCGACGAGAAGGAACTCCCTCCCGATAAAGGCCAGCCGCCCGCCAAGTGAGCATGCGACGGGTCATCGAGAAACTCGCCCAGGACCGTCAAGAGACAGAAGATCTCGTCCGGCAAAAACTCAAAGCCCTTCATGATTCGGGCGGCGCCGAGACCGCCGCTCTTGTGGAACTCCTCGACCTCCAGGTCCGGCTCATGGACGCCAAGGACCGGGAGTGGGACGCCCTGGGCAGCAATCACGTCGGGATGATCTTCAAGAGCATGGAGTGGCGGGTCGACAAGCTGGCCGCCCTCTACGAGGATGTTTCGGCGCTGATGAAAACCTTCATCCTCATCAGAGACAAGCTCGACCGCCTGCTGGCCGCGCTCGAATCCAAGGCTCTCCCGACGGCCGCCCAAGTCAGAGAGGTTTTAACGCCCCTTGAAGAAGCCCGTTACACCGGGTTCGAGATCCGCTACCGCGGCGACGAAGACAAAATCCGGGCCCAGCAGGCCCGCTACCTCCCTTATTTCGAGCCGGGGGGGCGGGTCCTGGATTTGGGCTGCGGACGCGGCGAGTTCCTGGCCCTCCTCGCCGAAAAAGGAGTCGAGGCGTACGGGATCGAAGGGAACGGCCAGATGGCCGCCGTCTGCCGGGATAAAGGCCTCCGCTGCGTCGAGGGAGACATCCTGGAAAAAATGGCGGAGGTCGGCGAGGGAAGCCTGTCCGGCATCTTCTCCTCCCAGGTCGTCGAGCATCTGCCGCCTCCCTACCTGGAACGAATGCTCGGGCTTTCCTTCGCCAAGCTCAAACCGGGCGGGACGATCGTCCTCGAAACGGTCAATCCGACCTCCGTCTTCGCCCTGGTCCAGGTCTATTTTCTGGACCTGACCCACCACAAGCCGCTCCATCCTCAAGCCCTTCAATATCTTGTCGAATCGGCCGGGTTCAGGGAAATCGAGGTCCTCCTGTCCGAACCGATCGAAGCCGAACGTCTCCAGACGCTTCCCGGCGCGGACGAAAAAACCTCGATCCTGAATAGGAATATCGACCGGCTCAACGGCCTCCTCTACGCCCCGGCCCATTACGCCGTCATCGGAAGGAAGCGATGAGCCGAGTCCTCTACGCCGGCTTCGACCTGGGCGGGACCCAGCTCAAATACGGGCTCATCGACGGCGAGGGAACCGTCGTTTTCAAAGACAAGACGCCTACTCCGGTTACGATCGCCGGCCTGATCGAGCTCATCCGGTCCGTTTGGATCGAGCTGAAGGCCAAGGGAGGCGCTCCCGTCGCGGCGGCCGGCCTCGGCTTTCCCGGGATCTACAGCCTCAAGGACCGGCGGGTCCTCCAATCCCCCAACTACGCCGGCCTCGACGAGTTCGACCTGGCCCCCGCCCTGGCCAAGGCCATCGACGCCCCGCACTGGGTCAACAACGACGCCAACCTGGCCGCCTACGGCGAATGGGCCTGCGGGGCCGGACGGAGAGCGGGAAGCCTCGTTCTCCTGACCGTCGGGACCGGGATCGGCTCCGGGATCATCCTCGACGGCGAGCTGTGGATGGGCGCCTGCGGGTTCGCCGGCGAGTTGGGGCACGTCGTCGTCAATCCCGAGGGCGAAACCTGCAACTGCGGCGTGCGGGGCTGTCTCGAGACCGAAACCTCCGCCCCCAAGGTCATCAAGAATTACCTGGCCTTCAGCGGCCGGACCGAATCCGTCACGGCCGAGGAGGTCTACCTCCGGGCCAAGGTCGGCGATTCGGACGCGCGGCAAAGCTTCGCCCAGGCCGGCTACTACCTGGGCATCGGGCTGGGCATCGTCATCAATTTCCTGAATCCCGAGAAAATCCTGCTGGGCGGCGGCGTCATGACGACCGGAGAGTACTTGCTGAACCCGGCCGTGGCCGAGGCCCGGCGCCGTTGTTTCAAGGCCTCGTTCGCCTGCTGTTCGATCGAGAAGGCCGTCTTGGGGAATGACGCCGGCCTCGTCGGGGCCGCTTCCTGGGCCCGATCCCGCCTGGCCAAGCTCAAGGCTTGAGCCAAAGTTTCCCTGAAGCTCCACGGACTAACATCCATGAAATTCCGCGAAGGGGACAGGGCTTTGCCGGCCCCTGGAGCAGGGCCTCCTGCGAAAGGGGTTGATTCGGTGATGAAAACGAATATAATGGATGTGCCTTTCCCCGAGAGACGGACATACAAGGAGCCGAAAACAGCCGCAGTAAAGGTCTAAGGAGGCCGATGTGACCAAGCCGACGATGAGGTGTCTGATCCTGTTGAGTTGCGTCCTTTGTCTCTGGTTCCAAGCCTCGGCCCAAGTGGGCACGGGCTCGATCGAGGGAAAGGTCGCCGATAAAGAAGGCTATGCCCTGCCGGGAGCCTTTGTCTATGTGTCGTCCCCGGCCCTGCTGGGCAACCAGGTCTATATCACATCCGATATGGGCCTCTTCCATTTCCGGGCCCTGCCGCCGGGACGGTACAAGCTCTCGGTCGAGATGCCCGGCTTCAAGACGATCACGATCAAGGACGTCCAAATCCGGCTGGGCCAAACGGTCACCTTCGACCTGACTTTGGAGATGAGCCCCGTCGAGGAGGAGGTCATCCTGCCGATCGCCTCTCCCCTGATCGATTTCAAATCCCTCAAGGACGGGATCCGGCTGGACGCGAACTTGCTCGCTCATCTTCCCCTTCCCCGGACTCTCGCCGGGGTCGTCCAGGCCGCGCCCGGCGTTATCGCCGAGGACGGGACGGGCGATCCCCTGTTCGCCGTCAACGGGTCCTCGGTCCGCGCCAGCCTCTATGCCCTGGACGGAGCCGTCCTCAACGATCCCGAGAGTATGGCCGTCCCTTCCGACCTCAATTTCGACATTATGGACGAGGTCGAGGTCGGAACGTCGGCCCAGCACGCGGCGGACGGAGGTTCGGACGGCGGAACTATCCGGGTCATCGCCAAGGCGGGAGGCAACTCGACCTCGGGTTCCCTGGCGTTGTTTCATACGAGCGACCGCCTGGTCAAGGACCTCTGGGCGGGGGAGACCGATCCGGCCCCATCAACCGTATTCGACAAGAAACTCTGGGATGCATCGTTCACCCTGGGCGGTCCCATCCTGACCGACCGAGCCTGGTTTTTCTCCAACGCCCGGATCCTCTATAACACGAGAACGACGGCCTTCCAGGAATGGCTGGACCCCCAAGGCAAACCCCACGGGGAATACGACTGGAGCAACCGGGAAATCATGGCCTTTTTCAAGGCCAGCCTTTCCTTCATGGGTTTTCGCTTCAGCGGCATGTTCAGCCTCTGGGATCGCTATCAGCCCGTCGCCGATCAGGCGCCGGCCTGGAACACGACCCGGGAAGGGACGCGGATCCTCGACAACGCGGCCGGCTACGCGGCTTCGGGCAGCCTGAATTACGCCCTTAATCAAAACACCGAGATCGACTTCAGACTCGCCTTCAACCAGAAAACGACACCGCTCCTGATCCGGGGGGGGGCCGAAGGGAGTCCGCAGTACCGGGATGCCGGGACGGGCCATGTCTGGGGAAGCGGCGGGATCAACGAGTGGACCAGCCGGAAACGCTTCCAGGGCGGCGTTCAGCTGACCCGCTTCCAGGAGCGAACGCTGGGAGGCAACCACGAGCTCAAACTGGGCGGCGAATACGAAGAGATGAACGGCGATTCCGACTCCTGGAAAGGGAACAACCTTTTACTGACCTATCTCGACGGAAGCCCCTATCTCTACGGACAGGCCGTCTCGCCCAAGACCGGGATTGCGGTCGGTAAAGGACTCGCCTCTTTTTACGTCGCGCCCACCCAGAGGGGGGCGCAATATATCAAGAGCGAGTACCGAAGGCTGGGCGCCTACCTTCAGGATTCCTGGACGGTGGCGAACCGGCTGACCTTTCTCCTGGGACTCCGCTTCGACCACAGCGACCTCCGGATGCCCGCCTTCTCCAAGGCGGTTAGCGGGAACGACGTCTCCATCAAGATCGGGGACGATCTCATCAAGCCCATCGCCGGCATCAATCCTTATGCGGCGTTTTCATCCTCCCCCTGGAGCGGACAGGTCAATTGGAACACGCTGTCTCCGCGCCTGGGGGTTTCGCTCGACGTCCTCGGCAACGGCCGGACCGCTTTTAAAGCCGGCTACGCCCGCCTCCCCGAACTGCTGACGCTTCTCTACGGCTCGGCCGCGAATCCTTTCCCGATGGACGGGATCCACGCGTTCGAATGGTACGACGAGAACATGAACGGGCTGGTCGAGACGACCGACAGCTTTGCCCTCACCCCCGACGACTACCGGATCTACAAACCCGAGTATTATA
>Ga0315277_10009313_pt1 | contig 12556 bp, 11 predicted proteins | sample YL17G05_15_MG_FD_203695 | JGI IMG/M metagenome (GOLD analysis project Ga0315277, IMG submission 203695) | Sediment microbial communities from Yellowstone Lake, YNP, Wyoming, USA - YL17G05_15 | ecosystem: Environmental > Aquatic > Freshwater > Lake > Sediment | place: USA: Wyoming | collected... | reverse complement strand
CGTCGCCAGGCAGACGACGCCGCCGAGGGCAACGGCCGAACGCACGCCGAACCACTCGCCGGCGACGCCGATCTGGAGGTTGCCCAGGGGTGCGAGGCCGGCGAAGAAGAAGGTCCGAAGGCTCATCACCCTCCCTCGGAGGGCATCGGGCGGCGTTCTCTGGAGGACGGTGTTGGAGACGGCGTTGAAGAGCATCATCCCCAGGCCCATGACGAAGAGGGAGACGATGGCGAGCCCGTAGCGGGGGGCCAGGGCGAGGCCGAGAAGGGCGAGGGGGAAGAGGAAGGAGCCGATGGTGACCAGGAGGCCGAGCGGCCAGCGATGGCCGTAGGCGGTGAGAGTGACGGCTGAGAGGATCGCGCCCACGCCGGCCGCGGACATCATGAAGCCGAAGCCCTCTGGGCCGACGTGGAAGATGTCGCGTGCGAAGATGGGCATGAGGGTGGCGTAGGGCATGGCGAAGAGGCTGGAGACGGCGGTGATGGCGAGCAGCCAGAGGATGACAGGCTGGGTTCTCACCCAGGCGAGACCGTCGCCTATCTGGCGGCGGAGAGGGCCCTCCAGGGCGGCGCGAGGCGGCCGCGGGGTGATCAGGAGAAGGGCGATGATGACGGCGAGGAAGGTGAAGCCGTTGATGAAGAAGCAGCCGGCCATCCCCGCCTTGGCCACCAGGAGGCCGGCGACGGCGGGGCCGATGATGCGGCCGGAGTTGAAGGCGGTGGAGTTGAGGGAGACGGCGTTCAGGGCGTCTTCCCGGGAGACGAGGTCGAGGACCATGGCGTGCCGGGTCGGCATATCGAGGGCGTTGACCGCACCCAGGGAGGCGGCGAGGAGCATGACGTGCCAGACCTGGACCACGCCGGCATAGACCAGGCCGGCCAGGGCGAAGGCCTGAAGCATGGCCAGGGACTGGGTGAGGAGAAGGATGCGCTGCTTGGTGAAGCGGTCGGCGACCACGCCCGCAGGGAGGGCCAACAGCAGCATGGGTACGGCCCCGCAGGCTCCCACCAGGCCCAGGTAGAGCGGGGAGTTGGTGAGCTTGAGGACAAGCCATCCCTGCCCCACATTCTGCATCCAGGTCCCGGTCACCGAGATGATGAGGCCCAGCCAGAAGCGGCGGAAATCGCGATGGCGGAAGGAGCGGAGAGCAGTTGGCCAGCGGCGGGCTGGCCGGTCTGCCGACGCCTGTGGGAACGTTGGCGGGAGCTCAGACACGGTCCACTCCCTGTGGCAGGCCGCGCCCTGCGAGGAGCCGGGATGCCAAGGGTACGAGGTCAGGCCCTACTTTGCCGGCCTCAACCCGGAGTCCTGGAGGACGTTCCTGCCTTCCTCGCCCATGAGGAAGCTGACGAAGTCCCGCGCCACCTCCTGGTGCGGCCCCAGCTCCAGGGCGGCGGCCTGATAGGGAATCGGCGAGAACAGCTCGACGGGCAGCTCACCGATCACGCGGATAGTCTTCGGCGGGGAGCCGCCTTCCCCCGCCTCGCCGAAGAGGCAGCCCTCGAAGACGACGGCGGCGTCGGCCTTTCCGGCGAGGAGATCGGCGAGCACCATGGTCCCGGGCCTGGGCGAGATCACCTTGGGCGCGAGCTTCTGCCAGAGGCCGAGCTTCCGGAAGGCCTGGACGGCCCGTTCCCCGAGGGTGCTGACGGCTGGGTCTTCGAGGAAGACGCGCTGGACCGATGGTGACGCGAGGTCGGCGAGGGACTGAAGCTTCGGACTGCCCTCGGCCGGAGCGACGACCGCAAGGGGGTAGGTGTTGAGGGCGAAGGTGCGGCCTTCGCCGGAGACGAGGCCGGCGCGGACCAGGGAGGCGATCTCGAGGGGCCCGGTGGTGACGACGGCCGCCGGGCCGGCCTCCGGCGCGGGGGCGGCCAGGGGCTTGTACGGCTGGGGAACGACCTGGACGCCGGGACGGCTGGCCTGGTAGGCGTCGGCCACCTTGCGCAGCGGGCCGCCGATGACACACGGGGAGTAGACGGTAAGCGTGACCGGTTGGGGGGAGGACATGGGCGCAGGCGACATCTTCGCGCCGCCGCAGCCCGCGAGGACGAGGGCTGCGGCGGCGAAACCGAAGACCAGCCGGACACTGGGGCTGGCGAGCAGGTTCATGCGCCCTTCTTCTTCGCCTCTTCGAGGAGCGTGTTCACGACGGCCTCGAGGTCCCCGCGCTGCCAGAAGACGTCCATGCGCTTGAGGAACTGGACCGTCTCCTTCTTCCCGTCCTTCTCGATCTCGTACTCGGTCTTGCCATTGACGAAGACGCCAGCGCAGTTCAGCCCGCTCTCGCCCCAGGCCATACGCCCCTCGGGGGTCTGGGTGTCGAAGAGCTCGACACTGACCTGACCAGGATGCTTCCCCGCCAGCTCCTTCAGGTAGTCGGCAATGAACTTGTGGTCCGCGTTGAAGGGGTAGTAGGCCCTGATCTCGACCGCCGCCTTCGGCGTCCCCTGCTGTGCCTTCTGGCATCCACTCGCCAGGACGACGGCGGCCAAGAGCAAGACCAGTCCGGCTATGAGTCGCGCGCTTGCCTTCACTCTATTCCTCCCTGAGATATGACTCTCCCTGCCTATTCGGCGTCGGGGCCGGATATACCCGCCGGCGGTCGTGTCTAGCCCTCTCTTCGGCGCCCGCAGGTCGGGCAGGCGGGATCCTTGGCGACGGGGTAGACATCGAAGTCCATGTCGGCTCCACTCCAGACCAAGAGGCGGCCCTTGAGGTTCTCGCCCACGCCGGTCAGGTACTTGAGGGCCTCCATGGCCTGGAGGCAGCCGATCATGCCAGGCGTTGCTCCCAGCACCGGGAAGACCGCCGGCGGCGGCGCGGTGGGGAAGATGCAACGGAGGCAAGGGGTGTCTGGGGCATGGATGAACGACAACCTTCCCTCCAACCCCCAGACGCTGGCGTGGACGAACGGGATTCCCTTGCGGAGGGCACACTCGTTCAGGAGGTAGCGGGTGGGGTAGTTGTCCATGCAATCGAGGACCACATCAGCGTCTCCGACGAGATCGTCGACGTTGCCCTCGTGGATGCGGACGGGGAGGGCTGTCACCTGGATGGAGGGGTTGAGCTCGCGCAGGGTGAGCTGACCGGAGACGGCCTTGCTCATCCCGATGCGGGAGTCGCTGTGGAGGATCTGGCGGTTGAGGTTGGAGAGCTCGGGGCTGTCGCTGTCGCAGATGGTGATGTGCCCCACACCCGCGACGGCGAGGTAGATGGAGGTGGGAGAGCCGAGCCCGCCGGCCCCGGCGACGAGGACGCGGGCGGACTTCACCTTGCGTTGGCCCTCCTCCCCCCAGCCAGCGATCATCATCTGGCGATGGTAGCGGGTCTTGTCCTGATCGGTGAGCGTGACTTCGCTGCCCTGGGCGGCCATAGTCAATCTCCGTCTGCCTGCGGGGTTGGGGTCACTGTGCGCCTAGCAAGAACGCGTGGGCCCGCCTCGCGGGGCGGGCCCAGCGATCCGCGACATCCTCTGCCGACTGCGTCAGTATTCGACCTGAAGCTGGAGGTAGGTGGCGTTGCCGTCCCACTTGCTCAACTCGGAGAACTTCGACTGCGGCTTGCGCAGCTCATGAACGAGGGTGAGCCGAGTGGCTGGGTCGAGCTCATACCAGTAGCCCAGGCTCCAGCGCTTGAAGGCATCGTTCTCGCGGTCCCTGTCCTCGTCATAGGTGTCGTACTTGGCGAACAGGAGGTTGGGCTTCGGCGCGGCCAGCGGGCGGCCGAGCTGCGCGTACCAGCCGCGGACGTCGTGTCCCTTATCCCTGCCGGTGACGAATTCCCCCATGAACTGTGTCTTTCCGACGGAGAGGCGAGCACTGAGCCCGTGGCGGTCCTGGTCGGTGGCGGCCGTGCCCTCGCCGTTCTCGCCGACGTAAGTGGAGACTGCGACCGTACCGTTGGGGAGGGGCAGGTCAACGCGGGCCATCACGTTCTGGCGATCATTGTTGTCGTCGGCGTTGATGCCCGTGCCGTTGAAGATGCCGATGTCAAGCTGAGGCGCCGTCTTGGAGCTGCGGTACGACCACTGGATGCCGATATCCCGCTGATTGGGAAAGAGGCGGTCCATGAAGAAGGAGCGCTCTGCCGTCCACAGGTCAGGCACGGACTCGAGCAGCTCGTAGCCCCAGGGGATCTTGGCCTGGCCAGCGCGAATCTGGCCTTTGTCGAGCTTGTAGTCCACGTAGGCGGTGCGAAGCTGGGTCTTGCTGGTCGGGCCCTTTCCTTCCTCCTTGGCGTCCATCTGGAGCTCGATGCGGTAGGAGACGCGTTCGCTGACCGGGCCGCGGACATTCAGGCGAGCCCGCCGGACCATGAACTCCTGCTTTCCCGCGGGCGCGTTGTCATCGGAGTAGCGGAGCTGGAGGTAGCCATCGAGCTTGTGCTTCTTCTGGTCGACCTCGACCTTCGCGAGGCGCTGCTGGACGTCCTTGAGCGCGGTGGCGAGGTCGTCGACGCGCGCGCCCATGGTGACCAGCTCGGCCCGGAACTCCTCGATCAGCTTCTCGACGCGGGCCAGGTCCACGGCGGTCACGCCGGCGGGAGGCGAAGGGGCCGCCCCCGGCTGGGCCTGGGCTATCTCTTCGAGAGCCCGGCCCTGCTCCTGGTAGGCCCTGCCGATGCCCTCGACCGCGCGGAGGGTGAGGGAAGCAGCCTCGTAGCGGCTGAGGCGGTCAGTCCAGTCGCTTATCGGGCCCTTGGGGCGGCCGGTGAGCAGGCCGGCCTGCGCCAAGGCGTTGAGGTCGTCGTAACACCAGTCGCCAGGTCCGTAGGATTGGACCTCGCCGCAGACTGGCGCCGCGCAGAGGAGCGCCCCCAGGGCTGCCAGCACCATCACAGCTACCCCTCGCCGCAGTACCGCCATCATCGCTGTCACCCCCAGTGGGGAAAGTGCCTACAGGCAGAGATTAGGGCGGTGCGGTGAAACCGTGGTGAAGGAAGCCGGAAGCTTCTGTGACGAGCCCCGGGGGGAAGGAAGCGCCGGGCCGGCGACAGGCGCCGGCCCGGTTGAAGCTATAGAGTCTCTTGTTTCAAGGTTATGCAGCAGCTCGCCACAGAACGCTTTGCGTGGCGTCTGTGCGCCATCTCTTGCATTACCGGCGTCACGGTGATGCAGGAGATGCTGTAGGTGGAGTCTTGGGGCGCGCCGCTAGGCCCAGTGGACCCGAGGCGGGGGCTCGACGATGGTGGCCTCCTTGAGGAAGGCGACGGCGCGGCGGAAGCCCTCCGCCATGCTCATCAAGCTGTCCTCATGCTCAATGCTGAGCACCCAGTCGTAGCCGACGAGGCGGAGAGCGCTGATCATGTCTTTCCAGACGGAGAAGTCGTGGCCCCAGCCGACGGTGCGGAAGATCCAGGAGCGCGCGATCTCGTTGGTGTAGGGCTTGGTGTCGAGGACACCGTTAACCTCGGCATTGAGAGGATCCACCTTCACATCCTTGGCGTGGAAGTGGTAGATGGCGGGGCCGAGGTTGCGGATGGCAGCGACAGGGTCGATCCCCTGCCAGAACAGGTGGCTGGGGTCGAAGTTCGCGCCGATGGCGTCGCCGCAGGCCTCGCGGAGCTTGAGGAGCGTCTCCGGGTTGTAGACGCAGAAGCCCGGATGCATTTCGAGGCAGATCATAGTGATGCCGTGCTTGGCGGCGCGGGCGACCTCCTTGGTCCAGTAGGGGATGAGCTTCTCCTCCCACTGCCACTTGACGAGCTCGCTGAAGTCGGGGGGCCAGGGACAGGTGACCCAGTTGGGGCACTTGGCCTCGTCGCTGTCACCGGGGCACCCAGAGAAGGTGATGAGCCGCTCGACGCCGAGCACTTCGGCGAGGGCCACGGCGTTCCGCCAGTCGCGCTGGAACTTGCGCGCCTCTCTGGCCTGGGGGTGGAGGGGATTGCCGTGCACGCTGAGAGCGGACAGGACGAGGCCGCGCTGCTCAAGGGCCCGCAGGAACTTGCGCTGGGCGGCGGGGTCCTTGAGCATGGCCGCGGCGTCGCAGTGGGCGTTTCCGGGATAGCCTCCGACCCCGATCTCGACGGCTTCGCATCCGGTTTCAGCGACGCGATCGAGCATCGTCTGGAAGGGCATGTCAGAGAACAACGCCGTCAGGACACCGATCTTCATCTCAACCTCCCTCCTTGGGGGCAAGCGCTTCCGGGCTGGCTAGTCAGCCACCTTGGTCCATTTTCCGGAGCGGCTGCTGGCCAGCACCGCCTCACAGATGGCGACCTCCCGGTGGCCGTCCTCGAACGTGGGAAACGCGAGGGCGGCCGGATCGCCGATCACCTTCAGGTAGAAGTTCCGGAAGAGATTCTTCGGCCCGTCGGGGTAGCCCTCGGGATGGCCGCCGGGATAGTGGGCGTAGGGGCGCGCGGCCTCCTTGAGCAGAGACGGATCCTTGATAACCACCTCATTGGGCTTCTCGCGGTAGCCAATCCAGAGCTCGTTGGGGCGCTCAAGGTCGGCGGCGACGGCGCATTTGCTGCCGTCTATCTCGTAGTGGAGGCGGTTCTTCCGCCCCGCGGCCACCTGGCAGACGGTGAAGGCGCCATGGGCACCGTTGTCGAGGACGAACAGGACCGTGGCATAGTCCTCGGTGTCGATGGGGACCTCCTGGTAGTCCTGCGGCCCCAGGAGCTTGCCGGCATAGGTCTCGATCGGGCCTTTGGGCTTCTTTCGGACCTTGTGGACAGTGGTGAGGTCGCCGAGGACCTCGACGATGGTCAGGCCGGTGATGAACTGGACGAGGTCGCACCAGTGGGAACCGACGTCGGCGACGGCGCGGCTGTCGCCCGAGACCTCGGGCTCCAGCCGCCAGTTGTAGTCGGTGTCGAGGTAGAGCCAGTCCTGTAGGTAGGAGCCGTGGACAGTGTAGACCTCGCCCACATCTCCGGCCTCGCACATCGCCTTGGCGTGCTGGACGAGGGGGTAGAAGCGGTAGTTGAAGTCCACGGCATTGACGAGGCCCGTCTTCCTCGCCAGGCCGACCAAGGCGCGGGACTCCTTGGTGTTCATGGCGAGGGGCTTCTCGGAGACGCAGTGCTTCCCCGACTCGAGGATGGCGCGGTTGACCTCGAAGTGAAGGTTGTTGGGAGTGCAGTTGTGCACGACCTCGATCTCGGGGTCGGCCAGGAGAGCGCGGTAGTCGCCGTAGGCGCGGGGGATGGAGAGCGCAGCGGCCTTCGCGTCTGCAGTCTCCTGGTCACGCTCCGCGAGCGCGGCCACTTCGATGAAGCCCAGCCGCCGAAGGGCCTCCACATGGGCCGGCCCGATGAAGCCTGTCCCGATGACGCCTGCTTTGACGGTTCTCATCCATCGCCTCCTGGGCTGTGGTATGATGCGCGCTGCTCGCGTGTCTTCTGGTCTCTTCGGCTGCCGGTCTCCGGGCCTCGCCGAGCGCGCCAACCGCGGAGGACCGGCTCGCTAGTCCGCCTTCAGCACCTCGATCTCGGCTCCGCCGAGCTGGGCCCGGATCCACTGGGGCCAGACGGCCTGCTCCAGCTTCCGCTTGCGGAGCTGGGTGCGGATGGTGTCCTTCACTTCGGCCAGCGAGAACTGGTAGGCGTCGACCTTCTTCTCGACGCGGATCAGGTAGTAGGCGCTGCCGGACTTGATGGGTCCGACCACCTGGTCGAGGGGCGCGGTGAAGAGGACGGCCTCGATCTCTGCAGGGATGGAGGAGGGCTGCCCCCGTTCATAGCTCAGCAGCTCGCCCGCAACGGGCTTCTCCTCGGGGGAGGCCATCTCCTTGGCCACCTCCTGGAACTTGCGGCCGCTTCTGAGCTGGGTCAAGGCGGCCTGCGCGTCTTTCTCGCTGGGGAGGCTGACAATGCGGAAGGCGACGGCCTCGGGGCGGCGGTACTGCTCCCGGAACTGCTCGTAGAAGCGCTCGACCTCCTTGTCGCTGACGTAGACCTGATCGCCGAGCACCTTCTCGACAAGCACGTAGTCTCGCGCTTTGTCCCGCAGCCAGCCGGGGGTGACGCGCGTCCGGCGGAGATAGAAATCGAGGGCCGCGTCGGAGACAAGCCCCATCTCGGTTCGCAACTGCTTGATCTGGGTGTCTATCTCCTGGTCGGTGACGGTGACGCCACGGCGCTTGGCCTCCTGTTCGAGGAGGGTCTCGCACACCAGATCCTGGAGGATGTAGGGGCCGTGGTAAAGGATTGCGTGGTCGCGCACGGCGGCCAGGGGGATCTCCTGCCCGTTCACGAGCCAGCCGCGCACCCCCTCGAACACCTGGAACTCCGGGCGCATCGCCACCTCCCCCACGACGGTCACAGGTGAGCCTTCTGACCCCGCTTGAGGCGGGGTCTGCTCGGCCGCGCACAAGTGCGAGGGGGCGAGAGCAGTCAGGGAGAGACCGGTGAGCAGGATTAGCAGACTTCTCATGTTGCCGCTACCTCCGGGCGTTCTGCAGGAAGCGTTTCCGCGCCTCCTGGTCTATTCAATGGCCGCCCCGGGCCCTCCTCCCCACCTGGCGGCGGCGAGGAGGCCGCAGATGGCGGCCGCGTTCTGCACTTCACCGCGCCCCACCATGGCCAGCGCCTCGGAGAGAGGAAGCGGGACCACCTGCAGGCTCTCGTCGGGCGCGAGGGCAAGGCCGGCCGCGGGCTGAAGCTGGGCGGCGAGGAAGACGTGGATGATCTCACTGCTGTAGCCGGGGCTGAGGAAGGTCGAGAAGAGGGGCCGAAGCTCGCCCGCGCGGTAGCCTGTCTCTTCGCGCAGCTCGCGGTGGGCGCACTCGGCGGGAGACTCCCCCGGCTGGAGGGTCCCCGCCGGCAGCTCGATCAAGATACGGCCGGCGGCATGGCGGTACTGCCGGATCATCACCACCCGGCCGTCGGGCAAGAGGGGCACGACCGCTACCGCGCCCGGGTGGCTGACGATTTCCCTATGTGCTCGCGCGCCGCCCGGCAGCTCGACCTCGTCCACGCGGACCGAGATCAGACGCCCGTGGAAGACCGTCTGGGAGGCGATCAGTCGTTCTCGGAGCTCTCGGTCCATGTCAGCCTCGCGGCGGCGATGGCCCCGGCCGCACCAGCGGCCAGGAAGAACTCGGGGTCATCCTCGGGGGAGCGGCCCATCGTCTCGGCTTCGACCCCGCGGGCGCTCAGCTCTGCCACGCCGAGGTCGCCGCGCGCGATGAGGACCTCGTGCCTCTCCGTGATACCTTCGTCGTCGAGCTGGCGGCGCACGAACTCGAGCTTCTCTGGGTCCATCTCAGGGAGGCTGACGACGGCGCGAGCGAGAGCCACCCTCCCCAAGGCGACAAGGGACTGGCGGCTTACGCCTCGATGGCGCGGGCGCGGGTCGGCGAAGCTGATGCGAGGGACGGCGATGGGGAGGCCGCCGAGCGCGCCGACCGCGTTGAGGTGGTCTCCCTGGCTGATGGAGCCGAAGCCCCACTCGGTCTCGGTGCCGACGTTGCCGGGTCCTTGGGCGACGATGGCGACCTGGGCGCCCACCACGGCGCGGGCGGCGAGAAGGCCGGTGAACACGTTGACCGCCTCGTAGTCTCCGCCGAAGGCCTGGCCCACAGTGATGGTAGCCTCGAGGAGGGCGGCTTCCTTGAGGTTCTGGACGAGGCGGCTGAAGCTGAGGGGCAGCGCGGCCGTGTCGGTCATGACGTAGGCGACGCGGGAACCGGGCAGGAGCGCCTTCACCGCGGCCGCGGCCGGGGCGATCTGGCTGTGCAGGCCGGCGACAATGACCGGCATGTCCTCGAGGTCCTGACAGGCTTCGATCGCTTCCCGGTAAGGGCTCTCCTGCTCCTCGACCGTCAGGCAGCGGAACTGGAGAGGGGTGTACCGGAGCTTGACAACGTGCCCCTTCCCCTCGGAGGCAGGCCGCTCGTGATCTGCCCGTCTCATGACGAAGTGGCAGCCTCCCGTGCCGAGGCCGGCGCGCACCGCGGTAGTGTTCAGCAGCACTACCTCATTGACACGCACCTCGCCCAGGAGTTGCGGGAAGTTGACGGCGCGCTCCTCGCGGTCCCCAACAAGCACGGTGGTCTCTTGCGCCCCGGGGCGGACCCGGTCCACGCGGAGGACGCGCCCCACCTCGGTCTGTATCAGGCTGTTGCGCGGCCGGCTAGCCACCGGCATTGGCCGGTTCGGCCGCCGGCCGGTTGAGGGTCTGCTGGGCCCAGCGGACGCTGCGCAGCACCACCTCGTCCTCTTCGGCCAGAACCTCCGCCTCTGTGGCGCCGCGATCGAGAGGAAGGACCGGCATGTGCGGCAGGCCGCGATCCCGCACCAGGCGGAGGGTGCGCGCCAAGTCGCGCGCGGAGGCAGAAGGGAGGCGCTGCAGGTGCTGCTCCTCCAGCGCGGGCACGAAATGCCTCTCGACGGGCGACTCCACGTTCAGGGTGGCCGAGGGGGCATGAGAGGACAGAACCTCGATGACCGCAGCCAGCTCAACCACACCCTCGCCCAAGGCGCAGCCCACAAGCACGAAGCCCTGTGAAGTCGCGACGACCTGGTAGTCCTTGAGGTGGACGCTGGCAATGTGAGGGGCGAGGAGACGCGCGGCCTCCAGCGGGTCCTCCAGGAGCGCGAGCGGGTTCCCCGTGTCGAAGCAGACGGTTAGGGGGCCGCCTCCCACTAGCTGGAGGAGCTGCAGCAGCTCGGGGGCAGTGAGGTCCTGATGGTTCTCGAGGGCCAGCTTTACGTTGTAGCGCGCACAGACCGGGAGCACCTGGGCCAGGTCGGCAGCCACCGCGGTTAGGAGGTCAACGGTTGCCTGGGCGGTAGTGGGGCGGGGCCTGCCCACGAAGGTGCGGACGATGGATGAGCCGAGAACGTGGGCGGCGCGCACCATGTTCTGGAGGTGCTCGGGGTTGGTGCCAGAGGTCCCGAGCTCCAGGTACAGCCCGAGCGACTCGGCCCTCTCCCGCAGGCCGCTGATGTAGCCGTATTCGAGGCTATCGAGGTGACGGGAGTCGCAGAGCTGAACGCCGTCCAGGCCCAGCTCGGCCGCCTTGCGGAGGAAGTGCGCGACGGTCATGGGAGCGTTCTCGCGAGGCGCATACTCCCACAGGCCGGCGGCGTAGTGATAGCTGTAGGTATCGAGGCCGAGCTTCACGGTTGGGGCTCCGGGTGCCTTGAGTGAAGTATAGCCGGGGCTCTAGTGGCGGTCAACGTCGGAGGGCTCAGTGGCCCAGGACCACGAGATCGGCGATGGCAGGGGGTTCAGGGGAGAAGTTTCGGACCCGGACCTGGACGACCGCGGCGAAGTGGGCATCGGGGGCAGGGATGAGCCGACTGATGACCGCTACGGAGCGCGGGTCGGCGAGGGCCCGGACGGCGGCATGGGTGCCGAACGCGTGGCATCCGGCGAGGAGGAGGCAGGTGGCTTCCGAGTAGGGGCTGCCGGCCTTCACCACCAGCCCGAAGTCGCTGAACTCGTCTGCGACTCTGTCCCCACGCGCGGAGTCTGGTACCCAGCGCTCCCCGGTATCGCGGTTGTGGAAGGCGTAGGTGGGATGAGAGCCGGAGCGCTGCTCCCGAAGCTGGAAGGGGGTAAGCCGATCCCAGTGGTTCAGCAGCTCGGCGGCCGCTTCGTTCTGCCGGGGCCCCCCCAGGACGATGAAGGGGCCGGCAAAGACGGTGGCCCGCCTCTGCAAGGCGTCGCTGCTCAGGTAGACGTCCGGCCGGCTGGGGTAGAGGTGGTCGCCAAGCTTGATCAGGGCATACATCTCGGGGAGGCTGGCGCTCTGGCGGCCCTGGCGGGAGGAGATGATGACGGGCACGCGCTGGCCGCAGAACTCCCATAGAGGCCGGGGACGACTGCCGTGGGCCTCCAGGTAGCTGCGAAGCGCCTCCCGCAGATGATGGGCCTTGGGGATGTGGGTGGAGGAGGCCAGGCCGTCGAGATCCTCGAGGAGCTCTCGCGGGTACTGATTGGTGACGGCCACAGAGCGCGGCTCGCCCTTCCTACGTGCCGGCATTCGGATTTCCTCCCAGGCTGCCGCCCATTCTAGCGCAACGCGCCTGCGAGCGCAACAGAAGCGAGATTCCTGGCGCCTGGGGCTTGCGTCTTATTGCCAGCTATTGTATAATATGGTATAGTCCGGGGTAGGGCGGAATGTGAACGGTCTGTTCGGCACTGACGGCGTGAGGGGACTGGCCAACGTGGAGCTGACTCCCGAGCTGGCGATGGCGCTGGCGCGCGCGGCCGCGGCTGCGATTGCCCCCCAAGGGTCAAGGCCGCGCTTCCTGGTCGGCAAGGACACGCGGGCCTCGGGAGACATGCTCGAGTCAGCTGTGGCAGCCGGGCTATCGTCTATGGGGGTGGATGTGGCCTTGGCTGGCGTGATCCCCACCCCGGCCGCGGCCTATCTGATCCGAGAACTGCTCCTCGACGGCGGGGTGATGGTCTCGGCGTCACACAACCCCTTCCAGTACAACGGACTCAAGTTCCTCGGACCTGGCGGGGAGAAGCTCTCGGAGCAGGAGGAGGCGCGTATCGAGGAGCTGTTGGTTGGAGAGCTGCCGTGCGGGGAGGCCGGGATCGCCGGGAGGACGAGCCGGGAGCAGGGGCTCTGCGATCACTACGCTG
>Ga0315277_10009312_pt1 | contig 12557 bp, 10 predicted proteins | sample YL17G05_15_MG_FD_203695 | JGI IMG/M metagenome (GOLD analysis project Ga0315277, IMG submission 203695) | Sediment microbial communities from Yellowstone Lake, YNP, Wyoming, USA - YL17G05_15 | ecosystem: Environmental > Aquatic > Freshwater > Lake > Sediment | place: USA: Wyoming | collected... | reverse complement strand
GCGGCCCCTTTGGCCTCGTAGATTTTCATAAACCGGGGCAGGACAAAGAACATTAGCGTACCGGTTGCGGCCACCGCCATCAGTGCCATTATGAAAGGATAAGTCAGGGCGCCTTTGATCCTCTTGCGGGTCTCGGATTCAAAGTTGAGATAGCCGCTCAAGACGTTGAGCATCTCGGACATCCTGCCGGATGCCTCCGATGCCTTGACCATGCTGATAAACATCGGATTGAAGATTTTCGGATGCTCGGCCAGGGCCTTCGAGAAACACTCTCCGTTCTTGACCGAGTCGGCCAGACTTATGATAATCGCCTTGAATCCTTCGCGGTCGGCCTGCTCTGCGATAGCATCCAGCGCATCGCTGAGCACCACTCCGCTATCGAGCATGACCGATAGCTGCGTGGTAAAGAGTATCAGCTCGGCCGATTTGACCTTCACGCTCCCAAGATGCACCGGCTGGGACGACCGCAACGACCCCGACTCCAAAGACTGATTCTGAGATCGCGAGCCTAATTCGCCGCCCTTGACCGACGCGCCGGCACCCTCTGCACGCTCTCTGCCCGACCCGCCAAAAACAGAGTCATTAACCGCATCGGCAATACCCAACTGCTCGCCCGTTTTTGTTGCTGACTGACTCATTTGCTCACATCCCGGCAAAGCGCCTAAAGTTGAGAGTGCCTAAAGTGACTAAAGTTAAGAGTGACTACAGTTATGGATTGTTTCTTAAACTTTAGGCACTTTAGCTCACTTTAGTCACATTAGCCCATTCTTGACCATTCTACTATTCGGCCTCAGTCGTCCTTAATACTTCCTCGACCGATACAATCCCGGCTTTGACCTTCTCAATACCGTCGGCCTGCAGAGGAACCATTCCGTTCTTGAGGGCCGCATTTCTGAGCTTCTTAAGCCCAACTCGCTCACTAATCATCTCCATAATTTCTTCATTGGGCACAAATAACTCATGAATCGCGATGCGCCCGGCATAGCCGGTGTTCCGGCATTTCTTGCAGCCGACGCCCCGGAAGAACTTCACCGACTCGCCCCCCGCACCTTCCACAAGCTTCCTGATGCTGGACGAAGGCTCATATTCGCTCTTACAATTCGAGCATATCTTGCGAACCAGCCGCTGAGCGAGAACCGCTATCAGAGAAGCGCTGACAAGATAAGGAGCCACCCCCAAATCCAGCAAGCGAGTAACCGCTCCCGGAGCATCATTGGTATGCAGAGTTGACAACACCAGATGCCCGGTCAGAGCCGCCTGAACCGCAATATTAGCCGTGGCTTCATCACGAATCTCGCCGACCATTATTATATCCGGGTCCTGCCTCAACAGACTGCGCAGAGCCGTTGAAAATTCAAACCCCGCCTTCTGGTTCACCTGAAACTGATTTATGCCGGCCATATTGCACTCGACGGGGTCTTCCACCGTGCAAATATTGACTTCCTCGCTGTTCAGCTCGGCCAACGCCGCGTAAAGAGTCGTATTCTTGCCGGAACCCGTCGGCCCCGTAACCAGAACAATGCCGTTGGGAGCCTGTATGACCTTTCTGAAGAGTTGAAGATTCTCGTACGTAAATCCCAGCGACTCGAAATTGAACAGCACCTTGTGCGGATCAATAACTCTGATAACAACCTTCTCCCCGAAGCTGCCCGGCATAATGGAGACACGCAGGTCTATGGGCCTGCCCTCAACCATGACGTGAATGCCTCCATCCTGGGGCAGGCGCCTCTGGGCAATATCAAGCTCCGCCATAATTTTGATGCGGGAAACGATTGCAGGGTGCATCTGGAACGGCGGACGTATCTTCTCATACATCTTTCCGTCAACCCTGTATCGAACACGCAGCTTCTTGTCGTCAGGCTCTATATGAATATCGCTGGCGTTCTCCCTAACCGCGTTGTAAAGCAGGTAATTGACAAGCTTGACGACCGGCGACTGCCCCGCTATCTCCTCAAGGTTGCTTATATCCTGTGTAATATTCTCTATCAGCGTGAAGTCTTCCAGCCCCTCATCGTCGATGATATCGTCGATAACAAAGACGTTCGCCGCCGGAAGATAAGTTTGTATTGTCGCCTTGATGTCCTTTGCCGTGGCGCAGACCACCTGCACCTTGCACCCGCTTATCCGCTCAATCTCGTCTATCAGGAATACGTTCGTCGGCTCATTCACAGCAACCGTAAGAACGTCATAAACCTTGAACAGAGGCAGAACTATATGCTCCTCAAGGAAATCGCGAGGCAGAATTTCAATCGCCTTGACGTCGCATATTTTCGGGCCGACCTGCGCGTACGGAACGCCGTAGGCCTCCGCCAGTGCGGACGCTATCTGGTTCTCCGTGCAGTAGTTCATCTCAACCAGAAGCTCGCCAAGCAGCTTGCGATGACCTTTATCCTTCTGCTCGGCCAATGCCTTGTCAATCTGCTCGGCGCTAACAATGCCCCGTGCAAGCAGCAACTGGCCAAGCTGCATCTTATTTTCTGTGGCAATCTGGCTCATGGCTCTTATTCCATCGCCCGTCTCTCGTATGTTACGTTTAGCCGCCGCCGGCAACTGTCGCTTGGGGACGGCGGCGCTCCTGTACGCCACTACGCAAAACTCTTAACCGCCTCGGCAAGCTCGGCGTAGTGGTCGAATTCACCATCGAGCCGGGTGATCTCCAGCACCTTTAGGCAGTTCTCATCCAAGCCTGCAAGCCTAAGCTCGCATCGGTTCTCGTTGCAGTAATCCCGCGCCCACAGCAACTGCTCCAGTCCCTGGCTGGCGATAAACCCAACGCCGCTCATATCAAGCACTATGCCGGTCTTCCGCCTGCCGATGATCTCAGTGAACGTGCTGCGAAACAGCTCGCAGGCGTCCCCATCCAGCTCGCCTTGCAGCTCTGCCACAGTGACATCGTTATAGTCTTGAGTATTGATTTTCATCGGATCAAAGTCCCAACGGCCGCGGCGCCATAATCGGCAAAATCCTCATTCTCGTAAGGCCCCGAAAGTCCCGGACCACCCTGCAGAATCTCCCACAGCCGGTAAACGTCGCTTTTCAAAAACAGCCCCCCTACCTTTTCGTCAAACTGAGTGCCCAGTCCCTTTTCGATTTCCGCAAGGGCCTGCTCAACGGTCATTGCCTCTCGGTAAATCCGTTTCGAGGTCATTGCGTCGAAGCTGTCGGCCAGACCGATAATCTTCCCTATAAGCGGCACCTGATCGCCGACCAGACCGTTGGGATAACCCCGCCCGTCAAGCCGTTCGTGATGGCACAAAACGCCTGGAACAATATCGCGCATCTGCTTTATTTCACGCAGGATACCTGCTCCTATAGACGGATGCTTTTTGATGCAGTCGAATTCCTCATTCGTCAGCTTGCCCCTCTTGCGAAGCACCGATTCATCCACGCCGATCTTGCCTATATCGTGCAGCAAACCGGCCAAATAGATTCTGTGTATCTGCTCTTCTTCAATCGGCTCGGTCTCGGCGAGCCGCTCGGCAATCCAGCGGGAGATAAACGCCACCCTCTCGGAATGCCCTCTGGTGTACTGATCTTTAGCGTCGATGCTGCTGGTCAGCGCCTTTAGCGAACCTATGAATAATTCCTTCAAATCTCCGAATAGTCTGCCGTTCTCTATAAAAACCGCACAACTGCCGGCCACCGAGTTGAAGAGCTTCACATCGATACTGTCGAAGTCCGGCTTGCCGAGTCTGTTTGTGGCAACCATGAGTCCTATGATGCGTGTCCCATCCTTAGTCTTGTCTGCAGAATGAGGCTCAGCCTTATCCACTCCGCACAAAGGCACGGCCATAATGTTCCTTATATTGGCCGGCCAGTCATATTTGAAAGGACGGTCCACCTCGCTATCCAATAGAGCCTCGCGCCCGCAGCCGATTTCATCGAGTAATCGGCTGTGCAGAATAACCGCCGTTTCTTCGCCTATATCGATCAATCCCCAGCCGGCAGCAACCGCCAACTGATGTCCCTCTTCAGCCTTCTTTTCAAGCAGTATGGCAATGCCCTCAACCGGAATAATCTCCGTAAGACTGTCGCAAGCCAGTTGAAGGAAGTTCGCGTCCCGCTCCGTCACCCTCATATTCGTGCTGAGCTTGTGAAGCAAAACCAGCTCTTCATAAGTCTGAGCGAGCTCCGTTCCCACCATTTCAATCTGCTCATCCGCTCGCGTGGAGGCCTGGAAGTTCTCTACAAGAAGCCTTAGTATTTCCATCCAGTATGAGTCGTCGCCCGAGCACCGCGGCAAGCCCCCAACTTTATGATCCTGGTTAAAGCCCTCAACTTTATGTTCCGGGCTAAAGCCCCCAACTTTATGTTGGGGGTTAGAATCCCCGGGCTCCACGGGCACCTGGCGGGGAGAAACCTGGGGGCTTGCGGTTTCGCACACCGCATCGCCGCCGCCCAGATCGATCATGACCGCACCGCAGGCTGCCGATATGCCCCCTCTCAAAGCTGCGGCAAGAACCACGTTCTCATCACCAAACCGCCACACCGGAACGTCGCTGTCGCTATTGCGGCTCCCGGCGCTACTCTGATCAAGGACCCGGCGCCCAAATGCCGCCAACTGGTCGCTGCGGCTCTCAAATTCGCCGCCGCAACGCAGCAGAACAATCTCTCCACCCGCGCCGCAGACTGCAAAATTCACGCCGAATCTACTGATCCTTTCGCCATACTTCCCAAGAGCACGAAGCTGCAAAGGGCCGAGGTTTTTCCTTATCGTATCCAATGTATCATCCTTTTTCGTGGCACGGGCATCTCTGCCCGTGTTTTCTGTCTTCCGCCTTCTGTCTTCTATCTTGCCCGTCCGTGTGACTCACGGCCTGGAAGGCCGTGCCACTGTCAACCCTCGACCACTAACTCCTTCGCATGAAGGATGTCCTCTACATGCCCCAACAGCTCCCTTGGGCTGAAGGGCTTACTCAGACAGGTCGATATCCGCAACTCCTCCTGCTGTTCTTTGGAGACAGCGAAGCTCCTCGCGGTCAACAGAATCACCGGGACATCCTTTGTCCTCTCGTCCTGTCGAAGCTCCTTGACAAGCTCCAGGCCGCTCATCACCGGCATCTGGTAATCCGTTACGATTACATCCGGCATCTCTTCCCGAGCTATCTCAAGGGCCTGCGCTCCGTTGTCGGCCGTTATAACCTCGTAACCGTTGTTGCGCAGCTTTATCGCAACAACGTGCACGATATGTATTTCATCATCAACCACCAGTACTCGTTTATCTGACATTATCTTGCCTCCACCAACAATCTACTGTTAACACGCACACAATCTTCATCCTTACAAGCCATTCCTCATGCAACCGCCGCCGGCTCCCGCGTTGCAAGGGGCAGCTCAAAACCAAACGTGCTGCCCTGTCCAACCTTGCTCGTCACAAAGACTGTCCCGCCGTGAACCTTCTCGACTATCTGCTTTACCAGATTCAAACCGAGACCGGTCCCTTTCGCCTGCTTGTTGTTCGCTTTGACTCTGTAGAACTTCTCGAACAGATGCTCAATCTCGTCTTCCGGGATGCCGACTCCCGTATCCGACACGGTGACTCTGGCAACGCCATCGGTTTCGTCAACTTCGGTCGCTATCCTGACCGTACCGCCGGCAGGCGTGTACTTCACCGCATTGCTCAACAGATTGACTATAACCTGAGAGATCATATCCTTATCAACGCGCACCTGATCGAAAACAATCGGCTTTTGCCCGACTATCTTGATATTCTTTTCTTCCGCGTAGCTCTTGATCATCTGCATCTGCTCTTCTATGAGCATCGTAAGGCTCGCCTGTTCCTTGCTGACTTTGACCAAACCCGATTCTATCCGTGAGATGTTCAGTATGTCCTCAATCAGACGATTCAATCTCCTGGCCTGATTCTGAATGACCGAATAGAACTCCTTCCTTGTTTCCTCATCGTCGGCCTCGCCGTCCGCGAGCATCTCAGAATAGGCTGTGATGGACGCCAGAGGGGTCTTTAATTCGTGCGAGACGTGGCTGACAAAATCATTCTTCATCTGCGAGACTTCTCTCTCGCGCGTAATATCGTGCAGCACCGCCGCCGCCCCGCAAATCTGCTCGCCCTCGTCGAAGACGCACGAGACCACGCAATCAAACACGCGAGTACCGCCGCCGTCCTCTTTGCCCTGCGAGCTGCAGAATTCTATTTCCCGCCTCGTCGCCCTTGCCTTGCTCTTCTTGCTGCTTGTCACCAGCTCGACGAACTGGCTGCACCGGGTTCCTATAAGCTCCAAAATCGGCTTACGAAGCGAATCCTTGTGGTCGAAGCCGAATAACTTGCCCGCCGCCTCATTTGCCATCAAAAGCCTGTCGTACTCGTCAACAACGACCACCGCGTCGCGCAGGCTGTAGATGATCGCCTCGGTGTTCTTCTGCTGCCTGTGGACAAGTTGAATCTGGATATGCGAATCCATGAGGTGCTGCTCGGACTCGGCAGCTTGATTTGCACAGGCGTCAAAGGCGGCATTGATAGCCTCGATGAGCCGATTGGAACTCGATCCGATCGCACCATCGCGCCCGCGATGAAGCCATGCGACTGTGGACGTGATGCCGGCCGACAGCCGCAACGACGACCAACCCAGCCAGATCACGCCCACAGCCACAATGACAAATAGCACCGGAATAACAAGGCCCAAGCCTTGCACCCCGGCTAACCGCCAGCCCTCTTCCGAGCCGGAATCCTGCAATACGGCCCATGCGCCTGAAAACAGGCCCAAAACTGCAAAGACCGTCACTGCCAAATATAAGCTTCTTTCCGATTTCAACCCTGCAACTCCATCTCAGTCGATTATCTCCTCAGCCACATAGGAGCTTCTCTTCTGTCCACATCTTCCAAAATGATGCGGTCGAGCTTCGCGGCCTCTTCGGGACTCGTTTCCCTGAGAATCCGCTCTTTCAGCCTGATAGCCTCCAGGTACGCCGGACGAACTCGAAGCGCCAGCCTCAGGTTCTCCATAGCGCCGCTCATATCCTTTTGGGTATAGCACCTCACCGCATCTACATAGTACTCCTCGGCAATCTTGCCTCTGTGTGTCTGCTGCAATTCCTCCAATGCCCCTTCGCGTTTACGCCGAACGTCGTCCGATCTTGCATCACCGTCGGTCTCGCTCGGCTCGTCAATGATAGTCGGAGTCAGCAGAACAACCACTTCGTGACGCTCGATCTGATCGGCCTTGCCCCTGAACAGCAATCCCACAAGCGGTATATCGCCCAGAACCGGAACCTGAGTCCTCTTGGCTATCATCTTGTCCCTGAACAAGCCTCCGATAACAATCGTCTGCCCGTCCTTGACCAGTATGTTTGTAACCAGCTCCGCAGAAGTCTCGTCAGGAACCTTCTCTGCATTCAAAACCGCAGAACTGTCCTTCGGATGTATGTCCATCCGGATGTACCCGTCGTTTCCAATGAACGGCCTGAAAGACAGCTTCGTGCCCGAATCAAGGAAGCTCGTCTGCTCAGTCGTTGAGGTCTGCGTGGTAATCGAACCGCTCTTATAACCGAGCCTCAGGCCGATATACACCTGACCAAGCTGCTTGTTCACAGCCAATATCTTCGGGTTCGCCAAAACCGTCGTATCAGTAACCTGTTCCACAGCTCTGATAAAGGCCGCTACGTTGCCCGTCGATAACCCAAGCGTCATACCCCCTGACTTGGTTATCTGATTGGTATTCGTAGAACTCGCGTAGTCTATGTTGTCCGTTATGCCTGTAAGCCCTGTTACAACCGTCTCGAAATTGCTCCAGTCAATGCCGAACTGCATATCCTCTGTGAGCGTAACATCCATAATCGTCGCTTCAACAAGAACCTGCTTGGGCCTAACATCGAACTGCTCTATGATCTCCGCAGCTTCCTCGATGTTCTCGGGGAAGTCATAGATGATAACCGCATCGTTCGTCGCAGCAGCATCGCCACCGCCAGTCACGGAGCTTATCGACTCGCCCGTCGGGAACTCGGTCTTGGCCGCAGTCGTCGTCTCAATCTTCATGCTCGCATTGCCGCTCAGAACCGGCGTAACCAGCTTCTTAGCCTCCACAGCCGTGATGTAGTAAAGCGTGAAGACCTTATAGCTCATTCGGCTCGGGTCTTCTATAATCGTTTTGTACTCAGCGGCCGTATAGACGTTGATGAAATTGCCCTCCTCCTCATACTTGAAGCCAATGCCCAGGATCGCATCCAAAGCCTGCTCGAATGTCACATCGTAAAGGTTGGTGATCGTGATGGCGCCATCCACCTTTGACGAGGGCACAATGTTCTTCTGATACCGAGCCGCCAGAAACTGCAGCGCATCCTGTATCCTCATATCCTTCTTGAAAGTGAACGTCTGAATTCTCCCGCCCGGGGTCACCGCCGCCGTCTCCGTGGAGCTCGCCGCATCGCTGACGGCGCTCTCCGGAGCCGGCGCAACGACGCTTCCAACCTCCGGCGCGCTTTCCGTTTTGCCGCCTGCGGCCTCTTCAGCGACCGCAGAGGCCGCCTCCGTTACTCCCGAGACAACGGTCTCGCCTGCAACGGCTTCTTTGACGCCCGCCTGCCCAGGACCCGGCGCACCGCCGCCGCCGAGGGCAATAGCCGCCATCGAAGCCAGCACAAGCACCCATACAAAATACCCTTTTGCTGTTCTGATTCCACTAATTGAACTTCTTTCTTCGTTCATGATACTGCTCCTATAACACTGATCTCATTGTGCGTACTACCCTGCTTAATGAGATACACGTCACTACTCAGCTTTCTCCTTCAGCCGTTTCAACCAGTTTCAATACAATCTCTGCATCTCTACATCTAATCAATACTGAGCTTTCTCGAATCTCGACAACTTCACATTCATACATCTTAGCCCCGTCTGTTACAGCCAGCTTCTCGCCGACCGACACAAGTCTGTCGTTGATGAGCGCTTGCGGATTCTGCCCAATCCCTATCGCCTCAAGCTTCAAGCACCGTCTGACAACGGCCGCTACTTCTTTGCTGTCATCCATCGGGGCAACATTCACTTCTTCGATATCAAACGTATAATCTTCTTGTCCATCAGGTTTGAAGTTCTCCCAGTCGGCCGATGCAAAAAAGTCCCTGCTTATCACATCATCACGCCCTGGCACTATCGGCAGATCAACATACGTTATTTTCATCGCCTCTCTTACTTGCTTTTCCACGTCCGTTTGCTCGATCATGGAAACTGCTTGCGCACTCTGCGGCCCCTTCTTAGCCAGCACTCTTACCCACATAACGCCCATAATCGCAATCAAACACACTGCTATCCCAACCTTCTTCCTCTCAGCAGCCAATTGCCCAAGAATGCCGTTGATGCCGTTCTTATTGCTTTTTGTATGCTCTTTCATATCTCTTGCCCCTATTATGGTTAAGCCCCGGCGTAGCCACAAAGTCCGGGCCCGTCTTCGTCTATCCCTTGGCCATCGCAGCCTGGTAATAGATTACAGCCCTTGTTTCCAGTCTCACTTCACCACTGAAATCAGCATCGTTGCTGAGCTTTATTTGTTCAATGCGAACAAGCCTCTCCAGGCTCTGCAATCCCTTGAAAAACTCGAACATCTCCGCCAGATTCCCCTTGCACTGTATGTCAACAGGTATGCAGCTCAATTCGCCGCTCTTAACCTCGCCCCCCGGTGTAACTACCTGCTCTTTAAGATTATGCTCATTCATCAGGTCGGTGATTCTGCCCAGAAACGCGCCAAGCTCTCTTTCCCGCGGCATCTTGGCCTCATAGTCGCCTATCGATTCACTCAGCTCGCGGGCCTGCCCTTCAAGCACCGGAATAAGCTGACCCTGCACCGCCTCCTCGCTGGCCGCCTTGCGATCTGCCGCCTTTGTCTGGTTTACCGTCTTTATCCTTGCCCGCAAAGGCAGATACCGAAACAGCACAAATCCGCCCACCATCAACACGGCTGCTCCAAATATCACGATTTGTCGTCTTTCTCGAAACAGCATCTTCAAAATTACCTTCTCACTCCTGGCGATAATTCGCCAGATAGCAACTTATCTCAAATTCACTGGCACTTATATCCGCCGGCGTTTTGCCGTCGCGGCTCTCAACGTCGGAAGACCGCCCCGCCGGCCCGCCGACGGGCCTTATCACCATGTTGCGAGAGTACAAAGGGACAACGTTGAAAAAGTACGGCGAGTCCTCAAGCCGGCATATCAACGCAGCAACGTCGCTCGATTCAGGCGCGACGCCGCTTATCACAACCTTGAACCGAACGTCCCCAAGCGGCAGTGCGGTCGCTTCGCTCGACTTCATGCGAACAGCCTTAACAAGACCGCTGCCGGCCTTTGCGCCTCCGCCGTACAACTCATCCGCAAATCTCTCGGCAGTAAGCTCGACCCTGCTCAGCACAGTCGGCCCGGTAATCAGGAAGCTCAGCTCTGCCAAGACGCCGGCGGCATCTATTCTCGAATCAATATTCTTTATTATCGCAGTCTGTTTCTGAAGATCAGCAATTTGGGTTTTGAGCTGAGAATAACGCACGCTCGCGCCCTGCATCCCGGCGTTCCCGCCGGCCAGCCGGGCAATCTCAGCCTCGGCGCGCGAAATCGAACCAGCCGCAAAATAATTCCAGACTATCATTATCGCAAATATTCCCCCCAGAACGACGCATTGCACGCGATAGGAAGCGCTCCTGCGTTTGCGGCTCTTATACCATTCTGGAAGAAAATCTATTTCTTTCATACTATCCTCAGGCCTTCGCCCCCACAGGGGTTTGGTTCATATTCTTAAGCCCGAGTCCGACGGCTACCGCCCACTCACAAAGCAGCCCGCGTCTGTCGCCGGCAAGGTTTACGCCCTCTCTGCCGCTTGACAGGTCGAAACCCTTCAACGGCTGCGCCGCCTCAATCTCCACCGTCAACTGACGCCGCAATACGTTCAGCAGGATGCTTTCGTATGCCTCGCCTCCCGAGAGAACCGCCCGCTCCACGCGCTTGCCTCGGAAAGTCACCGTAAAGTATCTCAGGCAAAGCGATACCTCCTTCGCCAGCTCCTCGGCGGCTGAGCCTAATGCGTCAACAACGGCCTGCCTGGTCGAGGCGTCGAGCATTTCTCCCGTATCGCACGATTCTTCTTCGCTTGGCTCTCCTCTTGCCTCTGCCGAGCTGCGCTCGGAACTTGTCCCCTGGGGACGAATTCTTTCTCTGAGCCTCTCGGCCTCCGCGATATTTATCCCAAGCTTCTCCGCAACACCCTCACTAAACCTGTGGCCTCCGATCGGTATCTGTTTAACGAAACCTATCTCTCCGCCTCGACCGAAAACCACCGTAGTTGACCGGCTGCCAACGTCAACAAAAACAACCGTATTCTCCTTGTCGGCCTCACGCCTCTGCCACCTCTCGAATCCCCGGAACAATGCAAAAGGAACCGTATCTATCGCCACCGGCTCCAGACCGGCCTCCTCGAGCATGCCGATATGGTCCTTTATCGTCTGGGCGTCCACCCCAAACAGTATCAATTCGCTCTTCAGATCGTCGCCGTGATGAACGCTGCCCGCAACCAGGTACTCTATTGAATCAGTCTCAGGATCCAATCCGAAACGCTGAACGGCCTCCTTCCGAAGCACCTGCTCGATTTGGTCGGACTCCGTCTGGCCTATGCGAACGCTCGTTATCTTCACTTTATCATTCGGCAAACACGAAACAACGCTCCTGCCCCGGAAGGCCCCCTTTGCCAGTATTTGTTTCACGGCCGATACAACGTCCTGCCTGAAGGCATCCGGGTTATTGTCAACGTTAGCCTCAATGTGCATCTTCTCTGCGGCAAGAACGGCGATCCGGCCATTGCTCACTTCAAGTTGAATCATCTTCACCGAATCATGACCTATATCCAAGCCAATCGGCCGAATGCTTCGAGTTTTCAGATTCCAGCTTATCATCAGCTTCTATCTCTAAGTTAGTCCGTAACGGTAATATACCCGGTCACAGCCTCCACGCTGATTGTCACCGTCCTGCCGCCTCCCTGAACACTAACGGTCCCTCCGTTATCAGGACTGCCAAGATAATCAAACGTAACCTCCGGCGTCCCGGCAAAATCGGCGCCCGCAATATCCGCCTTGTCCAGCCCCTCGTCTTGAAGGTCTATGACGTAATCAAATCCCTTCTTGACGGGGTGCGCTATCGTACTGCCGCTTTGGTCTTCGATCCTGTAGCTGTCGCCGCCCGTATCGAAGACCACCGTAAAATCCTGGCCCTTCGTGATTGCCAGAGACTTGGCGTATTCCAGGTCCGCTGCAATCATGTTCGAAACGGACCTCACCTGCACCGAACCAGCAGAGCTCATCATCGGTATCGCCGTCATTGCTGCTATCGCGAGTATCACGACCACAATCAGAATCTCGATTATGGTAAAACCACGCACGGACCATCGCAACAACGCCGAGTTCTGCGAGCCCCGACGCCCGCAACGCAGCCGTCTCCCTGGATATGTCAAATCGTACATCATCAACCTTCTCATTTTGTTGACGAACATTCTTTGCACACAAATCCTATTATTCTTTTCGTCCTCTTGGATGCCCGTCTTAACCAGTCTGTCCGCCCGCGGCGAACCACGATTC
>Ga0315277_10009310_pt1 | contig 12559 bp, 11 predicted proteins | sample YL17G05_15_MG_FD_203695 | JGI IMG/M metagenome (GOLD analysis project Ga0315277, IMG submission 203695) | Sediment microbial communities from Yellowstone Lake, YNP, Wyoming, USA - YL17G05_15 | ecosystem: Environmental > Aquatic > Freshwater > Lake > Sediment | place: USA: Wyoming | collected... | reverse complement strand
CACGATATGACCAAGTTGGAGTTGCCAAAGTCGATTCTAAGCAAGGCGGGCCCCCTTACCGCTGACGAGTGGCAGAAGATCCAGAGGCATCCAGAGCTGGGCTACGAGATGGTGAGTAACGCTCCCTTCCTCCGGGAGGCAGGGGAGATCATCCTTTGCCACCACGAGCGCTATGACGGTGGCGGCTATCCCCGCGGCCTCAAGGGGGATGAGATACCCCTGGCAGCACGCGTATTCGCCGTGGCCGATGCCTACAGTGCCATGACCTCCGATCGTCCCTATTGCAGGGCAGTGCCTCACACTGCCGCCATGCGGGAGAGCAGGGGCAATGCCGGTACCCAGTTCGACCCCGAGGTGGTTGACGCCTTCCTGGAGGCTGACTGCAAAGGGCTGATTGAGGACAATGACTGCCCGCAGGAGAAGGGTGAGGAGGAGGCGGTCGTCGATCTGGTAGGCCGAGCGCTTTCGGGAGAGGAGGTTCATGCCTGACGGCAGCCCTGGTCCCCCCTCCCGGGACGACCACCTCCGCGACTTGCGAAGGCTCAGGTGGTTGATACGCCTGTTCGTCTATCCCGCCGCAACCCTGGGCGGGCTGATCTATTACTACGGCCTTGGCCTTTCCCTGCTGGAGACTCTCGTGCCTTTGGGCGTGAGCTATGTCATTGCCACCGCAACCATCGAGTACGCTTTCGTTCAGATGGTGCGGCTGCGCAAGCAGGGCGTACATCAGGACATCCTCCACATCCTCTCCTCGGCGCTGGACCTACGCGACCAGGCGACCGGCGGGCATTCTCGGCGGGTGGCCATGCTCTCCCTGATCATCGCCAGGCAGCTACACGTCAATGGCGACCGTCTGATCAATCTGGAGCGGGCGGCTATTCTGCACGACGTCGGCAAGGTGGCGATTGCCGATGCTATACTCTCCAAGCCTGGGCCGCTGACCGAGGCGGAGTGGCAGGAGATGAGGAAGCACCCGGCAGTGGGCTATCAGATGGTGAAGGATGTGCCCTTCCTGGGTGAGGCCGCCGAGATCATTCTCTACCACCACGAGCACTTCGACGGCACTGGCTACCCCTATGGCTTCAGGGGGGAGGAGATACCCTTAGGGGCGCGCGTCTTCGCTGTGGTCGACGCCTACGACGCCATCACCTCCTACAGGCCCTATCGCAAGGGCATGTCCCACCAGTATGCTCTGGAGGAGATCAGGCGCAACGCTGGCAGTCAGTTCGATCCCCAGATAGTGGAGGCTTTCCTCGGGGTTGGGATGGAGAGCCTTGTCCGAGACGAGAGTACAGTGGGTGAACACGCTATTCCTCTGTCCTACGTCGCAACGTAGTTCCGACAATGGCTGGCGACGTCTGCGAGGAAGGACTGTCACCCGACACAACCGTTCAAGGAGTGCTGGCGATGATGGAGTCGGCTTGGACATCGTTGCACGTGGAGCTCATCACGGAGGGCTTCTGCATAGTGGGCCGTCTGGACGTGCCTAGTGCCCAGGGCCGCCTGGTGGACATCCTCAACTTCAGCGACGAGCACGTTATTGTGCTCCACGATGTAGAGGTGAGGAGGCTGGGGCCTGAGTCGGACGAGGTGTTCAACTGTCCTACGGCCCACATCCGCAGGGAAGCCGTCATCCTGGCGATACCGCATGAGCAAAGCTCGCCATCAGCCGAGGCTCAGCCGCCTCTGGAGTACGTGGTCAGAGAGCCGCACAGGGTCTCCTTTCTCACGTCCGCCTTCACTATTGTTGGCAACATTCACCTGGCTAAGGGAGCGGACATTAACGCCGTCTCTCCCATACGTGGCTTGGATTTTGTGCCCCTGACCGACGCCGAGGCTACTTATCTCCCTGACCCCACCCTCGTGTGGAAGGGCGCGGTCATCGCAGTGAAAGCCACCAAAGCCGAGGCCTTCTCTCCGGCCGCCGATTTATCCCCTTAGTAGCTTTTCTAGGTAGCGCATCCCCTGTAGCTGGTGATCAGCAAGCCCACTGGTGGCGTAGTGTGCCCGTTGGCCGGTCAATTCAGGTAAGGGAGCGGTAAAGGGGAGTGAACATATGGTGGAGAAGCAAGATGTTCACCGGCCGTTAACTGACATAACGATGCTCGCCGCCTTACGCTGGCATTGTGGAAGGCTGACTTCCGCAATGACCGATGTCGACAGCAAGGGTATTTTGGCTGATGACCCGGCTGGCGGCACGAACCGGCCTGGCGTGCTGCTTGCTTCTGGCTTTCCTGTGGATGACCAGGATCGCTCTGTCCGACGATGGTCCTGTGGCTTCCAGCTGGCAGCACGAACCTGCCCCCGCTCAGGTCGCCCGTTGGTTCCCCCTCTACGACAACGACATTTCCTTCTGCCTCGAGGACCGAGCCGGCGTAGGCGTCAGCGACGCCTGGGTGCAGGACACCCTCTCCCGCTACTGGGGGGTCAACTCCCAGCCCTCGTGCATACCAGGTGAGACACCCGACCTGCGTGTCAGCATCGAGGACTTTGGCAACCCTCAGCCGGCTGGCTGGGCGCGTGTGGATGTATCTACCAACCAGTGGAACTGGTTCGACCTGCGCTTCTACCAGCACTGCGAAATAAGCCTGAACGCCGCCATCTTCTGGCAGAGGTCTAGCTATGTCTGGCCGGGAACCTCCACCTTCGTGCCGGACGTCCCCGAAAAGACGCTGCTGCACGAGTTCGGCCACTGCGCTGGTCTGTCCCACCGGGAGGAGCCTGGCTATCAGGGAGCCATGTATCCCATAATGCTCTACTATCCCAACCAGGAAGAGATGGCTTCTCTCCACTACGACTACAACCCGCGGTTGCTCTTCGACCTGATCCGGCCCGTCCTACGGGTCATGGGTATGGCCGCCTAGGGCCGGCCGTCAGCAGGTGCGACCGCCTGAATAGAAATAAGGCCGCCCCGTCGGGCGGCCTCCTCACAGCGAGCCGTTTGCGCTCAGCCGAACAGAAGCCGGATGAGCGCCGGAAGCAGCATCCCCAGGATGACCAGTAGGGACAAGACGACCAGCGTCCGTCGCAGCCAGGGGCTAGGCTTTTCCGCTGGTTCCCACGCCCCATAGCCTGCCGCCTCCGACAGGTCGTAGTCTGGATGGCGGGGATCACTGGGGTCTAGCTCCCAGGTGGTGCCGTCCTCGTCAACGAAGCCCGTGTCGGGCGCCTCTTTCTCGTCCCGTTCCGGCTCTCGCATCTTGTTTACTCGTCAAGCGCATCAGGGCCGCTCAGTGCAGCACTCTAGGTACTGCGCTGTCCCAGCTTTGCAAGAGACTCCTCCCACATCCTGATGTGCTCTCTTTCATCCTCCTGATTCCGTTCGACCAGCGCTCGCGACTCGTCATCGAAGGGAACTCGGTCCAACAGCCGCTGGTAGTCCTTGACGGCTCGCTCCTCCACCCAGATGCCGGTCTTCAGGGCCGTACGCTGCCCCAGAATACTGGGTACGAAGCCTATCACCCATCCAGCCAGAGCGTAGAAAGGGCTCAGCATGGAGGGGGAGCCGCCCAGTTCCTGGCGGCGGGAAGCGAGGTCGCGCTCGTGCCTTTCTTCGATGGCGATGGCTTTCGCCAGCGCCTCGGCGGTTATCTCGCTTCGTCCGAGCCGCCAGCGTTGAGCACGGTAGATGCGCACCGCCATAACTTCCAGGTTGACCATCGCTCTGAATGCTCTTAGGACGTCAGGCGTTGCCACTTGTCATCGCCTCCAGAGAAACAGAAGCCGATGGTCGGGGCGACTGGATTTGAACCAGCGACCTCTTGAACCCCATTCAAACCTCCAGCGGGGCTCTTCCAAGCTAGCGAAATTGTCAGGGAGTTCGCGGAAGATGTCAATGGGTTGCCGGGTCAAGGACTTGTCGATCTGGCCCCGGCTGCTGCCATGTCCGTCTTCCAGACCCCGCCGCTGAGCCGGTTCGTCGAGGGCCTAGTGAGCTTCAGCAGGGACTACCGCACCTGGTTGGCATCGCCCAGGCCACTGCCAGTAGCGTCCGGCCTGCGCGTGGCGCTTGCCTCCAAGATTTTCGATGTCTCAAGTCGCTTCTCGTGCATGAGCGCTGTGCTAGAATTGCTGGACAGGAGGTTTGAGAGACTGGAAGCCTACGTCCAGCTAGCAGTAAGCAATCGGGAGTGGTCCAGTGTCTAGAAGGATACCTCTCCCAATCACGGGCTCAGTCTTGGCCTGGGCGATGCAGCAGGCCGGGCTTTCCATGGAGGAGGTAGTAGCTCGAACAGGATTCTCGCGGGACAGTATCGAGGCCTGGATAGATAATAAGGCGAAGCCCACTATCGGCCAAGTCAGGAAGCTCGCTGAGGTGGTGCGTCGCCCCATGGCGGTCTTCTACCTACCTAGCCCACCAGAGGATGTCGGAGTGCCGCCAGCCTTGCGTCGCACGGCGGGGGCGACTCAGCGAGACCTGACACCTGAACAGCTGCGACAAGCGAGACGGGCCCGCCGTATGCAGCGCCTAGTTCACTCGCTCTTGGCAAGTCAGGCTTCGATAGCCCCTCACTTGCCGCAAATGCGGCCGGGAACGGATTCGTCAGAAGCTGGCCGAACGTTGCGTGGATGGGTCGGCGTCACGGTTGGATCGCAGCTTGCGTGGACTACAGCCAAGCAAGCATTTGACGAGTGGCGCTTCGCCCTAGAGTCACGTGGAGTGCTAGTACTACAGCTGCAGCTGGGCGACGTATTACGAGGGTTCAGTCTGTGGGACGAACTAGCCCCTCTGGTCTCCGTCAACACGGCGGAGAACTATCAGGCGAGGTCATTCACCCTATTCCATGAGCTGGCCCATTTGGCTTCGCGCACGGAAAGTAGTTGCGCGGCAAGGCCTGGACGCTCGTCAGGTTCCTTGAACATTGAACGTTGGTGTGAGGAGGTCGCGAGTGTTGCGTTGCTTCCTCCCGACGCCATTCGAAATGTCGCTGCGAGGGCCCGCGCAACGGTGAGTGACGAGCTCGGCTTGGTGAGCCGGGTCGCAGACGCCTTCAAAGCTAGCCTCCGGGCAACTGCCTTGGCGTTAATCCGCGAAGCCCTTGTTGAGCGCTCGGTGTATGACGAAATCGAGGAGCGAGCCCCCATTTCGGATAGGGAAAAGGGATTCGCGAGAGGCGGGGGACAGAGGGCCCCTGAGCGAAGGCTCAGCGAGTACGGAAATCGAACCCTTTCTCTGGTTTTCAGTGCACTTGAATCGCAACGTCTGACCGAACGCGACGCGAGGGATTATCTGCGGCTCGACGGTGATGAAATTTATGACCTCGGCGCTCAGCTTCTGAGGGCAACTCCGTGAATCAGGGCGTGTGGGTCATTGACGCGTCTTCTCTTATCCAGGCCAAGAAGGTGGTAGCCGCGGCCGACCAGTGGCGACTGTTCAAGCAGTTGGAAAACATGGTTGAAGAGGGCAGGTTGTTTTTCCCTAAACAGGTCACGGCTGAGCTTGAGCAAGATAGGCACATCGACACTCCGGAAGCGTGGGCCTTGGCTGCGGGGCCGAAGGTCACCCAGGCCTACGATCCCGAGAACACGTTTGTACAGCAGGTAATGGCCGTCGCCGGGGATGTTGTCGATCCAGATGCGGAAAAGGATCCAGGCGATCCCTATGTGCTGGCACAGGCTCTAGAGCTTACGAACGCCGGCTTCGAGGTCTGCGTTGTTACTGAAGATGTTGTCGATCATTTGCCCCTGAGAATATCGATGGTGACAGCCTGTGGCCAGTTGAATCTGCGGCACTGCCAGTTGCGAGAGTTCCTTGAGCGTATCGAGTTTAACGGGCCGCCACGGCAAGCCTGAGCCCGCGAATCAAGGCCAACCACAAAGGAACGTGCCTCGGCTCGCTTGGACGCCGATGTCGCCGTGCGCAGCTTAGGGCCGCGGGAGAGGAATCTGGTCGGGGCGACTGGATTTGAACCAGCGACCTCCTGAACCCCATTCAGCGAGGCGGGAATCCCGCCAAAGATGCTATTTCTGTATCTAGCGGCGGCTGGCCGTGAAAGCAGTTCAGGTGGCGAAAGTCTTCGGGCGTTAGCGCACCTGAATCCTCCCCAGGGAATCCGGCGCAGACGGCCACCCAGGACTTCGCGAAGATTATGGCGCAGCCGAAGTCATGGAGTCAATGGTCTCATACTGGGCGGAACAGAGGGAATTCCACCCAGGTGCCCCGGATTGTCAATCAGAGGTTCTGGTCAGAAGAACACCCTGGAAGATACTCGACCGATCCTGGAGAGCGGAACGTTGGGCGGACTGTCCATTGGAAGACGTGTCAGGAAGGCGGAGAATGTCAACGCCATACACCTAAGACATCAATCGGTGGTAGGATCGCGTCTGGAGGGGACCATTATGGGCAAGTATTATAGAGATGCTGGTCATCTGTATGAAATATATGGCTACTTCTTGGACCGGCTGCTGAAGGACGAGAAGATAGGCCCCAAGATGGCCAAGGCGGGGGTTGTCATCAAGTTCATATATACCGATCCCGACTGTGAGATCACGATGGACCTGAAGAATCCGCCGGCAAAACCAGGGTACTACGGGACTTTCTATTTGGGCCCGTGCGATGTCAAAGAGGATGTCTGGTCCAAGCAGTCGGCAGACCATTCCCACGCTTTCTGGCATGGCTACGAGAATCCAGTAGCATCTGTAGCCAAAGGGAAGGTAAAACAGGGCGGCAATGTCATCGCCATGCTTAGACTCCTGCCGGTGGTTAAGCCTGCCTTCAAGATGTTCCCGGTGATTCTTGAGGAAATGGGCTATGGAAACCTTGTCATCAGAAAGGTATAGGCGCTGGTATCTCATCGATTTCAGGGGGAGGAGAGTAGAATTGGGGGAGAGAGGAGAATGCCATGAAGGTTGAGCATCTCGCGCGCATGTCGCGCCAGGCTTGGGGCCTGGCTATTGTGTCCTTGGCGGTGGTGGTCCTAGTCGCCATGGTCGTCGGCTGTGGTGGGGAGGAGGAGAAAGCCCCCAGCGGCACGCCCAAGGCCACGGCTACTGGGATCGCTAGGCCCACGGTCGCGGCGACTGGCACCGCCAAACCCACGGTCGCCGCGACTGGCACCGCCAAACCCACGGTCGCCGCAACTGGCACCGCCGAGCCCACAGCCGCGGCGACGGCCACCACCGTGCCAGTGACGCCAGGGCCGGGCATCACAGACACGGAGATCGTGCTGGGCGCGGAGGCGATCCTCAGCGGCGGCATGGGAGCGGTCTACTCGACGATCCCCAACGCCGTTGGGACCTACTTCAACTACATCAATGATACGGAAGGGGGCGTCTGCGGCCGCAAGATCGTCTACCTGCTCGAGGACAACTTCGACGACCCGGCCAAGGCCGTGGTGGCAGCGCGCAAGCTGGTGGAGAGCGACAAGGTGTTCGCCACAGTCTGTAACATCGGCGATGCGCCTCATGCCGCTTCCTGGGAGTACTTCAACCAGATGGGGGTGCCGGACATCGTGTCTGCCGGCGGCCACCGGTTCGGCTCGGACCCGCAGGGTCACCCTTGGACCGTCCAGACGATCCCCAGCTACCTCGTCGAAGGGACATTCTTCGGCCAGTACATCTCGGAAAACCTGCCGGGCAGCAAGGTGGCCGTCCTCTGGGAGACCAGCGCTGCGGGCATCGACGGACTGGCGGGCCTGAAGCGGGGGCTGGACGCCAACAAGAACCAGATCGTCGCCGACCAGTCTTACAACAACGGGGATGTGGTCATCAGCTCTCAAGTGGCCAACCTGAGGAACTCCAACGCCGAGGTTGTCGTCCTTTTCAGCAGCCCGGGCTTCACTGCCCAAGCCATCAAGACCGCGGACCAATTGGGCTGGCATCCCCAGTGGATGATGAGCTACATCAACTCGGATGACATGATATTCCAGTTCGTACCTGCCGATCTTCTGGAGGGGACGATCACTTTCCAGGCTGTCAAGCTGGCGACCTGGCAGGACGACCCGGCGGTCGCCAGGCATCAAGAGATCATGCGAGAGTACGACGGGCCGCTCCCCACCAACTTCACTGTTTTCGCTCAGACGGTCGCTGAGGTGGCGGTAGAAGCGCTCAAGAGGAGCTGCGATAACCTGACGCGCGATGGCTTTATGGAGGCGCTGGAGTCCATCAAGGACTTCCACAGCGACCTAATGCTGGACGGCGTCAACGTCTCCTTCTCCGACAACGATCACATCGGCCTGCAGACCGGCCGCATGTTGAAGGTCAGCGTAGAGAACGGGAAGGGCAAGTTCGAGTACTTCGGACCGCTACTCGAGTTCCAGGAATGAGCGCAAGGTAGGCCGGCGGCGCACGGAAGCGGGGAATCATGGACTTCAATGGAATAGCGTTGGTGACCGGTGCTGCCGGCTTCATGGGCAGACACTTGGTGGAGTACCTGGTGAGCCTTGGCGTCCGGGTGCGGGCAACGGCGCGGCCCCGCAAAGATACGTCGTACTGGGAAAACATGGGCGTGGAGTACGTGGGGGCCGACCTTACCAAGCCGGAGACGCTGCCTCCCCTGTTCGAGGGGGGCGTGGACCGGATTTTTCACCTCGGCGCCATCTGCAACTTCTCTACCCCGTACAAAGAGCTCTATCCGACCAATGTGGTGGGAGTAGAACGCATCACCAAGCTCGCTCTCGACGCGGGAGTCAAGAGATACGTCCACGTCGGTTCCACCGCTGTCTATGGCCCCTATCGGGGGACGCCATTCACCGAAGACTCTCCTCGCAATCCCCAGGACAGCTATGGGAGAAGCAAGAGAGACGGTGAGAACGTAGTCTGGCGAAGGATCGACGAAGGGCTTCCGGCAATAATTACCCGCCCCTCCACCGTCTACGGCCCCGGCTGCAACGATGGCGCTGGCAAGGTCTTCTCGCGGCCCACCTCCATTACGGCCATTCCGGGAAACGGCAGGCAGCTCTTGTCCAACGTGCGGGCCGAGGATGTGGCAGCCGCGGTGGTGCATCTCTCGCGGCTCGATGAAGCCGTTGGCAAAGCCTTCAACATCGCGGATGACAGCCGTCCAACAGTCGAGGAAGCATTAACCACTGCGGCACGGGCTTTCGGAGTGAAAGCTCCCAAGTTACATCTGCCCATTGCGATCATTAAGGGTTTCGCCCGTATGGATGGGTTCGTTTCCAAGATGAGAGGGCGGATTCCGGACCTGGAATACGACGCGGTACGCTACCTCTCCGACGACTACGTGGTGGACATCACCAGGCTGAAGGGCACTGGCTACAAGTTCATCTATCCTGACTTCGCAGAATCGATGAAGCAGATGGGGGAATGGTACAAACAGAGTGCCCCCAGCTAGTAGCAGTCAGGGAGGGCAAATCATGCAGGTAGTGGTAATCACGGGGCTTGCCCAGGGGATCGGGCGCGAGGTTGCGCAACTCCTGGCCAAGGCAAAGGTGCCGGTGGCTGGCTTTGACGTTGACAAGGACGGAATCGAGTCGCTCAAGAAGGAGTTCGAAAAGGCGGGATGCGATCACCTGCTGATCACGCTGGACATAGCCGATCGGCCCGGAATTCTCAAGTTCAGGGACATGGTGCTGGAGAAGTTCGGGCGAGTGGACGTTGTGCTTTCAAACGTGGGCATCGGCTTTTTCGGGCCGTTCGAGGAAGTGGATCTGGAGAAGGCGCTAAAATGCCTGGAGATCAACGTCATTGGGACTGCCGCGATTTTCCAGGCATTTCTGCCTTCAATGCGTGAGAATCGCAGCGGGAAGCTGATTGCCGTATCGTCCTTGGTCGGGCAGATTCCATTCCCGTTTGAATCGATCTACTCGGCGAGCAAGTTTGCCCTTGAGGGGCTGGTTCTTTCCATGCGTTACGAGGTGGAGCCTTTCGGCATAAAGGTTGCATTGATCCAACCGTCCCAGGTATCAACCTCCTTTGCCGCCAAGATACACAGACTTCCACCCCAGGGATCGCCCTACAGAGAGCGCGCCGATAGGTTCATCAAGAGGGATCAAGAGCTGATCAAGACAGCGACAACTCCAGTCCAAGCCGCCGCGAAGACCGTGGAGGTCATCAAAGCCAAGAACCCCAAGCTCCATAACCAGTTTGAGTTCAAGAGCACGCTGTTCATGTCACTCAACAGGGTCTTGCCACGGCGCATGAGAGACGCGATATTGCTGCGCCAAATGGACATAAGAGTGTAAGGCCCGTCCAGAATCTGGTTCGCAGATCGCAATTCGCTGTGATGATAAGATGGGAAGGGGAGCTTGCTCCATGAAGGTCTGCTCCTAGCCTAGCGATCTAAGGAGCGAATTCACGTGTTGGCCAAGGAGAAAGCCGCAGACACACAGTACCGCAGTCGAGTTGAACGTCTGAGGCAGCGGATAATAGATGCGCCGCGGGAGGTGTGTGTCGAGCGGGCGCGCTATCTGACTCAGTCGATGGCCGCCAACTGGCATCTGCACCCGCTTACTCGCATGAGCATGGCGCTTGAGCACATTCTCGACGGCATAAGTGTTGTTATCAGAGACGATGAACTCGTCGTCGGATGTCGGACCTCTAAGCTCAAAGGGGCACCGCTCTTCCCTGAGAACAAATGGAAATGGATAGAGGGAGATCTGGAGGCCTTTGGGCAGAGGGTACTCCAGACAGTGCTGATCACGGAGGAGGAACAGCGGGAGCTCAAGCAAGACATCCTCCCCTTCTGGCACGGCAGGACGGTGGAGGATCGGCTGGAAGATCGGTTGCCTCCAGATGTTGCCGAGGACATGGACAAGTACGTTTTTGCCATGGTCTTGGAAATCACTTACGGCATCGGCCACTTCACGATGAACCATCACAGGGTGCTGAAACGGGGGCTTTCGGGGATTATTGCCGAGGCCGAAGAACGATACAACGCGTTGACCCCCGCGGAGCGGCTTGGAGACAAGGGGCTGTTCTACGATGCGGTGATCCGCTCGTTGAGAGCTACGATACGTTTCGCCAATCGATACGCCGATCTGGCGGCGTCGCTGGCCGAGAATGAGACCGATCCGGAGCGGGCCGAGGAGCTGAGGACCATAGCCCGGGTCTGCCGGCGGGTTCCGGAGCATGCGGCGCAGACCTTCCACGAAGCGGTCCAATCCGTCTATTTCATTCATCTCGTGGCCCAGATAGAGTCCGGCGGGAATTCGATCTCTCTGGGCCGGATAGACCAGATTCTCTATCCGTACTACCTGGCCGACAGGCAATCGGGCAGGATCACCCCCGAGCAGGCCAGGGAACTTCTTTCGCTGCTCTTCATCAAGACCAATGAGATATGGAATATTCTGGAGGAAGCGTATATTCCCGCCGGCGAGGGTGTGGAAGGGAAGACAACGCAGAACGTGACGGTTGGCGGTGTTGGAGCCGACGGTGAAGATGCCACCAACGAACTGAGCTACGTCGGCCTCGACGCCTACGCTGACGTGCGGACGGTTCAGCCCGACTTCGGGGTGCGACTAAGCCCGAGTGCGCCCGAAGACTTCTTCCGAAAATCGATCGAATACACGAAAGACGGGGTCCTCCTGCACCTATTCAATGATGTAGCAATCATCGAGTCCCTGCGGCGAGCGGGACATACCCTCGAGGATGCGCGTGATTACGGCGTTGTGGGATGTCTTGAGCCGAACGCGCAGGGCAAGACCTTCGGTTCGACCTTCGCCGTCCAGTTCAGCGGAATCAAATGCCTTGAGCTAGCCCTGAGTAACGGCGTGGACAACACCTTCGGCCATCAGTCCGGCATAGAGAGTGGAGACCCCGCCACATTTACCTCCTTCGGTGATGTATGGAATGCGTACAATGCCCAGGTATCCCATTTCATGGGGCAAATGGTCAAAGGTATGGCAGTACTTGACCAGGCCATCGCGGAACTTGTGCCCTCTCCGTTCGCATCGGCCATGATAGACGGGCCGATGGAGAAGGGCCTGGATCTGACTCGCGGCGGGGCCATCTACAACTCCACCGGTGTTCAGTTCATTGGCTTCTCTAACGTAGTGGACAGTCTGTATGCGGTGAAGAAGGCGGTTTTCGAGGATGGGGTGATGTCGCTGGCTGAACTGGCCGGCTGCCTGGCGGAGGACTGGGAGGATGCCGAGGGCAAGAGATCGTACCTGTTGCACAAGATCCCCAAATATGGGAACGACAACGATGAAGTGGATGCCATGGCAGCAGAAGTGTTGGAGCACTTCTGTGACGAGGTAGTGAAGCACAGGAACTATCGAGGTGGCGCATTTTGGCCGGGGGTCTTCACCGTTGGATTTCATATTGTCATGGGTGCATTTGCGGCCGCGAGTGCGGACGGGCGCCATGCCGGTGAGGTTCTGGGCAACGGAATTACTCCCACAAACGGGAGTGCCGTCAGTGGCCCCACGGCGGTACTTAACTCGGTGACCAAACTGCCTCTCACATGCATCTACAACGGCGTTAACCTCAACATGAGGTTTGACCCGAGCAAGCTCAAGCCCGAAATCCTCATGGCACTCATGCAAACGTACTTTCGGCAAGGAGGACGCCAGGTTCAGTTCAACATGCTCGACTCGGCCACCTTGAGGGACGCCCAGGCGCATCCGGAGAAGTATCGCGACCTGGTGGTGAGAGTGAG
>Ga0315277_10009309_pt1 | contig 12560 bp, 10 predicted proteins | sample YL17G05_15_MG_FD_203695 | JGI IMG/M metagenome (GOLD analysis project Ga0315277, IMG submission 203695) | Sediment microbial communities from Yellowstone Lake, YNP, Wyoming, USA - YL17G05_15 | ecosystem: Environmental > Aquatic > Freshwater > Lake > Sediment | place: USA: Wyoming | collected... | reverse complement strand
TGAATGTAAAGTCAGCTGTAGATTATTTGGGTGGGCGAGGGCTGGGAGTGAAGTATTTTTTCGATGAAGGTGATCCCAAGGTAGACCCCCTAAGCCCAGAGAATACGTTGATATTTGCGACAGGGCCTGCAACTGGGACTCATGCGATGGGTGGCAACAGCTATGAGGTGGTTACGAAATCTCCCCTTACGGGAACGAATACGGGTGCGCGCTCAGCTGGTTTTTGGGGTCCTGAACTGAAGTTTGCTGGATACGACATGATTCTTTTGGAAGGAAAGGCAAAGGAACCTGCTTATCTTTGGATCGAAGATGGCAAGACAGAGATCAGACCCGCAACAAATATTTGGGGAAAAAATACAACTGAGACGCAGGAATTGATCCGCGGAGAGACTCAAAAACGTGCGAGGGTTGCGTGCATTGGGCCGGCGGGTGAGAGATTAGTCAAATTTGCGTGCATCATCAATGATGAAGGACGTGCAGCAGGCCGTGGAGGAGTTGGAGCAGTCATGGGGGCCAAGAACTTGAAGGCCATCGCGGTTCGAGGAACAAAAAGAGTACCTGTGGCTGATGAAAAGAATCTTCGAGAGCTCGTTAAGAAAGTTTGGGCTGGAGTTAAAAGGCCTGTGATGCTGGCAGAATACGGGACCGCTTATGTAGTGAGGGTTACCAATGAACTCGGAGTGTTACCTACGCGTAATTTCCAAACCGGGGTTTTTGAAGGAGCAGAAAAAATCAGTGGGGAAGCAATCAGGAATAATGTTTTAATTCAACGTAAAGCTTGCTACCACTGCCCTTTGGGCTGCGCTCCAATAACAAGGGTTACAGAACCCGCTTACGCCGGCGAGGGGGCAGGGCCTGAATATGAAGGACTGTATTCGTTAGGGAGTTGTTGCGGGGTGGATAACCTCAATGCTTTCTTAAGAGCTTATTATGACTGTAATGAGCTAGGAATGGACATAATGACTGCTGGAGCTAGCATAGCTTGTGCAATGGAACTGGCTGAAAGGGGGATATTACCGGAGAAGGATGTGGGAATGAGATTAAAGTTTGGTGATGCCAAGGCTTTAATCGAATTAGTCAGGAAGACAGCTTATCGGGAGGGCTTCGGAGATGCGTTGGCAGAAGGGTCATACAGATTGGCCGAGAAATACGGGCATCCTGAGTTTTCGATGAGCGTGAAGAAGCAAGAGCCTGCAGGATATGATCCCCGTGGTTCCCAAGGCATGGGGTTAGCTTATGTGACCTCAACGAGAGGGGCGGATCATATGCGGAGTTGTTTTGAAAACGTGGACACCATGGGAATGGTATATCCAGAACTTGGCATCACGGAACCTGTGGACCGGTTCAGTACAAAGGGGAAGGCCTCTCTCCTAATCGTAATGGAAAATGATAAGGCCTCTATCGACTCTATGGGCATCTGCACGTTTCTCTCAGGCTATAAGATTGGATTCAAGAATTTATTGTTGGAATTGGAGGCAATCACTGGGTCTCCTTGCGATCTCGATCTTTGGTTAAAGATTGGGGAAAGAGTCTATAATTTGGAAAGGCTGTATAATAACAGGGCTGGATTTACGTTAAAAGACGATACATTACCTAAGAGATTTCTTGAGGAACCATTGCCAGAGGGCCCCTCTAAGGGACATGTCGTAAGGCTCAGTGAAATGTTGCCAGAATATTACCGCCTAAGAGGGTGGGACAGTCTTGGGAATCCAACCAGGGAAAAATTAGAAGAGTTAGGCATCGTGACTGAATGATCACGGCCTGTCAAACGATGTGAGGAAAGATGGAAACAAACAGTTATCGATTTCCACGGTATGAGTTAAAGGGCAAGGTCGCTGTGGTCACGGGTTCAGGCCAAGGGTTGGGGAAGTGGATCGCATTAGGGTTAGCTGGGGCCGGAGCCGATGTCGCTGTTGCAGAACTGGTGGCAAAGAACGGCCAGGAGACGTCAGAAGAAATTAGAGGATTGGGCAGACGTTCAATTTTTGTTGAGACGGACGTGGGGGATATCGGCTCCATAAACCACATGATTCAGAGAGCGCAGAGTGAGCTGGGAGATATAGATATCCTCGTCAATAACGCGGGTATCAATGTCCATAAGAAAGCCTTGGACATTACGCCTGATGATTTTGAGAGAATTATCAAGGTGAATTCGAAAGGAGTCTATTTTTGCTGCCAGACAGCGGCCCGGCATATGATCCCCAAGAAAAGAGGCAAAATTATCAACATTGCCTCGGCAGCAGCTTTCCTGGTCAGAGCCGGGATCCCCAATTCCGTTTATGCCATGACCAAAGCTGGAATTGTCATGCTCACCAAAGCACTCGCTGAAGAGTGGGCACAATACAACATCAACGTGAACGCAATAGCTCCTGGATATTTTGCCACTCCCTTGGTTGCTGACCGGTTGAAAGATCCTGAGGCCTCTAAGAATATCATTGAGTCTACTCCGCTAAAAAGGGTCGGTGGGCCAGAGGATGTTATGGGGACAGCTGTCTTTCTAGCCTCAGAGGCCTCTAATTTTATCACCGGACAGACAATTTGCCTTGATGGGGGAAGGACGGTCCTTTGATTCCATTAGGGTAAGGGACACCCATGGACTTAGTGGAATTTCTTAGAATCAGGGCTGATAAATACTCCGAGAAACCTTTTCTGTTTGGCGAAGAAATGACCGTCAGCTATCGGGCATATGACGAAATCACCGACCGAATCGCTTATGGCCTGGAAAAAATAGGTGTCGCATCAGGGGACCACATCGCTGTTCTCCACCCGAATAGCGTCCAAACCCTTCTCAGCTACTACTCGATCATCAAGGCAGGGGGAGTTGTCATCCCTGTTAATCCCATCTACACGCCCCGGGAAATTGTTTTCATCCTGAACAACTCCGAAGCAAAGGCCATTATCTTGCACGAGAGCTTTCTGCCAACGGTCGAGAGAATGAGAAAGGAAATTCCTCTCGTAAGACATATTATTGCACGGGAAGCCAGCGGGACCTTGGAAGGAGCCATTGGAAAAATCGCCGGAATTCCTCTCTCGAGGAGTAAATCGAAACGCTTTGATCCGGATGATGCGGCCATCATCTTTTATACCTCGGGAACAACGGGCAAGCCCAAGGGGGTGATCTTGACCCACCGTAACTTCTGTTTCGGAGGACCGAATATTGCCCAGAATTACGGACTCAAGGAGAACGATATTACGATCGCTGTCCTGCCCTTGGTACATGTGTTTTGTGTCGCCAGTCCCTTTTTGGGGAGTCTGAGCTCAGGGGGTAGCGTGGTCGTTCTTGAACGATTCAAGACAGAATTGGTTTTTGACGCGATTGCCAGGTATAAAGTGACCTGGTTTCCTGGAGTGCCAACGATGTTTAACTATCTTTTGCGTGGATTGGAAGAGAACAAACATGATTTATCCTCATTGAGAATGGGTCTTTCGGGAGGGGCCTCTCTCCCCGTGGAAGTTCTGAGAGAATGGGAGGACGAGTTCAAAGCCGATATCATTGAAGTTTATGGGCTCACAGAGTCCACTGGACTGGTGACAGCCAACCCTGTGCATGGCACACGAAAACCTGGGTCCATTGGGATCACAGTATCCGGAGTAACGGCGAAGGTGATTGACAGAGAGGGGAATGAGTTACGGCCGAAAGAAGTGGGCGAGTTGATCTTCAAAGGCCCTAACGCGACACGGGGATACTTCAACCTTCCAGATGAAACCAGAGAAAAGATCAGGGATCGGTGGGTCCATACAGGAGACCACGCATGGAGAGATGAGGAGGGCTATTTTTATATAGTCGGGAGAGAAAAGGAGTTGATCATCTCTGGAGGTTATAACATCTATCCTCGGGAGATAGAAGAAGTGCTTCATACTCATCCAGGTGTCAGCGAGGCGGCGGTCATTGGTGTTCCAGACCCTGCCAAAGGGGAAATTCCTAAAGCCTTTGTAACGATGAAACAAGGGCTCAAAGTGACAGAAGACGAAATTGAGGAATATTGCAGGCAGAACTTGGCACCCTATAAAATCCCCAAGATCACTTTCATAGATGAGCTCCCTAAAAATCCAACAGGTAAAATCATGAAGAATGAGCTTCCGAAGGAGTAGGACTGGGAAGAAACAATGGACCTGATGTTATCTCCCGAAGAGAAAACGTTCAAACAATACTGCCGAAGCTTTGCGGAGGAGAGGCTCATCCCCCTGTCGCAAAAGTATGGAGAGACCGATGATATTCCTGCGGAATTGGTGAAAACAATGGCAGAGGCAGGGTTTTTCAAGCTCCTCGTTCCCGAGGATCTGGGAGGCAGTGGAGTAAAGGCACTCCCTATATGCTTGGCGCGGGAGGAATTAGCAGGGGTTTATTGTCCTGCTGATGTGATTCTGGCAATGCAAGGGCTTGGCAGCTATCCAATCTTCTTGGCTGGAAGTGAGCATCAGAAGGACAGATACCTGACCAGAGTCGGCACTGGAGAATTGCTGACGACCTATGCCCTCACAGAAGCTGAGGCGGGAAGCGATGTCAACGCAATCAAAACCGAGGCAAGGGAGAAAGCGGATGGGTTTATCCTGAACGGGGCGAAACGATTCATTTCTAACGGTTATGCTGCCCACATCGCGATTGTATTCGCCAAGACCCCGCAAACTGAACGTCCTCAGGCCCTCTCTGCCTTCGTTCTCGAAAAAGGAATGCCAGGGTTTACAGTCAGCAGAAGAATGAAGATGATGGCTCCCCATGATATTGTAGAGTTTAGGTTTGAGAATTGTCTTATTCCAAAAGAAAATCTCTTAGGAAGAGTCGGTGAGGGTTTCAAGATTGCGATGAAAACCCTTGACGTATTTCGTATGTCCGTGGGGGCAGCGGCAGTGGGTATCGGGCTGGCTGCATTGAATGCTGCGTTGGACTATTCCAAGAAAAGAATTCAATTTGGCAGTCCGATTAGCACCTTTCAGGCCATACAGTTTAAACTGGCGGAGATGGCAACGGAGTTGGACGCTGCCAGAGCGCTCGTTTACAGAGCAGCCATCTTGAAAGACAAAGGCGGTTCCCATGTTTCGAGAGCAGCCTCGATGGCAAAATACTACGCAACGGAAGCAGCCTTTCGAGCCGTCGACCAAGCGCTCCAAATTCATGGAGGAATAGGTGTTCTTCAAGGATCGAAGGTAGAGCGTTTTTATCGGGAAATCAGAGCTCTTCGGATCTATGAAGGCACTTCGGAAATACAGAAATTGATCATAGCCAATAGTCTTTTGCGAGAATGAATGAATAAGAAGCAGACATAAGCCAGAGGAGAGAATCCTATGTTGGCCAACCATCTTGAGGAAGTTCTTAAGAATTCAACGATTTTTGATTTAGGGCAACCCTATTTTTCGGGTATGCCCCATCATCCCAACCAGCCTCCCTTCGCGTATACATTGCTGAAAAAACATGGGGACATTACTCTGGAAAAGGAAAGAATAAGTTTTTGCAATGATCTATTCACCATGGGCGGACATACGGGAACCCATTTGGATGCCAAAGCCCACGTTGCCCGGAATAACCGCATCACCGACAACATTGATATATCCGATTTGCAGGATTATCAGAATGGCGTAAAGGTGATGGGCATCGATGAGACCCCTCCAATCATAAAGCGGGGAATCTTACTCGATATTCCTGCGAGTTTGAATCTCGACGTCCTGCCTCATGATTTTGGGATTGGTAAGAATGAAATGGTTCAAGCGGCCACTCAAGAGAACGTGGAGATAAGAGAGGGAGACGTCGTACTCATAAGAACGGGCTGGATCAGGTTCTGGAATGACCGGAAGAAGTTTCTCTCTGTTGAAAAAGGGGTACCAGGCGTTGTGGAAGAGGGTGCGAGGTTTTTGGCCAATAAGAAGATTTCTTTCACGGGATCGGACACAGCGGCCTACGATAAAGTGCCACCCCATCATTTACCCTCTCATGTGATTTTGCTTGTAGAGAATGGTATACAGATTATGGAAATGTTGAATCTGGAGGAATTGTCACGGGATCGTGTTTACACTTTCCTGTTCATTGCTCTCCCGCTCAAAATTAGGGGAGGCCTAGGATCCCCCATAAGACCGATCGCGATTAAGTAAATATCAATGATAGGTTCGTGATGCCATTAAGAGACAAGATTTATGACAGAATAAAAACACGAATTATTTGCGGCGACTTGGCCCAGGGGGAGAAGTTATCTGAAATTGAACTTGCAGAGTCCATGGGCGTGAGTCGGACACCCCTTAGAGAGGCTTTCAGACAATTGCAGATGGAGGGGTATATCGACGCTTTGCCGAATCGAGGGGCCTACGTGTGCAAATTGCTCCCCAAAGAGGTAGAGCAGATTTACAGTATCATTGCTTTGTTGGAAGGATATGCTGCGAAACAGGCGGCGAAACAAATGAGTCATGTGGAGTTAGATAAGCTGAAAAAACTTGACGATAGATTGCAGTTATATGCCTCGAGAAAAAAGTACAATGATTACATAGAGAAGAATGTTGAGTTTCATCGTTTAATAACCAATCTCAGTGGTAACGGGCATGTTGCAAAACTCGTTACGGAATTAAGAATGCGGATTTATAGATACCGGTTAATGAGTGTCACAATTCCTGGGTACCTGAGTATCTATGCGTCCCAACATAAGAAAATTATCGACGCGCTGGGAGAGAGGAACTCAGTTCTCGCAAGAAAATATATGGAGGAGCACGTCACGTTTGTACAAGACATTTTAGTGAAGTTTTTAAAGGAAAATATGAATTTGTGAAGAACGGAAAGACGCGACCTGAATTGAAGAACGTGGTGTGGAAGTGAATCGTGACCCCAAAGCCATGCGACAGATAACGGAATGCCCTACCAGACAAGGTAGGATCTCTTGTCGATAAAGCTCTTGGAAGAAAAGAAGCAATTGATGAACCGGAAACGATTGCAGGATCTAGAGGCCCAATGGAAACAGAGTCTGGTAAAGGAGACGTTATCCAGTCAAAAAGAGCGCAAAGAAAGATTTCAGACAGAATCAGGAATCGAGATTGACCGGCTCTATCATCCTCTTCACCTGGAGGAGATGGGATATGAGTATGAAAAGGATTTAGGTTTTCCTGGCCAATATCCCTTTACACGGGGAAAGGATGCCCTTGGGTATAGGGCGAATTTTTGGATTTTTCAGCAGTACGCGGGTTTTGGCGATGCTGAAGAGGCGAATAAAAGATATCAATTCTTGTTGGATCATGGACAAACAGGGATTTCGATTGCCTTGGACCTTCCTACCCAAATGGGGATTGATTCGGATCACCCTTTGGCAGAAGGAGAGGTGGGCAAGGTCGGAGTGGCTATTGATTCACTTGAAGACTTCGAAACTATTTTTAGAGGGATCCCATTAAATAGACCACGCCAGATTAGTCTCGTAGCCAATGCCACAGCAATCGTCGGGTCGGCGATGTTCATTGCTCTGGCTGAAAAACAAGAGATCCCTGTCAATCAGGTAGTGCTGAGGATCCAAAATGATATTTTAAAGGAGTTCATAGCTCGAAATACCTATATTTTTCCGCCTAAACCCTCTCTTAGATTAGCCATTGATCTCGTAACCCACTGCTCGAAACATCATCCGAATTGGTTACCGTTGACCGTCTGTGGTTATCATATCCGCGAGGCGGGTGCGACTGCAACGCAAGAGATTGCTTTCACGCTGGCTAATGCTCTGGAATATATGAACTGTGTTCATCAGTCTGGTTTTGAGGTAGGGAACATACTGCCCAAGTTATCCGCATTCATGTCGGTCAACATGAATTTTTTTGAAGAGATTGCCAAAGTCAGAGCATTAAGGCGGCTTTGGGCACGACTATTTAGAGAAAGATACCAGACCATTGAACCCTCAAGGTTGGGGCTTGGTCTGATAAATTTCACGGCAGGGAGCAGCCTAACTGCCCAGCAACCTATGAATAACATTGTCCGTGTAACCATTGAATGTTTGGCAGGCGTTCTCGGCGGGTGCCAGTCCCTTTTCCCTTGTTCGATGGACGAGGCTTACTGCACCCCAACTGAAAACTCAGTCAAGTTGGCCCTCAGGACACAGCAGATCATTGCACACGAAACGGGAATTGCCGACACCATCGATCCTTTGGGCGGATCTTATTATGTAGAAGCGCTTACAAACGCACTGGAAAATGGTGCAAGGAAATATCTGGACGAAATTGAAGAGGTTGGTGGAAGTCTTCGGGCGATTGAGAAAGGTTATTTCAAAAAGAAGATAGAAGAATCTTCATATCAGCAGTACAAGCAAATTCAAGACAGGAAGAAGATCGTTGTCGGAATGAACGAGTTTATCGATAAAGAAAAGTCCCTTGTGGAAATATTCAAACCCCCCCAAAACACCACTGATAAACAGAAGGGGAGGTTGAAAAAACTAAGAGAAACGAGAGATAACCAAAGGGTTAAGGAGATATTAAAAGAAGTGGAGAGAGTGGCAGGAACAGAGGAAAACCTAGTTCCAATTCTTGTTGAGGCTGTAAAGAGTTATGCCACTGTGGGAGAAATCTGCGATGTGTTTCGTCGTGTGTTCGGTGAATATAGTGAGAGTAACCTATAATGACTAAATTCAGGGGAAGGAAATGATAAAACACATTGATCATATTGGGATCGCTGTTAAGAACTTGGACACCGCTTTGAGTACATACAAACAAATGTATGGATTAGAGGCTGCGAAAATAGAAATACTCAACGATATCAGGGTTAGAATCGCCTTTATCCCGCTGGGCGAGGTTCTTATCGAATTATTGCAGCCTACAGAGCCTGGTGCGGGAAGGATAGGCCAATTCCTGGAGGAAAGAGGGGAAGGCATTCATCACATTGCGTTTCGAGTTGACGACATACAAGAGACGTTAAAGGTACTTAAGAAAATGAATATACCGCTCAGAGATCAGGAACCCCGCGATGGAGGGAACGGTTCCAGAATAGCGTTTATCGATCCGAGGGCCTCACAAAATGTCCTTACTGAACTCGTAGAAAGAAAACAAGAGGTGGAAGAGTATCGGAAATGGACATTAGAGAACTAATAGAGAAGCGCTCACAGAAATCTCCGGACAAAGTATTTCTCTGTTTTGAGAATGAAAAAGTTACCTATCAGAAATTCGATCTAAATGTTAACCGGGTTGCTAATTCTTTAAAAAGAATGGGCATCGAAAAAGGGAACATGATGGCCATCATGCTCCCTAATTCGCCGGAATTTCTTTATGCCTGGATGGGGCTGAATAAAATAGGGGCTGTGGAGGTCCCCATTAACATAGGTTTCAGGGAAGCAGAAGTGAAATATATTCTACAACATTCAGGGGCCTCGGGTATTGTTATCCATCAAGATTACTATCCAATATTGGAGAAAATAAAGAGGGAGGAATTATCACATTTAGGGAGAATTGTGATTGATGGTAACGGACCATTTCCTCCTGGAACCATTCCTTTCTCAAGTTTGTTGAAAGAAAAACCCGAACCTCCGGAAGTCGCTATTTTTGACGACGACCCCGCTGTTTGCATCTACACCTCTGGGACCACCGATCGACCCAAAGGCGTTCTGAATTCTCATAAAAGCTGGGTGCTGACAGGCGAGGCATATGCTTTTACAGTTGGAATTAGCCCTGAGGATCGGGTGATGACTTCGAATCCGCTTTTTCATGCCAACGCTCAGGTTTATCCCACCATGGGCTCCTTGGTGGCTGGGGCGAGTCTAATTTTATTGAAGCGGTTCAGTTCCACACAGATCTTGGAGCAGGCAAGACATTATCAAGCAAGCAAGTTGGTACTCGTTCAAGCGGTGACACCTTGGGTTTGGAACCGACCTGTGCGAGAAGATGATGGGGACAATCCTATCAAAACGATGGTCGCAGGCAATGTACCGACGAAAATATATTACGATTTTGAGAAACGATTCCAACTAAAGATCCAAACGATCTATTCTCTTACAGAAGCCGTACTTGCCATCATGGGTCCGAGGGAAGGGACACAACCCAGGAAGCCGGGAGGGATAGGTGTCCCGATGGAACATCCAGATGCGCTGATCAAAAATGAGGTCAAGATTGTCGATGAGTCAGGTACGGAGGTTCCACGGGGAAAACAGGGAGAGATTATTATTCGAAATCCTGCCACCATGATGGGGTATTTTAATGATCCCGAGAGGTCAGCCGAAACGAGGCGAAACGGATGGATTCACACAGGCGACATAGGATATCAAGATGAGGATGGCTATTTTTTCTTCGTAGGGAGGGAAAAGGAGATTATTCGGCGGAGAGGGGAACTGATCTCACCGAATGAGATAGAATCTGCGCTCAACAGTCACCCAAGCGTTCAAGAGTCAGCTGTCATAGGCGTTCCGTCTGGCTTAGGATGCGGCGAGGAGGAAATAAAAGCCTATGTGGGATTGAAGCCAGGTGAAGCGGCCACTCCCGAAGATATTTTATCTTGGTGTAAAGAGAGATTGGCTGAATTCAAGATTCCACGTTTCCTGGAATTTCGAGCAGACTTTCCTAGGAGTGCTATAGGGAGAATACAAAAAAATATCTTGAAAGGAGAAAAAGGTCTCACAGAAGGTTGTTACGATCGGCTGAAGGAAGAGCAAAGTAAAGGATAGTTGGCTGGTAGACAGGAATTTCTGATGACAATCATTCTCAAACTCTCAGTGTTCCCTTAGGATTTACACGATCCTTACGGTTCATCAATGGAATTTTTTTTCATGCGAAGCATAGGAGGCTCCAAGTTATGAATCAAGAAAGATTGGCATCGTTAAGAGAAAAGGTGTTTAAAGCATACATGGATAAGACTCCTAAGTCTAAACAGATATATGAAAGAGCCTGTGGGAGCCTTCTGGGGGGTGTTTGCTCCAGTACGAGGTTTTTCCCACCCTATCCGTTTCATACGACACACGGCAGGGGTAGCAAGATATACGATGTCGATGGAAACGAATATATTGACTGTTTCCTTAGTGCGGGTCCTCTCATACTGGGTCATTGTCATTCCGAGGTGATGGATGCAGTAAGACGCGAACTGGACAGAGGGTTGCTCGTGTTTAATGTGAATTCAGTAGTCGAGTGTGCTGAATTGATAAAAGAAATCGTTCCTTGTGCTGAGAGAGTAAGGTTCGCAAACTCCGGGAGTGAGGCAACCCTCTTCGCAGTGAGAATGGCTCGGGCTTTTACTGGAAAAAACAAGATTATCAAATTTTATGGGCATTACCATGGTCTGGATGACCAGTTCTGTGTTGGAACATCCAGCATTTCAAATGATGCAACATCGGCGGGCGTCCCCAAGGAGAGCCTGAAAAATACTGTCCTATTGAGATTTAATGATGCAGAGGCGGTGAGGCGCAAACTTGCTGAGGATAAAGATATTGCTGGGGTGATTTTGGATCCGCAAATGCAGGCTGGAGGGATATGGCCACCGAATCGCGACTATCTTAGAGACTTAAGGCAAATCACTGAAGAGCAGGGGGTTGTGCTGATATTTGACGAAGTCATCACCGGTTTCAGGCTGGCTCCGGGAGGGGCACAGGAATATTTCAAGGTCAAATCTGATTTGGTTACGTTATCGAAAGGCATAGCTGCAGGGGCAAAACTGGCAGCGGTAGCTGGGAGAGAAGAGGTGATGAATACTGTAACCCCCAGAGCACTCGCTCCTTCTGCTTCAACAAAGAAATTCGCTCTCCATGGGGGGACTTTCGTTGATGGCAGTATTGCGTTAGCGGCAAGTATCGCCGCATTGAAAGTTTATAAAAAGTTGGGGGGAAAAGGTGAATATCAGAAGTTATTCCGACGGAGTGAGAAATTGAAAGCTGGAATTGAGGAGGCTTTTGCAGAAAAAGGAGTACCAGTCCATGTCAATATCTGTGGCCCTTCTCTCAAGCTGTTCCTTACCAACTTAGAACCTAGCTTTGAACTTTACAGCGGTCTCGACATGACAGTCCTTGACCTGTTTTACATCAGTTTAATGGCTGAGGGTATTTTCCTGACGAATCCTTCCCTCCGATCAATCTTTCTATCCTTCGCGCACACGGACGAAGATGTGAAGAAAATTATTAATTCGGTTAGCAATAGTTTGGGCAAGTATCATTTGGGAGACGTACTGTGAGAGTGTCAAGAGCAGCAAGAAAGTCCGCGGCATTCGTGAAGGAAGATAAAGCATTATCATAACGTTGAAGACCCACTTGGGCATGCCCCATGTTGCTGTGCAACCTTGCCTTTGCTTCAAGCTCACCTTCAGGGAGACACTCCAAAGCTTTGGAGAAATTTTCCAAGGCGCAGCCAAGATCGCCTTTTTTCAGACACTCAACTGCGGCAAGGTTCATCTGTTTTGCGTTTTCATAATCGCTGTTCCCCATCTCTGAATCCTTTCGGATTGAAATATCTGTTCGTTTTTAAAGTGCCTTCTCTTAACTTATATCATTGAATTCCGCTGTCTCCAATTATAAATGATGAGGACTTGCTTTGGGATGGATTGAACATACAAGAAAGGGCAGTAGGATGGCAAGGAGAATCGACCATAGCAGTAAAAAGGGGTCAAATCTTTATCCTTGACATTGGGAAGCGCGCAGTTGCAT